>BNJU01000252.1_pt1 | contig 69351 bp, 82 predicted proteins | sample 8539281 | NCBI WGS metagenome assembly BNJU01 (sample SAMD00202456, study PRJDB9452) | human saliva metagenome | isolation source: human saliva | place: Japan | reverse complement strand
GACCACCCGTCTAACGGGTGGTTGTAGCAAGGGCTATAAGCCCAGATTACCAACCAGCGCCTGAAGACGCTGGCTTTCACTTTGTTCAAGCCTTATTGCTCTTGACTCGTCACTTGCCTCTCAAAGAGGCTTTGTATTACTTACCACTATCCTAAAGGATCCTCATATTCTTTTACATAATTTATCTAGTGCTATATCATGCTTTTCCTGTTCTTGAATATATTTCTTAATTGTGGCTTCATTAAGCCCTACTGTACTCACATAATAACCTTCCTCCCAGAAATGCCGATTTCCAAACTTGTACTTGAGATTGGCGTGTTTTGTCAAACATCATGAGCTGCATTTTCCTTTTAAATAACCCATGAGCTCGAAACACTTATCACTCGGTGGAATACTGACTAAAGCATATGCATGGTCTGGCATCAAGTGTCCTTCAATAATTTCAACTCCTTTATAACTACACAATCGATGAAATATCTCGCCTAAACTACTTCGATATTGATTATAGATGATTTTCGTCTATACTTAGGGTGAACACAATGTGATACTTACAGTGCCACTTTGTGTGCGATAAACTATGAGCCTTTTGTGCCATATTTTTCTCCTTTCGCTTTACAATTGGCTTGAACACCTTTATTGTATCGCGTTTGGAGTTTTTGGGGTATAACCTTCGACGCGCACCCGCATGGCGGGTGGTTTATTGTCTCGCACCTAACGGAGCGAGACGGACTATCGTCATACATAACCAAAACTCCCTAGCAATCAATGGACTACTAGGAGATTTTTAAGTCTATATAAGCTATAAAATCAAATACCGATTTTACTAAAAGATTAGATTAACCTCATATATAAATTATGCTTCTTCGTCTTCTTTACGACGACGGCCTATAAGACCAAGACCAAGTACTGCACTTGCTGCAGCTGACTACCATAGATACTGTAGAGTCTGCTGTACCAGTATTTGGAAGTTGTCGATCTTTATTTATTGTAGTTTACAGATATTGGAGTTCCTCTGACGATTTCGTGCTAGTACTACCGTCCTTAGGTGTGGCTGAGCTGGCATTTCTTCTGAAATACCATTCACACTACCTGTATAGGCTGGGACTTCTGCTGTTGGTGGCGTAACTGTGCTACCGTCGCCGTCCGTACTGCTGGTTCCTACTGGATCTGTGCAGGCTGGGACCTCTACAGTTGGTGGAACAATAACTACCTTCACTATCTGAACTGCTTGTACCTGGTGTGTGCACTCCTTTAATGGCTGTTACACTGCTGTTTTTGCTTGGCTACTTTATCAGCGTTTTCAGCTGCTGTAATCTTAGCTTCTTCTTCGGCTTTCTTAGTATCTACTGCTGTTTCTTTTCTTTACGCTCAGCTTCTGTTAAAGCCTTATCTGCTGCGATTTCTGCTTTTTCTGCCTTCAACTGCTTCGGCTAGAATCCACTTTCGCTCGCTTCTTTTCAGTGTCTAAGTTTTCCTGGTGTGTGCACTCCTTTAATGGCTGTTACACCTGCTGTTTTTAGCTTCAGCTGCTTTATCAGCGTTTTTCGGCTGCTGTAATCTTAGCTTCTTCTTCGGCTTTCTTAGTATCTACTGCTGTTTCTTTTCTTTACGCTCAGCTTCTGTTAAGCTCTTATCTGCTGCGATTTCTGCTTTTCTCGCTTTCGCTGCTTCGGCTAAAGTCCGCTTTCGCTGCTTCTTTTACAGTGTCTAAGTTTCCTGGTGTGTGCACTCCTTTAATGGCTGTTTACACCTGCTGTTTTTAGCTTCGGCTACTTTATCAGCGTTTTTCGGCTGCTGTAATCTTAGCTTCTTCTTCGGCTTTCTCTAGTATCTACTGCTGTTTCTTTTTCTTTACGCTCCAGCTTCTGTTAAGCTCTTATCTGCTGCGATTTCTGCTTTTTCTGCTTTCGCTGCTTCAGCTAAGTCCGCTTTTCGCTGCTTCTTTTACAGTATCTAAGTTTCCTGGTGTGCACTCCTTTAATGGCTGTTACACCTGCTGTTTTTGCTTCGGCTACTTTATCAGCATTTTCTGCTGCTGTAATCTTAAGCTTCTTCTGCTTTCTTAGTATCTACTGCTGTTTCTTTTTCTTTACGCTCAGCTTCTGTTAAGCTCTTATCTGCTGCGATTTCTGCTTTTTCTGCCTTTCGCTGCTTCGGCTAAAGTCCGCTTTCGCTGCTTCTTTTACAGTATCTAAGTTTCCTGGTGTGTGCACTCCTTTAATGGCTGTTTCACCTGCTGTTTTTGCTTCAGCTACTTTATCAGCGTTTTCTGCTGCTGTAATCTTAGCTTCTTCTTCGGCTTTCTTAGTATCTACTGCTGTTTCTTTTTCTTTACGCTCAGCTTCTGTTAAGCTCTTATCTGCTGCGATTTCTGCTTTTTCTGCCTTTCGCTGCTTCAGCTAAATCCGCTTTCGCTGCTTCTTTTACAGTGTCTAAGTTTCCTGGTGTGTGCACTCCTTTAATGGCTGTTACACCTGCTGTTTTGCTTCAGCTACTTTATCAGCGTTTTTCGGCTGCTGTAATCTTAGCTTCTTCTTCTGCTTTCTTAGTATCTACTGCTGTTTCTTTTTCTTTACGCTCAGCTTCTGTTAAGCTCTTATCTGCTGCGATTTCTGCTTTTTCTGCTTTCGCTGCTTCGGCTAAAGTCCGCTTTCGCTGCTTCTTTTACAGTGTCTAAGTTTCCTGGTGTGCACTCCTTTAATGGCTGTTTCACCTGCTGTTTTAGCTTCAGCTACTTTATCAGCGTTTTCTGCTGCTGTAATCTTAGCTTCTTCTTCTGCTTTCTTAGTATCTACTGCTGTTTCTTTTTCTTTACGCTCAGCTTCTGTTAAGCTCTTATCTGCTGCGATTTCTGCTTTTCGGCTTTCGCTGCTTCGGCTAAATCCGCTTTCGCTGCTTCTTTTACAGTATCTAAGTTTCCTGGTGTGTGCACTCCTTTAATGGCTGTTTACACCTGCTGTTTTTGCTTCAGCTACTTTATCAGCGTTTTCTGCTGCTGTAATCTTAGCTTCTTCTTCTGCTTTCTTAGTATCTACTGCTGTTTCTTTTTCTTTACGCTCAGCTTCTGTTAAGCTCTTATCTACTGCGATTTCTGCTTTTTCTGCCTTTCCTGCTTCAGCTAAAGTCCCTTTCGCTGCTTCTTTTACAGTATCTAAGTTTCCTGGTGTGTGCACTCCTTTAATGGCTGTTTCACCTGCTGTTTTTGCTTCAGCTACTTTATCAGCGTTTTCGGCTGCTGTAATCTTAGCTTCTTCTTCGGCTTTCTTAGTATCTACTGCTGTTTCTTTTTCTTTACGCTCAGCTTCTGTTAAGCTCTTATCTGCTGCGATTTCTGCTTTTCGGCTTTCGCTGCTTCGGCTAAAGTCCGCTTTCGCTGCTTCTTTTACAGTATCTAAGTTTCCTGGTGTGTGCACTCCTTTACTGCAGCTTTCACCTGCTGTTTTAGCTTCGGCTACTTTATCAGCGTTTTCTGCTGCTGTAATCTTAGCTTCTTCTTCTGCTTTCTTAGTATCTACTGCTGTTTCTTTTTCTTTACGCTCAGCTTCTGTTAAGCTCTTATCTGCTGCGATTTCTGCTTTTTCTGCCTTTTCGCTGCTTCGGCTAGAATCCGCTTTCGCTGCTTCTTTTTACAGTGTCTAAGTTTCCTGGTGTGTGCACTCCTTTGACTGCTGCTTCACCTGCTGTTTTAGCTTCGGCTACTTTATCAGCGTTTTCGGCTGCTGTAATCTTAGCTTCTTCTTCTGCTTTCTTAGTATCTACTGCTGTTTCTTTTTCTTTACGCTCAGCTTCTGTTAGCTCTTATCTGCTGCGATTTCTGCTTTTTCTGCCTTCGCTGCTTCGGCTAAGTCCGCTTTTCGCTGCTTCTTTTACAGTATCTAAGTTTCCTGGTGTGTGCACTCCTTTAATGGCTGTTACACCTGCTGTTTTTGCTTCGGCTACTTTATCAGCGTTTTCGGCTGCTGTAATCTTAGCTTCTTCTTCGGCTTTCTTAGTATCTACTGCTGTTTCTTTTTCTTTACGCTCAGCTTCTGTTAAGCTCTTATCTGCTGCGATTTCTGCTTTTTCTGCCTTCGCTGCTTCGGCTAAGTCCGCTTTCGCTGCTTCTTTTACAGTATCTAAGTTTCCTGGTGTGCACTGCTCTTTGACTGGCAGCTTCACCTGCTGTTTTAGCTTCGGCTACTTTATCAGCGTTTTTCGGCTGCTGTAATCTTAGCTTCTTCTTCGGCTTTCTTAGTATCTACTGCTGTTTCTTTTTCTTTACGCTCAGCTTCGTTAAGCTCTTATCTGCTGCGATTTTCTGCTTTTTCTGCCTTCGCTGCTTCGGCTAAAGTCCGCTTTCGCTGCTTCTTTTACAGTGTCTAAGTTTTCCTGGTGTGTGCACTGCTTTGACTGCAGCTTCACCTGCTGTTTTTAGCTTCGGCTACTTTATCAGCGTTTTCGGCTGCTGTAATCTTAGCTTCTTCTTCTGCTTTCTTAGTATCTACTGCGTTTTCTTTTCTTTACGCTCGCTTCTGTTAGCTCTTATCTGCTGCGATTTCTGCTTTTTCGGCTTTGCGCTGCTTTCTTTCTAAGTCCGCTTTCGCTGCTGCAACAGTGTATCTCTATTGTTCAAAGAGTTATATTTTTCAATAAGTGACTTAGCAGATTCTTTATAGTTACTTGTAGTATTTATTCCTGAATTAAGTAAGGCATTAATCTCTGTCAATTTTTGTGTCATGCACCCTTAGTTTTCAGGAGTAGACCACTAGTATCTTCTGATTTTTGTTCTACTAATCTAGTATAGATTCTCTGTAGTAAATCCTTCGCAACATTTTTTGTATCTTGTTTAATTGAAAAATCTGAACCTGTCAGTGGGAGTGCATAGTGTCTATGCACTGATTGATATCCCATTCCCAAATGTTGATTATCTGCTGAACTAATTCGAACTGTATATTCAGTTACACCTTTAGGTATTTTCAATCTCCTTACTAGTAAATGTTCCACCCGTACCATTTGGTTTATTATTAGCAATTTTCGCATCCAAATCTTCTTTTGTTGGTGACGGTGTATCTGGCGTAGTAATAAATTGAGGACTATTTTTCCCATCACTTGCTTTAACAACTGTCATTTCATCATTTTGTTGAGCTTCTTGTGGTTTAAATGTTTGATCGTATAATTTTTCTTCTTTTCCATTACGATTAATGATTACTTCGACCTTATACTGTGCTTTAGTACCTTCAATATCTCCAGTATATCCAGTTTTTGAATAACACAACCACTTTGGAACCATGTTCTTTTGAGTATGCTTTAAATGTTTTTGAATTCCATTAAATCCTTTAACACCTTTAGCAATTTTTCCCGGGTTCACCTGTATGCACATACTTAGTACCATCAAACGTTTCTTCTTCTCTGTTTGCCTGTGTCCTAACTTTTGATAAGAATAACATATAATCACTAGTTCTATCAAAAGATTGCTCTAATACCCAAGTTTGATATATTTTCCTCTAGAACTCCATACTGTGATTAACTGTCTCAATTGAAAATACTCCCATATCAGTTTTTCTTGCTATAGCAAATTTTCCTGGATTTTCCATCTGCAGCAACAGCATTCCATCCCCAAATTCATCAATTTCTTTTACATCCCCTCTTCAACCCTATTTTACTTTTCCAAGTTCATCCATATTCTGAATTTTTCATTGTTCTGAATCGTCTCAGGCAATGATTCCAACTTATTTGAAAGGGTTTTTACATCAGCACCTTCTGCTGGATTATCAAATACTCGATTTGCTGATGTATCATCTGTCGTGCTAGGGAGTTGTATCTGTACGGAATGGATTATTTGTATCTAATACTTTTTCCATTACGTTCATCTTTAGAACCTGAGTTTGCAATCAGAGTTAGATTCTGAAGATTTCTCAGTATTTGTTGCTTTTTACCTACAGTAGCTTTTCCATTTGTCGTATCTACTGCTCGACTTCTTTTTCTCTTCTGGTTTTGTTTGTAATTTTGTTGTTGCTGTAACTAATTTAGCTTGTGCTTGTGATAATTCAGCTTGTGTTTTTGCATTTATTTAATACTGATTCTTGCTTCTTCTAAAACTGTTTCTAAGATTGTTACACTATCTTCTGTTTTAGTAGCATAGGTTCCTTTGAGCAAACTTTCCATCAATTTCTTTGATTAAATCTGTAATTCTTTTCTTATCTAGAGTCTCCACCTTCTGAGGTGATGATTCTGGTGAAGGACTATTTTCAACTGTTGAAGGTTGAGTGTTGTCTCTACTGTTGCAGCAGGACTATTGCTACTGTGTTCCCTTCGTGGGTCCCATTCTGGACATTCTGATCTTTAGGTTGCGGTGCTTGAGTCTCCCCATTAGTTGAAGGCACTCCTTGCTCTGCAGCAGATGCTGCTCCATTTCCTAAAAACATGAACAATGCAGCTACTGCGACACTAGCTGCACAAAGCTGACCTTACGAATAGAAAAAACGTAATTGCTTTTTCACGATCGTGTTTACCTTTATGAAACATTTAATTTCCTCCAAAAAAAGTTTATCATATTATATGATACTCTTTTACTATAAAAATTCAATAGAACATTTTTCATATTTTTAATCTATTATAATTTTTATGCGTATATATATATATATATATACATATAAGGTGATTTTAATATATTTATATAAATTTTTGAAATAAAAATCATATAGTCAGAAATATTACATTTTATAACATTTGGCATTTTTAAAAAGATAGAATTTCCCTAACCTTCATTCATGTTTATTTGATTTTCTGAGCTAACATGGTCGCAAAGCGTAGTTGAATACGATTTCCATTCTCATCGCGACGGTGCAAATGACCTGGATTTTCATTGTACTTGACCAATTCCCAGTCCTTGTAATAGTCTGCCAGTTCCCCCTTTCTTTAAATGTGAATGGGAAGTTAACTGAGCAAGGATAATCCTCCGTGTCCATGGCACAGACGATAAGATTGTAACCACCGACCGTGGTGTGCTCCTGCATATTTTGGATAATAGCTGGGATGCGGTCCGCTTGTAGGAACATGAGAACAACTGTTGAGACAATAAAATCATAGTCTTGGCTAATGTTGGCTGAATTGATATCGTAAAGACCAACAGGCATATCTAGGTCTTCCTGCTCAACAATGCTTTGCAAGATTTCAAGAGACAGTTCATTTTGATCTACAGCTGTCACATCAAAACCATTCTGTGCAAGAAAGAGAGAGTTACGGCCCTGACCACAGCCCAAATCCAAGGCTTTCCCTGGTTTTACTGTCTGCATTGCCTCTAGGACCTCTGAATGAACAGGATTGGTATTGTATTTCTTAGGAAAATAATCCTCAGGTTTACAATAAAATTCCAAATACCATTCTACATCGTCTGTTACAGCCTCCACTCGGTGCCAAGCTTGAGGTTGTGCCATGGGATTGTCAGCTCCTGCTTCAAAGAGGTGCTCAGCTAAAACCTCACCATCTCCTGTCAATTCAATAAACTTGAGAGCTCCTTTTATAACAGTAATCTTGCCCCAAGTCCCGACCTTGGTATTGTGCTTTTGCTGAACAGCTTCAGGCATGGTTTCTTTAGTCCACAAGGGCATGCGTTTATAGGCAACTAGTTTTTCCATTTTCATTCCTCTTTTTATCGCTGGTTGACAGCTTTCATGACACGCGCGATATCGCGGTTTTGTTCCCGTCGTTTGATAGACTCTCGTTTGTCATAGTCATGCTTCCCTTTAGCTAGGCCTAAAAGGAGCTTGGCGTAGCCATCTTTGATATAGACCTTAAGGGGAACCAGCGTCATTCCTGTTCCTTTAGTCTCTTGTTCTAATTTTTGGATTTGTTTCTTATGGAGCAAGAGTTTACGGCGACGTTCTGGTTCTTGGTTCCAAATATTGCCCTCTTCGTAAGGTGCGATATGAACATTACTCAGCCAGACTTCCCCATTTTTTACTTGGGCAAAGCCGTCCTTAAGATTGATTCGAGCTGCTCGAACGCTCTTGATCTCAGTTCCTGTCAGGACCATTCCTGCCTCTAGCGTATCTACGATTGTATAGTCGTGGCGTGCCTTTTTATTTTGTGCGACGACCTTTCCCTCGCCCTTTGCCATGCTTGGCTCCTTTCTTAACTACTTCTTTGTAAAAAGGTTTCTTTCCTTTTTTCTTTTTATCTTTTTGTGAATGCTTGCGCTTATCATTTGAGCGACCTGACTTTCTCTTGTCTTCCTTCTTATCTGAACGACGACTTGAACCACGCCCTCTGTCACTACGACTAGACTGTTTCAAGCCTTTTTCAATCACATCAAACTCACTTGGAATATAAGAGAAATCAATTTCACCCGTCATCTTATCGGCTCTTTCAACTCGAATACGAATCTGTTGCCCTACACGGAAGGTTGTTCCTGATTTCTCCCCACGAAGGGTCAAATCACGCTCATTGAAATGATAAAATTCAGGTAAATTAGTGATGTGAATCAAAGCCTTCAACTGTGTTTGGCAATTCAACAAAGAGACCGAATTTGACAATACTGGATACAACTGCATCATACTCTTCACCCACATATTCTTCCATGTACTCAGCCTTTTTCATGGCTTCGACTTCACGCTCAGCCTCAATGGCACGACGTTCACGGTTAGAAGACTGGGTCGCAATCTCTGGAATCACTTGTTCAAAATGCTCTGCTATTTCCTTGGAACGCCCATAGTCGCGAATCATCCGATGGACTAGAAGGTCTGGATAACGACGAATCGGACTGGTAAAGTGAGTGTAATAATCAGCCGCTAGACCATAGTGACCGTGATTATGCTCCGAATAGCGAGCCTGCTGCATAGAACGGAGAAGCATCATAGACAATACATCTGCATAAGGTTCTCCCTCAACAGTACGCATGATGTCTTGAAGGGCCTCCTGGCTGATCTCACTGGCAGTCCCATAAATGCGCAAGCCAAAGCTCGAAGCATAATCAATAAACTTCTGAACCTTTTCAGCCTTAGGCTCCTCGTGAATTCGATAGATGAAAGGCAAATCCAACTTGCTAAAATGCTCGGCAACTGTTTCATTGGCCATCAGCATAAAGGACTCAATCATGCGCTCAGCAACACCACGCTGACGAAGAACGATATCAACAGGCTTGCCTTGTTTATCCACTAAAATCTTAGCTTCATTGGTATCGAAATTGAGGGCACCACGTTTCACACGCATGTTTTCTAAAATTTCATGGAGCTTGGCCATGAGTTCGATACTTGGAACAATTTTCTTATATTCTTGCCTCTTCTCCTCGTCACCTGCTAGGATATCATTGACATCACTATAGGTCATACGAAAACTGGTCTTGATAACTGTTTGTGTAATGGTGTAATTGACCACACGACCATGTTTATCAATCTCCATAATGGCAGACTGGGTCAGACGGTCAACTTGAGGATTGAGGGAGCAGATGCCATTTGACAGTCGTTTCTGGAAGCATTGGCACCACGCGGTCTGTCACATAGACAGAAGTCGCACGGTTAAGGGCTTCCTTGTCAAGGGCAGAACCCTCGGTAACATAGTAGGAAACATCTGCGATGTGAACTCCAAGCTCCAGATTCCCATTTTTCAAGGCCTTGATATGCACCGCATCGTCCAAGTCCTTGGCATCAGCACCGTCAATGGTAAAGGTAATCTCATCTCTTAGATCCAGACGACCTTCCATATCCTTTTGAGACGGAGCATCCGACACACTTTCTGCTTCCTTGACAACAGCTTCTGGAAACTCGGAGACAATGTCCATAGACTCCAAAACCTCAAGAACATCAATTCCGACATCTGTTGAGTGTCCCACCACATCGAGGACACTCGCGACAAAGAAATCATGTTTCTTGCTTGGGTATTTATCGATAAAGACCTTGAGAACTTCTGTTCCCTCTAGTTTAAGAGCTGGTTTCTTCACATAAATCGGTTGGCTGATTTTCTGATTTTTCGAACGGATGTAGCCGGCATACTTAGGTTTTTCCTGATCCAGAACGATTTGACCGACAACAGTTGTCAGGCTGTGTTCTAAGATATCAATAATTTTGGCTTCGGCTGCTGTTCCCTTATTGCGGTCAGCGACTTTCTTAATCACGACCTCAACGGTATCACCATCAATAGCATAGTTGACATCGTTTTTCCCTACAAAAAGGTCGTCCTCTTCGCCTTCCAGACTGACAAAGCCAAAGCCATTTTTATGGGCATGAAAAATCCCCTTGAGAGTAATCTCATGTTTTTTCTTGACTTCCAAGGTCAGACTGCCATCTTCTTCAAAGCGTATCTGATGCTTTCTTTCCATTAGGGACAATGTTTTAATCAACTCACGAAAATTCTTGGACTCATCTTTTCCCAAAGCCTGAGCCAAGTCATTGACAGTTACCTTTCCCTTATCTTGCAAATATTCTTTTATTCTATCTTTCATATTTTCTTTCTAGATTTTTTACTTTTCTTTTACTGTAAAACCTTCTCAAACATCCTTTAAAAATAAAAAGAGGCAAAGACCTAGTCCTGCCCATTATTTTCTTATCTACTTGATAATACCGTCAATGCTAAGGCAATGGCTAGCCAGAAAAAGACTAAAATCCCTGTCAAACGCTGCATTACAGCTTCAAAACCGCGTGCTTTACTGCGTTCAAACAAATCACCTGAGCTGGCATCAAATACATTGCTGGATTGGTTTTTAGTTGGTTGCATGAAAATCGCAATCACAATCACAACAGATAATACTAATAAAATGGTTAATAATAGGTTATACATATCAAACTCCTTAAAATCCCTATTATTTTACCATAAAATCTACTTAGATTCAAGATGTAGGGTTACTTTTCTTTCCTTGGGACAATACTTTAAAACCTCGATCTTGTCTGGATGGGTTTTTGAATTTTTACTGGTTAGGTAATTGATACTGCCACAAGAGGAGCATTTGAGATTAATTTTTACTCGCACTAGATTTCCTTTACTTTTAATAATGTTCGAAATTGAAGAAGGTTAAAGAGACAACTAAAGGCAACACAAAGGCTTGTCGCATAAAAGACAGCATGGTAGCCAAATTGACCTGCTACTGCAGAACCTGCCATGGGCCCAACGACACCTCCCAGATAAAAGAATACCTGATTGAAGGCAAAGACCCTCGAAATACCAGCTTTGGGCGTCATCTTGCTGAGAAGGGCATTAACTCCGGGAATCAAGGCACCTGTTCCCAATCCAAAGAAGAATCGATAAAGTCCTAGTTGAAGGGGGCTAGAGGCATTGGCACAGAGGAGATAGATAATGACTGAATAAAACTGGGCTACAACTAAGAGGCGATGATTGCCCACCTTGTCACCTAGCTTTCCCATGACTCCTGCACTCATCATACTGGAAAAGCCCATACTGGATACAATCAAACCAGATACAAGAGAAGATTCTCTGTCTGGCCTAAGTCGCGTACATACAGAGCTAAGATAGGGCCGATTGATTGGGCTGAAAATTGGATGACAAAACTGGTCAGAAAGAGGTTGACCAAGAGATAGGGATATTTAACTGATGTAAATAATTCCTTTGTTGAGATGGCCTTTTCCTTGGCTACTGGTTGAAAATCTTCCTTGATAAAGCAAATGGTCAAAATAGCAGCTAAAAATAGAAAACTACCCAACCAGTAAGAAAAACAGTACGAATGCCAAATAATTCTGCGATAAAGCCACCAATAAAGGGACCAGTTAGAGTGCCTGCAACTACGCCTGTAGACAAAGTACCTAAGGCAGAGCCTGATTTCTCCTTGGGAACCTGACTGGCTATCAGGGCCGTTGCATTGGGAACAAAACCCGCAAATACACCATTCAGTAAACGAAGAAAGATTAACCAATAGATATTTGGCACAAAGGCTAAGCCTCCCATAGTGATAGTCATGGCAAGCCCAGCTCGAATCATCATGGGTTTTCGACCGTATTTGTCAGCAAGAATCCCCCAGATAGGAGAAAAGAGCGCCGCGGAAATAGCAGAGATAGAAATTGCTAAGCCTGCATAAAAAGCGACTTGCTCACTCCCTACACCCAGACTTTCCACAAAGATGGGCATAAAAGGCACAACTAAGGAAATACTGACTCCTGTCAGAAAATTACCAAACCAGGCAATGCGCAGATTATCCTTCCAGTTAATCTCTGTCATCTTAGCTACCTCCCTCAAGAAGGATAAGCACCTGAGTGAGAAGCTGTTCCTGATTGCCATTGTTGTCAAGAATATGGCTGGCTAAATCTTTCTTTTTTTCTAAAGGCCACTGAGCTGCCAGACGAGACTCAGCTTCATCCTTGGACAGCTGATCCCTTTTCATTAAGCGTTCCACTTGGACATCTCGGTCCACATAGACCAACCAAGTATCATCAAACCAAGAGACATAGTCTTGTTCAAAAAGCAGGGGAATATCCATGAAAAAGATAGCTTCGATCTGGGCTAACTGATCTCTCAAAGTAGCCAACTCTTCACGAATAATCTCCCCTTGAGTTATCCTAGACCATTCTCGTTCTTCAGGATTTGAAAAGATGAGACTAGCTAGGAGAGGGCGATTGAGTTTCTCCATTTTCAAAGATGATTTCTTGCCCAAAGTGCTGGACTAGAGCCTGAAACAGACGACCACCAGGTTTCTGTAGTTGGTGGACGACTGCGTCGGCATCCACTACTTGAAAACCTTGCTTTCTTAGAAAATTTGTCACAGTTGACTTACCAGAGGCAATTCCCCCAGTGATTCCAATGATTTTTCCCATCAGCCCCTCCTTTGACAGTTTGGACAAAAGTGAGTTCCTCGTCCACCTAGTTGGATTTTCTCAATGATGATGCCACAACGTGAACATTCTTGACCAGCCTTGTCATAGACCTGATGAAAATCCTGCATGGTTCCATCTTCCCCAAAGGCATTGGTATAGGTCCGAATGGTGGAACCACCTTTTTCAACAGCCTGGCCCAAAACAGCAATGGTCTGGTCATGAATGGCGGTCGCTTCTTCTGCTGTCAAAGTCTGGGAAGGTCTTGCTGGATGAACCTGAGCTCGCCAGAGAACCTCATCCACATAGATATTGCCAAGGCCAGCTACCAAGGTCTGGTCTAGGAGGTGGGATTTGATAGGCTTTTTGGACTTGGCAAGGGCAGCTTGAAAGACCTGCAAATCAAATTCTTGTTCGCTTGGTTCAGGACCTAATTTTTTAGAAATAAAGTAGGCGTCTAAAAGGTCAGGAGCCAAGAGTTCCATGGTACCAAACTTGCGTACATCCTCATAAACAAGCGTTCCACCGTCCTCAAACTGGAAGAAAACATGGGCATGCTTGCGTTCAGGTACCTGGTCTGGATAGTAAAAATACTTGCCCTCCATCCGCAAATGGGAAATCAAGACCTTGTCTGTCAGGTAAAAAAGCAAATATTTTACCACGACGTCCCATTGACTCAACAATCTGACCAGGTACTTCCTTTTGAAACTCGTCCAAATCTGTCTTAATCATCTTGGGATAGCGAATTTCTACACTCGAAATCTTCTTACCCAGAATCAATTTTTCTAGGCCACGACGAACGGTTTCAACCTCAGGTAATTCAGGCATAAATCCTCCTTCTGTAAAAACAAGAAGCAGGCATGAGCCCACCTCTACTTAGTATTCTTTTTCATTATAGCCAAAGTCAGCCAAATCTAGCTTTTTATCACGCCAGTTTTTCTTGACCTTGACCCATGTTTCTAGAAAGACCTTGTCTCCTAGCATGAGTTCAATATCACGACGGGCCATGCTCCCGATTTTCTTAAGCATAGCGCCACCTTTACCGATGATAATCCCTTTTTGGCTATCGCGCTCGACCATGATGGTTGCACGGATATGAACCTTGTCTGTCTCTTCATCTCGTTTCATAGAGTCAACAACCACTGCAACAGAGTGCGGAATCTCTTCACGAGTTAGGTGCAAGACTTTCTCACGAACCATTTCTGAAACCAAGAAACGCTCTGGATGGTCTGTAATTTGATCAGACGGGAAATATTGGAAACCTTCGTCCAGATTTTCACTCAAAATATCCACTAGACGAGAAACGTTATTGCCCTGAAGGGCTGAGATTGGAACGATTTCCTTAAAGTCCATTTGATTACGGAAATCATCAATCTGAGACAAAAGCTGGTCTGGATGAACCTTATCAATCTTGTTCACAACCAAAATCACAGGAACCTTGGCAGCCTTGAGACGCTCGATAATCATATCGTCCCCCTTACCACGCGCTTCATCAGCAGGCACCATGAAGAGAACAGTATCCACTTCACGAAGGGTGCTGTAGGCAGATTCGACCATGAAATCTCCTAGAGCCGTCTTAGGTTTGTGAATTCCTGGTGTGTCGATAAAGACGATTTGTTCCTTATCGGTCGTATAAATTCCCATGATTTTGTTGCGCGTTGTCTGCGCCTTGTCACTCATGATGGCAATCTTTTGCCCCATGACATGATTTAAAAAAGTTGACTTCCCAACATTGGGACGTCCTAAAATGGCTACAAAGCCTGATTTAAATGTCATAATTTCCTCTTACTGTTTAAAATAATAAATCCCAGATTCGTGGGAGAAAAATCAATGCGCCTGTTAAGGCTGCGAAAAGAGAGACCACTAATACCGCGCCAGCCGCCATATCCTTGGCATTTTTAGCCAGCATGGAAAAGTGATAGTGACTGGCCAAATCCACCACATTTTCAATAGCAGAATTGATAATTTCAAAAGGCTACTACCAAGAAAATGCTCAATAGGAGAAAGAGCCATTCGATTCGTGACACCTGAAAAACAAAACCTGCAAGAATGACTACAAGAGCCGTCACTGCATGTTTTCGCATATTGCGTTCTTCCTTGATGGCAGTAAAAATTCCTGTGAGAGCAAATTCTAAACTAGATATCAGGTCACGATTTTTCCATTTTCGTTTATTGTCTTGTGAGTCCATAGGCTGTCAAAATTTCTTCTTGTAAACCGAACATCTCCGCTTCTTCTTCCGGAGTGTAGTGATCATAGCCATTGATATGTAAAAAGCCGTGTACTGCCAAGAAGCCCATCTCACGCTCAAAGCTGTGACCATATTCCTCGGCCTGCTCATGAGCCTTATCGATAGAGATGAAACAGTTCCCCAATATAGGCATCAAACTCAGACATCATCTCTGCCAATTCAGGATTTTCAAGCAAATCCTCTTCGTCAAAGGCAATTTCCAACTCTGGTTTATATTCAAGACTGATAACATCTGTCGGGCGGTCCGTGTCACGGTACTCCAGATTGAGTTCATGACTACGCTCATTGGTCACAAAAGTGACTGCCATCTCCTTGTCTTCTTTGCCTAATTTTTGGGCTGCAAATTCCAAAATTTCTTGGGTTTGTTGCAACATTTCTTTTGAAACTTGACCAGTTTCATCTACCATTTCAATATACATGTGCTTCTCGTTTCTCTTTACTTGGCTTTATTATACCACATTTCCATGATTTTATTCTACCTTTTTGATATAATACTATGGAATACAATCACAAGGAGAGAACGATGTCATTTGACGGATTTTTTTTACACCACATGGTTGAGGAATTGCGAAGAGAGTTAGTGAATGGTCGCATCCAGAAAATCAATCAACCTTTTGAACAAGAGTTGGTCTTGCAAATCCGCAGCAATCGCAAAAGTCATCGTTTGCTCCTTTCTGCCCATCCAGTTTTTGGACGCATCCAGCTGACTCAAACGACTTTTGAAAATCCAGCCCAACCTTCTACCTTTATCATGGTTTTAAGAAAATATTTGCAGGGTGCCCTGATTGAATCGATCGAGCAGATTGAAAATGACCGTATTGTGGAAATTACAGTTTCCAATAAAAACGAGATTGGGGACCATATTCAGGCTACCTTGATTATCGAAATCATGGGGAAACACAGTAATATTCTACTGGTTGATAAAAGTAGCCATAAAATCCTCGAAGTTATTAAACACGTCGGCTTTTTCACAAAATAGCTACCGCACCTTGCTTCCTGGGTCGACCTATATCGCTCCGCCAAGTACGGAATCTCTCAATCCTTTTACGATCAAGGATGAAAAAGCTATTTGAAATCCTACAAACACAGGAAACGACAGCTAAAAATCTTCAAAGCCTCTTTCAAGGTCTGGGACGCGATACGGCAAATGAATTGGAAAAGATACTGGTTAGTGATAAACTATCCACTTTCCGAAACTTTTTCAATCAAGAAACCAAGCCATGCTTGACTGAGACTTCCTTCAGTCCAGTTCCTTTTGCAAATCAGGTGGGAGAGCCTTTTGCCAGTCTTTCTGATTTGCTGGACACCTACTATAAGGATAAGGCTGAGCGCGACCGTGTCAAACAGCAAGCCAGTGAACTCATTCGTCGTGTTGAAAATGAACTTCAGAAAAACCGCCACAAACTCAAAAAACAAGAAAAAGAATTATTGGCGACAGACAATGCTGAAGAATTTCGCCAAAAAGGAGAATTGCTAACAACCTTCCTCCATCAAGTGCCTAACGACCAAGACCAGGTTATCCTAGACAACTACTACACCAACCAACCTATCACGATTGCGCTTGATAAGGCTCTGACTCCCAACCAGAATGCCCAACGCTATTTTAAACGGTATCAGAAACTAAAAGAAGCTGTCAAATACTTAACTGATCTGATTGAAGAAACCAAGGCAACCATTCTCTATCTGGAAAGTGTCGAAACCGTCCTCAACCAAGCTGGACTGGAAGAAATTGCTGAAATCCGTGAAGAATTGATCCAAACTGGCTTTATCCGCAGAAGACAACGGGAGAAAATCCAGAAGCGCAAAAAGCCAGAACAATATCTAGCAAGCGATGGCAAGACCATCATCTATGTCGGACGCAATAACCTGCAAAATGAGGAATTGACCTTTAAAATGGCCCGCAAGGAGGAACTTTGGTTCCATGCCAAGGACATTCCTGGAAGCCATGTTGTCATCTCAGGCAATCTTGACCCATCTGATGAAGTCAAGACAGACGCGGCAGAACTAGCCGCCTACTTCTCTCAAGGTCGCCTGTCAAATCTGGTCCAGGTAGATATGATTGAAGTCAAGAAACTCAACAAACCAACTGGTGGAAAACCCGGCTTTGTCACCTACACAGGACAAAAGACCCTCCGTGTCACACCAGACCCAGAAAAAATCGCATCCATGAAAAAATCCTGATTTTACTTGAAATCAGGATTTTTAACATACTTCCTTAACAAATCTGAAAACAATCAAAAACAGATTGATTGCAGTTTACCTCAGAGACTCTTTTACTTCCTTGCGTAGATTTTCTAGACTGCTAATGCCGTATTTGTCCATGACTTTTGGTAGGTTTTCGATGATATCAGGACAGGCATATGGATTGGTAAAGTTAGCTGTTCCAACTCCAATGGCAGATGCCCCAGCCAGATACATTTCTAGGGCAGCTTCAGCCGAATCCACTCCCCCCATTCCAATAATAGGCAGGTCTGTTGTTTGGGCTACTTGGCGGATGAGTTTGAGAGCTACTGGAAAGACTGCTGGGCCAGACATCCCACCTGTTCCATTAGCCAAGATGGGTTTTCTGGTTTTGAGGTCAAAGCGCATACCAACCAGAGTATTAATCATGGTCAAGCCACTTGCTCCCGCATCTTCTGCAGCTTTTGCAACAGTGACGATATCCGTCACACTAGGAGTTAGTTTGACATAAACCGGCACATCGGAGGCTTCCACAGCCGCTTTCACCACATCATAAGCTAAATCTGGATCTTGACCAATCAAAAGTCCATGATTACAGTGATCTACGTTGGGGCAAGAAATATTGAGCTCGATAGCCTTCACATTAACTGCCTTGGAAATCCCATGAGAAACAGCCGCATATTCTTGTTTTGAAAATCCAGCTACATTGGCGATAATAGGAAGAGTTGGATATTCTCTTTCCAACCAAGGTAGTTTTTCAGCCAAAACAACTTCCAAACCAGGATTTTGTAAGCCAATTGCATTGAGCATACCAGCAGGTGTTTCTGCCACCCTTGGAGTTGGATTGCCAAAACGGGGTTCAAGGGTTGTTGCCTTGATCATAATAGAACCTAAAAGGTCTAAATCATAGTACTTGGCATACTCTTGTCCAAAACCAAAACATCCTGATGCTGGAATAATCGGATTTTTCAAATCCAAACCAGGTAGAGAAACTTGTAAACGATTTCTAGTCATGATTTTCTCCTTATAATATAACTGTTCCTGTACGGAAAACAGGGCCATCTTCACATACGCGTTGGCTGACCGTCTCGCTTTCTGGTACTTTTAGGACACAGGCATAGCAAGCCCCCATCCCACAAGCCATACGAGATTCCAGAGATAGATAGGCTCTTGGGTGGTCATAAAAGGTTTGATTGATATACTTCATCATTCCAGGCGCCCCACATGAGTATACAGCATCAAACTGACTGTCTAAGTCATTAATGACAACGGAAACATTTCCTTTAATGCCATAAGAACCATCATCTGTCGTCACAAAGACCTGACCATATTTGGTCAAGTCCTTTTCAAGGATAACAGCATCCTTATTAGCAAAACCGAGAACTGTCACTACTTTCACACCACGCGCATGCAATTCCTTGGCTACTTCAAGTAAGGGCGGAACACCAATCCCACCACCAACGAGGAGAACCTGGCTCTGCTCATTAAGGTCAGACAAGTCAAAACCATTTCCCTGAGGCCCCATCACATCAAGAGTATCTCCTTGACTTAAGGTTGAGAAAATAGCTGTCCCAGCTCCCTCAATCCGATAAATGAGATGACACTGCTTCTTAACCTTATCGATAGACGAAATTGAAATAGGGCGACGCAAGAGATGGGCGTCATCAGGCACACGCAGATGTAGAAATTGGCCTGCTCGCATAGCTTCAACCATTTCCCCCTCTAGGACTAATTCAAAGATTGCTGGTGCGATTTCCTCCTGTGCTACCACCTTCATGGTTTCCAAACGAATTGCACCCAAACGTTTCTTACATGTGGGATTCATGACTTTTCCTCCTTAAATTTTAAGGGACCAGATAAAGAAAAGACCTTGCTAATGCAAGGCCTCAGTTAAAATCGTACAACAGAAGAGAGCACACTCAAAAAGTCTCCTCTAGAAAATTGTACTATTCTTTTATCTGACACCTTGTGAGTCTCTCTGGACTCCCCTTAAAGGTTAAATTTTTACTAGTATACTCTTTCAGCTAAAAAAAGTCAAGTAGAAAACGAACATTCTACTTAACTTCACGAGATTATTTTTCACGAATGACTTCGACCTTATATCCATCAGGGTCTTTGACAAAGTAATAGTTAGGCGCAGTTCCTGGTAGGCCATTTTGGCTCAGTAACTTCATAACCTTTTGGCACTGTGCTCTTGATGAAGCGCCTCAAGATCAGGTGTACTGAGGGCGATATAGGGCAAAAGCCATCTCCAACCACATACGGACCGTGATCGTAGTTATAAGTCAACTCCAACTCATAGTCATCACCCTCAAGACCTAGATAGACAATCGTGAAGGCATGGTCTGGAAAATCTCTGCGACGCAATTCTTTAAAAGCAAAAGCATCTTGATAAAATGCGATTGATTTTTCAAGATTTTCTACTCGCAAGCAAGTATGTAGCATTTTTGAAAGCCATATTTTTCTCCTTATTTTTTTAAAAAGACTGGGACAATCCTGTTTCCAGTCTTATCTGTTATTATTTACCAAGTTTTGCTTTAGCTGCATCTGCAAGAGCTGTGAAAGCTGCTGCATCGTTAACAGCCAAGTCAGCAAGCATTTTACGGTTAACTTCGATCTCAGCCAATTTCAATCCATGCATCAATTGTGAGTATGAAAGTCCGTTCATACGAGCTGCCGCGTTGATACGAGTGATCCACAATTTGCGGAAGTCACGTTTTTCTGACGACGGTCACGGTATGCATAGTAGTAAGAGTTCATTACTTGTTCTTTTGCAGTACGGAACAAGATGTGTTTAGCTCCATAGTAACCTTTTGCTAATTTAAGAATACGTTTACGACGTTTGCGTGATACAACGCCACCTTTAACACGTGCCATGTTTTATTTCCTCCAAATATTTCCTAGAATTCTTTACTTACAGTCAAACTATTATTTCAAGCGAGTAAGCATTGCTTTGATACGTTTGTAATCTCCTGAATGCACCATAGATGCTTTACGAAGATGACGACGTTGTTTCTTAGTTTTTTTCCGTGGAAACGGTGAGAAGTGTAAGCACGGAAACGTTTAAGTCCACCAGAACCTGTACGTTTGAAACGTTTAGCTGATGCGCGGTGTGTTTTTTGTTTTGGCATGATTTTTTCTCCTTTATTTAACTTTCTGACAATTATTTTTTGTCAGTCGCTGGCGCCAATTGCATGAACATTTGACGTCCATCCATTTTAGCACGTTGTTCGATGATGGCAATATCTTGAGTTGCTTCAGCAAACTCGGCTAAAACTTTTTGCACCAATCTCTTTATGGGTAATCATACGACCCTTAAAGCGAATAGATACCTTAACTTTATTTCCTTTTTCAAGGAATTTGCGTGCATTGCGAAGTTTTGTATCAAAGTCACCTTTGTCAATAGTTGGACTTAGACGAACTTCTTTCACAGTAACAACACTTTGTTTTTTACGTTGTTCTTTTTGCTTCTTCTGGTACTCAAATTTGAACTTACCGTAGTCCATAATTTTTGCAACAGGCGGTTTGGCTTGGGGTTGAATCAATACTAGATCAACATTAGCGTTATCAGCCAAAGCTTGCGCTTCACTGAGTGGCTTGATGCCTAGCTGTTCTCCTTCAAGACCAATCAAGCGAACTTCACGTACACGAATCTCATCATTGATGAATAAGTCTTGCTTTGCTATGGTTTTCACCTCTTTTTGTTTTATTAGAGAAAACAATAGCGGACTCGTAAATATACAAGCCCGCACGTTATGATAGCGTTTCTTAGAAACTTTTCATCCGTAGGGCCAGGCAACCTAATGTCACAAGGCGAGAAGCTCTCACTCTGCTTTTCTCAACTTTTATATGATATCAAGTTTTCTAGCCCTTGTCAAGATAAAAAGTTAATTTTTTAAAAAGTTTCTGTTTGTATTTTGTCTTGGTTTCCGCATCAAAAAGAGAGAACCAAGGTGATTCCCTCTCTATGTTAGTTTTCTACTTAGCTTTCCCTATAGGAAAGTTAGAATCTATTAAAAACTTCCTTTTTCCGTAAACTTCCCCATCTTTCGATAAATAGAATCCCCACTAACAAAAGGATAATCAGGCAAGGAAGTAAGACTATCCCCATGCTCCAATTTAGATTGACATTATCAATTTGCTTAGGTAATCTTCCAGACAAAATCTCCACTGAACGCAAGTAAGTAAAGGGAATCAGATGTGCAATCTTTTGAAGAGGCTGAATTTTTTGAATACCAAACAATAAGCCAACAATCCCAATAAGTGAAAGAAAGAGGACAGGCATTTTTTGCTTAAAAAAGTAAGCAATCAAGTACACAACTTCCACAATGACGATAAAGGCTAAGAAATCTAAGAACAAGCCAGGAAATAACACATCTTGTATCTTTCCAATAGTTACCTCTTGATTCACTAAGCTATAAATCGGGTAGGGATAATCTAACTGTCCAAAACCACTTATCAGACTTCCCACTAAAAAAGAAAATCCGCTGATTCCGATAAACAGCACACTTACATAGCTCACCCCAACTCCAAGAGAGGACATGGCAAATGTCACTTTTGAAAAAGGATATAACTGAGCTATATCGAGATTATTTTGATATCTTTCTGCAAATAGTTGCGTTAACATAAAAATAATAGCAATTACAAACAAGGTTGGGATGATAGCCTCTAAAATCCAGACAACTTGATCAATCCCGTGGGTCGGATAATCTAAATTGTGGGCTTTTATGTTCAAGGGATATAAGGCTTGGTAAATCTTTCGCTCGCGGTCAACCCCCATTTTTAGTTCAGAGCTAGAAGTCGGAGTATTTGATATCCTTTCATAATTCTTCTCTTCATCTTGCCACTGCAAATAGTAGGCTTCTTTCCATCGCCCTTCTTTTAATAAAGTCAGAATTTCTGTCTTTCGCGTCAAAAGATTTTTTTGCGAGTCTAAATTTCTTTTAGCAATCTGGTATTCCTCCGAGCTGCTGTCAGACACTTGGGAGAGTTTCTCTTCATATTCATTGATGACTCTCTCACGGTCTACAAGACGAGTTTCCAACTCTCTCTCCAAGCTGACTGAGTTTGCAGTCCGACTATTTGAAAATAAAAGGTAACACCGAGTACAGATATAAATAAAGCTAAGATAATCCAATTTAAGCGACTTTTGAAAACTTTTTTTAATAAAAATAGACTAACATCTTTCATAAACTAAACCTCTTCTATCTTTCCCCGATGAATGGTTACTACTCTATCGCAGACATCAACCAACTCTTCCTTATAGTGGGAACTTAAAAGAACCAGCTGCTCTTGTCTATCGATTTGTGCTAGCCTATCAAAAAACTTCTGTCGATAATACTCATCTAAGCCATTTGTAATCTCATCCATAAGCCAGCATTTCGCCTGACTGAGGAAATACATCGCAATCACCAAGCGTTGCTTCATGCCTAAGGAATACTTACGAATGGGAAGGCTGATATAGTCAGACATTTCCCAATAGGTGATTTCATCACTCAAGTTTAGGTCGGACTTCCAGATGTTTTTTATGAGACGAAGGTAGTCCATCCCACTTAAGTTTCCATCCAGCCATTCAACACTTTCATAATAAAATAAAGAAGGAGGGACTACGATATGTCCACTACTAAGGGGAAGAAGTTTGCTCATAGCTCGGAACAGGGTCGTCTTTCCAGAGCCATTAATAGCAAGAATACCATAAATCCTACCCTTTTCAAATGTAAAATCAACATCTTGTAAGATGACTTGTCGCGTTTTTAAGGTCACATGAGTAAGCTGCAACATATCTAGCCCTCCTTTTTATCACTCTTTAAATATTAGCAACCTACGCTGTAGTGGTTTAGTACCTCATAACAAGCGTAGTTCCAGCCTCCGCCAACTTTATGCTCAGAATAGCTGTCATAACGATATCATAATAGGATATTAATATAGTTGTATCTCTGGCAATTCATACTAGACTTATAGTAGGTATTCCAATCATACCGATAACTTTTGAGAACAATCACAGAGAATAAAATGGACTGAAAAAGACCAATAGATAACTAAACTACTAATAAAATGACTTTTGCTGATTTTTAATAGTTTTATATCACTGATATTGAATACGCTTTCATTATATCGTTTTTATCATTATTATGCAACAGATTTTTAGTTTTTTTTACTAATATATAACATCTTTTTCCTACTATCGAACGCTTTTCGATTCGCCAACTTTTCCATCCCTTTAAAGCGTATAGCTCCTTGCTGGTCAGTTCGATAAACTTTACTATTGATACCTTCCAGTCGTGTCAAGGTTTCCTGATGGGGGAGTTTCGTTCGATTGCTCTTTCCAACTGAGATGAGACTAAGCTCTGGTTTGAGTTTTTCTAGAAAGGCTGAACTTGATGATTTTTTAGAGCCATGTTGGCCAGCTTTCAAAACATCCACCTCTAAGTTAAGATATTGCTTTAGAAGATTCTTCTCTCCTTTCTCCTCCAAATTTCCAGTAAAGAGAAAGTGCTTATCCAATAGTTTCCCATACAGAACTATGGAATCTTCATAGCCTCCATCTCCAATTTTCCTTGGAGATAAGACTTCTAACTGACTTCCAAAAATTTGCAAGTTCTCTCCTACTGTCACACTACGCACCTTGATTTGAGTCGCCTGTAGTTCTGCCACAAATTCCCTCTGTTTCAGACTGCCTTTTGTCACTAAAATTTCCCCTACATGGAAAGCCTTGGTCACCTCCAACAAATCTCCAACATGTTCCTTGTCCGTATTTGTCAAAATTAACTGGTCAATCTTGGCTACTCCGCGACTTTTGAGATATGGAATCAAGGTTCTCTGGGCATTGCTGGTTGTCGTCTTTTCTTGCCATTTTTCGATTTTTTTGCTAGATTCTGCCTTGCCACCTACATCTATGAGAATGGTTTTACCAGTTACATCCCGTAAGAAAATACTTTCGCCTTGTCCCACATCCAGCATGGTAATTTCATTTTCCAGTGGATGCTTGGTCAAGAAAAAAAGACCCACAATAAGTAAGCTGAAGCCAGCTACTCTTTTAATATTTTTCCTACAATCATAGACTAAAGCTAAGGAAATTAACAATAAGATTAAAAGCCATGCATTGGGTTGTCCAAATACCAGAGGTCTACTTGCCACCTGTGATACAAAGCGAATCATTCCCTCCAACCATTCAAAGATAAAGTTCAACTGAATGACTGGATAGAGAAAGGAAAGGGCAAATAAGATAGACAAGAGTGGTAAGAAGACCAAGTCAAAAAGAAAGGAAAAGACAAAGGTCAAAAGGATGGACCAAGGCTGAAATTCTGCAAAATAGAAGGACAGAATGGGCAATATTCCCAAGGAAATGACTAGACTTTCTCTGGCAATAGCCTTGAGCCCCTCCCCTTCTTTGCTGGTCATGGTCAAGATAAAAGCATAAGCGCAGGACAAGACTCCTCCTGCAGTCAGGAAAAAGTTGGGCATGATGATAAAGAGTACAAGCACCGTCAAGGCAAAATTATCCAAGCTCTTAACACCATGTTGAGCCAGTAACTTTTGCAAGAGACTACGAATGACCGAAGCTGAAAATCCTGTCAGCCCTGCATAGATAAGGGAAAAGGGATAAGTCAACCACTTCAACTTTTCTTGGGTCAAGCCCAATCGCAAGAGAAGTTTCTTAAAGCCATCCATGAAAAAACCTACCTGCATGCCCGACAAGGCAAAAAGGTGGATAATTCCTAGACTAGAATAAAGCTCATTCATCTCCTCAAAGTCGGTGTCCAGATGTCCCAATAAAAGACCTGTCATGTAATTGCGCATAGGGTCTGGAAAGTGTGTCTTAATCCAAACTACAGCCTTTCGACGTAAACTGGACAAGTTTTCACCTATATCCCAACTGCCAACCTTTTGAATAGACTGGATTTTTTTGATATTGAGAGTCTGGTAAATTCCCTGAGTTTTCAGATAGGCTTGATAGTCAAAGCCACCAAAATTTCTCTGCCCTTCTGGCTCCGAAAGTTTTCCTTCTAACTCTATCTCATGAAGGTCTGTTAAGGCTTGAAAGCTATCTTTCTCCTCCTCAGACTGGAGTTTATAGTAAACTTGGAAGGTACTGCTGTCAACCTTGCCACGAAAGGACAGACTGTCACCATTAACCTTAATAGTGTCAGGTAAAATCCGTACCCTTTCAACAGAATCCACCAGATTTTGACTAGCTTGACTCTGTTGCCAATTTTGAAACAGAAACCAGAAGCCAAAGATTCCACAAATCACCAGAACTTTTCCAACAGATTTCCACGGAAATTGGATAAGGAGACAGACTAGCAGAAAAACGAAGCCCAACAAAGCAAGATAAGATGCTGAGAAAATGGCGTAGTAAAGCCAGAGCAATAGAAAACTCAGATAGATTAGGGGAAAAGGGAACTTCTTAATCCACTGTAACATAGTCTTTTAATTTTTCTATTGTTTTGGCACCAATGCCAGAGACCTTCTTGAGTTCATCAACTGACTTGAACTTCCCATTTGTTTCACGATGGTCAATAATGTCTTGAGCTCGTTTGCCACCCAATCCCTTGACTTGCTTGAGTTCTTCCAGACTAGCCTTGTTGAGATTGACCTTCTTTTCTTTACTTGTTGAAGAAGCTACTCCAGAACCTGCCTGTTGACTAGCTGCTTCTTCTCCCTTAGTTGGAACGTAAACCAGAGCCTCATCACTGACTTTCTGAGCTAGATTGAGCGACTTGCTATCTGCTTGCTCTGTCAAGCCACCTGCCTTCTGAACGGCATCATTGACCCGACTACCTACAGGTAAATCATAAATCCCTGGCGATTTAACAGCCCCCTTCACATCTACTGTGATTAGGTCTTGTTCAAGGGACTCTGCCTTTTCTTCCTTCTTCACTTCCTTTTCGGTTAATGAATCCTTGGAAACAGCTGCGACTTCTGCCTGCAAATTCGTTTCCTTGACAGGCGAGTGTAGAGCTGGCTTTAGCAGGAAAAATCCTCCAACAAGCAAACCTAGACCAGTACAGATGACGATGATTTTATACTCTTTGATTTTCTCGATAATTGCTTCCATATTTTCTCCTCTCTTAGATTATTCGTAAGAGGAAGAAAAAACAGTTGAAAATTTCTTCTCAACTGCTTACTTATTTGCAAAATAGTCTTCCTTGGTCAAGACATAATGAACTCTTGTAACGATTCTTCCTGGTTCTTTTTTGTCCAATCTAGCATAAGGTTCTTCGTGGGAAAAGTGCATACCTGATTTCTGCATGACCTTTCCTGATGCGGGATTATCCTTATCATGAAGAGCAGTCAACTTATTCATTCCGATCTTTTCAAAAGCCAGCTCAATCACAGCACGATTGGCTTCTGTCGTTAATCCTTGATTCCAATACTTTTTATTGATAATATAGCCAATAGCTGCCTTCTTAAGAGCAGGATCAATCTTGTGCAAATCAATGGTTCCGATAAATTTGCCATTGCTTTTTAGTCCTATCCCCCACCGTCCCAAGGGATTGGCCAAGTAGAACTGAGCAATATTATTTTGAGTTTCTTCCAAGCTTTGATTGGTTGGAAAAGTGTAACGCGTATTTTCTCTGTCCGAGGCATATTCAAACATTGCTTCCGCATCATCCAAAGTTACAGGTCTAAAGCAATAAACGCTCTGTCTCCATTGTTGGATACTGGGATAGTTTTAAAAAGATTGATTCCATACTTCTCCTCCATTTAAAAATATTTTCTACCAGTCTAGCATAAAAAAGAAGTTACAACAAATTTTTCTTGCTTTTTAAAGCGGTTTCATATAGAATAAAATCATCACCTTATTTTTATAGATAATGTGATAAATCATTTACAACCCGTCAATAGAAAGGGAGTTTTCTCTGTTAATCGGAATTCCAAAAGAAATTAAGAATAATGAAAACCGTGTTGCCCTAACACCTGCTGGTGTCCACAGCTTAGTCGGCCGTGGTCATCGCGTCCTTATCGAAACAAATGCTGGTCTTGGTTCTGGCTTTACTGATGCTGACTATCAAAAGCAAGGAGCTGAAATTGTCGCTACTGCTGGTGAAGCCTGGTCAGCTGAGTTGGTCGTGAAAGTAAAAGAACCACTAGCTTCTGAATATGGTTACTTACGTGACGACCTGCTTCTCTTCACCTACTTGCACATGGCCGCTGCTCCAGAATTAGCAGATGCTATGTTGGAAGCAAAAACAACTGGGATTGCCTATGAAACTGTCCGTGATTCCCAAGGTCAATTACCACTCCTCGTACCTATGAGTGAGGTTGCAGGCCGTATGGCAGTCCAAATCGGTGCTCATTTCCTAACTAAGCAAGCAGGAGGTTCTGGTGTCTTACTAGGTGGTGTGCCGGGTGTACCTAAAGGGAAAGTAACCATCATCGGTGGCGGTGTCGTAGGGACCCATGCTGCTCGAATTGCTCTTGGTCTTGGTGCACAAGTAACCATCCTTGATATCAGTGCTAAACGTCTCTCCGTTTTAGAGGAGGTCTTTGGTCACCAAATTCAAACTCTCATGTCCAACTCATTTAACATCGAAGCCAGTGTGAGAGATGCGGATGTTGTTATTGGGGCAGTTCTCATTCCAGGTGCCAAGGCACCAAAATTGGTGACAGATGAGATGGTCAAACAAATGCGTCCAGGATCAGTCATCGTTGACATTGCCGTTGACCAAGGTGGCGTTATCGAGACAGCTGACCGTGTGACAACGCACGATGAGCCTGTATATGAAAAACACGGTGTGCTCCACTATGCCGTTGCCAATATCCCTGGTGCGGTTGCTCGTACTTCAACCATTGCCCTAACCAATGTCACTCTTCCTTATATCGAAGCTTTGGCTGGTAAAGGTTTTGTACAAGCAATTTCTGAGGATGAGGGCTTGCGCCAAGGGATTACTACTTATCAAGGTTACTTAACCAGTCTTCCAGTAGCCCAAGGTCTCGATAAAAAACATACTCCAATTGATGAACTAATCTAAAAAATCTAATTATCAGATAAAAGAAAGAGCAATTCCACCTGAACTGCTCTTTTTTGCTATTCTGTTTCTTCTTGGACTTCTTCACGCTCTTCATTTTTAACTGGAGCTGGTTCATAAGCTCGGATAATCTGAGCGACAACTGGATGGCGAACCACATCCTTAGCTGAAAAATGAACAAAGTCAATTTGATGAATGTTCTTGAGTTTCTCTTGGGCATCAATCAAACCGGATTTGACATTCCGTGGCAGGTCAATCTGACTGATATCTCCATTGACAATCATCTTAGAATTAAAGCCTAAACGAGTCAGGAACATCTTCATCTGCATGATGGTCGTATTTTGCGCCTCATCGAGAATGACAAAGGCATCATCCAAGGTTCGTCCACGCATATAGGCAAGGGGGGCGATTTCGATAATTTCACGCTCCATGAGACGAGTCGTTTGGTCTTTCCCCAGAATCTGATACAAGGCATCGTAAACAGGTCTAAGGTAAGGATCTACCTTCTCCTTAAGATCACCCGGAAGAAAACCTAGACTCTCTCCTGCTTCCACTGCTGGACGAGTTAGGATAATTCGCTTGACCTGCCCACGTTTAAGAGCTGTCACTGCCAAGGTCACTGCAAGGAAGGTCTTCCCTGTACCTGCTGGCCCAATTCCAAAGGTCACATCGTGCTGTTTAACACTATCCACATAAAGTTTTTGACCCAGTGTTTTGACACGGATAGGCTTCCCTGTATTGTCCTTGATAATTTCTTCTTCGTAAAGGGCGACAAACTTATCAATTTCATCGTTTTTGACCATGCTAATCGCAGTCACCACATCTGGCGTACCAACGGTCATCCCCCGATTTACCAAGACCATGAGAGCTTGAATAACCTGACGAGCTTCCTCACAGGCAGTTTCTTCTCCCAAAACCTGGACAATCTCCGTACGAGCATGAATCACCACATCAAGCTCTTCTTCCATCAAACGAAGATGGCGTTCATTGGAACCAAAAAGATGAAACAGGTCATCTGGATGACTCAGTTGAATGTCTATTGAATGTTCCTTCAAATAAAGAACCTCTCTAATCCTTTTATTTCTTCTTATTATAGCAAAGGGATGGATAAATTACTAGCCCAAACCCAATGAATAAAGTCTAGTGTTCTAAGTATTCTTGCCAGATGGCGTCAAAGTCTCCTAGGTTAAAAGAGAAACTGGCATGTTCTTCCAAAAAGCGACTCACCTCATCAAAATCATCTGTGTGTTTTGGGAAGGATGACTCTTCAAAAGCTAGGTCTGCCAAGATTGCTTTGGGACTGTTACTTTTAGGATTGCGCTCAGTCATGAGCCAAGTGTAAAATGATTTTCTCATAAGCTACCCTAAATCAACTCTGTCCCAAACTGGTCTTGCTTGATTTTACCAGCCTTCATCAAGCCACCGAGTGCTTTCTTGAACTGACCTTTAGAAATACCAAAGGTTGCTTTGATGTCGTCTGGAGATGACTTATCATTTAAGGTCATGAAACCGCCATTGCTTTCCAAGTAGGTCAAAATCATCTGAGCATCATTTTCCAACATCTCAAAGGAACGTGGTTTGAGGGAGAGATTCAAGGTACGGTCCACCTCACGGAAACCAATGACACGCGCATCCAACACTTGCCCCAAACGTGGCTCTGCGTAGCGTTCGCTAGGATGGATAAAGCCAAGCATGTTATTCTCTGGTAGGTAAACAAAGGTTCCTGACAGCTTGAGGCGATATACAATGGCTGGCCAGTTTTGATTCTGCATGTTGTTATAAGCAGGACGAGCCAGACGTTGGAAGTCTTCTTGATAGGCCAAGAGTCCCCAGATACGGTCTTTCTTGTCTACCTCAAGACGGATGTAGAGTTGGTCGCCCTTCTTAGGCCAGAGTTCCTTAAGTTCAGGGAGAATATCGAGTGACACAACGATTTTCCTTGTCAGGAAGTCCTGTATCCACAAAGACACCCAAGTCCTTACGAACTTCTGTGACACGTCCCCAACCAAATTGGTCCTGAGTGGCAGTCACTTCTAGAGTTGTCAAGCGGAGCTTTTGCTTCATATCTGTATAGGCAAAACCTTTAACCGTATCCCCTACTGTATGTTGGCCTTCTTCCTTAGCGAGAGCATAGGTCTGACCATCCTTTTGCACAAAGTAAAAACGGTCATTTTCATCGATGATGAGTCCAACGATAAAACTTGCAAGATTTGTATTCATATTTCCTTCTTTCGAATAAAACTCAGCCAGCAATGCCAACTGAGTTTTTCTGTTTATTTTTAGACTTCCAAGAGTTCTTTTTCTTTGTTGGCAGTCATGTCGTCGATGTGTTTAACAGCATCGTCTGTTACTTTTTGAATGTCTTTTTCAAGAGTCTTCAATTCGTCTTCAGTAATTTCTTTTGCTTTTTCTTGTTTCTTAGCTTCATCCATAGCATCACGACGGATATTGCGGACAGCCACTTTAGCATTTTCACCGACCTTCTTCACTTCTTTTAGCAAGGTCACGACGAGTTTCTTCTGTAAGAGCAGGGATAACCAAGCGAATCACAGAACCATCATTAGCTGGTGTAATACCAAGATCAGAAGCGTTCAAGGCACGTTCGATATCTTTCAATGAAGACTTGTCAAATGGTGTTACCAACAAAACACGCGCTTCTGGAATGGTAATTGAAGCGATTTGGTTAAGAGGTGTTTCTACTCCATAGTATTCTACATGTACACGGTCAAGCAAGCTTGCATTGGCACGACCGGCACGGATACCACCAAATTCACGAGCAAGTGATTGGTGAGACTGGGATCATTCTTCTTTAGCTTTTTCAATAATTGCGTTAGCCATAATCTTTCTTATTCCTTTTCTTCGATATTGTTTGAAACTGTTGTTCCGATATTTTCACCAAATACGACACGTTTGATGTTGCCTGGTTGGTTCATATTGAAGACAACCAAGTCAATGTCGTTGTCCATTGAGAGGGTTGAAGCTGTTGAATCCATGATACGAAGACCTTTATTGATAACGTCACGGTGAGTCAATTCTTCAAACTTAACGGCTGTCTTGTCTTTCTTAGGGATCGGCATTGTAAACACCGTCGACGCCATTTTTTAGCCATAAGGATGGCATCTGCTTTCGATTTCAGCTGCACGAAGAGCCGCTGTTGTATCTGTTGAGAGTAAGGTGAACCAATTCCGGCACCAAAGATAACGATACGGCCTTTTTCAAGGTGACGAAGGGCACGTCCACGTACGTAAGGCTCTGCCACTTGTTGCATAGCAATGGCTGTTTGAACACGCGTATCTACACCAACTTGTTGCAATGAATCTGCCATCACAAGAGCATTCATAACAGTCCCAAGCATTCCTGTGTAATCTGCCTGAACGCGGTCCATTCCTGCTTTCTGCTGCAGGTTCTCCACGCCAGAGATTGCCTCCACGATAACAAGGGCAATTTCGATACCTAAGCTATGAACTTCTTGAATCTCTTTTGCGATTGTTTGAACTGTTTGGATATCAACTCCTACGCCACGTTCACCGGCAAGGGCTTCACCTGATAACTTGATTAAAATACGTTTATACTTGGGATTCGCCATTTCACTCTCCTTTATCCTACCTATTTTATCACAATTTCTAAGATTTTTATAGTATCATGAGCAATTTCTTTCAAAAATTAGACCGTTAAAAATTCCTCTAAGTCGGCAAGGGCACGCTCTGCAATTTTTCATAACGAGCCTTCTTATCACGGATACGCTCGCCTTCCAACTCTTTGATAATCCCAAAATTGACATTCATCGGTTGGAAATGCTTTTGTCAGCATGGGTGATGTAATGAGCTAAGCCTCGATAGCCGTCGTCTCTGGGGAAAATAGCCTCGCTTTCTCCCTTTGAAGAGACGAGCTGCGTTAATTCCTGCAACCAAGCCTGAAGCTGCTGACTCAACATAGCCTTCCACACCCGTCATCTGACCTGCAAAGAAGAGGTTTGGCTGTTTCTTAGAACGATAGGTCTGTTCAAGAAGATTTGGTGAATCCATATAAGAATTGCGGTGCATGACACCATAACGAACAAACTCAGCATTTTCAAGACCTGGAATCATTTGGAAAACACGCTTTTGTTCTCCCCATTTGAGGTGGGTCTGGAAACCGACGATATTGTAGAGGCTACCAGCCGCATTGTCCTGACGAAGTTGAACAACCGCGTAAGGTGTTTTGAATTCGCCATCACGAGGTCCTGTGTAGTCATCTGGATACTCCAGACCGACTGGTTTCATAGGGCCATAAAGCATGGTTTTAATGCCACGTTTTGCCATGACTTCGATAGGCATACAACCTTCAAAGTACTTTTCTTTTTCGAAAGAATTGAGCGGTGCTTCTTCTGCATTGACCAAGGCTTCATGGAAATCCATAAATTCTTGCTTAGTCATAGGCGCATTGAGGTAGGCTGCCTCTCCCTTATCATAACGAGACTTGAGATAGACCTTGCTCATATCAATAGTGTTGACATCGATAATAGGCGCTGCCGCGTCGTAGAAATAGAAGCCATCGCCATCATTAAGGGCATGAATCTTCTCAGCTAAGGCATCGCTAGTCAAAGGACCAGTAGCGACAACCGTAATAACATCAGTCGGCAATTCTGTAATTTCATCACGAACCACTTCAATTAAGGGATGGTTGGCCACTTTTTCGGTCACCATTTGGGAGAAACCGTCGCGATCCACCGCAAGGGCGCCACCAGCAGGAACACGTGTAGCCTCAGCAGATTCCAAGATGACAGAACCTAAGCGACGCATTTCTTCCTTGAGGAGCCCGACAGCATTTGTAAGAGCATCCCCACGCAAGGAATTGGAACAAACCAACTCAGCAAAATTGTCTGTTTTGTGCTGGGGTGTAGGCTTGACACCACGCATTTCATAAAGTTTAACTGGAATACCACGTTCTGCGATTTGGTAGGCTGCTTCAGAACCTGCCAAACCAGCACCGATAACATTGATATAAGATTGAGACACGACACTAATACCTCTTTGGGAGTGTGAAGACAAGCTTCACATGAAAAAAGCCAACCGAACTTACTCGCTTTCGAGTTTCTTGGCTCAGGCTGAAAAAGTCCACAGGACTTACTTCGCTTTCGAGTTTCTTGGCTCAGGCTGAAAAAGTCCACAGGACTTACTTCGCTTTCGAGTTGCTTGGCTCAGGCTGAAAAAGTCCCCCGGACTTTTTCACTCCCACAAATCTTTCTATTTTTTTCTTCTACTAGTATAACAAAAAAAGGGAAGAAGGCAAACTTCCCTGTTTAGTCATTTTCTTCCCAATCGTGGTAAGCAGCATAGAGCTGGCTTTTTATTCCACTGGTAAATCTTAGCAACTTCCTTGATAGCTTGATTTTTCTTCATACCTTGCTGGATGCGGGATTGATTTCTAAGAACAAGTCTTCCTCGTCTTTTTCCTCCACATCTTGGCTGGCACCTTCAACAATGAGAAGGCATTCGCCCTTGAGTGGCGTTTCAGCAATGCTTTCTAGCAATTCAGAGATCTTTCCTCTTGGTATTCTTCATAAATCTTGGTCAATTCTCTGACCAAGACTACCGAGCGGTCACCGTAGACTTCTAGCATATTTTTTTCAATGTATCTGCCACACGATGAGGCGATTCATAGAAAATCTGGGTTTCTGGATAGTCTTTTTCGAGTCGAAAAATTGCTTTTGCTGGCCTGATTTTCTGGGCAAAAGCCGTAAAAGATATGTGGCTGTGGTGCTAAAACCACTGGCAATCAAGGCTGAAATCTCTGCAGAGGCACCTGAACTGTAACAACTGTAATTTCTTCCTCAATAGCTGCCTTAACCAAATCATGACCAGGGTCTGAGATACTAGGCAAACTCATCGGAGACCTGAGCAATACTTTTTGCCTCTTTAAGAAACCAATCAAATCAGGAATTTTTCCTTGGCATTATGCTCATGAAAACTGATTTGCTTTGGTCGAAAATGTCAAATGCTTGAGCAAAAAGACCAGTATTACGCGTGTCCTCAGCTGCAATCCAATCCACTTCTTTCAAGGTCTGGATGGCACGAAAGGTCATATCATCTAGATTGCCAATCGGCGTTGCCACTAGATACAGCTTGCCATAGGGAGACTGCCCCTTAAAACTTGAATCTGCATGCTTACTCCTCGTATAACAACTCGTCACAGAACATACATTCCTCGTCCTGTTCTCGACGTTGCCCATAAAAATCATTACAAACGTGAAATCCGTCTTTATAAATCCGACGGACACTTTCACGAACATGCTTGGCCTTGACAGGAGCATCTGCTTCCACCTCACCCAAGCGTTCGCGCAACTTAGAATTTTCTAAACGAAGAGCTGTATTTTCCTCTACCAGGCTCTTGAGATTTTTCTTGATGGCTTCCACATCGGCCAAGGTCACCAATAATTGTTGGGAAAAATCATCCAGCGCGTCAAATAATTCTTTTTTGTCCATAAACCAGCCCTTTCCTTTCTTTATCGTTCATTTTTGAGTTTACATTTCTTTCAAGACCAGATATTCCATGGCATTTTGAAAGCTGACATTAGCTTGCCACATTTTTCTAGCTTCTAGCAAATCTTGTAGAATTCCCCTTACTCTTGCTTGCAGAAGTTCCTGCCCACAGAGGACTTCTAGAACCCGTAAAACCTGATCTTGTTTTTCCTTGTCGTCTGCCAAGTTGGCTAATTTAGCAACCTGCAGATAACTTCTTTTTTTCTTATCTAATAACCAGGTCAGCAGGCGTTCACTTTCATCGACCAAGGTCCAAAAACTTGCCTGATTGGCCAACTTTTCTGCTTCAGCTCGCGATTGACTAAACTGGGCTAAAAGAATTGCTTTTTTCTTAACCAGTCCCATTTGTTCTAAGAGCAAGATGAGTTTTTCTTCTTGCTTTTTAAAATGGAAAATCTGGGTTCGACTACGGATGGTCGGTAAAATTTTTTCCTCATCGCTGGTCAAGAAGAAAATATAAACCTCACTCTGGGGTTCTTCGATGACCTTGAGCAGAGAGTTAGCTGCGTTAGGATGCATTTTCTCAGCTTGCTCGATAATAAATACCTGTTGCTGGCTTTCAATCCCTGCTTGAGAAAATTGTCCCACCAATTCTCTAATCCGTTCTGTCTTGATGACCTGATTGACTGGCTTAATCAAGGTGACATCGGAAATTCTTCCTGTTCAATCAGCTTGCAGTTTCGGCATTTCTCACATGGTAAAAAACACCCTACCTTATCCGTACAAAAGAGGCTCTTAGCTAAAAAGTGCGCCATTTCCAAGCTTCCAAAAGAAACCTGAAAAAGATAGGCGTGATTGAGCTGGTCTTGTTCTTAGGATACGGACAAAGCGGTCAACTGGTCTGCTGCCAATCCTTTTTAGTTGATCTTGTTTCATTTAGATAATCCCATTCTGTCAAATAAGACATCCTTGGTCGTTTCACAACTTGCTCCAAAGGGAGACTGGCATCAATCTTGACAATACGATTTCCTTCTTTGTCCAGAAGAAAGATAGCCTTTACGAACTTTTATGCAAAGTCCAAACCTTCCAAACTCAAAACGATTGACCTCACGATTGCTATTAGCAGCAATGCGAGCCAGTCCCTCTTCCACCTCGATATCAAAATAGAGTGTCAAATCGGGTTTAAGGCCGTCTGTCGCAAACTGATTGAGCCAGTCAATGGCGTCAATATCCAAGCCACGACCATCCCCTTGATGAGGCAACGGAACTATCGATGAAACGATCCATAATAACCAACTTGCCAGCTTCAAGGGGCTGGAAGAACTTTTTCCACCAAGTGCTGTCTGCGACTGGCGATATAGAGAAGGAGTTCTGTCTTAGCATCCATCTGAGTATGACTTGGATCCAGAATCACTTCCCTGAATCTTCTCTCCTATCAAGACCTCGCCTGGCTCACGGGTCGTCAGCACCTCTACTCCTTTTTCCTCTAAAATTGGGAGCAGAGCCTCTAAAACACTGGTCTTGCCTGCTCCCTCTGGTCCCTCAAGAGAGACTAAAAATCCTTTTGACATGTCTAACTCATTTCTTTTTACTACTTCTATTCTATCAAAAAAATAGGGGTTTGTGACAATCTTTTTGTCTTCTCATTTTCTATACTCAATGAAAATCAAAGAGCAACTAGGAAGCTAGCCGCAGGCTGTGCTTGAGTACGGCAAGGTGAAGCTGACGCAGTTTGAAGTTTGATTTTCGAAGAGTATCAACCACCATAAAGAGGCGACAAATCCACCTCTTATTTACCTAGTTTTTTAGTTCGTTTGTAGGCTTTTTGACTGCCTCCATAACGGTTCCTCTAAAGGCATGTGCTTCTAAACTAGCTACACTAGCGATAGTTGAACCGCCTGGGCTACAAACTTGGTCTTTCAAAACTCCAGGATGTTGCTGACTTTCAGGACCAATTGCCCAGCTCCTACTACAGTTTGAGACGCTATTTTCAAGGCGTTTCTCGTGGTAATCCCGTCTGAACGCCCGCATCTGCCAAGGCCTCGATAAAAAGATAGACAAAGGCCGGTCCACAACCTGCAAGACCTGTCGCCGCGTCGATTAATCCTTCTCCCAAGTTCAACCAAGAGACCAGCCTTGGCTAAAAGCTGACAAAAGAGCTCACTATCCTCAGCCCTGCAATTAGGAGACAAGGCATAACTAATCACTCCTTGACCAATAGAAGCAGGGGTATTTGGCATCATACGAATAATTCGGTGTTGACTTGGGATAAGACTTGCTAGTTTTTCTAAAGTCAATCCAGCTGCCATGGAAATCAAAAGAAGACTTTCTCTTTTTTCAAGGATAGTCTGGTATTGAGAAAGCAGTTCAGAAAACTGAGCAGGCTTCACTCCTAGAAAAATCACATCTGCTTCTGCAAAGATTTCGTCATTGCTAGAAGCCTGACCACCGAAGTTGGCGATGAAAGCATCCACCTTGTCTTGGCTACGATTGGCAAGGAGAATCTGAGCACCCGTCTTGACCTGCAAAACAGCCTTGGCCAAACTAGCTCCCATATTCCCCAAACCGATAAATCCAATCTTCATCTCTTACTCCCTTATCTGTCCGTCACCAGTAACCACATACTTATAGCTAGTCAATTCTTTTAAGCCCATTGGACCACGCGCATGCAGTTTCTGAGTAGAAATCCCCATTTCACACCCCCAAACCAAATTGGCCACCATCGGTGAAACGAGTTGAAGCATTGACATAGACTGCTGCAGAGTCCACTTGATCTGTAAAGTAAGCTGAAGCTGCAGCATTTTTCCGTCACAATGGCATCCGAATGATGGGTACTGTGGGCTTCAATATGGGCAACCGCTTCTTCTAAACTGCTCACAACCTTAACCGCTAGGACATAGTCTAAAAACTCGGTGTCAAAGTCTTGTGCTTCAGCTGCTTGGCCTGAAATAAACTGACTTGCTTTGCTATCCAATCGGAATTGAATTGGTTCCAGTCCAGCTTTCTTTTCTATCTGCAACCAACACTGCTCCAAGCGAGGAAGGAAGCTTGCTGCCTTGTCTTCATGAACCAGCAGAACCTCCATGGCATTGCAGACAGAAGGACGACTGGTTTTGGCATTGTTGATGATAGAGAGAGCCTTGTCTTCGTCTGCGTCCTTATCGACATAAACATGAACAATCCCAGTGCCTGTCTCGATAACTGGTACTATAGCATTTTCAACCACGGCATTAATCAAACCAGCCCTCCACGAGGAATGAGCAGGTCTCAGATAGCCCTTGGCCTATCATCAGCATAGCTACTTTACGGCTGGTATCTTCCACCAGTTGAATCACATCTGGGTGAATGGTCGTTGTCTCCAAGCCTTTTTCAGAGGCTTTAACAATCGCATGGGCAGTTTGATAGGCATCCTTACCACTACGAAGAACAACTGCATTTCCACTTTTAAGAGCCAAAGCAGCCGCATCAGACGTCACATTTGGACGACTTTCATAGATAATACTAATAACCCCCATAGCCACCTCGTTTCTTTGTGATAACCAAACCATTTTTCAAGATGATTGGTTTCTAAAACTTCACCGATTGGATCTGGTAAGCAACCACTTCACGAATCCCAATTGCCATTGTTTCATACGCCCTGCATCCAAAATAAAGACGATCCAGCATCACATCGGATATTTTACCTGGCCGCCTTCCATATCGAGGGGCATTTGCTGCTAAAATCTCCTCTGTAGCAGCCACTAAGTGATCAGCCATGGCTAGAAGGCTTGGTTTTTCACCCTCTTCACTAGCTGTGTTGATCGATTTTTTAACAGCCTGTACCTGTTCAAATTGTTCTTGTGTACTTACCATAGCTACCTCTGAAAATTCTGTAAAGAGTAGTTGGATTTCAGGAGTAATGGAAATCCAGTCATCATGGTGAATCAAGACACCCTTGGCTTTTTTTGAGAACGCAACATATCCTCCAAAGCAGATGCTCCAAATTGCACGCGTCCTTTTCAAGTGATTTTCCACTTTCCTTGTCAAATACTGTCACGATATCACCGTAAGAAAAAGTCTCCTTCTGCTCAACAACACCAGATAAAGGAGACTCTTTCCATGTTGAGAGAGAGCTTCGCAGCCCCTTTATCTACCCAAATAGTTCCCTGACTCTGAGCATAGAAAGCCAGCCATTGTTTCTGGATGCGAGACCTTTTTCTCTGCAACAAAGTAGGAACCATCCTTGGTCTCCTCAGCCGCCTCTATCATAGCATCAGCCTTCAATGATGAACAGATATAAACAGAACTCCTGATTCTGTTGCGATAGTCGCAGCCTTGATTTTGGTTAACATGCCCCTCAGTTCCATTTGACGAGCCAGCTCCACCAGTCCATATCAATAATCTCAAGATTAATGGTCTCGATTCGCTCCAAGCGTTTGGCTCTTGGATCTGAATTAGGATTTCCAGCATAGAGACCGTCCACATCTGTCAAGAGAACCAAAAGGTCTGCTTGGACCATGGCCGCTACTCTGGGCACTTAGAGTGTCATTGTCCCGACCTTGAGCTCATCAATGACGACACTATCATTCTCGTTGATGATAGGAATCGCACCACGGCTAAGTAGAACTGACAAAGCCTGATGGGCATTTTTGTATAGCGACGTTTATCGACAAAAATCATCCTGGGTCAGCAAGATTTGTGCAGAAACGATTTGGCGCAAGAGAGATTGGTCGTGTATTCTTCCAACAAAAGCCCCTGCCCTACCGCTGCTGAAGCCTGTTTATCAGCAATCTTTGTCGGACGCTTTTTAAACTTAGGCTCAAAACCAGCCGCAATGGCACCTGACGACACCTAAAATCAATTCATGACTAGCCCTCGTGCAGCATAGCCAACTGCTGGGTAATACCTTTTACCTTACTACGTGATAAACTTCCATCCTCATTTGTCAGAGAAGAAGTTCCCACCCTAAAGACAATCCGTTTGTATTTCATAGTCTCACTCTGATTCTTCGTATTTATCCATTATAACATGACTGATAGGAAATAGAAAAAGAGTTGATAGGAAAAACCGCTACTCCTAAGAATAGCGGTTTAATCATGTTTTTAAGCTACTAATGTAGTTGCTCTATTATTTAAGAGTAACTGAAAAGCACTATATAGATGTACACATATACACCGAAAAAGGCTTTTAAATAAGCCTTTATACGTTATAATATACATATAATTTTTACTATAAAAATACAAAAGTTTTAACCTTATGCCCTTTTTGCTTTGTTTTATTTTTGACAAAACACCGTTTTTGACAAAGTAATACTCGTTATTTAGTCTCCCTATTCTTCAAGAAAACGCTTTTTTGAAGAATAGGATTGTAATTTCTGGTTCTAATCGTTCAAAAATGCGTGTTTTTGCAAAAATACAAACTCTAATTTTGTTGACATCAACAAAATTGACAACTAAGCGACTTTATAAAGCTATTTGTTGATACCAACAAGTCAATTTTTCAGACAAACCATTTATTTGTAGACTTTGCTACCGACATCAATGTCGGTCAGTTAGATATTTTCTTGTTTCAGAGCAAACAAAAACCGCTAAGCCTGAGCTCTGCGGTAGATAAACATTTTTAGAAAGTTTTCCTTTCGTTTTTATTTTTGAAATTTTAAATAAAAAGGAGCATTTAAGCTCCTCCTTTGAAATAACGGACACTTGGCTGGTCGGTGTACCCAGCATCTCAGATACCTTTTTCAAGGTGCGGCAGGAACCTTTCTGCCCTCAAATGTCTTTCGTTAATGTTGTTCAACCATTATATCACATTTTATTTCGTCGTAATCAAGCCGTCTGGCTCTACTGTGAACTCTGGCTTGTCTGCCATACGCCCATCTGGTAGAAGCAGATACCAACCGTCATTGTATCGTACAAACGTATCGGATTTCATATCACTCGTTGGTAGCATCACAATAATCACCATTATCGTAATACTTAATCCAACCTGTCTGCATCGAACCATCGCGGTTAAAAGTAGTACCTACGCCAGCGATTTTCTTCCAGCTCGTGGCCATATAACCAGCATCATCGAACCAATAATATTTACCATCTGTATGTTGCAGCCATTTGTCTGACACATATCCATTTTCATCAAAGTAGAACCAAGAACGGTTTTCTTCTAATAAATTCAAATTCACCAGCAGGATATGTTCCATCTCGCATTGGTGATACCAATATCCTTAGAGTCACGTTGCCATCCAGCTTTCACTTCTTCTGGAGCAGCATCTGGATTTGTCAAACGGTACATAGTAATATGGTCGACCCGCATACATCCAAATATCGTCATGGTCATTCACAGTGATTCCATCAAGCGGTAGTTAGCAGTGGATGATATTGTTTCTCATCGATAAACATGCCGGTGATCCGCCAGCTCCGCTAGAATATCCCACGACGACCCCAGATGAAGATGTCACCACGACGAGCATCCCAAGGCGTGTTCTCAGAGATCAATGTGTATCCGTTATTAATCAACCAGTCATGTTCGTACTCTGTATTGACTGCCCAACCAGCAGATACAGCGCCACCGTCTCGTGTAAGGCGTAATATAGCAGAAGAGCAATCGTAGCTATCTGGACCATTACGGTAATCCATGCTGTAGCTTACTTGCCCTTTGCAGCATACATCAAGCAATAGCTGTTTCAATATTTAATGTCATAATTATTCCCTTTCCACGCATCATTCATCTGTTTTAACTGCTGACTCTCACAAAGGTATCCAAGTCCTGTCAGTCATGCTGATGTTATATTGTTGAGCTCTGCACGAATTTTAGTGCGGGCTTGTTCCAACTTTTCTTCTGCCTTTAAAAAACCAGTTACAGAGGCGACTTGCTCAGTCAGGCATTTACTGCGTTCTTGGCCAAGATTTCAACGATCTTGATGGTCTTTTCCCCACCCCTTTTGAATGGAGTGTAGTCTTTTGACCGCCTTGACTGCCACAGCCAAAAATAACCAGGATGCTGACTGCTCCGTTGAGTAAAATTTCATTGATTTGTTGCATGTTATTCTCCTTTTTCGATTTCTTCCATGCGGTCGTTCATCGCGACCATTTCTTTTGAATGTCTCCGACCGTGATGGTGATTAGTTGTCAATTCTAGTAGTGTTTTTCTAGGTGAGTCATCAAACGCTCTTTCTCGTCTGTTAGAGTCGGCTCTTTGATTGCTCGTGCAAAATCCATAATCCCTTCTCTCGCTTGTCCGAAGTTTTGATTAGATATCGAATGATAATAAGAAGAAAGAGAACAAAATCGTCGCTTACCTGACTATGAGCGATTTTTCAGCTTCGTCAATCGGCGATGTTACACCTCCTTCAAATTAAATTTCAAGCCACGGAATTTGCTAGTAACTCCAGGGATGTTCTTAGCTGCAATTCGATAAAATCCGATATCGAGCACAGCTCATCTGATAATGACTGTCCATTTGATGTCACAATCACGTTGTTCTCCAAAATAGTGGACAATTGACGGACGTTCAATATAAACCGAGACCTCAAACATTGTCTTTGTTTGAGCGGAATTTAGTTGACCTTCTAAATCAAAGTTATTGTTCTATTAATCCACTTGACTTCTTTTTGTTCATCAGTCAAATAATCTGAATAATTCAAATCTGATGCCGCCTTGTTATTTTTGATACCCAATTTTACTAACCCTCGAGCCAAATACCGTTTGAGGAATCAACGACTAGCTAAGAATTCTGCCCTTTTTGATGGCCAAGTCTCCAAGTGACACATATCAGGAATTAATTTCGTCTTATATTCTGAATTATTCAAAATATTTTGTGTACTGCATTATAATCACTAAACATGGCAATCCCAATTCTGCAGCTAAATCCTTCTTGATGTTGTCGGCTATCGCATTAATCTTCGAACCAAATCGTTTTGTAATTCTCAAATTTCAGCTTGAGTACTCATGAGTACAGGTTTACTGCCTTTTGCCAGCAATCGATTGATAACATTGATATGATCGTCTGAAATGATTTAATCTTACTAGCATCACCTATACCATATCATTTATTCCATAGCGATACAATGCATAATTAATTGGTCCATTTATTGGAGACAGAACAGCATCCAAATTTTTGACGGAGCCAGCTAATATTTTTCCAGAAAACCTCGATTATAAATTTTGATGATTAAAATTATATCCACTTTGTTGATTAACTAATATTATTGAGTACTCCAGAATATGTATATCCCGTCTTTAGATTATTAATATTATCGTTGTTGCTGGTGTAATTTGAAGTCCTCCAGCCATCAGTAGATGCTCTCTCCAGCGTCACTAACAGTTTTTAGTCTGAAGGTCGACAATCAGTTCCTTTCTAATTGCCATACATTGTTTAATAATGATTTTTGTAGTCTCAATAAAAATTATTATAGAATAATGCGTGAGTCTCTCCAAGATATATTGATGCAATCAAAATATCTGTATTCTTACTTGTAAAAGTTGCTCCACTAGACATCACTGAACTCTTTACTAGCTTTTGACTTATTTTTCTATAGTATCTAAAATAAGATGATGTAAGAATCGCTAGTAAGTTGAAGATTTTCATGTTCTTTTTATCGAGTAGTAACTTGTACCCTTTGAAACAATAATCTCATTTCTGTTCTCCGAATCCGATAAAACTAAACGTTTTTGAATAATTGTCATAAATTATTTTACCTTGTACAACTGGAACCGATTAAGCTATCCTGCGCATATTCTGAGTAGCCAATTGTCTTAACGAACATAGAATTAACTGGGTAATGTAAAGTACTCTATACACATAGCAAGTATGACTTGCGTTGACGTGATCTTCTTAACGTTCACAAAGTCATCACGGTTAACCCTTTATTTTGAAGTCTAAACAACATATTCTGATAAGCCAGTTGGTTTCGTAACTAATGCTCAAATTGTCATTTTGGGAGCATAATTTTTATTGTCAAACGAAATCCATGTATCTAAGGATACTATTTTTATTCTTGCGATCAATAGTTAATAATCCGTCGAATAAGACGCCGAACGGGTTAGGTGCGCCGTCAGTTGGCGATTGATGTTCCGTCAGGTAGTTTCTGCCAGCCAAATCGTTGTGTGTGACAACGTCACGTTTAAAACAGGTCGAAAATCAATCTTATCTAGTTTTGTGATTACCTCCGCTTTAGTAGCTAGATGAGAAATATTCTGATGTTCAGTTAGATAATGCTTTTCAAAGCTCTTCATGCTGACAATCTGAGAATAATCTATCTCAGTTTAGCTTCATGAAGTTCTTCTTTTGGATTGCGTAACGCGTCTTGATATCCTTGATATCTGTACCAATAGCTGTTGCTAGATTTTCACAGGTTATTCATAGCAATCACGCTTTTCGCTGCATTATAGGTTTGCCACTAGGTCAACATTGGCAAATTCGTCAATCACGACGACCGAGATCCGCCAATGTACGACTGCAGTCTCAACATCTCCACTCAAGCTAGCGATTTTTCAGCAACTTCCTTGAGTGTATCATACTGTTCAGATGCTCCATCACCAAGAATGTCATTTTTACCGTTCTTTTTCGCCTGCTCGATAGCCGCATTAACGTAGCGTTGTCAATCTTTGTATCGACCAACTGCTTCATCAGCTGCTATCCGCTCCCAATGCCTGAGCAGAATGCAATTAATTTACTTGTATCCATGTTTTACACCTTTCCTAGGTTTGTAGTACATGAGCAGATCTGAATTTCCGGACAGCCTCCACCTTCGCTAAGTTGTCTTTTAACTTCTTCTGCGATATCCAGCTCTTTGAGGATATGAGACCACCTCAAGAACCAATTCTTTATCTGACTTTCAATTTCTATGTAAGTTTTTCCGATCGCTTGGAAAGATATATCCCCAACCGAAATTTCTACACACGTATTTACCGTTTGGCAGAATGCTATCTAAATTAAAGCTATAGATTGATCTGTGACGATTGCTGTCTTTCCAACAACATCTTATCTTTTGTTAGGGTGATAAGAGCTTCTTGCCCCTCAAGAAGCAATACACGAAAATTTTCATCTTGTAATTCAAATCCCAAAGTAGAGGACAAATCTCCTGCTTAATAAGGTCGCCACCATCAATTTGAACCAAATTGGTTGTATTAACTTTAGTAGCAGACAACCATTTCTGCGCCCTTTCTCATCTTCAACTAAGATGTCATCTCTAATCTGCAACGACTCAAATTGTTGTACAAGTGTACTGTATAGCCATTGCCACCCAAAGCTTATGAAGCTACAGTGCATGTTTTCAACTACGTAGAACTCATCCTTAGTAGTAAAACCACGTCGACATAGCTCTGCAGAATATCACGATCGAGGCGCATCCTCATCGTTACAAAGGTGCGCATCGTCGTGAAGTTTTAGCTTTGCCTGTACTTCATCAATTTTGTGTTGTTCTCGTCAGCAGTAATCTGGACATCTTTGATTTGTTTCTTGACATCATTCAATTCAGAAAATGATTTGGTCTGTCTGTTCCTTGGTCTTCTTCGGCACTTTATAACCCAACACAAGCTATGATGATTGGAGTAGCCGCTGGTAGCACGTTCATGAAGAAATACTCTGTTTTGTTGTAAGACGTCCATAAACACCTCGCTAGTTCGCCAAATAGCTCAATCCAAGGCGCAAGTTCTTTTCGTACACGGTCTCGGAAGCGTTTATTGACAGAAATGAAAGTCAATCGCTCCACGTTTCCAGCAAGTTAATGTACATGTCGATTTTAGCTTGATCTAATGTAATTTTCACTCATTGTTGCTACCTCATTGTTTTCACTAGTGCTCGCTACGCTTGTCGGTGTAGGAATTTCATGTCCTGTCTCGCTTTTCTGTTGGTTGCTCTACTGCTGGTGCAGGTTGGGTAGGCGCTTCTGCCTACTGGTTGTTCAGCAGTCAGTTGTGCACTGGTGCTGGTTCAGATACGACCACATTAGGAACTCCGTTTGTGGCTACTTCGCCAGCTGGTTGGGTTCCTGGTTGAATTGAGGCTGCTGGGACAGGTTCAGCAACGTGTTTCTGCCTCAGCAGGGTGAGGTGCTTCCTCATGTCCCTCTGCTCATCCTCATGCTCGTGTTCATGCCATTGCGTTTCTCAAGCACTTCCAAGCGTGCAGATTTCCTCGATATCGTCAGTATTGTGAAAGCTGACCTTCTGCATACCTTCCCATAATTGATTTGCTTGTTCAAGCGCTGCAGTCGTTTTTAGCTAATTGTTCTTGGTTTTTGACAATGGCACTCATTGCGGTCAAGTTCTGCACGAACTTGCCTCTAGGACTGTCTTGAATGATTTTTCATCAGAATCGCCTTGGTGGTCTCCATCTAATCTCACGAGTGTAATACGAGAAAGGTTTGTTCCTTACGGATAGTTACTACTGTTTTTGTCAACTCGAAAAAGTTTGTTTTTCTACTAAAAATTCCATGTTATTCAATTCCTTTCTTTAAAGTGCTAATATGGGTACCTATAATCTATTAACCATGCGACCATATCGCAGTAGCTTGATTCAATTTTTCAGGTGGAGAGGCGAAACAAAGACCAGTAACATTATCAAAAAGCTGTTGAAATCGTCTTCATATTCGGTCCCTAGTGATTTTGGCATATTGTGCATCGGCATGATTCAGTACTGCTGTAATGGTTTTCTAAAACGAAATTCCTTTTTGCCAGTTCTTTTTGGTAGATAAAAATAGTTTTTCTTGCATTAGATAAAGAGTCTTTTTCTAAGTGCATTTTTGGAGAATTCCCTGTTATTGTAATCCGAACCATAACATAAGTTTCAAAAAACATAAATCTTATTGTCCTCTGGTTTTTGCTAGTGGGGAAGCTTCCACACCAGGTTCAAATTGAATAGGATTACCTTAATCTTTAGCCTGGGAACACTGCCAACTTCCCCAGGTGCCATTCACTTTTGTTCTAACAGCAGTAAATGTGTCGTATTATCAACTTGCCTTGCATCACATTCTGACCATCCATTTTCGTTACGGTCACACAGAGATACTCCTCTACCTTCTGGTGAATTTTTAAACCTGTACCGGTATACATACCTGTTTCCACCACATTGTTCCAGTCGCCGTTCACCCTCTGAGCGCCTCCGTTGTCTTCGGTTAGCTTTAGTCAACTGCGCCCTGTTCCATCTGTTCTTATCCACGCTTGATACGTGAATAGTCGAATTTTGCAAATGAGAATTAAACTCACTCTTACTCGCTTGTTCAACATTGACCACGTTATCTAGACCAATCTGTGTCTTTGTAACGCCATGAGGATTATTCCTGTTCTGTGGTCTGTCAACGCACGACTATCTGCCTTGCTATTCCAGAAGTTCTCTCTGTTGAGTAATGTGTTTGGTTGTGTCTCTTGCGTGAGCGTCAAAATCGAGTCTTGCTGGCTTGTTCTCACGTTCGTCACATTCGCTAGACCGATTTGCATTTCGTCACATTGTGTGGATTGTACTATTAGTAGCGTGAGCGTTGAACTCCTGCTTACTAGCTTGTTTCCACATTAGTGACGTTTCCAAAACCAACCTGCGTCTTTGTGACACCGTGAGGATTGTTGCGATTGGTCGAATGACTTTGAAAATCAACTTTACTTGCTTGCTCAACATTCGTAACATTCCCTAGCCCTACTTGCTCTTTCGTGACACTATGAGGGTTAGTTTCTGTTATTGACGACTAGTTAAGTCTAGCTTGATTCGCTATTTTGTTGTTTGATTGCCGATAATCGCTTCAAGACCATCAATACTCAGCAACCTTATGACGGTGGGTTGCGTCAGCCTGTTTTTCCCATCGTTGCGCATCCTCTGCTCCAATGATATCCCTTGATCTCCAAGTTTTAACCATCTGTTAGCACCTCCAATTTATACTTGAACCGTGTCGTTGTTTCAATAGGAACGTACACATCTATCACAGATAGAACAACGTTTGATACATCTAACAACTCCACTTTCGTGACCTCTCTGACCGAATCTGGTATTAAAAATTCTACAAAAACAAATTGTCTATCCTCGTCTGGATTGAAACAATTTGATTGCTAACTTTAATCTAGCTTTCTTATTTTTAGCTAATACAGTATCAGTAATCGAGGCAAATAATGTTTCTTTAATCACTGAATAAAACCTCCTCTTGTGGGCCTTCCTATTCAAAAGGTGTCACTCCTACAACTGCATAACCTGCTCTGGCAAGAATCTACTGACGTCTTGAATAACCGTTCTTTCAGCTTGACTTGTTCTGTTACTGTTGGGATATGCGTATATCCCATATTTGCTGGTTTGATTGCATTGACGAAAATAACCGACTCCCTGAAAAAGTCCGCTCGTTTCTCCGCTCCAGACTCAATCAGCAAGACCTGATTAGCAAATCTACTGAAGCTTTATACTTTCCTTTGCCAAAAGGTCGTCTAGTTTGCGAATTAAAAACCACCATGAAAATGGGTGGTCTCATATTGATCCGCAACAAAACACGCTCTCTTCTCCACTCCAACGTATCGTCAGCGTGGGCAACAATACCGTAGACTTCTTCAAATTTCGTTAAAGTAGGAACATCTACAGAGCATAATAAACTGGTTCTTGATGAATTGCTCTAACAGAGACAGTCCAGTCTTTAAATAGTGCATTTTTCAGACCGAATCAGTTCTTTCATATCCTTGACGTCCTCGTAGTAATCTGGAACGTATTCCAGATAAGTTTACTTCTTTTTACCATTAAACCGTCCTCACTGTTCCTTTTATACGGCAATTGTTGTAATTGTCCTGTAAAACAAGCGCTAAATCAGCTTCACGGTTGTTCAGTTTCATCTTATCCACGTTAGCAACACCGTTGATGGTCAGTAGTCTGGCCATTAACTGCGAGCGATAGATTTTCATACTGTAGGTATTGACATCTGAGTATTGCGCCCAATTCTTTCTCAAATCCAAGAAATACTGTTCTAGGGGCCTTGTCTACCAGTTCTTTCACTTGATTTAGCTGATAACCTGTCATCAACTCAAGTTTAAACTCAATATCAATTGGGAAACGTGTCGCAGTTGTAACTGTCACACGGTGGTTGATAGGGGCGAGTCCAACACCTTTTCCAGTATGTTCTAATGGATCCAGAACGTTTTGCACCTTCTTGATTGTCTCGGTAGATGCTAGGTTCAAATCATTGTCTAAAACAACCACTTTAACTGTTCCTGAGCCATTCCAAACTGGATAGACCTGAACTGCGCCAACACCGTCAATTTCACGGACACGCTGAACGTACTCGATGAAGTTACCGCCAAAAGGCTTCTCATTAACGTAAATCAAGAAGCGCTTCCGCAATTCATCGTCGGTTTCTTCGTCTTGGCCAGATGTAACAATTTCCCCTAAGACCGCAGTAGCGAGGTTCCTGTAGTTCTCCAAGGGTAAGATATTGCCATAGTAGCGATTCCCGACAACTCCAGTCGTCTCACACTCTACTTCATACTTGCCAGCTACATTAGTTGCACGAACTACCTTGTAGATGAGTGCAGCATCGTCAGTGTCGCAAAACGAGAACCCAAAAGCGATTTGTACGCCTTCCTTTCTCTCGTTTTTTTGAACTCCACAAAGCGTACTGCTTTTTGACGGATAACGATGTAGGCCAAACTCTTCAACCTTATAGTCTAAGTATTGACCGATAGCAGTTTGTGGGAATGTATCTAGCAGTGATTCTTCAACTGCAGATAAAAACCAGCTAACTCGTAACAAGCAGGCTAATGCGTCATAGATGATAGAACCTTCCCGTGTATCAATATTTTCATTGACACGAGAAAGAGCGTCATTCATCAGATAATCAAACGTGTATTTTTCTAAGAAATCACCTATCATTAATCAGCGTCACCTCCTTTTCAACTTTAAATAAACCGGATATAGTATGGACTTTCAAAGACACAAAGCAAACTGTCCTTGGTTTGTTGCTCGATGAAGAAATTTTTGGATACTTTTTAATTCTTGTATCAACTAACAAGGCTTGAGAAATTGTTCTCTCAAGGTCAGCTTTTTACAAAAATCATAAGGCTTTTCCAATCAAGCGCTCAATTCTACTCCGTAGTTTGAAGAGTAGATCACCCACTCAAACCGTTCTGTAAGTAAAATCTTTTCAACTGCTTGCCTCATGGCTTCTAAGCCGTCAATATATCCGTGTATTCTGCCATTTTTCACTTGATAAGTGTAGGATGGCAAAACAACTTCTTCAATGTTTCGTATATCTACCATCTTCACTCCATCCTTTGTAAAACGTAGTATAATTGCCCGTTCTGGGCTTTAATCATTAAGACTTTGTCTCCTGCTTCAAGATCACGAAAAACAATCCATCTCTTGTTGTCCCTTCAGTATCTCCAGTGCTTAGTTCTTTAACCATCGGACTTAAAACTAAAAGGATTCAGGGATTTCAAGTTTATTATTAACCTTGATTGTCAAAGGAGAAACAGATGTGACGGAGCCAAAAACAATGTCTGTTCTGTCTGTTTCCATCATCTACTCCTTGCACTAAAAGACGTACTAATAACTCTCCTGCCATTATTCCAGCGTCCTCAATTCTAAATCCATTGTATGCACCTTATCCCACTTGTAGTACATTTAGAGATGATGCCAAGGCTGTTCTTCTTAATCCCTTCAGACTCTAAATCAGCAAAATCCAGCACAACACTGTTGCCTGCACTGATTCAAGATGTCCTAAACAAGGAACTTTAAAAAGTCTTTTTAGGATGATTCTTAGCTTTCAATAAGAGTTCAGCCTTTTGTTGAATCTGACTCTCATTCATCTTTTCATCACTTTTTCGTTAATGCAACTTGCCCCAAAGAGCAACATTCTTAGAGTCTTTCACGACGTAAACTTCACGTTCTTACTCTCTTTGTTGTCTTTAGTCAGCTTTACATAGTTGAAACTATCATCAGATAGAGCCTTCATAGTCAAAGTCTGTAGCTACGCTATCATCACCAATCACTAAATCAGTAATCAGCGAATTTAAGGCTATATGCTCGACTGTACCAAAGTTATCTCTGATGATGTACCACATGCCACCATGAATCAATGTTAAGTCCAAAGCATTTTGGACCATTGCAAAAATAAGTTTTTATCTTCGATTTTTCTCCGGACACGTCCAGTTCCTTCATCAACAATCTTGTACTCAAGTTCTGAGATTTCGCAAATCTTACTAAAAGATTTTCATGACTCTTGAGGCTTCAAACACGATTGTGTCAGTGTTTCAGATATCTCATTCTGTCATAAGCGAGTAACCGACCATTTCTTGGCTGATTTCGCTTTTTCTTAAAAACTTTACCGTATGCCCTTATCATCTACCTTGAGCGAATAACATCCCCAAAGTTACAAGCAACCTGCGGAGTCGATAATCATATCAAACTCAAGTTTCCCCGGCTGAAAAATCAATACTAGTTTCCCATTTGACACCTCCGACCAACTCAGTGATATCAAAGACTTTACCGTCATTCACATCTTGAATCAGAAATTCCATCATAGGACTTGCACCGAATCAGCAGTAACCCAACCACGCCAGCCACCATCCAGCATGGTAACGTGATAAGGATGCGACCCTTTCATATTGATATAATTGACAAAGCCTGAGTTGCATTTGACTCAGTTTGACCTGGGCCTTCTCCGTAACTATCTCTATGCAGCTGCCCATTGACGAGCACCTTTGCCAATAGTCACTTCTTTCTTAGTCGAGGGGCTTGTTCTTTCTGAGGCTGACTAGCTTTCTTCTCTTCTGATACCTTCTTTTTCGATTTTTCAAACCGAGCCTTGGCCATCTTGTACTCTTTGAAAGTGATGTCGTAATAAACATCCTCAGAATACCAGCTTTCTTTGTTGCTCAAAACTCTCAACTGTCGCAAGCATAGTGATACCACGCCAAGAGATAATCAAGCGACAGGTTCTTTCCGTCCATGATTTTCTTTAGGAGTCGAACATAGGTCTCAGGCGTACATGATTTATTCAGGACATAAGAGCGAAAAAGTGTCTCTCGGGGAAGAATGAGTGAAAGTAACCTCAGGAGTTTAGGAAAACTCATCTGGGTTATTTCTCCTAGCACAATACTCGTTGTGGATCGTTAGTTTGCGCTATTCTTCGTTTTTAACTCTTCTGGATTGACAGGAAGTTGTGTGACCTGACCTTTAGCTCTGCAATACCAATCGCCATTTCTTTCTACCTCTACAATTCCTAGATCGCTATCGACCAAACCGACAATCTTTTCTTCCAATTCTGTCAACTAAATCATCGATATCCTGTTCAGTAGCGCTATTTTTGAGACTCATATTTAACACTAACTTGAGGTGTTAAAACTTGGTAATCAATGATGTATTTTCGTTCTGCAACATCGCATCATCTTGATATCTTCGTCTTTCAGCTTGACTTCATCTTCAATCTTACCGACGTTCCCAATGTTCTTGCCTTTTTCCAGCTTGTCACAAGACCACCACACCACCAGAAGAACACCAGCTCCTGATGGTGTTTGGTTCATTGGTCAAATTTAGAAGCAAGTTCGTCTTGACCTTTCATCTTATCGCAAGCCTTGCTAGCATCACTAACACATGACCAAAAGCCTTAGTACCACTAAAAAGCATTGCCAGCAGTTGAGAAAAGTTTGCCATCCCATCCAAACTGCCTGGAGTTATCATGTTAACACATGCCGTCAAAGATTCATAATCATCCAGGGCCTCTCCTGGATTAAACATCTCTCCATCGACGAATACCATTGGCCATTACCGTCATTAGACATGTAGCCCATTTCGCCAACTTTTCCTGGATTCACTCCTGGTATTTTTATTTAAGCGTCAATGATCCAGTTGATAGCTATAGCCATGTCTGCACCGGCTATAAAAGAAAGCGTACCGATGGATTGCGCTACATTGACTACCCATCAACAAACGAAGCAAAATAATCTAATACAGTTGAACAAACAGTTTAAATAACTTTCTGATGGAATATATCGGAGTGTTTAAAGGCATTTCTCAAAAATTCCGCAACTGCTAAACCAATGTTGTAAATGGCTGTGAAGAGGTTCATCAAGTGCAATCATATACATGACGAGATTGATGACGCGAACATAATGATGTCATAAACTATTGTTCCAACAAGACAAAGACTGCAACGATAGCAGCTGCAACGTCTAGAATAAAATCCCCATAGCGTTTAGGCTGTGGCAGTTAAAACGCGACAGCAATAATACCAATCATAACTAAATAGACTAACGCCCATGGGCCTGCGCAAATCATACCTGCTATAAATATGGCAATACCTACTATGGTAGCTACCGAGTTGCGACCATTATTAAAAGCAGTAATTACAAAGTTAATGTTCTCAGTCTTTCAATTCCAACCTGCAACAAAAGTTAAAAAGCCACAAAGCTATCTGGCCAATCACAAACATAGCGGTTTCTAAACCTGCATGAAGTTCTGTCAGCAGTACTGTTTGCGAACTCTTGCCATGCTTGAATTAAAAGGCTGAAAATGCGTGTGAGGCAACGTTACCAACCGGTCATCATATCAGCAAAGGTCATCGGCATTTTCATAAAATTCAGCGTTTGTTTTCAGCTGCTGACAAACCAAGAGCACTCTTAAGGATATCTCCAGTTAATTGACCATCTTGTAGCCATTGCCCTCAATTGACAACGCTGACACCAAGATGTCTAGCGAGATTTTTGGGCATGACCAGAGCCGTTTTCCATCATAAATTGAACTCCTCACGCGAAGACCCTGAGACAAGCGCCTGTGTGCGTGAGAGAAGTCCTGCTTTTTGTTGCTCTAGACTTGCACCACCGATTTTATAAAGTTTATTCAACTGTTCAGCGAGCAATAAAGCTTCCATCATTGCTTTTAAAGGCTACTCGGCTTGTGAGCAGTGGTGTAGCCACTGAGGTCTGCCATGATGCCAAAGCCAGTCCTTCCCAGGCGCTGTGCTGCTGCCGTGATACTATCTTGAAGTTTCTTGGCCTGTCTTGGATCCGTCTTCATATTGTCTTAGCCTTGCCACGCAAGTCGGAATATAATCGTCGCCTGACTTAATCGAGACCAACTCATTAAATTGGCCATTTGCCTCAAGGCTTGAGATAGCAACCATGAAATTTACAAGCTTCTTACGAGAAATGAGGTCATTCGACCAAGCATGGATGTAGCAGCACCAAGGCCACCAACAAGAGCCCAGAACCGAAGGAAGTTTAGGGCGATAGAGTGTCGCCATTTTAGGCGCTACAGGGCTAGATAACTTTGAGGCTGCAGTTAAGAATGCTGAGCATATCTGCGCGGCTTTAGTAATCGTTGCAGTTTGCGTCGCATCTTCTTGACACGTCTGTCCAGCTCTCCGAGACAGCAATGTAGTCCTGTTGATTGTGCTATTAATTCGGTTAAAAGGCTAGAGTATCTCAAAGCGCCAGCGTTTTGCATCATGTATGTCTTCTCTACCGTCTCCTCCTTCCTCCTGCTTTTCTTTTCCATACTCTGTGGCATTCTTCTTTCAGCTTTGCTCCGGATATCGATAAAGGCAAAATCAGAGGCTTTTTCGCTGGATAAGCTTCAACTCCAAGGACGGAGTCCAGTTGAATTGATGCGAAACAGTAGTAGCACTGACTCAGCTCTGCGTCGTGCCACTCGTCGTTTTTAATAGCCTTCGACAAGATCATTGATATCTTCCTCGATCCGTTAAGCGACCGGTTTCTTGCATTAGTGCTTTTATGTTCACAATCTTCAACATAGCTTTCAAGTTTGCTGCTTCATCCCCAACTGTACCTATAAGATTAACTTGTAATTGCTTGAGCGTCTTTTGGGTCTGGCGTAACAACGCAAGCCAGACATCAAAGTCAGTCGACCTAGCATGTCGTTTGAACGCTCAGGATAGCCACACCTTGACGGTTTTTCTTCGCTATGATTGTCGCGTTTCTTCCAATGTATCATTTGACTTTCGATCAATACTCCGAAATCAGCAAAGGAAGATTTGGAAACGTTTAAGGTGTACCTCTTTGTTTCTTCCTGCTGAACGTTTTCTACAATAAAAGTCTGAGGTGCCGTTGTCGTCCTCTCTAACCCTGGAATTTGGGCGTACTAAATTTTCCAAAGATATGTCACATCTTCAAAAATGAAGTTGACTTCTTCTTTCCAGAAATCTTCCTCAACTTTTTAGTTGACCCATCACAACTTCATCGAGGAGTTGCATTCACGCAGATAGTTGTTTGACGACCGATTGAACTTGTCGCATCATCATTAGTCACTTGGATGTCAAAGAGATGTATCACGACCATTCTTCCTATGAGGTCCAACATCCATTTCATGAGATATTGAGTGACGACACGTAAAATGGTCATCTTACAGCACCCTTGCCAGAGCCAGTCGCTTTTACCTGCGTACCACGTTTGTTGAGGTGCGGACTTCTATGTTCTTCTTAACTGTCGACTGGGATTCCTTTATGTGGAACATAGACAATTTCTTCCGTTGACTGTGAATAAGCAGTACCTTCTTGACCACTGATTGCATGCGACGCCTTTCTGGAAATAAAGCCATGCCTTCTCCTTTTTCCTAATCTGCTACAACTGTCATATACAGTTTTTCCCATGCTGTCCACTGGTTTAACTAACGTTAGCCTGCATTTCAACTCACCACGTAGTACTGATGTCTTCAACTGAAGTCTTCAATAACCACGAGCCTGGGTCTTTAGTAACGAATACGATTCGCCTGAACCTTGACGTCCATCTTCGTTGTTATCCAGCTTTCGAAATATTCGAAAATACATGCTTTGTATCATTTTCTAATATCGTCCAAGGTTCGAAGTATGCAGTTTTTTGAAATCTTAGTTAATTTCTGATGTGATAATTACAAGTGAGTTGATATCTTTTTTCCTTAACTGCTCTATCACGTTTCGTGAACACAAAGTGTCCTTTTTTTTGAAAAACGGATCGTCTCTGTATAAACCGACGACCCACAACATCAACAGAATCTTCGTACCTCTTCTGATCCAGTTTTTTAACACCAACATTGCACTGTACTGCAACATACCAGTTGCTTTAGTCTTATCAATAACCGTCTTATCGAACAAGATAACACCGTTTTTTAACGTTGGTCACACTGCTGTCAGCGTCAGAGTCACCAACAACCAATTGAGCACCGTCCCTTCGTCTGCGCGTTTAATGAAGTTGATGGCTGCCTTCTTGATAAAGCGTCTTCACCGGTAAAGACCATATAGTTAAATTCAACTGTTTCAAGCACCTTGAAGTATTCTGAGTAGTCTTGGGTTGAGACTGCACGTCAGTACCGCCAGTCGGTTTAACACCGCAACTGATTTCCAGTACTCCTGTCACAAACTCAACTAGATCGTTGTTTTCAAATCAGCAGCTAAAGACTTTACAGTTTGTGAGTCTATAACAACTGTATCGAGAATGTGACAACATCAAATGAACTCGGATTATCTGCATTCGTTTTGTATTCTTCTTCTGAGACACCATATATTGCTTGGCCCTTACATTATCGAAAAGGACTACGTTGGCCTTTTCGCCTGTATTTGGGCGATAAACCAGAACTTCGCCTAACACGCTTGAATGCCTCATTCAACTTTCAAGAGTTATTAGGCTTTCTTGCTCGCGGCTAGTTTTTAAAAGATCTTCCTACGTCGGATTTTCATCAATTTCTTTGATTCGCCGAGCAAAGGTGCTAGCGGTACTGTTACGACTTTTATGCGCCAAGGCGTGTCTGTTGCAATGTCTTGCAGGTTGCGTTGATGTGGCACTGGTGCGTTTGGCGTTTCCATTCCTGCCATTGCTAAATGCTCCTTCCTGGTTCGTGTTCTAGTTTTGCTCCGTGCTTCTTCAAACTCTGGATCTAAAATAGCCCCAGACCTCTCTTTTTCTCGTTGGTAAAAGCGTTACTTTCAAAATCTCCATGATGGGAGACGTTTCATCCATTATCCATCTTTTACCTCTTCTTTCTTTCAATTCACGTTGTTTGATGTTCCTCTTCTAACTAGCGTGTGCTTACGTTAAAAATACAATGCAGAACGTTGTCAACCACTTCATACTGACGGTCAAATAAATGAATCGTCAGCAAGTGTAGAGTTTATAACTCAATTCTTCACCGTTGCTAAACACTCGCTACGCTTTTCTTAGAAGGAAAATAAGACAAATCCACTTTAGAACCTTTCACATATTTATTGGCCTCTGGAGTGTACTTAGTATCAACAACATGGATAAAAACAAGGCTCTTTGAAGCCTTGCTCTCGCTGTCCAGTGCAATCCTGATGGATATAACGCCAAATATGACTGCCAACTCCTCGACTAACCGAAAGCCTTTGTTGCCATTTCCTATACTACCTTTCTGTAAAGCCATCGTACTTATCACGGACACGATTTTCCTTATCGCTTTGGTATCTTCAACCGTTTTATGAGCTTACAGACAAAACCACCATTGTTGTCTTATGCCCGTACTCAGCAGTAGGGCATAGTGGTGCTGTTATAAACTTTCTGCTTATAAGTCCGTCAGATACTTCAATATGGCTTTTAGATGATAACTTTTTGCAAAGTTCGCCTTGTTTTCCATGAGCACTTTTCCCAAAATTTGACGATGTTTGTCTTTGGTGATGAACTCCGCCCAATGATCCGTATAAGAAACACCAATGACGTTCTCTCCTTCACATTAGATTTTAGTTCTGTACCTTCGTAATTCAAGGTCTGCCTCATAAATCAGTCTACTTTCGCATGATTCGCATTTTCCTAATGAATTGCGCCAAACTTTGCGAAACTACGATATCAAAACTGCCACTCGCGGCTTGCCTGCTTTGTTCTTGGTGCGGGCAATACTGATCAGCCATTTTGTTAGAGCGTGTAACGCTAACGTGCCCATTTCTATCAGTCACCTCAATCTTGCAACCTGCAGGATATCATGAACAACAGAGCAAGAGTTTCATATCACAGCGTTGACGATGATCGCTCCCCGTTCGTTGAACTATTGCTCGTTGTGAAATCCTACGGGGTCCTCCTAATAGCACGCTTTCTGATCAAACCATCTATCTGCCTCTGTATAACCGTCATTTTACAGTCATACAAGCAATCAAAAAAAAGACTATCTTATATTCGGTCTTAGTAGCTTCCTAAAACGATTCAACGCGCGGCGCTCAAGTGACGGCACTTGTTTCGTTTGTTGGATCATTTCGCAAGGACTAACCTTTTCGATTGTCGTATCACCCATTTGATACTCTTAACGAAAGTCATCTTAAGCAACTTTTCAGCAAGCACGCTTTGCTCCTTGACCTTGTCCAGTAAGTCGTTAGTCATATCCTTGGTTCTCTAAACGTCCAGGCACACTGTCTTGGTAGATATAATTCAAATCATTTCTGCGCCGGTGAAAGCCGTAGTGAAGAACTTCCTTATCATTGAAAATAATTATCCTGACGCATTTTTCCGAACGCATAAAGGATCAAGTACATTGTGTTGTCTTGTTTCCAATTCTGAATCATATTCTGTTACCCAATCTATTTGCCAATTTTGCATTTCAGAGCGATAATACCGATGTTCTTAGGCTCGTAAACACGTTGCCATTCTTGAATTTAGCCAAGTCAGTGTTTGATGGGTGATGTTTCAGCCACTTCTGCGCCAGTCATTTCACACCGTGGTGCATCACAAGAGGCACGACAGGTGTAAATCATGTCGTTAGCTGCTTCACGAGAAGTTTCAAAATGTAGTCAATCCTGATGGTTTCTGTTGAGATCGATTGAATTCTGCGGAAAAGGTAGTGTCAACATCTCTGTTGGTGCAATACCATCCTCAGTGACACGGTAACCAAGGTAGAGTTGGAATGTTGATAGTCGCGATTCTGTTGGCTGGATGTATTGAATCAAGTTGTCTTTTGTGGTTTTGTATAAACCGCTGGAGTGCTGCCAATCGCAGTAACCCGATCAGCGATCAAGCAATTGTTTGGCGTCAAGCACCATAGCTGCATCGATGCAGTAGACGCTTTTGATTGGTCTGATACGTGAGTTTCTTCAAGCGCCTTCTCCACCAGTTCAGTAGCAAAGATACCATTCAAGGTAGCAATCAAGGCTTTTTTGGTCTTCACACATAACCAGTGGCTTAATTACGGTTCAAGATAGCACGGACTGGTCAGGAACCAGCTACAATACCAGTCAGTTCGTTAGCAGCCCAGCCACGTCCACGATAAGAACACAAGCAATGCTCTGCTCCAGCAGTGATTTTCCCAGTTTCACAAGGGCTTTGTCGCCATTTCCGAGAACCTCAGAATCATGTTGATGAGTCATTTCAGAAGGCATATTGGTAGACCACCGGATGCCAATGTTTTAGAGACATTCATCTGATACTGCGATACCACTTTGGACAACAGTTGCTGACCGTGTACTGTTGCATGTAGGCATTGTGAGGTGTAATCGTGTCTAAATTTTGTAGTTCATTAGCCGTGGTTATTTTCTCCTTGTTGTTCTAAAATTGAGTTAGGTTAAAGTTAGGATTGCTCATGGCATTTCCCAATTCAAATTAGCACGCGCATCCTTCTTGGTTTTACATCTGTTGGGCTGTTTCTCCCCGTTAAAGAGATGGACTCTTAGCACGCTGAGCTTCAATTTTAGCAATCAAGCCAATCAATTGCCGCTACGATTTCGTCTTTGTTTAGATTTTCTCAATTTCCGTCTCGAACGCCAGCTTTATCAACTCAGCATCAGATAAGCGAGATTTGTTTCATCCGCTATAGTTTCGTCTCAAAGCGCTGTATCTTGCTTGTACTTAGCTTGTAGAGGTCTACTAGCACAGAATATCTTAACATCTGCGCCTTTTTCTTTGCAAATCATTCAAGTCTTTATCGTTGTCGGCTGTGCGCTCTCCAATTCGCTATCTTTACTTGCCACATCATCCTTTAACTTTTGGATATCCGCACCATGCAAAGCGAAGACTTGAGGCGGTCTTCAGTTAAGCCGATGCGCCAGTTGTTCTTTTTTCATTTGAAATCCTTTCCTCTACGCTAGGCTTTTGGGTGTTCTCATGCAGTCGCTCCCGCTTTGATAGGACGGACGTCAATGTTTGAACCTTTTAACGCCATGCCCAGGGCGAAAAGAAAACGTACGGGATTCCATACAGTTGGGGCATAGTGAATAAATAATAGTCTAAAGGTTTACGGCCTTTGGTGATGAGGGTCTGTGTGCCAGACCATTGTGTTTTTCGTTAGGTGTTTCATGACATAACCAGTATCGTTTTATTGGCTGTTGGTTGGAGCTTGCCTTTCTTGCTGGTAAGATGTGTTTTTCATCAAAGTCAATAAAGCACGTTCTGATTTTAATTGTTTATGTTTCTCTAAATGGTCAGTAAGTTTCTATCATCTGCAGTTCATCAAAATAGTCCGCGCCAGCTTCATTATAATTTTCAAAACGGACAGTACAGCTTTTTCAAGCTTCCAGGGGAAGTGTTTGTGCGACCTTCTTTTCTTTCCAGTTGATTACCAGCCAACAAAGAACAGAATCTTTGAGCTTGTTATGTGTGATGTATAGGCCATGGTCGGTCCTTATAAGCGCCATGCTTACAATAGAGGGCAAACCTCATAGTGACCCAATCAGCAAATTTCTCTGCTTCTGGTTTGCGAATTGAGCTCGGTTATAGAAAATTCGCTTCGTTGATGAGATTGGTGGACTCCTCCATTTGCAAGGAGGTCGGTAGTAACGACCCCTTTGAATTCTTTTACTGCATGCTGTTTTTATATCCAAAATTTGACAACAATCTTTAAGTTGAAATAAATTTCAACAATTCTACTTCTGTCGTTCTTGCTGAACCATTTTAAAATTTGGTTCATTTTTGAGCCCTTTAATATAATTATCAACTAATGCTACGATGCTCATCTTTAAGATTCTCCCATTCTGTACATGATAGATTCAAAATACAGCTAATTGTGAGCTATCTTGAGCAATAAATTCTATAAGTCACACTGACTATCCCAATTCCAGGCTCTTTTGCTGTCAATTGTGAATCAAGTCCATGCTCTCACAGTTTCTTCAACACTAGTTCGGTAATCTTCGTAACTCTAAAAAGTTCAATTTTGCCATTATAAAAGCCTCCTTCGTGTATCTTGAAAAGAGCGTCTCAGCATGATATAATATTTCATGCAGAAACACTTCTGTGGTGACAGAACCATCTGTTTGGCGGTAGGGTTGACTACTTTTTTATTTCGTTGTAGACCTTTCTAATTCTCATTAATTTAAGTCTTCGTCTTTCCTGTTTGTTCCTTTACAATACTCTAACATTACTACTTCTTCATCAGTCGCCACGAAGTCTTGTATTATTTCTGCGGTTTCACTTTTCGGTCTTCCGACTTTTGCACCTGTGTCATCACCTCTTTCTTGGTAACACAATTATATAACCGTGTCACCAAAAGGTCAAGAGGTTTTAAAACTTTGCCATAATAAAAACTCTTTGCGGTATGACAAAGCTCTTTCTGATATAAGCTGATTTCAAGAAGAGTTTCTTTCGTCTGCGATAACAATATAATCACAACTTTGGCGAAGATTATGCATTGTTATTTTCAAGACCTAAAACTAATTTTATGCCTTTCTAACCACTTCTGTACAGTGGTCTTTTTTTTGTAAGCAATAATCTTCCAAATGTTTATTCAACTCTGAGTCGATTCTTGCTTTAACTTCGACATTAACGGTTTTTCGCTTTTTGGTCTTCGGTTCGTGGACTCATTTCATCACTACTTTTTGTGCCACAACAATATATTACAACACTTTAAAGTCGAGACTGAAAAAAAATTCAGAAGCAAACATGAATTTCTCTGGGTGCTTGTTTATCTAATCAGTAGCCTTTTGCGTAAGCTTCTTTAGCTCACAGTGTCATTTAATGGACCGCCATCAATATTAAATGCTCCCGTATTTTGCCAATGACAAACATCACAAATATCATGGTTTCTACTAAATTTCCACATACGGGCAATGCACATGTTTCATCCATCAATCATTATTATATTCTTTTAGTCGTCATGGTAATATTCCTCTCTCCATCATCTGGCTTAAACATAGTTGTTGTCTTACTTTTCTGAGGCATTTCTTTTCCCAATCGCAATTATTCCCCGTTTCTCGATTAAATCTGAACTCTTCTTTCTCCAGTATCATAACTTCATGTTTTTAGAACGAAGATAATAAATTTCAGCAATTGTTGATATTCTTGGGGCTTTCGCTCCGAACTCTTTCCCATGACTTTTAAAATGTCCATTTAAAGATTTCTCAATGCAGGAAACTTGGACTTTGCCCATCTGATGCGGTCTTTTAGTTCCTTGTATCCCTCAACATCATTATCTTCAATCATGACCTGCAATCTTTGAGCTTATTTTGAGAGCCTAGCTGCTAGCTATGAACTGCTCATGGTTCTGCAGACTGTCCTTTTCAATCTTTCAACATAGCTTGTCTTTGATGGCAGTGTCTAATGCATATATAAACTTCTTGCTTTCCTTGATGTAGTTGACCACTATCTACCTCATTAGCCTTTTCCTGTTTCATCTCTCTTGCATAGCGTTCCCACCTTTTTCTAAGGCAAGGAACGTTGTATCGACAGGCGAGGTGCATGGTCAGGTGGTACGCCTTTCTCTGCATCATATGAAATACCTTTCCGTCCAACTCTCTACAAATAGGGCATGTGAACCTCTAAGGTCATGAATCCTGTACTTCTTGATATTGTCGTCTGATATCAGGCCTGAATACTGTTTGTTAGTCTGTAAAACCGTCACTGCACGATTACAAGGCGTTTTCGAACTCAATTGCTAGAAGTTTACTGGACTGGTCCTATCGGATATAGCCTCGGTTTTAATCATTGGTTCAGGCAATTCCTCTACTGACGGATTCGTCCTTGCTACCCCAAACACGCTCAGAGAACTGCGCGGTTTTCTTGGTTGCCTTCTGAAGATGTTCTTCCTTCTGAGCGCTCAGGCAGAAATTCAATCTTTTTGAATCTGTTTATAGTGGTTATGGCACGATTTAAGTAAGTTTCTTGGTAGGTTTGCAGCAGGATGTGTTTCCTATTCGGCAGTGATTTTTGGTCCATTTCAGCGATATCATCTAACGCCAGCAAACAGGCATCTACATTGTTTGACTGTTGACCTTATTCACTCTGTTAAATCAGGGTGTTCTTAAAATAGCAATCTCTTGGCGTTAGTCTTAGTCAGGATAACAAATAAAACGGTAATGAGTCACTACGATTTTTAGACACCCTCTCAAACACTCTAAACGCGCCCCCGTAATGCGTTTTGAGTGTTCGGTGGTATAAATTATCGATGTAGTCTATTATCTCGCCGAGGTCAGTCAATCTGACCAACTCATATAGCAATCTGTCTTTCTCTTCTCGGCACAGGGGTCGTCAAGAGGATTCGGTAAGCAATCTTCTCTTCTTTGTTCAACTTCCGACTCATTGCTCTCTTCCTGTCGTAGGTTTTTCAGATCATCCCTCGAACAAACTTTAAGCGTAGTTCATCTGCCGATACCTGCAATTGGATTCGGTTGCTTCGTTCTCTCTTGATATGATAACAATTGCGGAAGTGCGAAACGACTTGAGCCATTTCTTAACTATCGTTATTAGTTGAGTTCCATGTCCATGTTTGCTTGATTTTGGGTTGTCTGGATAACGGAATCATCTTAACAGTAATGGCCATATCCACTCCTAAACTGGTCTCATATTCCCATTTAACTCTAAAAGTATAAGTTTAAAGCAACACAGAACTGTTCCCAGCTTCTTTGAGTTCCTTGTAATACTGATAAAGATTTGTTTCTTAGTCACTCTAAAATCAGATTTCTGGCTTCGGTTGGGATGTCAATCACCAATAGTTGTAACTCTGATTGGTCTCATACCGTCGTTGTCCCTCTTAATCATCTTGTAGCGTTTCCAAATCTTCTAGAAACTCTTGCTTGTCCTGCTTACCGTAGTTTGTAAGGACAAAGATAACTATCTTGAACATCGTCTGTATCATTGTAAACCACTAAAGCCTTGTCACCAAACATCAACTAAATCTTTGATTGGCTTCAAGTCATTGGTCTCAATTTCATTATTTTGAATGAATAAAGGAACAAGACCAAAATCTGATATTCGACAATTGTCATAGACTGGTCTCCATTCTTAGTATCAATCAAAGAGATTGTAGAATGTCTCTCCAGTATTGTGACTTATTTTCTTCATGACGATAGAAAAGAAACTCTTGTTGTTCAGTATTCATGAAACAGTGTAATTCTACCATCGTTGTCAATGCTAGAGTAACTCGCAGTACTCCAATCAACTTCTTATCTAATGACTTTAGTGAGTTGGTATCACTTCTTTAGTCGACGCAAGCGTATCTAAGCAGATTATCACTAGCGTCTTTCAGACATGAAGCCAAGCGATACCAGCATTTCCTGCATTACACCGGCTGCTTGCTGATACGTTCATAATCGTCTCCCTAAGACATCCACGATCATATATTTACCTTTTGTCGTCCACATCAGGTAGGCGGATAGGTCAACGCATAAGCACTGCAGATTAAAGCAATAACTGGTGCCAGTTGTATTCTAATACGGTTGTCGGCATTGCAGGCGCATTATCTTCTGCTTTCCTTCATTCTCAACGCCTTTCTTGTCCGGCGGGCTTACGCTTTCGTTTAATATCATTCTCGTTGCGATAATATTCTCGCTTCAGCTGCGCGGATAAGCTTTCATTTGACCATCTGCGACGGATTATTTTTACAATTACTTCTATTTCCGGTCTCCTGACTTGAATAATACTGTACCATGAAATAACGTGGGCGTCCATTGCGTGGTCGAACTGTTTCGCAAACTGTCCTCGCCATTGCTGAAGCTTTCTCGTCCCAGACATAAACATGGAACTCTTTCGTATTCACTGGCCTCTCATGTACTGCTATTTTCTCTTGGCCAGCGCCGACCAACCAACCGTGCTTCAAGGTTGTTCCTTTTTGATTTCTCTCCTCTCTTCTTCCGTTCAGCAATGAATGAAGCGGCAGACAGGTCAATAATGAGTTCGTTCGATGTTATTATCTCCTAGCCAAACAGTTAAATCTCTGCATTGATTCTTCAACACGTTCTCACGACCTGAGTAATAATATTCCTTGTTAATCAATACTTGCCATTGATGTCTTTTTCCCACGAAAACGGTCGCATTTTGCATTACCGTAGTCGTGGCTATATTTGCTCATTTCTGGCAGTTGATACAACATGCTTATCCTTACTGAACATATCGTAGACAATACAGCTTCTGCAACCGTCCGGGCCTTGGATATATCGCTGATAGAAAAGCACTGATATTGGCTTTAACGCTGGTATTCTCTGAAAGGTTGTCGTCCATATCGTACAGATAAGCATATTCTTTGTTTCCTTTATCTATCCGGTTGACTTTAAGCAACAATGCGGCCCGTCCTGGGTTTGCAGATTCAACCCACCATTTCAGACCCAGTGCAGAAACCGTCCTGTACCCTGGTTAACAAGGACTCGAGCGCAAGCGCCACTTCGTGAAAGATACCTGCCAGCGTTAGGCCTTGGATAAGATCATGACTCTCGTCCTTACCACCGAAAATATAAAATCATTCGACACGTCGCCGCGCAGTTTTACCGCTCAAGTTTATCCGTCCGATGATAGACGTAGCTAAAACCTCTTGACTGTATCATAACCAATAAGCTTTGGGGAACGTTACGATTGAAAACCAGTGTCTTACATGCAAAGTTCTGATGGTTGGATATCATCGCCAGATAACGAAACTAGACTCATAGAAACAGTCTTGCGGAACAGATGGCACCATCGGCAATAATACCTTCGGTTCATGGACTGGAAATTCCAAGCCGCCAAGTCCTTTCTTCTGCTTTTTGCTAGGGTTGATTTGAATGCTATTTAGTTTTGTTCTTAATCAGCCATTCTTCAACCACCCCTTCAGAGATTTAATAAAGCCATCATCTTGAACGTTCTCAGATTCATTTGTCAGGTAGTTTAGATTTCAGAATCAATTCAATCTCTGTCACTCTGTGGCAAGGCTTGAAACGTTCAATTCATCATATGTTTTAATCATATTTCTAAGTTCTGACTGTATTCTTGCAATTGCGGCTGCGCCTTACCTTGTTTATCCCAACAGTGTGAACTATGCTTTCACCGCCTTTTTGCTGTGCTTACCCAATAAGCATAGTGGTTGTATCATCAACGTCCTGAACGTACAGAATACATGGGCATACAGAATTAGCATGGGATTGGCTGATGTTCGCTTAAGGAAGGTATCAATTGGTTGCTTATCGCAGTTGCTCGTATATCTCATGCACTCCTTGCGGTGATAGCAAACAGGCCGTGTTTAAGGCGTTTTGATTACCTATGCTTACGCCTTTGCTGTTCTTATTGCCTTTCAGCGCTCCCCGTTTCCTTTTTGTAGTACTACATTTCATCTTTTGAAGTACTACAATCCTCCATTATCTCTTCTTCCAAACTGAGATAGTTTTTTCAGACACACAACATCACCAATCTTTGAATTAGTAATGTTTCGTTATTCTGTATAAATCTCAAAAAGCTTTATCTCAGTTTTGGGTCTCGTGCTCTGCAACTATGTACCTCCCTATTTGTCGTTTGTAAATCAAAAAAAGCCACACGATGTGCGACCTTTCTGCAGACGACTACTGCCTTGCGTATGTACAATCTTTTTGATTTTCTATTTTTATTTTTAGCGTCATTACAACCTCTAGCGGAATCAAACCGCCTGGCTTATAACTTATCCGGAATACAGTAGCTACACGCAACTTCGTAGGGTTCAGTCCTTTACTGCAACCATTTTAAGTTAATAGGTGATATATGAATCACCAGAGATTTAACTCATTCTGAGACACAGTACTCAAACGGCGATGCCCGGAATCGAACCGAAAAATACATAGGAGAGAAAATCACTTTACGCTGTCACCGCCAAAGCAGAGACCGAAGTCTCGGAAAAATAATAAATATAAGGGGCGATCGACTATCGCCGGCAATATGTTTGCATCCAACAAAATAAGCCATTTCCTGTAATTTACTTGCAAATATCTCCCAAAATTTCGATAGACAATCAATTTACCTTTTCAGTAAACTGCCAAATTCCAAAGCACCTCTACTAAGCATGCGGTAAAACTACTCAAGAATAACCTAAGTCCATAAATCCTTGTCTGATATTGGATTTTCATATCCATGTATGCTGCTATAATCTGCCAACGTGGATCAACGCTAATGCAGTTGACTGCTCTCAATCTCTAAAACCTCTCTCATCCATGTTCGATAACCACTGTTCTCAGTATGTGTTTTGCAGTGAATATCTTTGGATTTCCAAATACGGTAAGAGGTCGTTGTAGTTTTGAAATAAATACTCAGCGCCTGCCATTCGGACATACGACGATAACTCTCCGGGCATTGAACATTTTTTTGGTGAATTTGCACGTCAGCCTTTTTAATAACCTCTGTACAGCTCCTTTATGATATAATATTTTTGTGGGTATATCCACGAAAATTAAGCTATGCTAACTTTTTCTTGCCTTGCTCCGTTTTTTAGGTGTATACTGTGTATACAGAATAAAGGAGAAACAAATAGATACTATTAAAACTCGTGGTTGGAAACTCTGTCACTGTGACCATTCAAACACTCAATGTTCCAGAAGGTCAGGAAATGTTTGTCTACAAGGTGTAGATAATAATCATCAATGTCCTAGCTCCAAAAATTCAGACCATTTAGTGAATGCAGACCTACATGGAAAGATGACTTTGAGGGTGAAATTCCTTGACAGCGAAATATGATTACATTCCAGAAAAACAGGACATCATCTGGATTGACTTTGGCCCGTCTGTTGGACGTGAAATTCGAGCAACATCTGCTATTGTCGTCTCTGTTAAGTGTTCGAACGGACTGGTTTGGCTGTATGCCCTATTACACACGGTCAAAGCAGACTAGAAGAAAACAAAGGCAGCATTTCCTGTGCGTTCAATAAGGTAGATGGCTCTGTCAATCACTCCAACTCTATCTTTTTGACTTTAGAGAGCGCAAACTCAAAAAAATCACAACTATGGATACAACCAGTTTTCAGAAGGTTGTCCAACTCTACAACTTCATCTTTGAAGCCCTAGTCCCTTATGGGTGGGCTTTTAGATAAACCACATCTTTTGCTCAATCAGTGGCAGAATTCCTTTTTGTTTTAAGCAGATCATAAAAACGTCGTCCACTTTTGGGTCAGTAAGTGTGCATTTGCGGTCACCATCAATGGTGTGCGTTTTGACTGTGTAACCCTTGCTACTTTGATACAAAAGCCAGTTGCTCCTTGCTTGTATTGAACTTTCAACTCATGCAACAAGCTGTTCAATTTCTTAGCACTCATGCCATAGTCACTTAGCAATGACCGAGATAGCTACTAGCGACTGACTTTTGCAGGACCAGGTCATAGTGGGTCGCTTTCAGTTTGCAACTCTTGGATAATCTGTTCTTTGAGCCACTTCTTCCTGCAACACCAAACGCAGTTGGCGCTCTTCTTTAGTTCTGAAGTGCCGTTGCCATATCTGGGTTATCTAGCAAATATCAATAGCATACAAGCCATGTTTACGAATAGATTTCCGATTTCTTTTACCTTTTTCTTGAACTCTTTTGCTGGTGGCTTACGTGATTGCATAGAACTTCATAAAATGACTCTCTCTGTTAAGAAACCATACTTCTCTGTTTTGACCTATGAACAGACAATGTTCAAACCAGCTTTTCGTCTTCATCGATTTTCTAACTTTTATTCACACTAGATACATCGTATAAATCCATTCTTCATCTTTTACCGACAAACATGGTTCATCACTGTACAATAAACTGTATGAAATATTTCCGAGAACTTCCTGCTCGTTAAAATTTGTAATTCATTTCTTTATAACCATCTTGTAAAATCAACTTACGGTTTCAAACATATCTGCAATTTCCCCACTTAAACCTCTGCATTTTTGTCCTTAACATCAAAGCACTTTTTTGTTAACGGAGTAAACTCCTTAGCTTCGCAAAAGTCAACGATTATCTACCAATCTTTGAGCTATTTATAAGTCCAAGGATCTTCGATAGTACTTCTTACTGATTATACAGCAGGTCATATTCATTTGTTTCTCTTCTGGCAAAATAGTTAATAATAAAATTGGTTAGATCATTGGCAAAAACTGCCATAAGTTGCCCTGAACATCAAAGAATAGTCTCGCCATTCCTCAGGAAATGTTTTCGACGATTGCAGCTGGTCGTCCACTTTTTCTAATTCCTCAGTCTTAGCTTCTGACCTAAAAGGCCTATAATTCGTTGATAAAATCTTAGATTTTCCATGATTTTCTGTACTAAAAACGTACCTTTCTCCTAAAACGGTTGCATATTGAATAAGGGTGCTATGGTATACTATATGCGTATCTCTTCATTATGAATGGTGCGAGGTTGCACAAGTAATCCTTTGGTCGTGGAGATACTTCGTGCTTTTTGTTCCTCTAAACGTTGTTGTCTTCAACAGCCTGGATAATCATATCTGATTTAGAAATTCTAACTTCAGGAACATCTGAAATCAATCAAACTCATCCTCAGTTATTCTGACGGTCATTGATTTATTCCTTGCTCTCTCCTTTTAGAGGTCGCCCATTTTCTTTGCCATAACTATCTAGTAAATACCAAATAGCCAGGCAAGGACGGCAATGCCAGCAACACTGCCAGACTTTCTTTCAGGTCGTCCGCTCAATCGTAATTCTGCACGCTTGAACTTCTTGTGGTAAAGCGTATCTTTTGTTTCTTTTACCTTTCCTTATGTAGAATGAACTAAACCTTG
>BNJU01004951.1_pt1 | contig 69370 bp, 70 predicted proteins | sample 8539281 | NCBI WGS metagenome assembly BNJU01 (sample SAMD00202456, study PRJDB9452) | human saliva metagenome | isolation source: human saliva | place: Japan | reverse complement strand
GGTTACGCATTGCTTCAGAATCACTACATCCTGTATGATTTTGGTAATGGTGAATCATCTTCTTTAGTGTCATCTACATTACCCTCAGCATTAGTATAAACAGATCGAAACAATTACGAGACACCACGACAAATTGTTGCAGTATATGTTTTGACACGCAACACAAATCGATATAATACAAAATAACAGGAGACAGATATGCAACTATATACGACATGGATGTTATGGTGACAAAGGAAAACAGTGGAGAATTACGCCCTCTCATCTCGGCGTGGGAATGATGCGGAGTACAAGATTGATAAAGTGTTAAGTCATTCTAGGAAAGAGTCTTGAGTTGCGGTTGCGTGACACGCTACGTATGTATAATCCAAGCAGATGTAGGAATCTGTTCTTAGAAAAAGATCGGATGGTTTTAGAAAGTTTATCAACCGTGATTAAAGTAGTTTTGAAACATGCGGTACTATTTTATGACAGCTAAATTTGAGATACTTTCTGAATTTTGCTACATTGACAATAAGATCTCATTATTAATAATTTATTACCTTGATAAACAAAACGATAAATTTAAAAACCATAATAATAAAGATAGCCACAATATATAATTACTGAAGACATGGGCTCGATGGAACTATTAAACAAGAAATAGGCAGCAGAATATTTGGTAATGATGATTTTTGTGAAAAAGAATTATATGGAAGATTATGAGACTTGTATTATCGATGCTCGATGGCACTTGTAATAATGTTATTTCATAGGTGTCGAATTTTAATGTCTATGCTGGAAGCGAAAAAGAAGCAGACCTTTGAAATACAAAACATAGTCAACAAGAACGGTGGGAATCCTGTTAATAGCATGCAGGTTGGTGATGACCCGTATAGAAATGAATTGGGAAAGGCAAAGCACCAGTGTTAACACATGAAGGGGATTATTTTATTGCAGCTTCCTGATAATATCCTGATCATGATGCGGGAATTTTAAATTTCTCATTGATCGCACCCAGGATGACGGGTAATGGCAATGCTCAAGTTGCACCCCAAAAGCAGGTGGTGGTGCTGGAGATTAAAGTTACATTTACCACCATGTATAATGGTAGATACACATCACGTGGAACTCTGGGCATGAAATGCCAATTTCAATAGAGACAGTTACGTGAATCAAAAACACACTTTGATATAGAAGCTGGCGGAAACAACACCATTTCAATCTAAAGTAGATGGTGGTCCCACAGGTAGCCAGTAATGTATACATACAGTATAGTATGGAGTGCGAGCGGCATCAATCAATGAAGCAGAGTGGCGAGCACGTATTACTACAGAGCTAACTTTCCAAACGCCGTTGTGACAGATACACTAGTAGGAACAACAGAAAATTTGTGAAGAAGAGCTGCTTTGTTTCTTGTGTAAACGCACCTAGCGATTTACGAAAATAATCGTGTCAGAATTGATTTATCAGATACAAGATTAGCCTCGAACAATGACCAAACATTTACAATCAACCTAGGAAACACACACGAGAACGAATATAAACTAGAGCATAGAACAACTTGTACTGGGTACCAAATCTAAGACATAAATGTTAAACTTTACATCTAATAAACAATAAAGTAGATGAAAAATCTATTTCTATAAAAGAAGCTGCTGGTGGAACAGGCGTTGGTAGCCCGCTGAGTCAAGATTAAGCTGAGTATGGTTGCCGGTGCAGAAGATACCGTTGTTCTTAGTAAATGCGGTATTTGGAAGTTACAGGAACTGGCTGACGCAAGTTTGAGCTACTACGGCTGCAGATGCGACGGCAACATCACCTTGCCTGTGGCTGGATATATAAAAGTGAGCGAGAAGACAGTTCAGTCGCTATGAAATTAACATGGATGAATATACATTGGTTGCAAATCCCTAAGTAATGCAATTCAAACCGTTAAGGATGAACCAATCAGACTTTCTGTCAGCCACAAAACAATGGGTAGGGTGCCTATAGATCAGCTGTTACGTACATCTTTATGCAGATGATGTAGATACAGGTAAGACAGTTACATTGAATGCCGCAAATAACTGGAAGACATTCACTAACTCCTGAGAAAGTATGCTCAGGAACAACTACTGAAATTAAGCACACGAAGCGAAGATGCTATCGCTAACTATAATGGAGTAGTCAGTGGTGATATGGCAACAGGCTTTACAATTACAAATACAAATACAGAAAGACTACTGTCAAAGTTACGAAAACTTGGGTAGGAAACACCAGCTAGCTTCTGTAACTATCAGTTATTGCAGACGGTGAGAGAAGGAAAACAGTTACGTTAACTGCAACAGACAACTGGACACACAGATTCACGAACTTAGATAAGTATGCGGCTGATGGTCATGAGATTGTTTACACAGTTGATGAAACACCAATTGCTGGATATACAAAAGATATTTCGAAACAGCAGCTACTGGATTTACTATTAAGAACACAAACACTGAAACAATCAATATCCCAGTCACAAAAGACATGGGTAGATCAGCAGGAACATCTGCAACAATCAAGCTATTAGCAGATGGTGCAGAGAGAAACAGTTACATTAACTGCTGCAGACAACTGGACACATACATTCAGTAATCTTCCTAAGTTTGATACAACAGATGGTCACGAGATCGTATATACAGTAGATGAAGTTGATGTCCAAATTATACAAAGGGTATTTCTGGAACAGCAGCTACTGGATTTTACAGTTACAAATACAATCACAGGTAAAGTATCTGTACCAGTCACCAAAGCATGGGTAGGACCGCTGCTTCTTCCGCTACAGTAACTTTATTTCGCAGACGAGTTGAAAAGATTCTGTAACACTCAACGCTGCAAATGGTTGCGCACATGCATTTGCCAAACTAGATAAGGTACACCAACGGTACAGCGATTGTTTTATACAGTTACAGAAGAGCCTATCGCCAACTATGATTCAGTCGTTACAGGAGATGCAGCCACTGGCTTGCTGCAACAAATACAACACAGAAAAGACATCTGCAGATGTTACAAAGACATGGTGGGAACACCAGCCGCTTCCTGCAACAACCTGCTTATTCGCAGATGGTATAGAGAGACAGCAAACTGTTACATTAACAGCAGCAGATAACTTGGACACATACATTTACAACTTTAGAGCGGGTATGCAGCAGATGGACATGAGATTGTATATACAGTTGATGAGACTCCTGTTACCGATTAAGCATAAAGGCAATTCCCAGGAGATGCAGCAAATGGTTTTGAAGCAACGCACAAATGGCGATCACTGCAGGTGAATATTCCAGTTGCTAAGGTGGGTGGGACCAGAAGCTTCTCTGCAGCGCACACTTTTACGCCAGATGCGTAGTTGAAAAGGATTCTCGTCACACTTAACGCCGCAAATAACTCGCACTATGGCCTGCTAACCTTTGATAAGTATAAAGTAACGGTAACAGAAATCAGTGTTTATACAGTTACAGAAGACAATCGCCAACTATGATTCTGCAATTACAGGGAGATGTAACTGGCAGGCTTTTACAGTCACAACACAAATACCGAAAAGGGTAGCAGTAGACGTGACAAAGAATTGCAGGACCTGGCAACAGACTCTCGCAAACAACCGCTATTAGCAGATGTAGCAGAGGCTGAAAAGCAGTCATTACAGCTGCAGAAAACTTTCGATGGCATACATTCAGCAATCTACCCGCACGCTGCAGATGGCCATGAGATTGTTTATACAGTTGGATGAAGTAGATGTACCAAGTTACGTCAGCACCGAGGAACATCAACAGGTTTTACAGTCACAAATACGATCGTCAGTGCAGATAATCCCAGTTACTACAGGTATGGGTAGGACCTGCAAACAGATAGCGTTACAGCATCATACGCAGATGGAGCAGTAAGGATGACAGTACAGCCAACAGCTGCTAATCAGTGGAAGCATACATTCGCCAATCTCAGACAAGGCATGAAAATGGACGTGAAATCAAGTATACAGTTGGATGAAGTATTAATCCCTGATATAAGACAAAGACGCAGGTGATGCACAAACAGGCTTCGCTAATTACAAACTCCAAGGAGACACCAAAGACAGCAGACCATCGTTAATCCGATGGCATATGCAAGCTACCTTTGTGCATCTCATCATGGCAGCAATCATGACAATGATTGAAAAGAAAAAGTTTGCAAGATAATTTGTAGGCAAAACACTTAATATGATGCAAAAAGGTAGAGATAGTAGATGAAAGTTAATTTCTCATCCACTGCTTTCTACCTTTTATCTACAGTTAGCAAAAGATAAGCAATTATATGAAAATTTTATGGGAATTTGACTGGCAGTATAGGCCTTTTCATGATAACAGACGCACTTTTGGATTATATACATAAAGAAGCAGTTATATAAACCTACCAAGCAGAGATATGGTGGGTTACAGCAGGGCTGGCTACGAGAGCAGCAGACTGATTGCTAGCTCATATGTTTGTTAGGATATCATTGAAGCGGACACTCGGCAGATAGACTCCATAAAGTGGACTATAAGGGATTTCTATATATACATGTAGATGAAATTACTCTAAATGCTTGAGAAAAGGAAACCGACTGAAAGAGTATGCGTCGAAGAGGAAGAAATGAAGAGCATCTGAATAAGAGAAAGATCGTCGCGTAGTGCAGCTTTAGGACTGCAGCGCTATTGATGGCCACCCAAACCACCAGCGTTCAGAAGTGCAATCCATACAGGTGCAAGCTAGCATTAACAGCAGATGAAGAAGCGCGATTCGCCGTTTTGGCTACTCAACCACAAACAATGACAACAACAAATATTGGTAAGCAGAGTTACTCAACCAACAAACGGCCAACATTACGCGAACACGTATACTGGCCCAGTCTCTGTAGCAGCAGCGTAATATTGATCAAGACCATGAATACACAATCGAGCTCTAGTGATGGCAACAATGCAAGGAGAGTAAAGATTAAGAATTGGGCAAAGTGTTGATGCCGCGATAAGTTTTCAAGATGGGGTGATGGAAGTCCAACTCCTATAGGTGGTTAGTGAAGATAAATGCCAAGTAGAAGTAACTCCCACTGATACAGCGATGGCCTGAATTCGAACTGTTAAGAACGCAGTGTTTCCTCGGCAAAGATCCTGGATGGTGATCGCTCACGCGGAAACATTATGGTATAAACTGTTACACATCTGATCGGCCATTGATAGAAATCAGATCCAAGATTCAAAGTTGAACATTGACAGATGCTGATTCCACTCATTTCGGAAATGGATATTGGACATTACATGCAACAGTTACTGAGACGGTTCTCATGAAACAATTCAGTCAAAGCCTGACGAACTCAAAGACAGTAGGTGGAAGTAGACGTTGCAGCGTACTGGTGATAAGACAGGTAAAGGATGATATGGCGTAGTCCTCATGAAGATCTACCAGTGAGAGACATACAAGCAGAGACATCAGATGCTAGTTTACGCTGATTACTTGCAAATGCAGATACCAATCCAGCTGCAAGTGAGATGTTTTCAAAACCTTGGGCGTGATGTACATGTCACGAAGCTTCACATCTTCACTCAGCCACTAACCATGCACTTCGCGTAGGTATTGACTATACACACTTTTGTAACAGAGGTGATGGTACATCTGTCACAGCAGCAGCGATGGAACATAGTTGTTAAGCAGGGCAAGGTTTACAACCACAAGCAGAACGTTGCATGTGAATATGTGTACAACACGTACAGAAGCAAATGGTGATAGAGTCTCATGTACAAGAAGGTCGAGCCACTCCAGTAGCACCTCTCACCTGCTACACCCACAACTCCAGTCGCACCAGCCAAGCCTCAACCCCTGAAGCCGCAAACACCAGTGAAAGACAGAAGCGATAATGCACTTATTCGTTAGCATTGTAAGTACGCAGTGCTGTACAGATTCAATAGCAAAGAAAAGAATGCATAATTACATACATGCACTAAGAATCTATTGAGAAATCAGTAGGATGTTACAGATGATAGAACATGCAGCCAGACCGTGCACAATGTCGTGACTGAAGATCGCGTCGCAGCATTAAATCAAACGAGCAAATGAATACTGATGACGCGATACAGGTCAGGAGCAGAACAACCTAGCATTTCGAGTCGTTTTGATACGCAACCGGTCAAAAGACCGGAATAGGAACTGCAAGTGATCATGCACGGTACTGTCAGTACGTGCGAAAGCACGCAAATACGCATAGACGTCTGAAGGAGATCCAATACAGCACTAAGACGAGAGTGATTAATCACAGCAGCGTTAGAATGGCGCGGCTAAGCTCACACTTCAACTCTAACTTACAGCAGTGCACTAACACGGCACAAAGCAGCTTTAACGAAGCTGACGAAGCAGCTAAGATTCAAAGCATTCCTTAGCTAGCCAGAACCACAGCCAACGACATGCAACAAACTTAGGTGGCGTTATGGTTGACCAACCCAAACTAGTTACACACATTCCCAGGTGTAAATAACTACACTTCATTGTTCAAGACAAGAGACAGAAGATTACTTTTAGACAAAGACTGCGAATTTACGATTGATACGCAGTGATCATGCTGGACAGTAAAGGTAAAGAGATCGCGCTACGTCAAGGGCGAGCTGAAATTGATGCTCTGATAGCGAACCTCAATTTGAAAATGGTTTTGATGAACATAGCATGTTCACTGGGATGAAGTGACATTTTGATTGATTCGCCAGATGGTTCAGAGTTTCATTGCAAAGCAGGCAGTCCCATCACTTGAGGCGAAGAGTGGTTGCGCATGTTCGACTCATTATGGACTGACAGATCACGTTTGACTTACCAGCCGCGAAGCAGGTGATACAAGATTCCAACCCTGAAATTGAAGATGCAAAGTGAATCTACGCCATATGGAAATGATGCTATTGACACACATGCGCATGCGACAGTTACTGGGAGATGGTTCCTTATGAAACAATTGTCAAAGCTGCGAACTCAAAAGACAAGGAAGTTGAAGAAGACGTTGCAGGCATTTGGTAGCAAGGCAGGTAAACACGACATTATGTATAGTCCTGTACAGAAGATTTAGCCAGGCGATATACAAGCAATATACATCAGACGCACTTTACGCTGATTTACTTGAAAATGCAGATACCGGGAACCAGCAGCAATGATATGTTATCAAACCTGGGGTGATGCGACAAGTTCACAAACCTTTAAGACTTCACCAGCTAGCCAACCGTGTGCTTCGTGTAGGTATTGACTACACACATTTTGTAACAGAAGATGGACACCAGCCACTTTCGTCAGTGGTGTACGTCGACAGAAGTTTGGCTTAAGATACAAGAAACTCTGAAGGTTGGTGACATGCCACAAACACGTACTGAAGCAAAATGGTGAGCAGAGTTCATGTACAAGAAGATTGCAGAAACCCTGCAGAAACCAGAAAAGCACACCAGCTCCCAGTAACACCACAGAGACTCAAGGTGTGTGCACAGAAGTGCCAGCCCTGCAACACCAGAGACCTGGCACAGCCAGAAGCGCCAGTTCCTGCAACACCAGAGACCTCCAGTGCAGCCAGTAGCTTCTGCTACAGTAGCTCCTGCAGTACAGTCAACACCCAAGACAGGTGATGTTGGATCTATTCACTGTCACCATATTCATGATTGGAAGCTGCTATGGTGCATCAAAGTGTAGGTACTAGCCAAAGTAAGAATTCGAGCAAGATTACGGATACAAAAGCCTATTGGTTGATGTAAAGAGCATATTGATAGGTATTAGAGTCATATAGAATATGATTGCAAAGAACAAGAACAAAAGGAAAAGCAAATGGCATGGCGTCGGCTGAAAAGTAAAGGTTTATTTCGAATCATCATAAAACGTTGCTAGAATAACGATAGCGGATAATGATGATTTTAAGTATAAAAACACATCGTCTCATTGGTCTACGGGAGGTATATATGTAGAACCACTTTATTTCAGTTATTATTCCAGTCTGAGTAATGGTGAAAAATATATTGATAACTGTTTGTCAAAGCGTAGTAGTAACAAAACATATAAGAATCTTGAGAAATTTGCTGTTATCAACGGTACAACTGACTCAACTGAAGAGAAAGTCAGAGAGTGATGAAAAAGGATGACCGTATTCGTGTATTAGTAACGAGATTGCGGACCTTTGGACGCATCAAACATTGGAATTGAAAAAACACAACAGACCATACCTATCAGTTTATAGATGTCGATGATCTGGCGGAACTCGATTATGCTTGAAAAGCTATATGCGGTATTCAGAAAGGTTATAAAATCTGTGACTGTATCCTGTATGATGAGTTAAAATCTACCAGCATACCAAGGAAGAAGTTCAGGAGATATCATCCGTGGAGCGTCCTTCCTGCTCCCATGAGACACAGTTCAGTTTATGATAGATCATATTTTGGAGAAATTAAGATATTTAGAATCTCCTATTATGAAGACCTTTCACTATGGCTAATTTTAATTGTGACTGCGATGCGTATACTACAGCAAATGACATTGTATACAACTACAATCAGACAAATGAAACATCTATCATGACAATAGTTAGGAATGAGGAAACACCCAGTTTTGGATAAAGTCTTTTGCACATATCTTCTCAAATTCAACACCTGATCGACATAAGGAAGTGAATCTGACCACTGCTTTTATTTATTCAGCATCGACATGCAAATCATCAATATATACCGAAGGACGAAGTAGACAGGCATATTTGAAAACGTGGACAGTAGCTAAGAAAATAGGGCTGGCAGGGTACTACCACATTGCTGGAGAATTTACCTGTTCCAAAAGAAATGAAAGAACGAATGATTCGTTTCTATCGAGATCCAATTGCACAAAATAGAAGATGATGCTATTAAAGCCAAAGATATACGTGGCGGTTTGGTAAGCTGCAGGAGAATATTGCTGGCCATCAGTTTGTTGGAGACTTATGCAGATAGCTTTACCATGGTGATCGAGCGCATGTGGCAAAGGATTGCAGCATCGGAATCCTCCATCACCAAGACGAGTGATAAGAATAATTTAGGTTTATTTCAGCAAATTGCGATGATTTCTACTATTTACAAGTCGGTGCAGCTCAGCCTGCTAAAGATTTAAAAGAGTTTAACCAATGGGTAATACATGGGACAAGTTGATGAAGTTATACTTCACTACATCCTTCTGTTAGAAAATGAGTGCAGGAAAACAAAGATAGAATTTACTAAAATAGTAGGTAGAAATGAGGCGTTTAAAATGAATCAAAAGCTACCAGTCTTACAGAGAAGCTAGATATTTAGATTTTGTCAGTATCTGCGGTAATCTTTTTCGGCACTACTACAAACATGTGCATTGAGCAAAGCTATCTTACGACCCGCTGGATCATTATCTAGTGGTTTGCAGGATCGCTATTTACTAAATGCACTGGCAGTCAGCACAGTCATTGCCAGACAACGGGTATCATTGATGATTGTTTTATCAAATCTGCCAGTCGTGATTCTATGGTAGATCGATTTCGGCAAAGTTTACGATTTATCCTCTTTCACAGTTTGTGTGTGCATCACTGATGTGGTTATCCTTCCATTTAAACACACTGTTTGATGATGTTAAGTGCTGAACATTATCATAGGTGGTGCAGTGTACGACTTGGCTTGTGGCGTGCATCTTGTCGGGAAATGCAAGTACAGGTATATGATTTTATCGTGCATTATATGTACCTAATAAAACAGGCAAAAGTAGCTGGAATATGCATTATTTATAACTGTATCTGTTGCATTGCATCTTTGATTTGTCTCAGGTTGGGAGCGTGCAGGATAGTCATAATTATCATGCAGTTTGTTTCTCTACAAAGGTAGTTGAAGGATTGTGCGTATGAAGATACGATAGAAGCACTATGCAGATAACAAGCACTATGCCAGAAGAAATAATGTCCGCATTATTACGAAAGTAACAGGTATGCGGAATTTCAGTTTGGGAAAGTTGCTAGTGGCTACACTCTCAAAAGAATTACATAAGCTGACACAGCTTAAAGTAACACCATGAGGTGAAAGAGATTGCGCATTTGATTTTAAGTGTGTGATCCACATGCGATTATTAATGTCATGAACCGATGATTTCTATGTAGCGCTTTTGCATGAAACCAATTGATTAGGAGGATGCTGGTAAGGTGGGCACGATGGACGACATGGAGAAACAGCTGAGAAGGTGTAGAAGAAGCTGGGCAACTCAGTTAAAAGAAGGAAAAGTGCGTAGCGGTAGCAATTGGAGCATGCGATACGCTGTGTAGAAGATTTTTCCGCTAAACTGTTGGCTAAGTGCAGCTTTGCCGAATGAGAAAATGGTAGTCGAACCGATGCTGGTTATAAGGATGGAGATACAATGGCTGCTGAGCTGTTGGTGGAATTAAAGATTTTCGCAACCATCCCTTCAATTGCGGTAAAGGAACCATCAGAAAGATACCGTTAATTGTGCCTCTGGTGGCGGAAGGTGCTGAGCACGCAGCAGCAGGTGTTTGAAAGTAGAACTGTTAACAGACCAGTAAAACAACTCGGTCAAACGAGTTAAAGAAATTGAAAGAAAGAGAATTGAAACCCGCGATGCGCCATGATACGAAGTCAGTGAAGTAGTCGCTAGATTGCACTGGAAGAATCGTTGCAGGTACTATCAACGAGTAAGGTTTATTTATGAAGAGAGCTGGACGCATCGGTGATCTCCTATTGTCGGTAGGTGGCTTCTATGCAGATCTCTGAAGTGCGGTGCAACCGCAACGGGCCTCTTGGCGAAGATTTCGAATGAGCGGGATGTATTCTCGGCGAAATTGTTCGCAAAATGCAGCAGCCCACACCACAGAAGCTCGTCGTTATTGCCTCAATGAACCAGGATGCAAAGTTAAAAGAGTCGTGACTTGCGAGACTTAAGTGGTTGTCGCAATGGAATACAAAATGGTAACTATGGTTGTGCAACAAACATCCAGAATTTCTCTTTGTGGTATATCGAGAAAATGAAGAATGCCTACAGGCTATCGTGCAACAGAATATTGATGCAAATACGATAATCTCGAAAGGCTGCCACAAGAATGGGATTTATGCTGAATATATCGTAGAGTGATACGGCGTCGATACAAGAATGAAGATAGATACTTTATATGCCGGAAGCGTACGGAAGACCGCATCGTGCGCGAACTAGGTGGTGCCGATCGAGTAGAGCGCAACAGTGCATTATATTCCAGGCGGGCTTACGCCAAGTTTGAAGCAAGCAAGCTTAGTGAAAGAAAAAGACTTCTGCTGCATGGTCTGCGCGCATGAATCCATCGCACGCAGGTTTGTTATGACGATGTTGAAATCGAAACAATGTTCGGCGATGCTGAGATTTCGCAGAAACATGGTGCAGATGTGATTTATCGGATTCTTAAACCCAGATGCGACACCATTAATATTACACATACAAAGAAGATGGTATGAATTAATATCCATCGTTATCGTAAGAAAGCAGTCTCACAGAGCATTTGATTGTGCATCAGATTCGTATGTAGCGATTCAACAACTTATCTAGATCGTGGAGTGGACCGTGTCTAACAGCGGTCTACAAACCACCTGCATTACAGGTTGCAGAATTACTCAACAATTTACAATTTAAATTTCGCAGAGCGAAGCGAATATTTGCAGTGTGCTGGTAATGTACAATATAGAGACTTTACGTGAAAGACAGGAATTCATCAGTCTCATGTGAAGCTGTAAAATTCTGGAAAAAGGATCCATGACGACATACATAATAGGGTAATATAAGCCATGGCCATCAATGAAAAAGATGATTATGATCGTGTAAGCATCGAAATTGTTCGGCAGTAACAGCAGTTATTAAAAGAGAGTATTGTGATAAAACCATTCCATGCATTGGAAATGGAAGATATATATGCATGCATGAATACACGTATGGACAACAATCATAAACATTGTTGTTAGATCGTGTGATATCTCATCCTTTATGCGTGAACGGGATGAAGGTCGAAACAGGTTTGCCATACTAAGCCGCGTGCAACATTTCGAAACATATATTTGGAAAGAGGGGACTACTACACGAATTTCTTTTGATATCTTGAAAGACATTATCAAACGAAAAGATCAATTCGTCTCATCATGGTCTAGCGTAGCGATGTCCTATGAAGGTGCGTCGCGTCAGTTAGTATTCGACGATCGCACAGCGAAAGTATTAACACAGCGTTGTACTGGTCAGCTCAATTGCAGCATCGCATTTACCGGCGGCGATACAATCAAAACCAGCCACATAATACAATAAAGGTGTCATCACTGTCCGCATCGTCATCTTATATCTCGCTCATCTTCTTGTCAATTCTGCTGCATGGTTTCGAAGGTCGATAATGCGATGCATCAGACGTGCTGCTGCTGGCCTGCGGTCGCAACATTCGTGAATTCTGCGTGCGCACATGGCAGGTGAAGGTGCGCTATATGCGCGTCTTCAACGATCGGTTGCCAGAATCTTCGCCTCTCATGGATGCGTATCAAGATAGAGGATTAAAGATGACTTCTAAGCAACATCAAGCCCATGTGCTCATCCAATTGTTATCGCTAATATTCTTAGGGACTATTCTCGTGGGCGGCACAAGCTGTTATTTACCACAGGTTACCGTGCGAGGATGCAGGATGCACCAGAAATGGTGAATGTCGTCACCATGCGTTAGGATCTATATTTCCACGATTACCCAGATCAACCTCTACTAGTTGGTCAGCTCTACCGCTTATTGGTCTAGCACTTGGTTCACGTCAGTCTGCAAAACAAGGATGCAATGACAGACAAGAAGGCTTTCTACTGACGTTTACGGTTGCTTATCATATCAACTGGCCCAATATTGTTAAATAGCACACACAGTAACTCATAATCTCACCAGTTAACCTCGTTTTAGGCGCAACGTTGCATTACATGGCCACACCTCCAGCAACAGTTGCAGCTTCTTATGCAATTGTTTTGAAAAGGGTGCGCTATTGCGTCTAACACTTCACCGACTGCAAGACTGCAGCTGTACTATGGCTCCAATTTGATCGTCATCGTGCCATCATGAAACATCGACATTTGCAGGCAGCAAGCGTCACACATGCCAGAAATGATGAATAAAGCGGGATGAGTATCCCGCTTTCATAAAATAGAAGGAGTGAAATTGTCATCGAAAGCAGGTCAGGTGTTCGACAAATGTAGCAGAATTCTTCCCGCAAGTCAGTACAATAACCATGACGAAAGCTTGTTGAAGGGTTTAACAACTCACGCGAATATACAGAGGTGAAGAAGTTGATGCAGTTTTATTACGTGGTAACTGTGTTGAGATCGTCAAAACCAGAAAGCGTTAAAGGAATATGGAACCGGCGATGGCTTATATCGCACTGTAGGGTTCAACCATATTGACTTACAGGCTGCGCTGACTTAGGCTTAATTGTTGCACGCTTCCTGGTTATTTCCAAAACGCTATCGCTGAATTATCCTTAACATAGTATGATGTTATTACGTCATGCAGCGGCTGACGAGTGCAACTGCTGCAGGTGACTTCTGTCGTTTCACCCACATATTTCTAGCGAAATTCGTAATCAACAGCAGGTGTTGCAAAATGGCCAGCGTAGCAATTGCTTTTGCTAGAAGCTGCATTGCTTTAAGCTTTAGGCGCTGTGTTCTCAAGGCTATGATGTGTGAGGAAATGATGCTTGCAGTAGAGCGATCAGATCGCCACGTAACTCTCGACGAATTACTTCAGCACAGTCTCGACATCGTAGCCAGTATGTTCCGACACTTCTGGTCAGAACGACAAGATGGCTAACGCTGGAATTCTGTACCTCAGATGAAGGATGGCGCATCTTTCTTAAATACTGCTCGGCGAATTACAGGATCATGAAGCACCCGAAGGTCTTAAGTCTGTGTGTTCAGAGTGATGCGGATATGGAGACATGTTCATGAATGAAACAGCATTCTTCAATCAGTTGTAGAGCTGCAGAAATTTCTTGATCCTACAGTTCGCGAGCTCGTCTTTAGACGAAAACCAGCAGTATAGCACCACACATCGGTCTCTAATGATGACAGTCTTTAGCAAATGCTGATTTGAATATCTCGATGGACAACTCGCTGAGATTCTGCCAACAGGAATAACTAAGAATCTGTAGCTCTTCCCGAAGCGCGACAATACTCTTCGCATACATTTGAGAGCATTCTTTGTTTTCCTGGGAAATGATATAATTTGAATATACAGGGAGGATACAATGATGAACACAATAAAGAGTATAGCCAAGCCTGCAAATGGAATGTTCTATTAAGACGGTAACAAAATTAGTGCGGATGGAGTTATACCACTGGCAGAGAAAAGATGAACGGGGTAGATGTGATTATTCCGAATGAACGAAAAGCCACCAGTCTCACTGTTTTAGACTTTGTTATCTAATGGATATGATTAACAACTCAAAGAGGGTGTAGTATACAAACATATCAAACATGGAAGCACTGCGAAAGAATTAGTTGAGGGATATAAGCACCTCATTGAAAATGCGATGGTTTCTTCTTTTCGATGTACATCACAGAAAAGAACTTCCAAAATCAATCGTGCACTTCACGAGGCAAAGCACTCATGGAAAGAGAGAACAAAGAAGGTCTCTAGATCACGTAAGTCTCGTATAAACTTAAAAATCAACACAGGTGTATTTAGTTTTGAAACAGGATAAGGAGCCACGAAGGGAAAATAATATGGATAGTATTGAAACAGACTCGCTTGATGCCGTGTAAATTTAGAAATTCTCGGATAAAGATTGAGCTCATTTGAAATTATGTCGGATGAACAGACGAGCTTTAGATGACGGTGGTTACTCATGCATGCAAGGGACAAGATAAAGAATATCTTAGCACCAATGAAATTTTAGAAACAAAAGAAGATTTAGTATTATCTTGAAAGAAAACCAAAAGATGATAGGAACATTAACCTTCAAGATGATGCAAGGGCAGTTTAAGCTCACGAGTTGGGTTTTGTGATGAATCCAGGCTACTGAAGAAAGAGGATATACGTATGAAGCAGTACATGCAGCATAGAATATTATTTTTACAAAATCATTTAGTACAGATGTTTAGTGTATCTTGCTTTCCTGTACAACAAAAGCCTCACAACATTTAATTGGAGAAGTTAGGTCTGGTATGAAGGAAAAGAACATGCTATTTAATCACAGCGGTATACGGTCCTATTGATTTACCATGTTACTATAGGGACCGGATGAAGAGGTAAGACAGAAAGTAATTATAATAGGATGTTGTGGTAGTGGTAAGAGTACATGTGCAAGACAATTGCATGCATGTACAAATATTCCATTAGTTCATTTTAGATCAATTAAACTGGAAATGTGGATAAAACACGGTTGAAAAGAATGTAGCCCTGAATAGAGTAAATGAGGTTATTAGCAGAAGGAATGGATAATAGATGGAAATTATGGTTCCTCATAGAGATGCGCATGCATGTGATACTGTATTCTTCTCAGACTATCCTGTAGATATCATGCATCTGGCGCGATTTTTGAACGTATTGGTATGGTCCGTACAGACATTGCCGGTGGGGAAGATGAACAGATGAAAGAAATTTGATTGAATTTGTTACTATGAAAAAGGAAGATAGACCAGAAGTGTATGAACTGCTTATATATAATGAAAAAGGCATTCATATTCTTCCATTCGTTTAGGAAAGCCAATCAGTATTTGGAGTCATTTAAATAGTTAGTTATTTGTCACAAACCTTGTTGTGACTGATGGAAATATCATTTGACGCACGTTGCAAAAGTGACTGCAAGATTGCTGTGCACGAAAAGGAGGTGGAATATGACTCTAAGTAATGAGAAAGCGAAATTAGGGTCCCACACCTAAGACAACAGGTGTTGAACAAGAGTTTCAACAAATTGCGAAAACACAGGACAGTCTCTCACAGGAATTAGGTCAGGTCATGCGAAATGCATTAGCGATGAGGAAAGAGAAGAAAGAACAGAGAAGCATGGCTATAATGATTTAGCAGCGATGCAGAAACATAGTTGGGCGTATTTCGTACATAAGTCTCGCGGATGCGTTTATTATCGCTTTTACTTGTACTAGCACTGTAACTTTTGTTGTGGAGTCGGACATCGTATCTGGATTGGCACTGTCTTGCACCTGGCGTGAAAAGTGAGTGCGGTAATACGTTTCTTTCCTTAGGACGTGGTTCCTATCGTGATACAAGCAGAAGTTAAAAGAGATGGAGTACGACACGCTAGGACTCAGGTTCCAACTAAGGATGGCACAGAGGTCAGAGAAGTACCGGTGGAAGAAGTTGTCCTCATGAGATCAAATTGATTGGGTCCTCAAGCGATATTGTCAGTGGTGATCGGTATCTTCTTGAAAAGTAAGGACTCTGACTCGTTTCTGCTTTCCGCCTTTACAGGGGAATCGATTCCAGCAGAAAACAGGTAAGGTGTTGGATGATAGAGCCAAGTCAATGCGCAGAGTGAAAGCATCATCTGCTCGGAGTGGTTCCACCGTGAAATCCGGTCACGGGCATTGGTGTTGTTGTTCGAACAGAAAGAGTCTTTTATTTAGGTAAGATTTCTTCAACAACTCATACAAAAGAAGAAAGAGACAGATTTTGACAGAGTTTTGTCGAGCGATTGCAAGAACTCCAATTACTACATGGTTGCAGTAGTTACCTTCGTATTATTGTAATGACTGGATGCAAGAAGAATCACAGAAGCTTTCTATTTTCTATCTCGCTGCGGTTGGTATGGCACCTGCATGTTACCGATGATTGTTAACGAACACTTGGTCGCTCAAAAGCAAACTCGTAGCCGAAGCAGACACCAGTTAAGCATGCTATGTCTGCGATTCAGAATTTTAGGCGCTATCGATGATCTAACGATAAGACCGGTTACACCAACGTAATCGACCATGTTCGTTTCTTCAAAAATATCTTGATGTAATGGCGAAGATTCAAGACTGGTATATGCACCATGCATGGATGAATGGCATACCACTTACGGGAGTTAAGAATCTGATTTGACCCGCACACTTAGCCTATGCGAGAAGAGAATGATGCGCATCAAATACGCTGGGTGCGTTACGTGAAGCCCGATCAGATTCCATATGACTTTGATGCCGTCGTAGAACGAGTGTTTTGATTTCTAATCCTGGTGGTGAGCACTTGGCTGAAATGCAGAAGAAATTCTTCCCAATGCCACAGGATGAGAGCACTTTATCGTACAAAGGCGCTGGAGCCTGTATTAGAGCAGCTGCAGTCAGATCGCGTGAAGAAGGAACAGGCGGATATCGCACGAAGAAGATCTATGCGCAAACTTTCAAACGACCCTGCGGAAGAATTAACAAAGAAGCGAAAAGTGTACATCTGAAAAGTTGCTGCAAAGAAGCGAAGAACTCGGTGATACAAACTGCTCTCCTTATGCGGCATGATGAAACAATATGACATTCTTAGAATTATTGGCTTCCTCGATCCACCAAAACCAGACGCAAAAGAAGCGATTCATGGTTTGCAGGCGATGCAGGTGTTCGCGAAGCGTTATTTCTCGCGATGCACTCTGTCGTTTGTTGAACATGTAAGGCAATCTTGTAAGGTATGAGCGTTGGTGATCAGAGCTGTCTGACGTCTCCACGTAGAGAATATGAGACGATACGGAATTATCTTCTCGCTCGAGAAGAATGACATCTTGCTCGCTCATCTCCAATGCAAAGCAAGCGTTGCAGTGATGCGTTACGCACACACAGAAGCTACGCTGGCTATGGGTGATGGTGCAATGATGCGCCCAGTCTGGCCACGATGCGATGTTGGTATGCAGTGACAATGGTACTGACGTTTGCCAAAGCTAGTGCGGACATCTAGCTTGGAGAAGAGTCGGACGGTTATCCTCAATGCAGTACGGAAGGCAGACGTATTTACGTAACATTTCTGAAGTATATGAAGATGTATCATCCAGCAACTGGTAATGTATTCTCTGCACTACCGCCTCAATCTTTCAACCACTACCGATGTTTACCATTACAGATTTTGATTCAAAATTTGATCAAGTGACGTACGCAGACGCACCTCCATGATAACGCTGATGACAGTTTACTCTTACAACACCACATAAGTGGAATAGTGCTTCACCAGCCATTCAATCAGTCACGTGGTGGTTTCCTCATCTGTATTTGATGTACTGACGTTCTTGGTATTGTGGTTTATCTCTAGGATATAACACACTAGCCATGCAGAATTACTTCCAGACAGGTTGGTTTATTGAAGGTTCACTTCTCAGATTTTAATCTGGTACAGTTTATCCGCATCAAAGTCGCGTCCCGTATCATTGATTCAAAGTGCGGGATTCGCAGACCAGCTCGCAAGCATCTGCGTCGGAATCTTTGTAGGTATTTTCGACTCCATATTTATTTTGACACCTAAAGAACATGTCTGCTTTTGACGGAATGCCATTTGCATACCTCTTATATATTTGATTATCGTCTTGGCACTTTTATAGTACCACGATTGAAATCGTAAAGAAGTTCTATATCACAGAAATCATGGTTCTTTGGTTATACGATGAGAATATTGAAACTAACGGTTTCGTTATGGTCTTTCTCTGTTGCTTGATGGGCGATTGGACATAGAGTATGGTAATGAAATATGATAAAATACAACCATCAGGAGAATTTATGCAACAGGAAACTAACAAAATGCATTCAATCGACAATGTATTAGTGAGGCAATTACACGCTTGATGGGGAACAAAGTCATAGACGATATTTCGGTTACAGAAATTTGCTGTATGCTGGTGTACGTGTATGACATATTATCGTAATTATAGCAGTAAGCAGAGATATTCAAGCGATTATATGAAGATGATCGTAGATGAGTTTGTTCGCAGCAACAAAAAGCCAAGGATTTAAAAGTACGTGTAGTGAAATGACTTCGCGATTTTATATTTCTGTAATTACGAGCGCTCATTGAATCGTTTTAGACCAATCGAATTTATCTTCTATCTTGGCATGGACACCAACTCATTATATTGATAGCGTGTTCCTTTGAACAGGGTGAAGATGAGTTACGTAGATATCACTTGCAGGCTATTACTCAGGTGTTATTTAACATCTATACCGGGATGGATGCGCAATGGCAAGAAAGAAAATGTTGAGGATGTGGCGAAAAATTGTTTACGAACATGTAAACGCGAACATCAAACACTTTTAATTATCATGTATAATATCGTAGTAGAGATTTTGGTATTACTACTGACAAACAGAGGAATTACACTGAATAAACGTTAGAGGATTTGATGAGAAATTATAGCAGGTCAGCTCAGCACATAAGACTTTGAGGGTAACGTTAAGTTTTCATTGGTGCAAAGGATGAGAAAATGGTAATTTGTATTACCAAAAGATGATCAAAATGATGGCTACGCAGATGGTCGGTATTGAAACAAATGAATAGAGGAATGCTCTTCTGGCAAAAGCCAGCGTACGGTAGGTGGCGGCATTGAATCACATGGTACTTCCACAATGACACTGCACATTCTGAAGATAATATGGAAAAAGATCTTCGTAAGAAGCAGGAAACTATGCCGCCGCGGTAGACAATATTTTCAGCTCCGTAAGAGCCTGAAATTCCAGCAATTTGAAGCAATCGAGACGGTCATCACCAAAGGATGAGGAGTATGCACTTTGGTTTGGCAAGACTTTCAGAAAAGCCCAATGTAAGAAGCCAACGTCAGCGCAAATGCGGAAGAAAAGAAGAAGTTAATTGAAAAGGCTGCTGGGTTTAGTAGATCCCACAACTGGAAGGAAAACCACAGGCAGAATACGAAACCTACAGGATGAGTGGGAAGCGCTAGGCATGCAGGCGTGAAACACATGACCTGTGGAGCAGTTCACGCATCGTAACCACCGCCAGATGAGCGTCGTAACTCACTGGACACCCAACTTACACATTCTGAAATGAAGTCGAAAGAAACTTTGACTTTAACTCAAGGCAAAAGAACTTGCTAAAGAAGACCGATAACTCTCCGGGAAACACCCGAAAAGACGGTGCATGGTCTCATGGATGCAACGGAGCAGCAGTAGTGCAGTGGCCGTGATAAGGACGAAGAACTTTGACTGAGTTTAACCACTCACGTCAGGGCTTTATGATGAAAGAGCAGCGTTCTTTACGGAGAGCGCATGAAAAGCAGAGGATATATCTGCACCGAGGCCTGAATGAAGTAGGCGAAGACAATCGCCGCCGCAGCGATTGTCGTGAAAAGTTACCGATCGCGTGAAGGCATTTTAGATGGGCGAAATGGCGGTGCTGCTGGATACTTCTGGAAGTGATCAGAATGATGTCGTCAGGGACAGACATGCAAGCAAAAGCAGTACAGAAGTATATTCTGAATGGTAAGCGTGAAGATACCGTCGAAAAAGCGTTCGAAGCCTGATGACCACAAGCAAAGTCTCAACTTCCAATCATAAGAGCAGAAGAAATCAATAGACTCAGTGAACAAAGAATATCAGACACGTGACCATGAAAGAGACCCGTAGTGGTCCAACGCCAGTTGAAAGAAAAGAAAGCTTAGAGAAGTTGAAGAGTGATATCGAAGATATCGAAAGAGAAATGTAAACGCATGATTGAAAGGACCCTACTCAAACGAAAGTGGAGGTTTTCAACAGATAGGGAAATGAGGGATGTTAAAAGAATATACAGAGAACATTATACAGAAGCGATGCGCAGCGGCTTCGGGCCATGCTGCTGCAGCAGTGTCAGTGTCTCTGGCAGGTACTATTGATGCACCGGCGGTTTCCTCGCGTACACATGTGCGGTGGCGGGCCAAGCAGGACATGACGGTTACAACCGAAGCGGTCCCAGCCCTAGTTTTCTTCTGCGATTAACGTCGCCGTGGTCTCGCCTTTAGCGTCGGCACGAAGACTTGGACGAGAACAATTTGGATCGAAAACGCAAATCAGTGTACAGTGACATCAGCAGTGGATTGCTATACCGGCATGCCATTGCGCAAACTGTTGCACATGGTGATTTTCGCCAATCCAGTTAATTGCGACATGTCCGTCGTCGATACGCTTTCATGAGGGTGCAGTGACGCATTTTAGCGTGATACAGATTGGAATGATATCTCGATCTAATATCACTAGTGGATCAACGCTGCACAACGTGGTGCAGGTAACACAAAGATTTGGTGATTGGCTCACAAATGCTCGCATCATCCATCGTGAATATCATCCCTGTTCAACCATTCGGCCGAGTGGTAACTTATTTTCCAAAATGGGGATCATTTGGCGTGCGTTTGCAACGGCATTAGGTAATTGTACCTGCGGTGGTGAGCGAGTATACAATCATTATTTAGATGGTTGCGTTTTCGATAATCTCTATTCGAAGTGAGAAGACTAAACCGATATTGGGACACTGATGCGATTCGACAGTTGGGTGCGACTATTCTGTTTGGAAAACCGCTATGCGTGTTGGTTTTCATGACGACCGCTGCACGGTATGGCGCTAGTGTACCGATCGCTTCCGCGTCATAACAGTGTTGGGAATCAACATCTGGTCATTGGGCTTACGCGCCGACGGTAGCAAGCGGGCGGCTCACCGTTAATTGGAAGAGAGTCTGACGACAGAAACCAGACCCGGCAAAGACCGCACGACGCTGAAATGCCACGCGCAGGATATCGGCTGGTATTTGCGATAGTTTTATTAGTGGGTGGAAGCACACCAAACTCAGTTCTTCTTGCGTGATGAACCTGCACCGAAATGGCGAAAAGGCGATCGCTCGCTTTGTCGGCAGTTATTGGTACTACTTTCACATCACAAATCAGCTGCGGTGGTGTGTGATGCTTGAGCAGGCGCTGGCGATGCAAAATATACATTGGTTGCGGTACTGATCAGCGTCACAATTATCCGACCACTCAACTGCATTGACCTCTGTATTCGCGCTCGGTTTAGTGGGTATTTTGGTTAGGTGTATTATCGGACTGCGGGTCACAAGCGCTTTACATTATTACGAAATTCGTTTCCACCGAAGGAAAATGGGTGAGGCATAAGATGCAGAAAGGCATCTCAAATGGGTAATAAAACAAGAATTCATGACGATTCTCAGTATGTTTATTGGTGATTGAACTCGCTATGGCAATGACATGCAATCGGTTATCTTAGTTTAGGTGCACTCCATTACAACATACGCATACACCCGTTATCTTTGCAGCAGTATCTTTGTGTAAATACAGAAGGCGCAATTTTAGGATTTGCCTCTGACACTAGTTTTTGGCAAGCAACTTTTGCGCCAACGATAACAAGTTTCTGCTTCTCACCATTCTATTCCGTTGGTGATATTCATGGCAATTTCTGGAGTTTACTCATTGCCTTTGGACCTCGAATCTTATTAGGTTACCCATCTGGTTTGTTGTATAGCAACTACCAAAGAGAGCTAAGAAGAATACTGTTTATCGGGTGAATCCATCATTGGTGATTGGTATGACATTAATGCATACACCAATGGTCATGGGATTAATTTTGGTTATTCTTTGGGCAAGTTTACGCTAGTGCACAGGTTAGCGGTATCGACTGTGATTATTACTGTCATTACAAGTATGGTATCTTGAGATGGTAGGCAGGCACATTACTTCCGACAATGATGCGTGTACTCGTCCAGTTTTAGATAAATTAGAGTTAGGAAAACCGCACATGCATCGAACAATCACTATGCACGCATGCGTTCAACGATGGTGATAAGTTGCGTGCTTTGGAAGGACAAGAGTGGAATACTGTATTGACTTTGCCCAGGCCGACGAAGATGTTTAGCGAGTATAATATTTTGAAGCGGATTATTAGTGTTAGATAATTCAAGACAAGTACAGATGTTACTCAGAAAAGGTATCGCTGTATCGACCTTTACTGAAGAGTACTGATATGGTTTGATATTATCTTTATGTCGAGCGTATTTCATGAATTACTATCGTATCTTTCTCGCAATGAAGCAGCTAGCACGATGAATGTGGTGCTTTTCATTTGAGTGAACATGGAAAGTTAATTATTCGTGATTGATAGCACCTGAAGATGAGTCATCATAGAGTTGAAGTATTCCAGAAAAGATGAAAGAAGTGAAACATTGATTAAGGGAAACCTCTGAACATGCAATCTTTTATCTGCAGTTGTTGTGAGAAAAATATAATTCAAGCAAGTGTAGATGATTTATACAACATCTTATTACACGTAACTTGTAGTCAACAGTTCATCTTACGAGAAAGTAATGAATCATTTCATTAATCGCGCATCAATCAAAACAGTTTATTTCAATGGGAATCAAAATATTGCTAGTTAGCTGGCGTGCATATTATCAATCGGATTATACAATTATTTATCAAATTATTTTAAGGATGTAGAGACATTTGTAAAACAACATCATATTTGTACAAAACAGATTATCGTTCTCCAGAAGGTATGAGCATATATTTTTGCAAAAGAACACGACTAATGATATGTTATAAAACATAAGTTAGTATTAACGAACAAAAAGGAGATATAAAATGAAAATCGTTTTTTGGGACAAGAATGGGAAATACAGATGAATTAGTAAGACGAAGCTCGAGGCCATACAGATGCGATGCGTTAATCGTTGATGGTAGCGAAAAGGTCGATGAAGACCATGTGCTCTTTTACATACAGATGGTTATGGTGAAGTTCCAGGTGGTTGAAAGCTCTTAGAAAACAATAAGGCTGTTTAAAGTGGTGTTGTTGCGACTGGTTCTGTGGGAGCGTCATGCGGACACATTCGCTGTGGCTGGTGATAAGATTGTTGGCGACTTTGGTGGTTTGTTAATCGCTAGGTTGATGTTCAGGGAAACTGAAGAAGACCACGCCAAGATCAAGTCTGCAATTGCGGCTTTATATCGAAAAAGAAAAACATCGGTACGCCGATGTTTTGATAGTTTATAGAGTCTTACGACAGTTTCATCATCGATGCCTTCGATGGAAACATCAATGAGTTCATCACGAGAGGTTGGTACGTTCTTACCAATGAAGTCTGGTCGTATTGGTAATTCACGATGACCACGATCAATCAGTACCGCAAGCTGTATAGCTCGACGACCATGCGAGAATACTGCATCAATCGCAGCCTCGAATGGTTCTACCAGTGTATACAGCATCATCTACAAGTATAACTACATAATCTGAATGTTCTCAGGCAAACTGATATCAGTTGTTGCTGGAGTTTCACCAAGTTCTGTAAAGATCATCTCGATAGTAAAGAGATACTCACCTCTCACGACAGGAAGTTCAACATTTGTGTACTTCTTGATGTTATCGGCTAGCTCTTCGCTAGTGGAATTCCACGGCGTTTGATCGCCAACCAAACATACATTTATGATGAACTATCCTGTTCGATAACTTACGAGCGATACGTTAATGAGCTCTCAATTTGTGATTGATCCATGAGTTCTGGTAATCAGTTCCATATCATACCGCAAATCCCTCATTATACATTAGATAGAAAGTGATAGGTAATCATGAATGGAGAAGATTAGAAAGACTATATTAGAAACGGAACTATAATAAACCTTCAAAAGAAGAATTAAAAGAGTAGTTAACAGACTTATAATACGAAGTAACACAGAATGCGAAGACGGAACGGCCATATCAAAAATGAGTATGATGAATTATTTCAAAAGGGTATCTATGTGGATATTGTTTCAGGAGAGCCATTGTTCTTGTCCACAGATAAGTACACATCCTGGCTGTGGGCTGGCCGTATTTTCTAAGCCACTATTCCAGAAGTAATTACGGGAGAAGATTGATTTATAGTTTGGTATGACACGAACGGAAGTGCGTAGTCGTTATGCGGATAGTCACTGGGGCATGTCTTGCGGATGGCCCACGTATTCTGTGGTTTACGCATTGTGTTAATAGTTCTTCCTTACGCTTTATCCCCAGCAGAAAATATAGCGGAAGGCTATGGTAGTTATATTGAACTATTAGATAAATACTGAGGCGCGTGAATTTGCATTATCAAATTCCCTTTTAAGTTCTTTTTGTTATTGAAATGTAGATAATTTTTGTTTCTTGAAAATCCAAAGCAGCATAGTGCAATCGTGAGAATCCAAATATGCGTAGCGTACATTGAGCGCTTTGTTGTATCAGATGTCTTGGGTTAGCGCTAGCTTTTAGCGATGATAGTGACAGTCGCTACTTTTGTGTAGCACTTAGACCTTTCGTTATCTGTCACCTTATAGTGTAATGGAATAGGTGCCAAGTACATCTTTGTTGAAGCCACCGTCATTGATAATTTGTACACGACTTAGGATATTGCCATCTTCGTAGTCATCTGCGGAAACGACTAGTGTCATAAGGTCAAGATTATCACCTTGGTAAATTGTTGTGTTCTTTACTTCTAACACCGGTGCTTGGTTCACTGCTGTATAGATTGGCATAAACTGTTATATCGTTATTTACAGTTGTACTACCAGTAAATGCAGTACCTGTACCATCAGCAGCGGTATTCCATTCTTTAAATGTGAAGAATCCAGTTCTGCTTGGATTTAAAGGCATCGATTGAGTAGTTAGTATATCTGAATCAATGGATTTCACCAGGTTCTTACATTAACAACCGCATGAGTTGTGCCATCATTCATAAATGTAACTTTTGTTTTTGCTGACTGAAGTGAGCATGTAATGAAAGTTCTGGCTTATTTGCGTCGCCTCATCATCTTTGCCACCAGCGAGTTGTCTTCCGGCAAATACGATTGTATTACGATCAATGTGATGTCGATTTATTTTCAGTCGCTGTAGCATCTTGATTTAAAATGGCATTATTATCCGTTGTGTGTATGAGTTCATATGCGCCATAAACATATCCCTGTTACAGTACTATTTTGATTAGTTCACATCTGCAGTTACCTGAGACCATCGACGCTTAGTTTCACGGAATTTACTCAGACGTATCTTTTGCATGACATCTTTTAACATCTCTGCACAGTGTGCAGTTGAGTCTAGCTTTGCAACGATTTTTCTGCCATCATTTTTCTTCGTAACGGATAGCGTTAGATCTATCAATACCAGTTAGGTATAAGAAGGAATCAAGAGATTCTAGCCTTTTGGCAAATCCATTACGATCACCAGTTCACCATCCGATTGTGTAATTGCAGTCTCAGGCATTTTATCCTTCATCATATACGCTGGGAATTCGGAGTTTAGAATACTGATAAATTGGCAAGTAATGTCTTCTTTAGCGACGGATACATCTACATCAAAAATCTCAAATTTACCGTATCACCGATTATATGCTCAATGACAGCTGAAAGTAGACTAACCTCTTTCGTATATTCTGCATCGCACATTGCAGCCTGGATTCCCTCATTTAATAATTCTGTTGCGTAATCAAAGCTATATGGATTCCACTGCTTTCCACCAGGCCAACGATTAAGAGTAGATCAGTAGTTGTCTATGTGGGAGATCTTCGCGTATACTCCAAACCATCGATTAATCACATCAAGCTCATCAGAATCTACTTGTGAACTGCTTGATAACCGGCACTTGGGAAAAATGGAACTCAATTCATTGTAGTTCAGTCTGTTATACCAACTCAAACGACTGCTTGTGAAAGTAGTCATTTAGATATGTAGAACTACGCTTTATATGTTATTGTTTTTGGAAACCACTTAATTCAGCTCAGTACTATCCTTTTAGTGTATTTCTTTGACCACCAGTATTTCTTCCACGCTATGCACAAGGAACAGTGAAATTAGCATCATTAAACACAGTACGATACAAAAAGTTTCTTTAAAGATTTTCTATTTTTCTTCCTCCTTATAAAATAAAACAACAAAATGATATGGCTGACGATTTTCAAGATAGAAAATATCATTGTTGAAGTCATCGTTTATTTTGAATAAATGAGCAGAAGTAATTAGCACAAAGTGCCCTAATGTGTTACATATACTATACCCTATTTTTACAGTGTACAGAGCATTTTTGTAAATAGAAAAATACCCGTACACTGTATTACAGTGCAACAGGTATTTAGAATAGTAATTTATTTTTATGCGATGGAAGCGTGCGTAGATTTTAAGATGGCTGCTTTACAGTCGTGTCAAACCTTTCGTCGCTTTGTTGGTAACGTAAGTCTTGTGCAAATGCACGTGAGAAGGACGCAATCATACCGTGGTTGAGTGAGAGTAGCATGCTCATCTTTGAGAGTATCCACCAGAAAGCGCAACGACACGTACGACATGAGGATCCTTCATTAGACCCGAGTAGAAGTTATTCACGGTTGAATTGTCAACTTAAACATCACTTTTACACCAGCATCTAATTTTGCTAGATGTTCATTGATGACTTCCAACATAAAGGCTTTGATTCTGCTTTTGCGTGGGTTATGAATATCGACTCTGGCTCAATGATTGCGACCGCACCAGCATGCCATACCTGTAGAGCAATATCAAACTGTTGGGCGATGACATCACGTATACCTGTTCATCGTAGTCGCAGATTACAGAGCGTTCTTTTTCGTTCCCAAAGATAGGACGATCTTCGACCGCATGTTTGAGTGTTTCCGCAAGATTTGGGATAGGCTTCATCAGCTTTGACGTGATTCTTTTCTTCCGGCCAACTCCCTTATCAATCTTCGCGATTGGAACGATACCTTCTCTCTAGCTACAATAGTCAGCGGTATATTTGCCATCAATTGTACGGTCCATTGTATTTTCAAACAGAATTGCGGCTAAGACACCGTCTTTGTTGAAGGATGGTGTTTTGATGATACGTGCGCATTTGATGCAGTCAATCGAACATCCTCGTCATTTGCATAAGCTGTCTGGTCTAATCCATATGCAGTAAAAGCTTTTTGGTGTTGATCCACCAGATTGGTCCAGCAGCACAAATCCTCAAATCTCGAATGCATTCGTTCTAGTTGTTGGTTGATTCATTATGTACCTCCCAAGTTAGTTATAACTAACCTGTTATTTATATTATAACTCCTTTTTCACGAAACTCAGTTCAAAATATGTAAGACAGTGTGAATCGTGGAAATTGATAAAAATGATACTTTAGTTATGAAAATAGTATACTTATAAATCTGCACCATAATATTGAATGTTATTTTGCAAGAATGAGAAAGATATTTACTTATGAATTTATCGCATAACGCTTTAGGTTATTTAGTTATATTTCTGCCGATTACGATGTTGTCATATCAGATTGCAAAACAGAAGTATCGTTGGATGGTACTACTAGTTGCCAATCTGGTATTCTTCGGAGTATGGTCACAGTGGTTGGTAGTATATTGTTTGATTACAACATTTATTACCTTCTTCATCGGTAAGAAGTTAGGTGAAATGAAAAAGGCACCGGAAGGTGTAGATAAAAAAGTATTTAAGAAACAGAAGAGACGTATTTTAACAGCTGGTATCTTGTTGAATCTTGGGGTACTTTTGGCTTTAAAGTATACAAACTTCTTTGCGACAGGTATCTTTGCGGTATTACAGCAGTCATTTACACCGCTCAAGATTCTGGTACCTATTGGTATTAGTTACTATACATTACAGCTTGTTTCGTATCTAGCGGATATCAATAGTGGAAAGATTGAGCCAGTGCAGTGCTATGCAAAACTGTTATTGTTTGCGACGTTCTTTCCAACGCTTGTTGAGGGCCCGATTGCTCGTTTCTCTGAGATTGGTGAACCTTTAACAGAAGGTAAGCCAATTGAACAGGAGAATATGATTATTGGATTTGAGCGTATTCTTTGGGGTAGTTTGAAGAAAGTTTGATTGCGACCATTACTGGCGCCTCGTTGTATCTTCAATCTTTGCCTCACATGATTCATCCGGCGGGCTGTAAAGCAGTTGTCGCAATCTTCTGCACGATCTCAGTTGTATGCGGATTTTTCTGGACCGATTGATATTGTGATTGGTAGTGCGAGAATCTTGGTATCATATTACCAGAAAACTTTACACAGCCATTCTTTGCCAAAGGTGCTTCTGATTTCTGGCATCGTTGGCATATAACATTAGGTACGTTCTTTAGAGATTATATTTTCTATCCAGTATCACTCTCAAAGCCAGTCATGAAGTTGACGAAGTGGTGTAAACAACATCTAGGAAAGACAGTCGCAAAGTATATTGGACCCGCAATTGCTTTATTCTGTGTATGGATATCAAATGGTTTATGGCATGGTCCACAATGGAATTACATTCTGTATGGTATTTACTACTTCATCTTGATATTTGCTGAATTATTCATGGAGAAACCAACAGAGAACTTCTGTAAGAAATTTCATATCAACCAAAATGGATTTGGTTACCGTATCTTCCGTTTTGTGAAGCTAATGTTAATTGTATGCTTTGGTGAGATGGTATTTGCGGCTTCTTCTGGTGGACAGATTATCACGATGATACAATCTTTATTTACACGCTTTGATTGGGCAGACGCGTGGTCAACAATTCCATATCTTGGTATGGATGCCTGGGATTACATTACCGTTGGAATTGCATTTGTAATTGTGGTGATTGTAGATGTCTTAAAAGAGATTGGTTATCCAATTCGTAAAGTATTTGAAGCTAAACCACTTGTTATACGATGGAGTATTCTATATCTTGAGATATTCTATATTATATTCTTCGGCGAAAGTGGACTCGGGACATGATATTATCAAAATGATGTACGCTGGACTTAGCGTGCAAAAAGGGAGAAAAGTAATGAAGAACTATTAGAAATTTTAAATGACATTAAAAGATGATGCGGATTTTGAAAAACTGCACAACATTGATTGATGATGCTGTATTAGATTCATTTGATATTCTATCGATTATCAGTGCTTTGAATGACTCACTACGACATTCAGATTCCGTATCTGATATCGTACCAGCAAACTTAACTAGCTGCTGCGTTACTTTGCTATGGTACAAAGATTACAAGCTGAGTAAGTTTTGTATTACATCTTAAAAAGTAAGGAGTATGTAGATGAAAAGCATTGAAACCAGTAGCAGTTTCTATTGGTTTTGATATGTTTACTGATGGTTACTTCCACATCTCGTAACACCAAAGGGATATGAAAATGTATATGACATTCAGTTGGTAAATCGAAAATTAATGCAGTGAGCCAAGAAAAGAGAATACACTGGATGTCCTATTTACAGGTGACAGTGAGGCCTAGTACATTCTCCCTCTCCAGTATTGGAAAGAACAGGGTATCGCTTCCTATAATCTAGGCGTATGTGACACAGCGTTTAAATGGATCAGCATACCGTTCAGAAGATGCATTGAAACATCAAACCATTAGGTTAGAAGCCAACACTTTATTCCGCAAGAATGCGGTTTATAACAGTGATGATTCGATGTTGATGTGGGCAGAAAACTATTTCTCGTAGCTACACCATCACAATATCTATAAGACAATCAACCTTAGTGTAATTTACTTGGCGCAACTAAGGAGAATGCATATGTGATCAGTGTAAAGGGGTAGTATACGTGAGAATTCGTCCATATAAAGGCTCTGACCAGTAGCATGAAGACCACAGCGGGATACAACGCTCTATCCTGAAACGTAGAGTACTTTGAAAAATCGCAGTTATGTAAAGAGAATAACGTTGAATTTATTGCATGCGTCCCTTCTCCAAAGAACTGGAGGACGCAAGACATGATACGATTCAAGAGTTATGTAATCAATATGATATTACGTATTATGATTTAAATAAGTTAGATAATGCACTTGCGCTCGATTGGACGACAGATACGTTAGACCGTGGAGACCATTTGAATTTGAATGGCTCTAAGAAGGTCAATGCTTATTTTGGTAAGATTTTAAAAGAGAAGTATCATATTCCTGACCATCGTGGAGAGCGTGATTACGCGATCTGGGATAGCTATGGGAAGCTGAACTAAATCTAGATTAAAGGGGTTCTCACAAAGTGAGAACTTTTAATTATGGGAAATAAAAAATGCCACTACGTAGTGGCATTTATACTATCCGTGATAAGAATATGCGTTTGAGTTAGCGTTTGCGGTACCTGTTAGATTTACTGGATTACGATAGTACGCTACAACCGCAATATTATCTGGGACATTCGCATTTATATATGCGGCGGAATCATTTGCTAGATTGATACAACCATGAGATCCTGCATAAGTATAACGGTCACCGCCGAACCATGGTTGCCATGAGGCATCATGGAAGCCGACATTATGTGCAAATACAATGAAGTAGTTTACTGGTGAATCATATTCAGATCCATCATAGTCTGTACCTTTTAAGTGTGTGTTTGTGACACGATACTTAATACGGAAGACACCATCTGGAGAGCCACTACCCATATTGATATTTCCAGATACAATAGGTGATGAGAACACACGTTCACCATGTAATACGTAGTACATGACTTGGTTTGTATAATCGAGTTCTACATAAGTATCACCGATATCATTTTCTAAAGTACCCTGTGCTGTTTGGGACCACATTGGTTGTCTTTCAACCATCATGCCAGATTCAAGATCAGACTTTAACTGATTGAATTCTGAATCCTTATCTAGAATATAACCGTAGTCACCACCGCCGATTTGAATATCATCGCCAGCTTGTGTTCTAAATGTACGAACTTTACCGTAGGTATTAAAGTTTGTGGCTAGTTCTTCTACATATGCTTGTAACTTAGCATCATCAACGGTCACATCATATGTATCAGAGATACTTAATACTTTTAGTACAGCTGCTTTATCCATAACTTTCTTGGAAGAACCAATTGTGTAGGATACTGTACTCTTTAAGTAGCTTTCAATCTTCTTTACAGCATTTGTAATCTGCTCAGATTCTGATGTGATTTCTGGTGCAGTGAAGTTGTCTTTATTCAGTGTTAATTGGTATGTTTGGTTATTGATGGCCTCATCAATTTCCTTTTGTACTGCAGCTGTATCTGCACCATACTTCGCTTCAACAACTTTGTATGTATCATCGTTAATTGAGATTGTAGCGTTGACTGGATCTTTTGTTAATGACAACAAATCTTCTAATTGTTTTTGGAGTTTTGTTTCACTGCATTTCTACTTTAATCTCTTTGTGTTCAGGTTGAATCAAAGAGAGTGGCCAAGTAAATACATTCTGTGACTTGATTTCCTTTTCTACAGATGCCTTTGCATCACTTGCAAGGCTGAGTGAGATATCTTTACCCTTCACTTCGTAAACCTTATCTCCAGGAGCGGTCACTTTAATTTTATAGGTGTTTGTAGAATTTGTAAGTGTATCGATACTTGAATCTACATCCATGAAGCTTACATCTGTATTACCAACTGTTGTGCGGTAGAAGAAGTGTTGTTGGAAATAGATAACACCTGCAATATATACACCAATAGCGATGATACTCACAACTGCTAAGAGTATGAGTAAAACCTTACCGACGCTACCTTTCTTTTTTTGTTGTTTTGATCTGGCAGACATATATTCACCTCGTACGTCTCAATATTCTTCAAAATATATATGACAAGTATAGCATAGATGTATAAAAATATCTCTATTTAATACCTATGAAATAGGGATAAAACTGATAAAAATAGAAGGGATGTTATGGAGGAATTATGAAGGCTCTAGTGATATTAATAGTACTGGTAGGCATATTGTGTCTCATTGGTACAATTGTGTTTGTAATACGTTTTAAAGAATTTGCTAAGAGCATCTTTGAAATGCCGGCTACGCTTGATTGTGATGAATTTACAATCACTGAACAAGGTAGTTTTGCGATTTGGTTCAGGGTACCTTTAGGTAAATTTTCTTACCCAAGATTGAACATTGTGATAAACGAAGTGGAGACTGGTAGAGAAATCCCTTTATATCGTACGAAGTTCAAAGTAGAAAGAAGTAGCTTTACACAATATTCTAGACAATACTTTTGGTTTGACGCAGAACCAGGTAACTATCTAATGACGATTCAGCGTAGTACAGATACAGAGAATATTCCTTTGATAGATAAGTTATTTAGGACAGACGAACAGCCATTAGATGGTTGTAACGTATTTATCACAAAGAGAATAAATCCTACTTTGATAGTGGCTGGAATTGTGGTGTCAGTTGTTGCTGTGAATGCGATTATGTTTTCTATACTCCTACTTTCAGGACGATTCTAAGCAACAAAGCAACTGTGTAGTATAATAAACGAAGTACATTGAAAGAAAAGAGGCTATTTATGAAGGAAAAAATCTATCCATTGTTATTTGGTGGTGATATAAACGTATACTCTGTTGCAAGAGCGTTCCACGAAGCGTATGGATTACGTTCTACATGTTTTGGTAAATATTTATCTGGACCTGCTTATCGTAGTTCTATTATTGATTATCATGCATGAGAAAATAATGAAGATGCAGATGCGTATGTAAAGAATGTTGTGACTTTCGCAAACAGTCACCAAGATGGAAAAGTACTTGTCATAGGTTGTGGTGATGCATACGTAAAGCTAGCTGCTGAAAACAAGCACTTATTTCCAAAGAACTGTATCGTAGCAGGGATTGATGCTGAACTTTTAAATATCCTTATCAACAAAGAAAAATTCTATGAGATGTGCGATAAATATGGTTTAGACCATCCAGCAACTTTTATCTATCACAAAGAGATGGGTCATGATTTTACATTGCCATTTGCAGCACCATTTATCTGTAAACCTTCAAACTCTGTAACCTATTGGGAACATCCATTTGAAGGCAATGATAAGGTATTTATCTTATAGACAATGGAAGAATTATACGATGTGTTAGATCGTTGTTATGCGGCTGGTTATCCAGATACAATGATCATTCAAGATTGTATTCCTGGTGATGACTCCTACATGCGTGTATTAACAAACTATTCTGATAAGAATGGACACGTTAAGATGATGTGCTTAGGCCATGTCTTACTGGAAGAACATACACCTCATGGATTAGGAAATCATGCGGTTATCATGACAGAGAAGAACGAAGAAATCTGTATGAAACTAAAGAAGTTCTTAGAAGATATCCATTATGTTGGATTCTCTAACTTCGATATGAAATATGATGAACGCGATGGCAAGTTAAAGCTATTCGAGATTAATTGTCGTCAAGGCAGAAGTAACTACTATGTAACAGGTGCAGGCTTTAATATCGCACGTTATCTTGTGGAGGATTACATCGAAGATAAGGAACTTCCATTTGAAATCTGTGAGAATGAAAGTCTATGGCAGGTTGTACCATCTGATGTCGCAAGAGACTTTATCGTATCTTCCTACCACGATAAGATGAAACAACTAGAAAAAGCAGGTAAGATGACAAACTCCCTTGTATATAAGGGGGAAAAGAACTCTTCCATCGCTTATGGGTTTGGTATAACTTGAAGAGACAAAGAAAGAATTACGAGACATACGCAGTAAAGAAATCATAGAGGTGTCATGTATGGAACAGACAAAAGATAAATTAGGTATCTTAGGTGGAATGGGGCCACAGGCAACACAAATCTTATATCAGTGGATTCTGGATCGTACGGATGCGGTTTGTGACCAAGATCATATTCCAACGATAATATTATCTGATACAAAGATGCCAGACCGTACAACTGCAATTCTATCTGGCAATGAGAATATCGTATATGAACGTATGTTACATGATTGTCATCTATTAGAATCTTGTGGTAGTTGCTGTATTGCAATTCCATGTAATACGTCACACTACTTTGCAGATCGCTTACAGAAGGAAATTTCCATTCCAATTATTCATATGCCACGCGAAACAGTAAAGCGTTTGGCACAAACAAATCATAAGAAGGTTGCGATACTTGCGACTGATGGTACGATTATGACTGGCGTTTATCGTCGTGAAATCGAAGCGGCAGGTATGCAAGCATGGCAACCAGACGCCGAGACACAAAAGAAGGTAATGTCCTTAATCTACGATGAAATTAAACGTGGAGAAAAGGGAAATCGGCATAGTTTTGCGGCCATTGATAAAGCGGTAAGAGATGCTGGTTGTGACTGTGCAATTCTTGGTTGTACAGAATTGTCTGTATACCGTGAATATCATGGACTTCCTTCATTCTATATTGATGCGATGGAGGTTTTGGCAGAGGAATGCATTCGCTTCTTTGACCGTGAACCACTACATGTATAGGAGGTTTAGATGAAGAAATACTTATTAAAAGACTATATCTCACTTTTACAAGAGAAAAATGTATTAGGTGATGTTAACCTATCCGATACATGCATGAATACTGTTGTGGAACTTGTTTCCTGTGATTCACATCAGATTGTTAGTAATACATTATTCTTGTGCAAAGGCGTGCATTTCAAAGCACAATATCTACAAGATGCGGTTAATAAAGGGGCCTTTGCATATTTAAGTGAAGTAGAATATCCAGAAGTGAATATTCCGTGGATTCCACTAACAAACGTACGTTATGCAATGGCAAATCTTGCGACGATGTACTACAACGATCCATGGAAAGAACTGAATGTTATTGGACTGACTGGAACAAAAGGAAAATCTACAACAACATATTATGTAAAGACAATCTTAGATACATATCTAAAACGTATTGAGAAACAAGAAAGTGCCGTGATTTCTTCGATTGGCACCTATGATGGTGTTGAACGTTTTGAATCACACTTAACAACACCAGAGCCACTCGACTTAGAAAGACACTTCAGAAATGCAGTTGAGTCGAATATTGACTTTGTGACGATGGAAGTATCTTCACAAGCATTGAAGTATGACCGTGTATTAGGTGTAAACTTCTCCGTTGCGGCATTCTTAACTATTGGCTATGATCACATATCATCAGTTGAACATCCTACATGGGAAGACTACTTTGCGTCTAAGTTACGTATCTTTGAGCAGTGTACATATGGATTGGTAAACTTAGATTCTGAGCATTGTGAAGAGATTTTAGAAGCAGCGAAAGCTAGTAAGAAAGTAATTACGTTCTCGGAAACAAATGAAGATGCCGACTTCTATGGTTACAATGTTCATAAAGTCGGAAATGATATTGTCTTCAATGTTCGTGGAAGTGACTTTGACGAAGAGTTTAAACTATCGATGCCAGGGTTATTTAACGTATCCAATGCACTATGTGCAATTGCAATAGCACGTTTGTATGATATTCCTGTCAGTGACATTCAAGAAGGTCTCTATCAGGCAAAGGTTCCTGGACGTATGGAAATCTATACATCAAACGATCAAAAGATAACTGCAATTGTAGACTACGCACATAACCGGTTATCCTTTCAGAAATTATTTGAATCTGTACGAAATGAATATCCCGGATATCGTGCAACGATTATCTTTGGCTGCCCTGGTAAGAAGGCACAAGATCGCCGTCATGACCTTGGAGAAATTGCAGGGAAATACGCTGACTACATCTACTTAACTGAAGAAGATGCTGGGGAAGAAGATCCACTGGCAATTGCTCAGGAAATAGCAAGAGCAGTTGAAAAAGAAAAGGCACCATATGAAATCATTATCGACCGAAAACAAGCCATTGCGCAAGCTGTGGAAGATGCCGCAAATACGCAAGGTAATACAGTAATCTTGATTACAGGTAAGGGTGCAGAAACACGTCAAAAACGTGGCACAGAATACATTCCGGTGATGTCGGATGTCGAGTGTGTTCATTTAGAGTTAAAGAAGTATAACGAGAAATAAAATAAAAGCATCTTCCATGTGCAAATGCATATCATGCATACAAAGGGGAGATGCTTTTGAAAAGTCTCAATAGTGCCGACAACAGGAATTGAACCTGCGACCTACGCGTTACGAGTGCGTTGCTCTACCAACTGAGCTATGTCGGCGACGTAATTATTATACGTAATATCAATACTGAATTCAAATCATATTCGACAGAAATATGATACAGTAGAATACAGAAAAACAAGAGGTATAGTATGAAATTTACAAAGTTAATGATAGTAATGTTATTGGTTTTAGCAGGTTGTGGTAAGCCAACACCTGAAGCACAAGTCAAAAAGACAGCAGAAATATTTATCAAATGCATTAGATAGCGGAGATATTGAAAAGGCGAAAGATCAATCCAGCGAAGATGTTCAGAAGATGTGATGCAATTGAATCATCATTTAAGACACCAGCTGGTTTTTCAACATCAGCAGACTTATCTGAGGATGCGAAGAAAAAGTTAGCTGAAATTGAGAAGGAAATTAGAACTTCATCTTTTAAAAACCCACAGATCAAAGAAGTAAAAGAAGTAAATGAAAGAAAGTATGAAGTACTCTCTCAATGGACTACCTAAATACAACAGAAATTAGAAAAATATTTTTACAGGTGAAGAATAAAGGCACTAATTGCAACACTATCAGTGGAAGCGACAGAAACCAAAAAGAAAGACGGTAAAGAAGCTGCTACAAAAGTATATGATGGAAAAACTTTAGAGAATATTTATTCTGTATATACAGAAAATTTCAAAAACAAGGAATATACCAATGAGGATTCTGTCATTACACTTGAACAACAAGACGATGGTAAGTGGTTTGTGACAGATATCAAAGGCACAAACCAAAATAAGTAGTACTAGAGGAAAATCAAATGTCAAAGAAGAAAATTGCATATATTGGTGCAGGACCTGCAACCCTATATAGTATTCAAACACTTTTAAAACTTGGTGAATATGACGTTGAAGTATTTGATATGAATGATCGTGCAGGTGGTGCTTGTTATACGGGTATCCCACAGTTTCGCTTCAATACAAGTTTTATTGATAAGTTGATGGATGAACTTACAACTGCGGGTGTTCAGTTTCACTTTCAAACTACAATAGGAAAAGATATTCCATTCAGTGATTTACAAAAGAAGTTTGACCGTATTGTCGTCGCTATTGGTGCCCAAGTAGAAAATATGTTTGGTCTTGAAGCAAAAGGTGGCTGTGTTGCAGGCTTAACTTTACTGCATGATTTAAACATTAAGCACATGCATGATTTTTACAAAGAGAATTACAAACACGCCGTTGTATGGGGTGGTGGTAATGTTGCGATGGATTGTTCAAGAAGTCTTGTACGTATCATGGATGATGTAAAAATCATCTATCGTCGTAGCGAAGCAGAGATGCCAGCACACAAGGGCGAAATCAAAGATGCACGCAATGAAGGTGTTACATTCCATTTCTTAGAGAATATTAAAGAAGTATTGCGTGATGAGACTGGGAAAGTAACTGGTGTAAAGGTTATTACAATGGAACTTGGTGAACCAGATGAAAGTGGAAGAAGATCAACACACGAAGTGGCAGGTAGTGAACATATTATTCCATGTGATTTGGTTGTGGCAGCAATCGGACAAAAAGTAGACTTTAGTGTTCTAGATGAAAAACTAAATTTGACTTCTGGTCAACATCAGAGTACAATAGGAAATGTACTAATAGCAGGGGATGCATATTTAGGTCCTCAATCTATCGCAACTGCAATTAAAGACGGGCGAGAAGTTGCGACAGAAGTACATGAATCGTTTAAAGAAACAGAAAGATAGAGGGAAATATATGGATCAATATCGTACAGGAATCAATATGTTATTTGCGGCCGCAATCGGTAGAGCGGTTATATTATGCACACCATTAGCTTGGTTGGCTCCGATTAGATATTTATTAGTTCTTGCATGTTTGGCAGTTATGGTTGGTGGTTTATGGTATCTATACAAAGCAACTGGGTGGACAGAAGATTACAAATCGGTTTGATTTACACAGTTTTAGCTTTTGTTGCATATCGAGTTGCGTTAGGGAATCATCCATGTATCTGTCAGAGTATCATCACACTCATAGTTGTGATTTGTGCTACTCAGTTACCTACGTGTATACAAGTATGAAGATATCCTAAAATTCTGTGAAACAATAAGAGTAAAACGTAAATAAAAGCCGAAAGGAAAACACGTGAATATCATTTGGGATGCCTTTCGGCATAGAAAAATTAAAGTAATAATGATCTTAAAATTATAAATACTTATGATTTCAATGTGTTCAACAATATATAATTGTGAGAAGATTAAATCAGTTTAATTGATATTAACAACAAAAATATTATTAATACTATTCATGAAAATATAGGGTATTCTTATGAACAAGAAATTACTATCAGGCTTATGTGCAGCAGTACTCTTATCAGGTTTAGTAGGTTGTGGACCTAAGGAACCAAAACAAGACACTACAACAAGTACTTCAACTACAGAAACAAAGGAAACAGAAAACAACACAACAACTACAACAAACAACTCTGAAGTAACAGAGAAGAACTTCAAAGACTTCCCAGAGACAGATGAAAAGTACTTTCTACATATGATGAATGGCAAGAAGGTTATGTTATCTATAGTTGTACTTCTGATGACAAGGTTGTTCGTGTACCAAAGGAAATTAAAGGAAAACCTGTTATCGCAATTGGAGAACGTGGTCTAGCAAACTTAAAGAACTGTGAGGCAATCGTATTACCAGATACAGTACGTTATCTTGCGAAAACTGCATTTGCGATTGATGAGTCTCTAAAGTATGTACACTTAGGTAAGTCAATAGAAACAGTAGAAGATGATATCTTCAATGGATGTAGTTCTCTTGAAGAAGTAACTTTCCCAGAAGGCACAAAGAGTATTGGAACATTAGTATTCTGGGGTACAAAGTCAATTAAACCATTACAATTCCAGCAGTGTAACAGAAATTACAGACTTACTTCTATTTTGTAGATAACTGTAACTCCAGATGTAGAAATTCTACACCTAAGGGATCAAAAAGCAGAAGAAGGAAGAAACAATAGGGACTTAAAGTAGTAAATGACTAAAGGGGAAATCATGAACAAGAAATTATTATCGGGCTTATGTGTAGCAGTACTCTTATCAGGTTTAGTAGGTTGTGGACCTAAAGAACCAAAACAAGACACTACAACAAGTACACCTACAAACGAAACAAAGGAAACAGAAAACAACACAACAGATACAACAAACAACTCTGAAGTAACTGAGAAGAACTTCAAAGACTTCCCGGAGACAGATAAGAAATACTTTAGTTATAATGATTGGAATGAAGGTATCGTAATCGAAGGATGTTCTTCTGAAGAAAAGTAGTTGTAGTACCTAAAGAGATTAATGGTAAACCAGTATTAGCTATCGGCGAAAGAGGACTAGCCAACATGCAAAACTGTGAAGCGGTTGTTTTACCTGACACGGTGAGAGTTATTTCAAAATCTGCGTTTACAGTGGATAAGGTAATGAAGTTTGTTTATTTGGGAACTTCATTAAAAAAGATTGACGACTTAGGGCATTTAATGGATGTAGTAAATTAGAATTTGTTGAGTTTCCAGAAGGTCTTGAATCAATTTCGGGAAATTAACATTTTCTCATAATGTAGTTATCAACATATTAAAATCCCGCAAGTGTAACTGAAATAACAGACTTATTTTACTTCCCAGAAAATTCAAATAAGAATGTAGAAATTCATACACCAAAAGGGATCAGCTGCAGAAGAAGCTGCGAATAGTCTAGGGTCTTAAAGTAGTAAATAACTAAAGGGGAATAGTATGAACAAGAAATTACTATCAGGCTTATGTGCAGTGGTACTCTTATCGGGTTTAGTAGGATGTGGACCTAAGGAGTCAAAACAAGATACTACAACAAGTACATCAACAAATGAAACAAAGGAAACAGAAAATAACACAGCTACAACAAATAACTCTGAAGTAACAGAGAAGAACTTCAAAGACTTCCCAGAGACAGATGAAAAGTACTTCACATATGAAGAGTGGCAAGAAGGTTATGCTATCTACGGTTGTAGTTCAGAAGATAAGGTAATTAATGTACCAAAAACCATTAATGGAAAACCAGTCATTGCGATTGCAGAGCGTGGCTTAGCAAATAATCAAACTTGTGAGGCAATCGTATTACCAGATACAGTTAGAGTTATCTCTAAATCTGCATTTACTCTTGATGTAAATCTAAAATTTATCCATTTAGGTAGTTCTTTAGAACGTATAGGTGATAATGCATTCAACGGATGTAATTCCTTAGAATTTGTTAAGTTCCCAGATGGAATGCAGGAAATTGGAATTAATGTATTTGCGAATGCAAAAGTAATTAAGTATATAGAAATTCCTGCAAGTGTAACAGAAATCACAGATGTATTTTTACTTTACGGCAAGTAATAATCCAGATGTCGAGATTCGTACACCCTAAAGGGATCAAAGGCAGAAGAAGTATCGAATAGTTTAGGGACTCAAGGTTGTAAACAATTAATGCAGTATTAAAATTAGTATTCATAAAGAAAGATAGTGTGAGAAAAACTCTATACTATCTTTGTTTATTTTCATAAATGTGCTGATATATCCCTGGATAAAGATCCACATGATGATAAGTGGAATAATATAGGTCACATATAGGCGTGCCCATTTAGGGAATTTGATGCCTTTTCCTTCATTTGCTTCTGCAAGGAAGTTACCAAAGCCCCATCCATATTTGCTTGTGCAGAATAGAAGATAGATTAGACAGCCAATTGGTAGTAGGTTATTACTAACGATAAAGTCTTCTAAGTCCATAATATTTGTGCCTGCACCTAACGGTGTAATGTTTTGCAATACATTAAATCCTAATATACATGGTAGTGATAATACAATAATGACGATTGCGTTGATGAGTGAGGATTTCTTAACGGATACTTTTGTTAGATCAGAGCTAAAGCCAATCATATTTTGGAAGATAGCGATAACTGTTGAAAGAGCTGCGAAGGACATGAATAAGAAGAATAATGCTCCCCATAATTGTCCTAAGAACATGTGGTTAAATATATTTGGTAATGTCACAAATATAAGTTTTGGTCCTTGTGATGGTTCTACACCAAATGCGAAACATGCTGGGAAGATAATGAAGCCTGCCATGATTGCCACAAGTGTATCGAGCCCTAATACGTGTAATGCTTCGCCAGTGAGTGCGTGTTTTTTATCGATATAGCTGCCGAAAATTGTCATTGCGCCAATACCGATACTGAGTGTAAAGAAGGATTGGCCTAGCGCTGCGAAGATAACTTTACCGATACCGACTTCCTGAATAGCTGCTAGGTTTGGTTTGAGGTAGAATTCTAGTCCTGCTTGTCCTCCTTTTAAGAAGATGGAGTTGATTCCTAGTACTACCATTAAGATGAGTAGGGCAACCATCATCTTAGAAGTGATTTTTTCTACTCCGTTTTGTAGTCCCATAGAGCAGATGCCAAAACAGAGTATGACTGTAATTGCCATGAAGATAAACATTGTAAGTGGTTGGTTCATTAGACTACTGAAATTGTTCGCCAACTGCAGTTGCGTCTAAACCATTGAAGTCTCCACGTAGTGTCTTTGAAAGAAGTATAGTAATAACCAACCTGTGATAGTTGTGTAATACATTGCAAGTAAGTAATTACCGCCCATGCCAAACCATTTGTAGATATGCCACTTGGTTCCTTTTGGTTCTAATTCATCAAAGGCAAGAGCAAGACTTTTTTGGCTACCTCTACCAACCGCATATTCCATAATGATGATTGGTAGACCTAGTAATATTAAACATGCAATATAGATTAGTACGAAGGCTGCTCCACCATATTGTCCAACGATGTACGGGAATCTCCAGACGTTGCCTAAGCCAATTGCACAACCTGCGGATAGTAAGATGAAAGCCGAGGCGTGATGAGAGTTTTTCACGTTCCATAAGTTATACCCCTTTTTAATAATGTCCTTATCATACCAAATTCTTTTAGAAGTTTTATATATAAAATGTAAAAATATGAAAAAAAGATATAGTTTTATGAAAATAATTACTATATCTTTTCAAAAATAATATTTTAGGTTTTTATGCGGCTTTTTCAATCTTTTCGAAATTAGCGCTATTTGTTAATACAACGATCACAGTATCTGGATGATTTGCGTCTTTGATCTTAGTACGATCAAATGTAAGAAGTTTATCACCAGCATGGATGACATCATCTTGTTTTACAAATGCTTCAAAGCCTTCACCATTCATCTGTACCGTATCAACACCAACGTGGATGAGTACTTCTAAACCATCTTTGGATTGTAATCCGATTGCATGTTTTGTAGGGAATAACATCATGACTGTTCCATCGAATGGAGCGTATACTGTTCCTTCTGTTGGGACAATACCAACGGATTGACCCATTGCTTCACCTGCAAAGACTGGATCTGGAATTTCACTTGCAGGAATGACTTTTCCTTTTACTGGGGAAAGGACTGTACCTTTTTCTGTTGTGATAATTGGTGCTGCTTGTGGTGTTACTGGAGCAGGAGTGGATGTTGTAGTTGTTTCTGGCTCTTCACCATCATCTTCTTTCCAGAATAAGAATGTTAGTACAAAGGATGTTCCGCCTGCTACAAGTAGCAGGATTGTATATGTAAGTGGGTTTGATGCGATAAGGAAACCTGGAATACCAGTTACACCGTTAGCTGTTGCGCCAATGTGGAAGATGGCTCCTACTAATGCACCGACTGCACCACCAATCTGCGGCGAATACAAATGGCTTCATCAAGCGTAGGTTGACACCGAAGATTGCTGGTTCTGTAATACCTAAGGATGCAGAGAGTGCGGATGGGAATAGCAACTGTCTTACGCTTAGCGTTCTTTGTCTTTAGTCCTACTGCTAAGCAGGCACCAAACTGTGCGAAGTTTGCGGCAGACGCAATTGGCATCCATGTGTTTAATGCACCGGTGCTGAGCATGCCTAACTCAATTGTGTTGTACATGTGGTGTAGACCCATGACAACTGTGATAGGGTAAAGAGCACCCATTGCTAGAGCACCAAATGGGTTGGCAACTAGTACTGTTGCGGCAGATAATACCCAACTTTCAAGTGTTGCGAAGATTGGTCCAATGACCATGAATGTAGCTAAAGCAGTTACGATTACAGTTGTAAGTGGTGTTACAAATAAGTCGATCATCTCAGGTACAACTTTGTGTAGCTTGATTTCAATCTTACTCATAACCCATACTGCGATAACAACAGGAATAACATGTCCTTGGTAACCTAACTGATTGACTTGTCCAAGCGTATAGCCAAAGATGTTAATCCCTTTACCAAATAGATACCAAACATTATATCCATTTGCGGCATTCCAACCGTTTGTAAGTGCAGGGTGGACCATCATCAGTCCAATAACTGCACCTAAGAAGATATTCCCACCAAATACATGTGCTGCAGATACCGCAACAAGTACTGGTAAGAATGCAAAGGATGTATTAGAAGCCATGTCTAAGAACGCATACCAGTCTGTCGAGGCAAAGGAAGGAATTGCCTTACCTAAAGCTTCTACAAGACCCATCATTAAACCGGCAGCTACGATAGCTGGTAGGATAGGTACGAATACATCGCCGAGTGTTTTGATTAATTGTTTCCACCATGGCATCTGCGAAGCTGCCGCAGCTTTTACATCTTCTTTACTGCCACCGGTCACTCCGCTGATCGCAATAAATTCATCGTAAACTTTATTCACAGTACCGGTACCGATAATAATCTGTAATTGTCCACTAGAATTAAATACCCCTTGAACACCCTGTACGTTCTCTAATGTCTTTACGTCAACTTTACTGTTGTCCGCAATGACGAGACGTAAGCGTGTAGCACAGTGTGCAGCACTGATAATGTTGTCTTTACCACCAAGTGTCGCAAAGATTTCCTCTGCACATTTTCTATAGTTTAGTTCCATAAATGAGCCCCCTTCTTTTTTGTTTCATAGCTCGGTATCATTTTACAATAAAAACGAAAAAGAGAAATAGTTGATTGTTGTAAAATGACACAATAGATATGCTAATACGATAAAGAAAAGCATAAGAACATTTACTCTTATGCTTTATTGTCAATACGATATTGATTTGGTGTGCTACCTGTATGTTTCTTGAAGAATGTATAGAAGTAGTTAGAGTTTTCAATGCCTAGTTTTGATGAGATTTCTAACGTAGATAAATCTGTTTCAACGAGAAGTTTCTTTGCGAGTTCTACACGACTGACATTGATATATTCTTTCATCGACATTGCATACTGTGATTTGAAAATGCGATTTAAGTACGTTGCGTTATAATCCATCGATAATGCGACGCTATCTGCAGTTAAATCAGTATCACATAAATGTTGGTCAATATAATTCTTTGCATTAGAAATTAGATCGAGTATCTTTTCTTCTTTCATATTGGCAAGATACTGACTATATGCATGCATGAGATTTAGAATGTAGTGATTAATCTCTTGGATGTCTGTGGTTGTACTCAATTTATTTTCAAACTGATACGTTGGTAAACTTGGAATCGAAGTAATAGAACGGATACGATCACGTAAGCCAGAATATAACTTTGTATAGAAGAATTGTAGGGAATTGTAATGCAGGGATTTCATGAGACTAAACCACTCTTGGAATGTTGCAGTAATTTCTTCCTCACGTCCGTGTTCAACTGTATAGAGTAAACGTTGTTCGGTTTCTTGAATCGTAGAGAAGTTTGTCATGAAGTGTGGCATATCAGATTCACGATAGAAGAATTTCGTGGAATCGAGAATACGCAAGAAATATAATTGCGATAATTTTTGATATGAAGTATAGACTTTTGATAGTGGTTTAGCATCACCTAGGAATACTTTGATATGATGTGTTTTTGCGTAATTCGATAGTGCCTCAACGTTTACTTCATTTGTAATAACAGTATAGAGGTTATTGATGGAATGTACTTCTTTTTTCTCACCGAATAGAGTGAGAATATGATTGTTTGATAAACTATCTAGGATACAGATATAAATATCTTTTGTTGTATCAAAGTCGAGGGAGTTTCTTAACAGAGGAAGTTTTTGGTTTAAGAGTAACTTGGTCAGATAATCCTGTTTGGCTTTATGAGTCGCTTCTTCCATCTTGTGTTGTTGGTCATGAATCCAAAGTGTAACTGCGTTATTAACGGAGTTTTTTGAAGAAGACTTCAGTTCAAACTTATCCATAATTTCATAGAGCGGTGTGTAGTAGTACTTATTAATAAAGTAACCTAGTATCACTATCAAGATAAAGTTGATTACAATAATCTCTAAGAATAAAGGAACATAGGAAGAGAAACGGTTGATGATACTGTTTGATTTTACCTGTTTTGCGATATAGAGATTGTAGTCTGGTTGATATGAGTAGAAGTATACATCATCATCGATAGTCTTAAAGTGACTATCATTATCGGATGTAAAATTTAGGGTTTCAATTGGAAGATACGCATTTCCTGTAGAACTAAAATAGGTATCCTGTTCTGGGACATAGATGAATTCTGTCGCATCGGTATCTCGAAATAAGGAACGGTTAAAGAGATATGTATCAATATTGACGACCATGGATACATCTGTATCACGAATACCGGTGAATTGTAATGTATAGACCCAAACTTGATTTGGTAGTTGACGCAACTTTAATAAATGGTTGTTTGGGGAAAACGCAGATTGATCATCAAATTGGTCAAATGAAGATGAACCTGCATTGGTTGTATATACCGTGTTGGATGATTTATTTAAAAGATAAATCGAATGAATAAATGGATTCGTACTATCTAGCGCATGGAGGGTACGTAGGTACTTTGCGGCTTGGGTAGGAGAGATATCGGTAGCGTTACGTAGACTGATAGCTTCACTTGAATAGAAGGTATTATAAGCGGCATAACGAACTGTATCCAATGAGTGTGCCATCAGATTTTTAAAGCTTTCTTGAGTACTTAAGTGATAATCAATCAGACTCTTTTTTCTAGAATCGTTAATATTTTTGAGTAAAAGTAGACTGACAAAGATAAAAAATAACGCGACAATGAGAATTAATCGCTTGCGTAATCTATCGATACTATTTTGTAGTTTTGTGGATTCATTCATATAATAGGCACTTTTCTGGATATTTAAATATTTGATATTCACATAATATCACAATTTTTTTAAGTTTTAAATATGTTTGAGTCTTCCTACAATATGGTTAGTAAGTGAACTCAGGAGGAAAGAAATCATGAAAAAATTTTTCTTACTACTTGCGGCATCCGCAATGTTAATTGGATGCACAAATAAACCTGCAACAACTTCCACAACAACAACTGAAAATACAAACTCAGGTGGAAAGTCAAAGGTTATGTTGTACTCCTCATTAAAGGAACAACAATTAGAAGCTTTAAAAGAAGGATTTGAAGCTGCTCACCCAGAGTATTCTTTAGACTATTACGCAGCTGGCACATCTAAGGTTGCGACAAAGATTGCGACAGAAAAGCAGTCTGGTCAAATCGCTACTGACTTAGTATGGATTGGTGACCCATCCAACTATGTAACATTTAAGGAACAGGGTATCTTAGAAGCTTATGAATCTCCAGAAGCTGCTAACATCGATGAAAAGTTCAAAGATCCAGAACACTTCTACACAGGCGCACGTCTTGTAGTTATGGGATTAACAACAAATACAAATACAGTTCCAGAAAATGAAGTTCCAAAGACTTGGAAAGACTTATTAAAGGATGACTTCAAGGGCCAAATCGTTATGACAGACCCAGGTGAATCCGGAACAACATTCTACTTAGTAGCTAGCTTGATGAATAACCCAGAATATGGTGTTGAATTCTTCGAGAAGTTAAAGGAACACGGTGCTGAATTAGAATCAGGTACAACTTCTACACATACAAAGGTAGCTGCGGCTGCTTATAAGGTAGCTATTGGTGTTGACTACGTTACACAATCTCTAGCAGATAAGGGTTCTACAATTCGTTTCACATATCCAGAAAAGGATCTAATCGCTGTATCTAGTCCAATCGCATTACTCAAAGACTCACCAAACCCAGAAGGTGGTAAGGCTTTATATGACTACATCCTTTCTAAGGAAGGACAAGAAATTCTTGCGAAGAATGACACAATGCCAATCCGTGGAGATGTTAAGAAGGAAGGCACACTATCATTAGATGAAATTATCGCTCGTGCAATGGTTGCGGATGACAAGGCAATCGCTGAACAGAGTGCAGAAATCTTAGAGAAGTTCGACAAGATTTTCAAATAAACAACTAGGAGAAAACCATGGCAAAAGTACAATTTAACGATGTATCTTTTAGCTATGGAGACAAAAAGATTATCCAAAACCTATCATTAGAAGTAAATGATGGCGAAATTATGGGTGTAATTGGACCCTCAGGGTGCGGTAAAACTACATTGATTAGACTTCTCTGTGGTTTTATCAAGCCTGAAACAGGGTCCATTTTTATTGGAGAAACTTGTGTCTTCGATGCTAAAAAGAGAATTAATATCCCACCAGAAAGAAGAAATATTGGTGTTGTATTCCAAGACTATGCGGTATGGCCACATTTAACAGTATTGGAAAATGTAAAATATCCATTAAAGAAGAAGAGAATGGATAAGAAACAAATGCAGGAAATCGCAATGAATGCGCTCAAGCAGGTACAGATGGAAACTTATGCAAACCACTTACCTTCACAGTTGTCCGGTGGACAACAGCAACGTGTAGCGATTGCTCGTGCACTTGTATCATCAAAAGAATTAATTGTGTTAGATGAGCCTATCACAAACTTAGACTTGAAACTACGTCAAGAGATGTTGAAGGAAATTCGTGAGATTCAAAAGACAATTGGTACAACAATCGTTTATATCTCACATGACCAAGAAGCTTCTTTAGAGTTATGCGATCGTCTTGCGATTATGGATCAACAGGGTAACATCCGTCAGTTAGGTAACGACTACGATATCGTTATGAAGCCTAAGGATCGTTATATCTTTGAATTCGTAGGGATTTCTAACTTCGTAGATGTTGTGACGAAGGAAGATGGCGTATACATCAATACACAAAATGGTTTAGTGAAGCTAGATGAAAAGTCTGCACTGAAAAATCCAACAAAGGCATATCAATTAGCATTTAGACCAATGGATGCAGTATTTGATAATGAAAGTCCTATCAAGGGTAAGGTAGTTACAGAAACTTTCCTAGGAAATATTACAAACTACTTTATTCAATTAGGTGATAAACAAATCCGTCTTCAACAATCTGCTTTAGATGTAATGAAGTACGGCAAGGCAAAGGAAGGCCAAGAAGTTGGCTTGAAAGTTTGTTCGTAAGTTCTATTATGAAAAGGAGGAGGCATAATGTTTAAGCGTAAAACGTTAAATAATGATTTAGCTGCGCTAGATGGTCGTAAGTTTTCTTTAGATAAAATTATGATTATCGCAAGCTTTATCATCCTTGCGATTATTGCGATCGTTCCGGTTGCCTCCATTATCGTGAATGCTTTATTCGTAGATGGAAAACTAGCATTAGATAGTTTCTTCAAAGTTCTATTGAATAAAGAAAACATCGGTGCGATGTGGAATACAATCACCATTGCATTCTGGGTAACAATTTTTCGGTACTATCATGGGCTTGTTCTATGCATGGTTACTTGGACGTAGTGATATTCCGATGAAGGGATTCATGCGTGCATTGTTTAGTATTCCATACATGTTCCCTCCATTCTTTGGAGCCATGGCTTGGGACTTATTGTTATCAGGAAGAGGTGGATATTTAAACAACTGGTTAATGTCTACATTCCACTTAACAAAGGCACCTATTAACATCAACTCTATCTGGGGAATTATCTTCGTTGAAGTTTCTTACTACTTCCCATTTGTATTCATGCAGGTAGTAAGTGCATTAGAAAGAATGGACCCAACACTTGAAGAATCTGCACGTATTGCTGGTGCTTCACAGGGATATGTTATTCGTAAGATTACATTACCACTTGTTAAGCCTGCAATTTCATCTGGTGCACTATTGATTATGATTTCATCATTATCACACTTTGGTGTTCCTTCTATCTTAGGATTCTCACAGAACATCTACACATTACCAACACGTATCTTCCAGCTGATTAACCGTGCAGCTGGTGACTTCCAGGGTATTCGTGAAGCGACAATTCTATCTATCTTGTTAGTTGTTGTTGTATCTGTAGCACTTTTATTACAGAAGGCTATCTTGAAGTCTGGAAGCTATGACATTATCAAGGGTAAGAGTATGCGTCCAACCGTAATTAAATTACGTTCCGCTAAGATTCCTCTCTTGATTATCTCTATCGTGACATTAGTTATCATCGTTGTTGTACCATTAGGAATGATCTTCTTAGTTGGTCTATTGAAGTCTTACGGTCTACCACTTGTTCCAAGTAACTTCGACTTCAGTAACTACACAAATATCTTATTCAACAACAAGATGGTTCGTGATGGTGTTTCCAACTCCTTAATCTTAGCAGTAAGCTCAGGTATCTTTGCGATGTTACTAGGTGTAATGATTGCTTATGTAATCATCAAGATCAAGCCAAAGGGAAAGGGTGCTTTGGAATTCTTAGCTACACTTCCATACTCTTTACCAGGTACAGTACTTGCAATCGGTGTCATTCTTGCATGGTCTGGAAAGATCTTAAATATCAACCTATATAACACACTATGGATTATCTTCATTGCTTATATCGCACGTTACTTGTCATTCTCTATGAACGCAGCTTCTGCTGCCTTAAGACAGGTACACCCATCATTGGAAGAGGCTTCACGTTCTTGCGGTGCTTCTCATACAGAATCCCTCAAGGATATTACACTTCCACTCATCCGTCCTGCGATGTTATCAGGATTTCTTCCTAATCTTCTTGCCAGCAATGCGTGAATTAACAACAAGTTCACTCTTGTATGGACCATATACAAGAACATTGGGTGTTGCTATCTACATGTTACGTAGTGATGGATATATTACACAGGCTTCAGCACTTGCAACTCTAACAATCTTATTGATCGTTGTTGTGAACTGGATTATCAACTTTATTACTAAAGAAAGAAAGGGCGTATAAATATGAATCAGATTGAATTAATTAATGTTAGAAAAGATTATACGACTAAAAACTTTAGGTACAGTCACAGCAGTAAACAACTTCAACCTAACAATCAAGAAGGGTGAATGTTTCTCATTCTTAGGTCCTTCTGGATGTGGTAAGACAACGACATTACGTATGCTTGCAGGTTTTGAAGATTTAAGCGAAGGTGAAATCCGTTTAGAGGGAAAAGTTGTATCCAACAAGGCGAAGAACTTATACGTTCCACCTGAACACCGTAACTTAGGAATGGTGTTCCAGGCATTCGCTGTATGGCCACACTTAAACGTATTTGATAACGTTGCCTTCCCATTACAGGTTCAAAAAGCGTCCAAAGGCAGAGATTGAAGAACGTGTAAATCTTGCGCTTAAACAGACGAACTTATTAGACCAAGCAAAGGTATTCCCATCTGATTTATCTGGTGGTGAACAGCAGAGAATTGCGTTAGCACGTTCTATCGTTGTTAACCCAGGTATCTTATTATTAGATGAGCCTTTATCAAACCTTGATCCAAAGTTAAGAGAGAGTATGCGTTTTGAAATCAAGCGTCTACAAAAGGAATACAACTTCACTATCGTATTCGTAACGCATGACCAGTCAGAAGCTTTAGCGTTATCTGATCGTCTACTTGTTATGAACAAGGGTGAAATCATCCAAATCGGTACACCACAAGAACTCTATAACAAGCCAGTAAATTTATTCGTACATAATTTCTTAGGGCGAATCTAACTTTACAAAGGTTGAATATAGAGATGGCAAGGTATATGCCGAAGGTGATACAACACAACCATTACCATGTACAATTCAACACATGGATAAGGCTGTAAAGCTTGCGACAAGACCAAGTGAGATTGAAATCAATCATGAGTCTGGTATCAAGACAAAGATTACAAAGCGTATTATCTTATCTGAATATACAGAATACTATGTAAGTTTAGGTACACAGGAATTAAAGATTCAAGCACCACACCATCAAGTATTGGCAGTGGGTGATGAATGTTATATCCGTCTAGTAAATCCTGTATATTATGATGCGGAAGAACGCAATTTAACACACGCTGAATAAACACAAAAAGGAGTGATTTACTCCTTTTTGTTGTGTTTATCTACTGATATTTAATGCAAGTGCACCATAGATACCAGCTTTATTACCAAGCTTTGCTTGATGAATTTGTACACCATCAAAAGCCTGGAATAATATATTTTTGATATGCTTTTTTAATGTTGTTAAATACATATTCTTGTTCAAGAATGCCACCGCCAAGAATGAATAGTGGTACGTTATATACGTGTGTTAAAGAACATAAACCAATCGCAATCTGTTCAATCCAAGCATCTAAAATCGCTTTAATTTCAGGCTTATTTAAGTGTTCAAATAGGATTCTTCCATTTGTAATGCATGGATTAACTTGTTGTGCATTTTGAATGAGTGCGGTTGTGGATGCTAGTGATTCGTAGCTACCATCCCATGGTTTTTTAACTGTTGATGATTGCAATATCATACCGCCTAACATCACACCTGCAGATTTACCTGCTCCATAGTATGGCTGACCATTTAGGTATACACCTCCACCAATGCCAGTACCATATGTTAGACATATGAAATCTTTGTAGCCTTTGCCTGCGCCGTATTGATTTTCACCACGAGCAGCGGCGTATACATCATTTTCAACTGTGACTTTGACGTTGAATTCTTTTTCGAATATCTTCTTTACTTGCATGCCTGTATAACCTGGCATGTTTTCATTTGCATAGTGGATAGAACCATCATCGTTATTGACTTGTCCACAGGTGCTAATGCCGATGCCATCGCATGGCATGTATTGTTTGATAAATGCAATACAGCGGTCAATGACATCTTTTGCGCCTTGTTTGGCTAGTGTTGGGATTTCTGCTTCTTGGACAAGTACTTCATCTTCGAAGATACCAACTTTGATGTTTGTGCCGCCGATATCTAGAGTAACAATTTTACGCATCGAGGGCCGCCTTGAAACTTCTTGGTAATTTCGAGTGGTCTAGTGATTGCGGAACCTACCACAACTGCATGTACACCAATATCCATCGCATGACGGCACTGTTCAGGTGTTGAGATATTTCCTTCTGCGATAACAGGTTTACCACACTGTTCTACAAGTGTCTTAATCATTCTGTATGGAGGTAGACTGCATCCCTTTGTGTATTCTGTATAGCCAGCCATTGTTGTGCCGATTAGGTCAAAGCCGATTTCGGCCGCATGCATGCCTTCTTCAATGTTGGAACAATCTGCCATGAATAACTGGTCAGGATATTTTTCACGTACTGCCTTTGAAGAAAGTATCTAGATCTAATTGACCAGGACGTGTACGCTTTTGTGGCATCCATTGCGATGACTTCAACACCAATTTCGACTAACGCATCAACTTCTTTCATCGTTGGTGTAATGTATACATCTGGTGCATCTTCATAGTCAATCTTGATAATACCGATGACTGGTAAATCTACCGTCTTTTTTTAATCTCTAGAATATCTTCGACGCTATTAGCACGGATTCCTTTAGAACCGCCTAAATAAGCCGCATAAGCCATTCTGGACATGATATAACTACTGTGTAATGGTTCACTAGGTAATGCTTGGCAAGAGACAATCAATTGTCCCTTGATTGCGTCTAAAAATTTGTTTATTTTTTTCGTTCATATGTTTTTACTCCTGTTGGTTTTATTGTATACACTTCAAAGAGTATTTGACAATCTGTTCTTTTTGGGGCATAACTAAAAAACAAATACAAGGATGGAAAAATTATGGAAACAAAAAAATTCAATATGGCATCAAGAGAGCTAAAGGTTTTAAAGACCTATGATACTGTCATTGTCGGTGGAGGTAGTGCAGGTAGTTCTGCAGGCTATACTTCAGCTAAGAATGGGCTTTTTCAACTTTAATCATTGATAAGGCAATTCGTCTTGGTGGTAGTGCCACAAACGCACTTGTGACACCGATGATGCGTTCTTTTACAAATCATCACCAGAAATTTCTATGATCTTGAAAAATGAGATGAAGAAGTATGGCGAAACACGTGACCAACACGGAACTGCACAAAGATGGTTCTCGGCTGAAGCGATGGCAGATGCGTGGGAAAAGTCTTTATACAAGCTGTGGTGGTGAGTTACTTTATGATGCGTCTGTCTGTGATGTGATTTTAGAAGATCACAAAGATTAAAGTATGTTATCGCCAAATACGATTGAAGGCCTAGTTGCGATTGGTGGAAGACAGTTTGTGGATGCTAGTGGTGATGCGGTGTTATCACGCTTATCTGGTGTAGAAGTATTGTGTGGCGATGAAGAGGGAAATAATCAGATTACTTCACTACGTTTTTGAAGTAGGCGGTATCGATATTGAGAAATATCGTGAATATGTATTCTCGCTGAATGATACTTACAGTATTCATCGTATTAAGGGTGACCAGTTTGAATCAGCGATGGTAGCTGGTAAGAACTTTTGCGATGGAGCCACTATTCCGTAAGGGTGTAGAAGCAGGGTATTCTAATTCCACAGGATTTACACTATTTCCAAAAACTTTACAATTCCTGATAAGACAGGCGTCATGTCATTTAACTGTCCACACTTAGTGAATTTAAAGAACAATACGCATGCGCTAGAAAGATCTGCTGCTATCGTATATGGTCATCAGTGCATTCGTCGTCTGGTTCGTTTCTTGAAGGAAATGATGCCTGGATTTGAAAATTGTTATTTGGTTCAGGTAGCCAACATGTTAGGGTGTACGTGAATCATGGCAGATCGTTGGTAAGCTTTTTGATGCATGAAGAAGACTATCCAAGAAAGGCTAGATACGAAGATGCAGTTGCGCGTGGTGACTGGTACATCGATGTCCATTCCGCAAATAAGAGTTTGGTGCACCAGATTTCCTATCAACCAGGGCGATTACTATGAAATTCCATATCGTGCGATGGTTACAAATGAAGTGGAAAAACCTCGTTGTGGCAGGTAGATGTATCTCTACAACATTCTTAATGCAGGCAAGTGTCAGAATTATTCCAACCTGCATTGATATGGGTGAAGCAGCTGGGTATGGCTACAGTATTGGCAAATCAAATGACATACTGCACTCAATGCATTAGATGGCAAAAGATATCGCTGAAAAAGTTAGGTGAATATCGCTAATTAAAAATCAAGTACTCTATCAGCAGAGTACTTTTTAAATGCAAAAATAGAAAGCGTTTACAAATTTCATATTGCAAATATTGAAAAGTTAGGTGTATTTTAGAAGTACGATTTATTTCGGAGTCCGAATTAAAGGAGCTTTGCATGGGGTACAGGGTTTAAAAGACATTAAAAAAATCAGAATACCAATTTAGTCATGCAACAGATCATGCAAGCAAGGAGTATCTCACGTATTGAGCTTGCACAGGAAACTGGCTTATCACCAAGTACAGTCAGTTCAATTGTTGGAGACTTGCTAGGCAAAGGTATCATTGTAGAAACTGGCACACAGACAGTTGAAAAAGGGTAGAAGTCGTAAAGATTTATCTATCGCAGCAGAATTTGGAAGTGTTGCGGTATTTGAAATCAGTCGACGTTCAGTATTCTTCTGCTTTATTCGATATGTGTTTGGAAACTCTTGTCTCAACATGCATTACGAAACAAAGAGTAACGGGTAATGACTTGTTTGAATTGTTGGTAGAAACTGTAAAAATACATGCAGACCAAAACATACGTGGAATTGGTTTGTTACTGCATGATGATGTACAGCCTAGTGACTTTAAATACGATTTACGATACAGGATATGCATCAGCGACAATCAGTTTACAAGGCGCACTTAACAGTCAATTACACATTCCTGTCAGTGAAGAAACATGCAGTAGTTTTACGATTACCAATGCATTCAATGAAGAAACGCTGCATGAGAAAGTAAACTGTGCACATGTGATGGTTGGTGAGAAAGTATTTACAACTGTTACGATTGATGGGACAGAAAGTTCCACTACGCTCTGAATTCTGTAAAGAACTACTATCAGAAAACACAGGCACAAAGGAAGTTAGTCAGTTATTGAATACGCTATGTACGATGTTTGATATCAAAAAAATCTTTATGATGGGTACGGATTTTCAGTTCTATCAAAAACTAAAACTTCAGAAATAAACATGTGGAACTGATACAGGTCCACACAGAAGAAACGGATACTTTATCACCACGTATGGCTGAGAAAGTAAGAAATGAATTGTTATTTGTTTAGGAACTAACGACAACATGTCGTGTTCATATAGGAAAGGGGAATTTGAATATGCTTCAAGGTATTTTTAATTATTTTTAGCCTTCGTTATCATCGCAGCATTGATGATGACAAAAAGATTCCTACATTACTAGCGTTACCTTTAATGGCAGTTGTAATCTGCTTGATTGCTGGTGTTCCAGCAATTGGTGTAAACGCTGATGGTGTAGCAATCGGATGGTTGCAGGCAGTTCTAGAAGCTGGAACTGTTCGTATGGGCGCAGCTATCATGGCGGTTATTTTTCGGTTCATGGTTAGGGTCAATTAATGAACAAGACAGGTATTACAGAAAATATCATTAAGAAATCCGCCGAATTAGGGTGGCGATAAGCCATTAGTAGTAACACTGATTCTCTGTGTTGCGGTAGCATTACTCTTCACAACATTAAGTGGACTTGGTTCCATCATCATGGTTGGTTCTATCGTATTACCAATCTTGATTTCTATCGGTGTTCCAGCTTTATCAGCTGCATCAATCTTCTTAATGTCATTCACAACAGGTTTAACATTCAACATCGCAAACTGGAAGATGTTTGCAGGTATCTTCTCACTTGAAATCGATCAGATTCGTAACTTTGAGATTTACCTCATGATTGCTACAGCAGTAGCTACATTAATCTTGATCTTCGTTGAATTCAAGAAGAACGGTATCAAGTTTGCATTCTCAGCTCCAGCTAAGCAAGAAGCTAAGACAACACAACTAACTGGTGTTAGAGGTGGATTAGCAATGTTTACACCATTAATCCCAATCGTTCTTGTTGCAGGTCTTAAGGTTCCAGTATGTCCCTGCATTCATGGTTGGTATTGCATGGGCATTAATCTTCACATCAACATCTTTTGCAAAAGCAATGAACACACTTACAAAGACATGCTATGACGGTATCACAGATGCTGGTCCAGCAGTGATCTTAATGGTAGGTATCGGTATTCTTTACTTAGCAGTTACACACCCAATGGTAAAAGAAGTTCTCAATCCATTCTTATTAGCTGTAACACCTAAGTCTAAGATTGCGTACATCCTATTCTTCTCACTACTTGCGCCTTTAGCACTTTACCGTGGACCAATGAACTTATTCGGTTTAGGTTCTGGTATTGCAGCGTTAATTATTGGTTTAGGAACATTATCTCCACTAGCAGTTATGGGTGCATTCTTATCTGCTGAACGTATCCAGGGTTGTGGTGACCCAACAAATACACAGAACGTTTGGACAGCAAACTTCTGTGAAGTAGATGTCAACAGCATTACACGTAAATTACTACCTTACCTATGGGTAATCGCAGTATTTGGTGTAGTATTATCAGCCGTATTATTTTTTTCAATTAAATAAAAACTGAAGGGTGCTTATTCTTTAAGTACCCTCAGTTATTTAAAAATGAGTACAAGTTTAACTTGTGTTGATTTTTAGATAGTCATATGAGGAGGGTATATGAAAGTTCGTATTGGTATTGACGTAGGGTGGTACATTTACAGATGCAGTTGCGATTAACAACGAAACATATGAGTTGATTGGAACAGTTAAGATTCCTACAACACACTTTTGCACCAGAGGGTGTAGCTGCAGGTATCGTTCAAGTATTACATAAAGATCATGGAAGAATATAACATTCAAACCAGATGATGTTGTATTTATTGCCCATGGTACAACCCAGGCAACAAATGCCTTACTAGAAGGAGACGTTGTTAAGGTAGGTGTTGTAACACTTGGTAAAGGTTTACAAGGTGCAAAATCAAAGAGTGATACAGCAATTGACAACATTGAATTAGCAAAAGGAAAAGTATCTCTACTCTGAAAAATGAGTTTGTCGATACATCTGATTCATCCAAAGATTGATGAAGCAATTATCGCAGCAATCAAATCCCTACAAGAAAAAGGGATGTAAGAGTATCGTAGCAGCTGAGGCATTCTCTGTTGATGATCCAACAAATGAAAACTTTGGTAATCAAAGCATTGTACAGAACAGAATATTCCATCAACTGCCACAAACGATATCTCCAAGTTATATGGCTTAAAGATTAGAACACGTACAGCAGTTGTAAACGCTAGTATCATGCCTAAGATGTTAGAAGCTGCCACAATGACAGATGAATCAATCAAGAAGGCAAGCATCAAGAATCCCCTCATGGTTATGCGTTGTGATGGTGGTGTTATGACGGTTGAGGAAGTAAGAAATCGTCCAATCCTAACAATCCTATCTGGACCAGCAGCTGGTGTTGCGGGTGCTTTGATGTATGAGAAAATTAACAGATGGTATCTTCTTTGAAGTCGGTGGAACATCAACTGATATTTCATGCGTAAAAGATGGTAAGGTTATGATTAAGTACGCTGAAGTTGGTGGACATAAGACATACTTAAACTCTCTTGATGTACGTACCGTAGGTATTGGTGGTGGATCAATGGTAGAAATTAAAGATGGTAAAGCTGTTAATATCGGACCAAGATCTGCCCATATCGCAAACTTAGAATATGAAGTATATACAGATCCAAGTCTAATTGTTGATCCTGTATTAAAAGACAATCCAACCAATGAATGGTGACCCTGAGTATGCATACATTGAATGTAGTAATGGTACAAAGGTATCCTTAACAATGGCAGGTGCCGCAAATATTGCAGGTTATGTACATCCAGAAGACTATGCATATGGTAATGTAGAGGCTGCACGTAAAGCATGGCAACCACTCGCAGATAACATGGGCTTATCTGTAGAGGAAACTGCGAAGAAGGTAATGGCATACGCAGCAGAAAAGAATGGTAAGGTAGTCAAAGACTTAATGCATGACTATCAGATGGATCCACGTACAACGCTATTCGTTGGAGGTGGAGGAGGTGCAGCTAGTGTTGTGCCACATCTAGCTGAAACAATGAATCATCAGTTCAAGATTGCAAAGAACGCTCCAGTTATCTCAACAATCGGTGTTGCACTAGCGATGGTTCGTGATATGGTAGAACGTTCCGTATCCAATCCAACTGAGGAAGATATCATCAGTGTACGTCGTGAAGCAGAACTTAAGGCAATTCAAAACGGCGCATCACCAGATACAGTTGAAGTATCTGTTGAAGTAGATACACAACGTAATATCATTCGTGCAATCGCAGTAGGTGCCACAGAATTACGTAGTAAAGATCGTCTTAAGAAACAACTAACAAAAGAAGAGTTACTAGATACAGTTGCACATAACTTAAAATGTTGATAAATCAACATTAGAAATTTCTGCAGAAAACGGCAGTATGTACGCAGTACAAGCAACGATTACAGAAAAAAAACTCTTTGGTCTTGTTAAGAAGACAACAAAACCACTACGTTTAATTGATGATGAAGGTGTTATTCGTCTACAGAAGAAGAATGCATGGTCACGTCAATCTTCAGCCGCAAGCTGGCAAGCAGATGTCGATTGGATGATTGAAGAACTAACAGAATATAACGATGGTGGAGCAAACCTACCAAACCTATATATCGTATTAGGTAAGCGTGTTATCGACTTATCTGGTTTACAGAATGCAGAACAGATTAAGTCAATTGGTGGTGTTGAATTAAGTGGTATCGCAGCAGACACAAAACTGATCGTCATTGCGACAAAGAGAGTTGATGGCTAATATGCCAGGATTTACATATCCTTTCCCAACCAAAGACCTTGCGTATCAAGAACTCACTTATGATTATTGTTATAACAAGATCAAGGAAGAAGATAAGGAGCGCATTGTAGAAGAGGCTTGGAAAAAGGGTGAGGAAACCGCAAAGGAAGTATTCGCAAAATTTAATGGTAGCTATGACTTCCGCAAGATTTGTGCTGAATCAGGACTACAGTTAAATGATAAAGATACCGACTATGTTGTTGGTAACCAAAAGATACTTTAGTGATTATGTATCTGGAACCAATCAAATTAACCTCTACTTAAAATCTATTGAAAAGTGGGCAGAAGAAAATCAGTTATCTATGGACGATGCAATCAATCTTATTCTTAGCCATGAATATTTTCACTTCATGGAGATGAATGTGATAGGACAACTCAGTAAATCCTATGAAGTGCCAATGTTAGTAATCGGCAAATTCAAAACTAGGTAAAACAGGTATCCATGCATTATCCGAAATCGGAGCACATGGATTTGCCCATCAGTATTATCTTTTAGCAACTCAGTAAATACTAAAAGCAGGCCAGTCCATCCTGCTTTTTCTATCCTTTATCAATTATAATGATTATAAGGGACTAATATAATGGTGAAATGAGTTATAGAGGTACTAATCATGGAAAATAAAGAAAAAGTATGTTTCAAGAAGCTCGTATGAAGCTGAAACTAACACGAAATAAAGTAGCGGACTTTATCAGATGGTTTTTCAATGAGAGTCGTCTTGAGAAGATTGAAACTGGGTAAGCTTGAAATTCATCCTGAAGAAGTTGTAAAAGCTTGTCGAAATCTATAAGGATAAAGATTATGTAGTACATTCTGTGCAACGGAATGTCCAGTTGGAATCAAACGTGGGCATGAAAGTTGTGAAAAGAGAAGAACTTATCTCAAATTGTATTAGAGATGCTTGCGACTCTACAATCTTTAGATGAAAAAGAAAGTAAGATTAATTGAAATGACAGTGGATGGGAAAAATCGATGATAAGGAAATCCACGATTTTAAACTTATTCAAAGATCAACTGAAAACAAATGGAGGAAACAATCCACTCTTTACAACTTTGGATTGAACATTACGTTGATGAAAAACTAGTATTTTCGTAATAATCGCTAAAAAATGAGCGTAGTATTTCGTAATATACGAAAAATGATAAATAGATATTACGGGATATAATGCATGTATAAAAATAAAGGGGGATAAAATAATGAACGTACAAAAGAACCCACAGTTTCATCAGTTTAGTAGAATGAAGATTCATCAAGAGAATTTAAAAGAAATAATACTGTAATGAGTTATGTGATTGGAGTTGTAATTACACTTGTTATTGCGTGTGTTGGCTTCTACTTCTTCTTACCAGCAATCAATCTTAAGAGTATTCAATTCTGGGCATTTCTACTAGGAGTTGGTGCAGTGTACCTGATAGTACAGGCATTAGTATTCTCTGTCCGCAAAGAAAAGGAGAATCTAAAGAGAATTGCACTTGTGGAATGTATTCTCTTTGTATGCATGGTGCTAGGTGGTGTCACGAGTATGCGCTTGTTCCATGCAAAGGAATATTCATCCATCTTAAAAGTAGATGAAGGTAGTACAGAGGATATTCCATCTGTTAGTGGAACAAGTTCCATTGCGTTAATGGATACCGCAAGTGCTGAGAAGCTTGGTGATCGTAAGATTGGTTCCTTAAGTGATGTTGTTTCACAGTTTAATGTTGGTGAGTATATGCAGATTGACTATCAGAAATAGTCCAATCAAAGGTAGCGCCTTTTACAATATGATGGATTTCTTTAAGTGGTTTGGAAACCATGAAAAATGGAATTCCCTAGGTTACGTAAAAGTAAATCCAGTCACAATGGATGCAGAATATGTTTCGATGACAAACAAAGATGAAGTATGTACCTAGTGCTTATCTTCAATGAGAATCTAGAAAGACATATTCGTTTTGCATATCCAACAACAATGTTTACAAATCTTCACTTTGAAATTGATGAAGAAGGCAATCCTTGGTATATCGCTTCTACCTATACAAATAGTATTTCTTTATTTGGTGGTAGAAAGATTACAGGCGCTATCTTTATCAATCCAATTGATGGCACAATGACAAAAACTCGATGTGAAAGATGTTCCTCGTTGGGCAGATATTATTTACCCAGGAAATCTTATCGTTGAGTCAGTATAATGACTCTGCTAAAATTACATCGTGGATTCTTGAATAGTATCTTTGGTCAGATTGATTGTAGACAAACAACAACTGTAGAAATTAAGAATGAAGATGGTGATAAGAGTTATCGTACAGACTATGGATATATCGCAAAAGATGGAGATATTTGGATTTATACAGGTGTAACCTCTGTAAATGGGTGATTCTAGTAATATTGGATTTATCATGGCAAATGAACGTACATCTGAAACAAAATTCATTTCTAGCTTCTGGTGCAGATGAAGGTAGTGGTATGCATTCGGCTGAAGGTGAAGTACAGGAGAAGGGATATCACGCATCCTTCCCATCGTTGATCAATGTAGATGGAACACCAACATATATCATGGTATTAAAGGATGATAATGGTTTGGTGAAGATGTATGCTTGTGTCAATGTTGAACAATATAACATGGTTGTGACAGCGTACAACCAAAAGGATGCAATCGAACAGTATCGTCAGACTACTCAAGGGTGAAATCAGTACGGAACAAGCAAAACCAAGAAGTAAAACTAATACTGTAGATACTTCTAACTATAAAGAAAAGGATATTACAGTAGCGAAACTTGAAAAAGATTGATATTGGTGGTAAATACATATCTTTATATCATTGATACAAATCAAAAATATTTATAAAGGCAAAAGTACGCTAGATGTAATTAAGATGATCACTGTAAATGTTGGTGATAAGATTACTATCAAGACGGATGGTATCTATTATCTTTATGAATAAGAAAAAAAGATTTCAACGTGACTGTTGAAATCTTTTTCAATGAGTGCGGATAACAGGAATCGAACCCTGCACTCCGAAGGAACTGAGATCCTAAATCTAGCGCGTCTGCCAGTTCCGCCATATCCGCATGCTAGATAATAATAGCAGAATAGTAAGACGATGAAAAGCATAAAATGATTAATTCGTTCATTGTGCGTTAATTAACTGGTTCACATAGTATGGAAATTGCTTTTCCCACCATGGCCAATCGTGGCTAACGTCGAATCCCCAGTACTCGACATGCGCAGGGATATTCTTGTATCTGAGCAGTTCTTCTAAGCGTGCGGTATCCTCTAACATTGGATGTTCCCAAGCACCCTGTCCACAACAGATGTATATCTGTTTCTGACGGTATTTTTCAACGTATGGATGTTCATAGTGCATACCATTAATAAAGTCATTTGGAGAATTTTGGTAGATGATTTCATTACTGTAGGAGCCAAAGAATGGGTAGGTACTATATACACCAGATAAGCAGATACATCCTGCAAATAAGTCTGGCATACGGAACAAGATGTTTAATGCGTGGTAAGCACCTAGTGAGCATCCTGTCGTATAGACTTTTACTTTCTCTTTGATATGGATATAAAGTCGCGGAACAATGGTAATAGTTCTTGGTGAAATATAATGAAAATACGCTTCGTGAGCACTAATACGATCATGAATATTTTTCCATTCTGCAGACCAGGACTCTCCATCGATGGAGTCACAACATAATACCATGACTTTTCCTTGATCAATTTGATAGGAAATGGATTGGATTAGGTTACGGTTTTCGTAGTCGTAGAATCTTCCATCTTGTGATGGAAAGGCAAGTAGTACAATACCCCCATGACCAAAAACCTTGAATTCCATATCTCGATTTAAATAATTACTATAGCTCTTGTGGTAGTTTATCTGCATGTGGCTTCACTTCCTTTTCCGTCACAAAATCAACAAACTCATGTAGTTCCTTCATTGTTTTAAAGCGGGCAACGTAGAATTCATTACCCATAGCCGCATCTAGTACCTGTGGCATTCTTTCATGCATGACGATGTTTGCGCCAAAGCGTTGGAAGATTTCCAGGCCAGAATGTGCGTAGTGGCTACCATCACGTTTTCATACGTGTACACAGTGGTAGATAGGATGTGGCGATACTATATTTCTGTACATGCATGCACATCTTTGCATAGATCATGTAGATGTTTATATCTTGCGAGTAGTTGATCATGTCTGTCATGTATCCACCTGGTGGACGCATGTTTACTTCGAGACCGATTAAATCACCTTTCTTACCAAGTCCTTCCTTTATCTTCTGTCATACGGAAAGTACTCTGTATGGAAGAAACGTGAGCGAAGATCGAAAGGCATGAATAAGTCGTTTCACCATCTGGTTTAGGGTCTTTTGGCATGTCAATTTCATTCCAGAAGATACAGTCTGTCTTTTCCATTTACAATTTCCATAACTGGGATTTGGGGAATACGTGACATGTACGGTAAACGATCTTTGTTGTTTTCATCTACGATGCCATCAAATGACAGGATGTATCCTGGGACATATTCTTCCATGATATATTCGTGTGGAAGTTGAATTTTATAGAAGTCTTCTAGTTCGCTGTCATTACGGATCTTTCCAAGTAGCGCTAGAACCTACACCATTGTTAGGTTTTACAGACAACTGGATAGCCCACTTTAGAGATGAACTCCCTACCTGCTTCTAAAGTAGAGACAATATGATAGCGAGCAGTAGGTACATTTGCTTTATGATAATATGCTTTCATTTCAGACTTTAGCTTATAGTGCATGACATCATCAGCTTTATCACCAGTGGTAATATTAAAAGTCCTGACGAAGTTTTGCGTCTTGAAATAACCAATACTCATTATTGGACTCTAACCAGTCAATCTTGCCATAACGATGTGCAAACCATGCGACTGCACGATATACTTCGTCATAATTCTCAAGTGAACTTACTTGATAGTAATCATCAAAAGCTGACTTTTGAACATCACTTAAAGAGTTATAATTCGCGTCACTGATTGCGAGAGAGCGACCACCTAACTGTTTCCAAGCAAGTGGGAATTGATAATACGTCTTAGGAAAAATTAGGGAAATAAAGATAAAGTTTTTGCATAATATTCACCTGCTTTCGTGAGTGATTTTAGCATATTTTAGGGAGTATATAGATGAAAGAACCAAACATACTTTTTCTCTAGAAAGTTTATAATAGTAACAGGAGGTATTTCATAATGGGTGAACTATTATTACAATTAAGAAAAAGATAATATGAAGGCAATGAAGGAACATGACACTCTTTGACAAAGGGTGTGTTGAGTCTTGTGATTTCCGCAATTGCACTTGCGGAGAAAGGAAGCTGGTCACACATTAGAGAAGAATGATGAACTAGCGTATATTCAACGTGAAATCAAACAGACAAATGAAACGATTGATAGTATTCCTGATAAATCGTGAAGATTTAAAGGAAGAAGCACAAAAGAAGTTGACACTACTTTTCTTCTTACTTACCAAAGCAGTTAACTGAAGAAGAGATTCATCAAATTATCGAAGGGAATCTTACAAGAAAAGGGCTTAGAACCTCTCAAGCGTAATCAAGGTCCTGTAGATGAGGGAGATTCTTGATAAGTATAAGGGTCAAACAGACGGTAAGACTGTTAACCGTATTCTTGGTACAATCTTGCATTAAAAACAAGTAACTATCGTTACTTGCGATTGTTTGGGTCAAAAATTTGTAATCTGTCGAACAACTTCGGCAGCTAATGTAATACCTGCAACAGGTGGTACGAAGGCAGTGGAACCTGGGATACTCCATTTCACTGCTTTTTCTTGTTCTTCATCAGGATATTCAATTGGTTTGATAGGTGTTTCTGTCGAACAACAAACTTGTAAGTCTTTGATGTTACGTACACGTAATCTCATGGCGCATTACTTTTGCGAGTGGGATCATTTTTTTGTATCGTAGATATCCATGATACGAACTTTTGTTGGATCGAAGCGATTGCCACAACCCATCGCAGAGATGATAGGGAACACCCTAAACTCTTCGCTGTTACAATTAAAGGTCAATCTTAGCGGTAACATTGTCGATCGCATCGATAATGTAGTCGTATTGGCTAAAAGTCAAACTGATCTTTGGTTTCTGGTAAATAGAAGATAGGGTAGAGCGTTCACAACCGTGTCTGGACTGATTGTGGATGCGCTCTTTCATCACATCTACTTTGTATTGGTCGATGGTTGCGTCGGTTGCGATGAGTTGTCGGTTGATGTTAGTAAGTGAAACCGTATCATGGTCGACGATGTCGATTTTGCCAATGCCACTGCGTGCTAAAGCTTCGATGGCATATCCGCCAACTCCACCAACGCCGAAGACAATTACATGTGCTTGTTGGATTTTTATGTAGTGCGTCTCTTCCAATGACGCGTTGTGTTCTAGAAAAACGATTAATCATAGCTTTGGTATATACAAATTAAGCTCATCCAGCTAAACAAAATCTGTATACATCTCCTTTCTTACCCAGATTAGTATCGGTCTGGGAAACCGTGTAGAATTGAGATCGTGAATGCGTACTGGAATCTTATAGGTTTGTAGCTTTGACTGCGTGAGGTATTATCTGACCGCTTCGTTGTATAGAAATTGTTATTAGTTAGATGAGCCCTTCCTTTATTGAAGTGAGTTCACATTTCGCACCATATTCTTTGATACTTCTGAAACGGTGATACTGGTATTCATCACATATTAATTTTGAAAGGAGTCATTTACATGATCAACATTGGTATCGATGTCGGTAAGTTCAAGCACTGTGCTACAGTACTCGACGATTCTACCGGCGAAGTTCTCATCAAACCCTTCTTTCTCACAAACGATCGAAAAGGATTTGATCTACTCTATTCTAAAACGAAACAATTTATTCACAGAAAGCATTCTGTAGGTATGGAAGATACTGGTCATTATATGATCAATCTTACAAATTACCTACTCGACAAGAAATTTACTGTCAAATACATCAATCCAAGGGCTACCTTCCTTCGTCGTAAGGAACTTGGTATATCTGCCAAGAACGATAGAAAAGATGCGCTTCTAATAGCAGAAATGTTAAGTGAGAAGAGATTCTGGCGTTCCATTTCTGTACGTTCTATTGAAAATAGTAAATTCCGTGATATCACTCGTCTTTATCATCAACTCCAAGAACAGCAGAATCAAGATATGAATCGGCTGCAGAGAGCACTAGACATCGTATTCCCAGAAGTAAATTCACTTTCATGGACACGCTATTCAAAAGCGTATATGAAATTCCTATCAACTTATCCTAGCGCTTCATCAATTGCCTTAGAAGATATTCGTAATCTTCGCAAGGCACTCAAAACAGAGGGAAAAGGCAGACAATCCAAAGTGACCGCAGAAGAAATCAGAGAGCTTGCCAAGTGCTCTGTCGGCGAAGATAACATCTCCATTGATTTGGAAGTAACATCTATCATCGCTATCATCAATACCAGAGAAGAGCAGATTCGTATGTTGGAAAAGAAAATAGAAGAATTCAGTCACAAGCTAAACTCTCCTATCATTTCCATCCCTGGCATTTCTCATATTTCAGGAATGACGATTCTTGCGGAAATCGGAGATATCAATCAATTTCAGAACACGGGAAATTTGATATCTTTTGCAGGAATGGATCCGCTTGTATACCAGTCCGGCAAATATGATGCTGCACATATGCCTATATCCAAGCACGGTTCAAGATATATGCGCAAGGCTCTATATCAAGCCGTATTCACTGTCTGTAAATATTCTCCGACTTTCCATGACTATTATACTAAAAAACGTAATCAAGGAAAATCTCACAGATGCGCCCAGGGCCATTGTGCACGAAAACTTCTCCGTGTGATATACAAACTTCTTAGTACAAATTCTCTCTATGATCAAAATCATATTCAATAATTGATTTATCAACCTACAATAATCATTCACATAGTCAAGGCTACAAATGTAGTTGTTTTTAACTGTACTCTATTCACGATTTCAAAGATCTTTTTTGAGATTCATCTGGATTTTTAAATCTCACTGTTTTTTAAAAATTTCACTTGATTTTCTTATAGTTAAATACCTCGCAGTTTATTGTAGCTAAATTTTATATGGATGGAACGTATCTGCAGTGATTTATAAATTGGTGTAAAAATAGTGGCGAGGTAAACATATAGGCAAAAAGAAGTGAAGACAAATGTGATGCGGCTTTTGGATGCGGGAAGGAATTACGTATCAGGAACATACCTATGATGTAAGTGATGGTTTATTGATGGTGTTTCAGTTGCCCAAAAATGTGGAGAAGATCCAGAACAGGTCTTTAAGACATTAGTGACGAAGGGTGATGATGGCAATCATTACGTATTTGTAATTCCAGTAAAAGAAACTGGTTTGAAGGCTTGTGCGTGCGGTTGGTGTAAAGTAGTGTAGCGATGTTACCGCAGAAGGAACTATTAAAGGCAACGGTTATGTCTATGGTGGTTGTTCACCAATTGGAAGTATTTGTGACTGTTTATGATGAAACAGTCGTTTTGTTGATTCTTGTGGCAAAATGAATTGATTTTGAATGAAGTAATGTAGTTACAGTGGTTGGGTCATCAAAAACAACTGGAAACTGCAGCGCTGTTTTGTCGTCAGTTGTAAATCAACCATATCTGTAATAATACAATCCGGATTCAATAATCTGGTAATTCATATTAAATTATTATTATCTGGATATTCTTTATCTCGATACATATTAAGTGAATAACATTAATCTTCATGGTTACCGGATTAATCGTTCTTTTATTTATTCTGTATTTTATGGTTCAATATCAGACTCTGTTATGCGTCCTTTGATTAATTTGATGGTGGTCATTATGGTCAAGCATCTAATGTGGTATGATTCAATGCCATGTTTCGACATTATGTTCATTATCATTAGCCTGGTTCAGTAAATCACTGTTCTGGAAATGTTGAGCAGTGGTTCCAGTATTCAACAGTTCCTATATGTCAGTTACCATTGATGGTGCGTCTCGTCTTGATTGGTAACGATTATAACCTGGCGTGTATAGTTAATCAATTCGTGGTGTTTTCGTCATCTTCAATATCCTTGATCTTCTGATCATCAGTGATGGTGGTTAACCATCGGTTTGGTGGCGCCTGCAGTATTTGAACATTCAGGCGGGTAACTTCCGCGCATTCTGCCTATGTAAAACAAGGTAGCAAATGCGAAGGGTGCAAAATGTTGATGGTGTTGGTATCCTGGTAGCCCATTAAACGTTACTTTGTTGCGTTATTTCAGTTGTCGTCGTATTTGATATATGGTTATGGTTGATCATTATCGGATCGCTGTTGTAATATTGATGCAATTCAGGGCGATAATACGTCTGACCAATATGGTATGCGGAATTTGGGGTATCGGGCAATCGTCTGGTACGGCAGTGGCGAAAAAGTGGTGTTAATATGACGTCGCTGGTAATCGCTTCAATCCGTGTTTGACCGCTGATTCTTCATCGTTGTTAACGTCAATTCAAAACCGAACCGGCGCTGGTTCAATCAATTGGTAGTATTGGTCCGCCAATTGTTCCTGTTTGTTGTGGATGGTGTCGCTCATGGTTGTTTTGGTGAAATGGTTTTGGTCAATATCAATGCTGGTAACGTTCAATGAAGTTTGATCTGTTACATACATTGGATTTGGGTGTGTGTGGGCA
>BNJU01002516.1_pt1 | contig 69375 bp, 64 predicted proteins | sample 8539281 | NCBI WGS metagenome assembly BNJU01 (sample SAMD00202456, study PRJDB9452) | human saliva metagenome | isolation source: human saliva | place: Japan | reverse complement strand
TTATTCACAAGATAAATACGCTTTATAAAAAGATTACCCAGACCTATAATTATATAAAGATAAAAAGGCTTGTCTCCCGACAAGCCTATTTATAATACAAAAACATTATGAAATAATTTATTTCGCGAACAAGATTATCATTTAATAATTCTGGCTTATGTCGCACATTTACAAGTGCGGCACTTGCGTTCACAGTACCGCTCGCACTGTACGCGAATGTCATATCCCAACATTGCACCGAGAATAAAATCCTCTTCTGGCGTTAGTTGGTTAAGAGGTTTGGTAATCATCAGCCGGATGGCATCAAGACACTCCTGACGACCAAAGAACAGGTTCATACGGTCACGACCCACCGGCTGGATGATATATGGGATATTCTGATGCTCGAGACGGAGCGTAGCGAATGACTCATACTTCTTATTACAAGTATACAAGACCATCTGTCGAACACCCTTCTTGTACTCATAGATGTGATTCATCAACACCTTCATATCGGCGGTCATCATATCTGTCATCATAGTTATCCCTTCGTGTGAATAGTTATAATGTAAGCACTAAGTTTATTTATCTTACAATGAAGGCTTAATATCTGCCAACCATGCATCAATACGACCTTCTGTCTGATCCTCTTCGTTTACATCATCCAAAGCAAGACCTATGAACTTACCATCAACAACAGCCTCGCTGTCATCAAAAGTATAGCCATCTGTTGATACACCAGGGAGGATATTTGCACCCTGTGCTGCATCATAAATCTCCTTCATTGCACTACAGAAAGTATCTGAATAGCTCTCGCTATCACCGCAACCGAAGATTGCAACAGTCTTACCAGAGAGGTCAGCACCCTTCAGTACGTTAATACCATCATACCAATCATCCTGCAACTCACCTGCGCCCCATGTTGAAGAGCCAAGGATAAGATTGTCATTCTCTGCTACTACTTCTGCAGAGAAATCTGACACGTTAATAGCTTCAACGCCGAGCTTCTCAGCGATGGTATTTGCAATGCTTTCGCATGTACCGGTTGATGAACCGTAAACAACAATAGTCTTCTTCATATTTTGTTACTGATTTAATTTCTGATATTATTAATCTTTACGGTTGCAAAGATACGATGAAAAAGTATTACCTGCAATACCTAAAAATGATGGTTTGTGCAAAATACCTACTTTTTAGTGAGTACTTTCTTTTTACTTTTACAAACTTCTTTCCATTTCTTATATATATACCTTTAGGTAGATTCGCATCAGAAGTTCCTACATAACGACCATCTAAGAGGTAAATACGGTTATCATATAGCTCTGATACCTTCTTTTGACCAATCGTATTAATACCCAAAGCCTTTCTACGTAAAACTTCTCTCAGTCCTGCAGCAACGTCAATCTGCCCATATCCATAAAGATTATTAGGATAACTGAGTGACGTATCATAATGAGAACAAGTCTTAGCGAATATCTCCAGACAATCAGCTGGCGTCAACGTTGGATCAGCTTGTAACCAAAGTGCTATCGCACCCGTCACAACTGGTGCAGACATTGACGTTCCTGCATTAGCATTCCAGGCATAGGTACGATGATTATATTCAAAATGTCGCACATCACTTTTAACAGAAGCATTTACATTCTTTGGATTATTGATAAAGAAGGTACTATAAGATGAGATGATATTCTGACCTGGTGCCATCACGTCTGGTTTTATACGCCCATCCAATGTTGGTCCCATAGCTGAGAAAGAAGAACGGATGCCCTTTTGTCCACTATCATACACCTTCTTTTCACCTAAATAATTAACAAACTGTGTACGATAGCTTGTCGAACCAACACATATCACATCTGGCGAACTGGATGGTGAGAAGATTGTATATCTACAATCCCCTGCATCCAACACAGGGTCAAGTGAATGTGGAAACATGTAACCCGACATACGGTAAAGTTCTATATCAGCATCCCTACCCATAACTTGAAGTGAAACTTGCGGACTATCTCCAAGCTTCGATGGACTACTAATTTGAATATCATAAGCCGTCTCACTTGTATCATAACTATTCGGATATGCCAACACACGCCATATATATTTCTTTCCACCTATTAATAAGGAATCGGTAAGTAGTGAGTCTTGAGCATTACAAACATTAACCGTTGAAATATCAACGATTTGCGGGGAAGCTACGTTATCATATACACTTACTCGAAAAGTAAACGTCTGCTTAGACTTTGCCGTACAACTAAAGCGTTTCTCATTACCCATGATAAAAGCTCCAGCTCGCTCTTTTCCTATATTCTTATGTATATACGAATTTCTTGCTCCATCGTTACCAGCAGAAGAAACAATGATTCGTCCTGGTCCTATTAGTTTAGCAAGTAGCTCATAATATAATTGGTCATAGCCATGAAAATCCTGCGAACTACCCTCACTAAAATTGATGACACACGGTTGATGCATACGTTCCGCATAATCGAATATATACTTAAAACCAAGTGCATCCGTGGCATAGGTAAACTTATAATAATCTTTTGGATCTATCAAAGAAGCATTATCTGCAGCATTATCAACCAATACCAAGTCGGCATCACAAGCCATACCACGATAAGGGGAAATGTCTCCATTCCCTTGTGCTCCACTACCAGCAGCAATGCCAGCTGTATGTGTTCCGTGTGTCTGTGTCTCACCATCAATAGGATGTTTCAGTTCTAACAAGGCATCACGACCTACATAATCGCGACCTACATATAATGTTGAACCGATCGTATCACGCGACAACTGGTCCCATAAAACTTTGATACGATACTTGCTCATATCAGCTGAATAAATTAGGATGTGTCAAATCAAAACCAATATCTTGTACACCAACAACGACACCACGCCCAGTATAACTCTGCGATAGTCCTTCACCCGTATAAACTTTCTCAGCATTAACAACTAATCGAGTAGTATCCATTTGTATGCTGCATCGTCTTCCAGTCTCTATTCTTTTCACTTGTCTGCCACAAGACAATGCCCCGAGCTTACTAAGAGGAATGGCTGCTATACTAATATCACCCACACGTGCCAACTCCTTACAGCCATACTGCCTTAGAACTTCTGCCGCATTACCATCAATACGTACAAAAGCTGTCAACAATCTATCATCACTCTGACTACGAGTAAACTGCTTCGTTGCCAGTGCCGATGCCATTGCTTCGCGAACAAAGGGCGACATCTTCTCATAGCGAGGACGCTGAGCAATAATGCCAAGAGAGGTAAATATAAAGAGTAGAAAAACTATTAAACGGTTCATTTCTTTATAGGCTAATTACAAATAATGTATTATATAAGTAATGTATTCTGCCACAAAGGAACAAAAAAAAACTGACATATGCAAAATGTATTAGACCTCAGTACCATATGTACGAAGCATCAACATGGCTCTTCTACAAACAACTTATTCCCATGTCATTGATTTTTGTAAATTATTTTCGTGTAGCTCAAAACCAATAAATGCTCTTTTGGCTTCGTAAAGATGCTTAATTGACTTGCAAAAGACGCCCTTTAAGACCCTTATTAACGCCCTTTTGAAGTCCTATTAAGCACCTTTTACTTTACCACTTTATAACTAACTGATTCCCTTATAGTTACAAAACTGCTTTTTGTTTGTATTTTTGCCGTAATTTATAGATATCTTATTTGAATTTATGTAATGTTTTTTCAAAGTCTTATCTATTGATTTTCGAAGTTTAAAAAGAAATGATTTTCAATGTCAGAGGATAATAATAGAATAGATAGACGACTGTTTTAGTCCTATTTTTGTTTAGTGAGTAACCTTGGTTGTTTCGTTAAAGCAATACGAAAAGTATCCACATATTTAACGGAAGAACCAAAAAAAGGCTATAAGTCAGAATCTGACTCATAGCCTTCCATTTACATATATGAAACCTTCTCTACATGAGAATATGTTGATTTCTTATTTGTTCAAGCCACGGTTGTTCAGTGTAACGTTGAGTAGCTTTACATACTCACGATACTGACGGTCGTTCAAAACATAACGCATATAAGAAAGATCCTTCTTAATAGCACTCTGAACCTTAGCGTCACGCTCTGAGTTATCAGCAACAGAAGCATTCATCATCTCTGTAGCAAAAGTGCGATTAATATCCTCAACAACATCAACCTGATCATAATTAAGATTCAACGCACGACTAAGAGCGTATGTGCTTACATTGAACTTATATGCGTTAGCATTTGTAGTTGTGTTGTTGTTATCGTTCTCACCTGCTGCAAAAGCCATTGTCATACTCATCACTGCTGCTACTGTCAATACAATCTTCTTCATATTCATTATCCTTTCTTAATTATTTAAAGTCTTATTAAAAGACTTATCATTATCTTTTATTCTGTAATTAATTTCCTTATTACGAATGCAAAGTTACAAGATTATTCGGACTCAATATAACTATTCGTTACTTATCATTAATTTTTGCTTATATTTTTGACACATATCAATACATTTGATTTATATCAGTTACAAAAAAATAGATACGACCCTACCCTTCCTAATAAACCATATATAATAGTAGTACGAAAAAGAAAAAACAGTAACTAAGCAGATTTTATTCCGTTTTAAATCATTACCTTTGCAAATACGTATAATAAATATCGATTAATAAAAATAACAATGGAGAATAATAAACATCGACTCGTTGTAGTCAGCTACGAACTATATAGTATCGAAAATGGTGAGGAGCAATTCCTCGAAAAGACAGAAGATATGCAGCCAATGCAGCTCTATACAGGTTGCGACATGGCGTTACCAGCCTTTGAGCAGGAGATTGTTAAGTTTGAAAAAGACGCAGACTTCAAGTTCTCTCTCACTAAGGAGCAGGCTTATGGTGAGCATGACGACAACAGTGTTTTAGCTCTCGACAAGGCTACCTTCTCACCTAACGGAGTTTTTGATACTGAGAACATCTATAAAGATGCAGTTGTTCCTTTGCAGAACGAAAATGGTCAGCGCTTCTTAGGAAAGGTTTTGGACATATCAGACGATAAAGTAACCATCGACCTCAACCACCCTCTTGCAGGAAAGGACCTTGTTTTCTATGGTCATGTCTTCGAGAATCGTGAGGCAAGTGAAGAAGAAGTAAAAGACTTCTTTGAGCAAATGAATCAGCATCACTGTGGTGGTGGATGTGGCGGAGGCTGCGGTAGCGACAACGGAGGTGGCTGTGGTTGCGGAGGCCATGAAGATGGAGAAGGAGGCTGCTGCGGCTGTCATTAAGATAAATTCTCCCTCTCCCGTCCAGCTATTTACAATGGAACATATAAAGAGAAGGGGATGATAGGAAAGTCTATATCAAATTATTCTTTCCTATCAATCACGCATCACGATTATCATTCATAGGAACTTTGGTATGAATACATTCGGAAAGCTCTTCACACTTACCACCTTCGGCGAAAGCCATGGTGCTGCCGTGGGGGGTATAGTTGATGGTATGCCAGCTGGTGTAACCATTGACACAGACTTCATTCAGCGTGAACTGGCACGTCGTCGACCGGGACAAAGCCATATCACAACGGATAGAAAGGAAGCAGACCAAGTAGAACTGCTGAGCGGTGTGTTTGAGGGAAAGTCAACAGGTGCGCCCATTGGTTTTCTTGTTCGCAATACCAATCAACATTCAAAGGACTATGATAATATCCGTGACATCTTCCGTCCGTCACATGCCGACTATACATATTACAGCAAATATGGTATTCGTGACTATCGTGGAGGCGGTCGGGCATCTGCTCGCATTACACTTTCACGTGTCGTAGCAGGAGCCTTAGCCAAACTTGTGTTGCGCCAACAGGGTATCAGTATCTCTGCCTACACTTCACAAGTGGGCGACATTCTACTTGAGAAAGATTATCATAAATATGATTTAAATCTCATTGAGTCAAACCCAGTTCGCTGTCCCGACCCATTAAAAGCAAAGGAGATGGAGAACCTAATAGCACAGGTAAAGCGCGAAGGAGACACCATCGGTGGCGTTATTTCTTGCGTTATCAAAGGCTGTCCAGTGGGCTTAGGCGAACCAGAATTTGGAAAACTTCATGCACAATTAGGTGCTGCTATGCTTAGTATCAACGCTGTGAAGGGTTTTGAATATGGTGAAGGATTTGCAGGTTCTTCATGGAGAGGTAGCCAGCAAAACGACACTTTCCTACCAACTGGCGATGGTATGCAATACCCAAGATGCAATGTAGAAACAAACCATAGCGGTGGCATACAGGGTGGAATCAGTAACGGAGAGGATATTTACTTCCGTGTTGCATTCAAACCTGTCGCAACCCTACTTATGGAACAGCACACGGTGAACATAGAGGGTGAGGCAACAACGATGGATGTACGTGGTCGACATGATCCTTGTGTCTTACCTCGCGCAGTCCCTATTGTTGAGGCTATGGCTGCAATGACAATACTTGACGCATTGCTGATAAGTAAAACGAACAGACTTTAGATTGTTATCTTTCGTCAAGACTCACTTCCTACGGCAGTTAAAGAACAAAATATTAGAAGGAGTTAATCCTATCTTCTCACGCTTACAATCTGTAGATAGTAGCGAAGACAGACATGGACTTAACCCCTTCTAATTTGTTTTAGCCTCATTTCCTTTTAAGAAAACAAAGCTAACAAATCTTCTTCTCGTTTGTTATAGGCTTGCAATAAAAGCACTTAAAGCCGTTCCACCATCCAAAGAAGGTGAATAAGTTTCAAGTATATTGAGCTTTGTACTGCCAATAACGTCCTTTAAATCCTTTGCAGTATTCAGTACACAGATATCTCCAGCCAAGCCACAAACATCTATCTGTTCTATCTTCAAAGCCTTAATTAATTGATGGAGAACACCCGAAGAAGCTTCATTTTGCATAATAGAATACTCATCCTTCTCTATGCTATCACCCTTATACAATAAGGTGAAGCCACCCTTTGATTCATTAAGAGCAACCAATAGTGATTGCCAAAGAGCTGCACCAACAGAATGTTGTACACAATGGCGTGGCCACATTCCACCCTCATCAGCAAACGAACTATGATGATAAGGATGCCAATCTGCTGTAACAATCTTCACGGTATATTCATTACCTTTTTCCTTTACATACTTTGCCAGCGCATCCATTGCCTCGGCTGCGCCTCCTACAGGAAGTGTTCCTGTAATAAAGTCGATTTGTGGATCGACTATTAACAATAGCTTTTTCATATTTTATTGTCCCTTTAAACAATAAGACCAAATAGTTTCATTATCTATATTACAAAGCTAACAGAATATAAATCGTAGCTTTATAATATCAACGTTAATACGCTACAGATATTTTCTGAACATACCAAAAGTAATATAAAAATAGTGATACATAAGCCATGTATCACTATTTTCCTCTTAAGTTTTTATACTTGTGCGTTGTCTGGTTCAATCTCGTGAGCATCTACTTCTACCACTCCACGCTTAACGTGACCATCGTAAGTAACAAAGTAAATACCCGTACCCGGTGTCCATTCCATACAGAAGAGTTCTCCTGGACCATTAAAACCATTCTTCTTGATAACGCGTAATGCCCATGCCTGTGAACGATCACTCTGCTTAAGACCACTCGAAACGAACTCACCATTGTTAACAAGTAAGAATGAATCAGCTGTCTTACCAGTTGGTAGAACTGTCACTGCACCATTTGCTTCAAACAAAACATCCTCAACTTCAAACATAGAGAAGATTCCCTTTTGTCTTAATAGCAAACGGAACTGCTCCATTTCAAGGCTATTACGCTTAAAATTCTTAAAGTTAATAACGCCATTCTTCACAAGGAAACGCTCTCTCCTTTGATAATATGACGTAGACGAGCAGAACGCATAGCAAAGCGCACGAGCATATTAAAGCCTGTCCATACTGCCAAAGCAAAGAGAATATGCCATATAGACATATCAGGATTATACAAGACACCACCGACCAAGGCACCAATCACAAAGGCACTCACGGTATCAAGTGGCGTAAGCTGTGCCATCTGAGCTTTTCCTGTAATACGTAGAAAAGCCAAAATACCTATCATACCCGTAACAAGTTTCAAGGTAATGCCTATGTAGGGTTGAATAAAATCAATCATTTTTCGTTGTCTTTAAGACGTTATTATAATTTCTATTTTTATTCGTTTTGATGCTGCAAAAATACGTCTTTTATACTTAACTCGCAAATAACATGACTAAAAAAATACTACGAAACAATTAATACTATTTACGGAAAGCTTAAAAACAAGTCTTTTATAGCTATAAAGCCTCCTGTAGAATTAAAAAAGAAAGCAACTCCTTTGTCAGTTCAGAAATAATATATAACTTCGCACCGAACAAACTGGTAGAGTGATTAATAGATACCTGAATAAGAGGATTTTCCACCTTTACCATAAAAGAAAGAAAAAAATGGAATACTATATCAAGATTAATGAAGAAAAGAGAGGTCCTTATAGTCTCAACGAATTAGCCGAAAGAAAATTGGATGCTACAACGTTAGTAATGCCAACAGATGGTGTAGAATGGGTTCCTGCCAACCAGATAGAAGAACTCCGCACACTTTTTGAGAGCAAAGAATCTATCAATAAGACAGAGAAAACAGAAGAGATACCTTTTGTTGAGGCAAGACCTATCATACAAACAGCACAACAAGAAGCAGTTCAGCAGCCACAACCAGCACCTAAGAAGAAGAGTCACACTGGTTGTCTTATCGGTATTTTGCTCACGTTGGTTGTCTTGGTTGCAGTGATGGTTGTTACTTGTCCAAAGACAGAACAACACAAGGAAGTACTCTCTACCGTTATCACTACTACTGTAAATGATGCTGTAAATGACAACGATAATCTTACAGGCAACACCTTCATCGACAACGCTTTCAAAACAGTCAGCAATGCTTTTGCTGGTAAGGTGATTGAGACTGCTGTTGATAACCTTGTCACTGTCGATAACTATGTTGTATGTTCATTAGGTAAGGTACACTATGATGGCAAAGATCATATCGTATCTTTAGGTGTCTTCGGGCATATCTTTACTGTTGATGAAGATGACCTTCGGGAAGCTGCAGAGCAGTATTACAAGAAAGAAGAAATCAACATGAAGGAACAACTTAAGAAAAAAGCACAGAAGATGTTGCAGGAAAACATCATTGCACCTGCAACCTCAGCCATCGAAGGACTCTTGGGAAGTGCTATGGATGGTCTTCTGGATGAAATCGGTTTAGATAATCAACCCTCAAAACAAAGTAAGAAAAAGACAGTGGAAGCTGATTCTATCTAAGTAAATATTAGGCTTTCAGATAACAAGAGAACTGACTTATAGATGGATAATAACGCAAAAGATAGTTGTTAAAAAACAATATTTCTACATAAAAGGAAAGGTTTTACATATTATCTTTTGCATATAAACAATATTTTGTATACATTTGCACCATTAATTTAAATAGAGTACAAAGATGAAAAGATTATTTAATTGGAGTAATGATTCTGACAACTGTTGCAGGTTTTGCACAGAATCACGAAAGAATCGATACATTGAAGGAGCAGCAGAAGGTGCTCAAGATGACTACAGAGTTAAACAAACTTCAGTTGGATTACGAGAAAGAGAAGGCAAACAATGTCGAACTCAGCAAGAAGGCAGCTGATATCAATGTTGAAGCAAATGTAGCTACAACAGAATTCAACACAACCAACGCATCAAACACTGTTAAGGATGCAAAGACCACTATCAAGCGTCTGAAGGAAGCTAAGTCTATCAACAAGAAGTTGGCTAAGAGTCAGAAGACCCTTACAAAGATGGAAAAGAAGATTGCTAAGCTTCAGGCAAAGATTGATAACTGTAACAAACGCATCAAGTTTGTCAACAATAACAATTAATATCATCAAAAATATTATCGAGAATAAAGGACGCACATTTTGTGCGTCCTCTCTATGTTTATTTATTGTATTGACACCCACTTTTCCTCGACCTTATTACTAAAACTTACTATGAAAAAAACTTTTTATCTTGCTTTTCTAAAAAAACATCACATAATGATAAAAAAAGATACTTCTATCACTATTGGTACTATTGGCTCATTTACCAATATACTCCCAAATGCTCTTTTCAGAGAATCTAACATTAGATATAGATAGTACAAAAACAATACAAGGAACTTTATTACCTGTACTGGATTTTAAGACAGAAAAGGAAAATGTTCTCACACTCAAGAATACCGCTAATCTCAACCTCTTAATAAAGCACAAGCGTGTTATCAACTTAATAAACAAGTTGGAGTTTTCAACTTACGGCAAGAAAGTAACGGTAAGTGGAGGATATGTACACGTAGAATACCGTTATCTCCTCAGTCGTGCTTTTGAGGTTTACCCTTATGCTGAGTCACAATGGGCAGAAAGTCGTGGAATGGAATACAAGATTTCAACAGGATTACTATCACGCTATAGGATTATAAACAAAGAAATATCTTATGTTTGCATCAGCGGGTATGTTCTATGAATTTGAGAAATGGGAAGATCCAACTCCTAATGCAGTCCCATCACATGTTTATAGTCGTAGCATAAAAAGTCACCTATCAGTAAGTTTCAAACAGCATTTAGGCGAACACTGGGAACTGACGACCACAGCTATTCATCAGGCGAAGCCAGACAGTTACTTTAAGGAAGCACGATTCGGTGGTGCAGCAGACTTAAAGTATAATATTACACCAAACATTGGTATAAATGGTGCCTACCGCGTTATCTACGACACAGCACCAATTGTACCAATTAGAAAGACTTATACAACCGTAGAGGCTGGTCTTAGTGTATCATTCTAAGTAGTATAACAGTGACAAATTAGCAATAAGGCAATACTTTTCTGCATCTTTTTCTGCTATAAAATATGGTTCTTCCGTTAAATATGCGGACGCTTTTCGTATTGCTCTAACGGAAGAACCGAAGTTACCCACTAAACAAAAAACATAGATAAAACAGTCATCTATCTATCCTATTATCATTCTCTGACATTAAAAAAACTTTTTTTGTTTTAAGACTTTGAAAACAACAGACAAGAATTTGAAAAAAATCATTACATAAATTCTAATAAGACATCCATAAATAACGGCAAAAAAACACAAACAAAAAAAGCAGGTCTGTAACCACAAGGAAATCAATTAGTTATAAAGTAGCAAAGTAAAAGGTGCTTAATTGGACTTCAAAAGGGCGTTAGTTAGACCTCAAAAGGACACCTATTGCAAGTCAATTAGGCGTCTTTTAGAAGCCAAAAGAGCGTATATCGGCTTTGAGTTACATGAAAACATTTTACAAAAAATGTGTATATTTTAATATTGGAGACGCAGGACAAGTGGAAGATGGTCGCTAAATCCATTATTAAAACGCATACCATTATAATTACGGCGGGGCTTTACTCCGCCATATTTTGTATCTTCTTCTAATAGAAACAACGCATCATTGATACGGCAATTTGTTACCCTCGAACACAGGTTTCCGCTTAAAAGTATCTGGTCCAGACTTCCCCATTCTCCATGATAACGATAAGTTCCTTTCGCCCCATTACGTCCGTGCACTCCCGCAGATATATTAATCAATCCATATTCGTACGCAAGTTGTAGCGAAGGACTATCTGCATAATCATTAAAGTCGCCCATCACTAATAGCTTTGGGTCTGTATACACGCTACGAAGAGAGTCTATAGCACTACACAACCGCTCCATCATATGCATCCTAAAAGGACGAGAATAAACTTCGCCACCCATTCGACTTGGTGCATGAAGTAGGAAAACGTGTAGCGTATCACCGCTTTCGATTTCACCTTCTACATGTAGAATATCTCGAGTTGGGCGCATCTCCTTCATGGGTATGACACGTATCGTATCGGCTTTTATCAAACGGAAAGAAAAAGGAGAATACAATAACGCCACATCTATACCACGTGCATCATTCGAAGCAGTCATCACATATTCATAACGAGCTTTTCGCAACAAGGAACGACGAGTAAGATCAAAGAGTACACTATCGTTCTCTACCTCGCATAAACCTACAATATCTGGCAGCGTCCAACCACTACTATCTTCGCCACAAGCAATGATTGTCTGCCCTATCCTATTCAGTTTCTGCCAATACTTCGTGCGTGTCCAATGGCGAGGAGAGTCAGGTAAGAATTCATAATCATTCTTCAAAGTATCGTGCCGAGTATCAAATAAGTTCTCGGTATTGAGTTCGACAATCGTCAAACGACTTTGAGCTACTGATAAAAAAGAACTCAACAAGAAGAAAAAGGTTAACAAGATACGCATAAGTTTCAGGTTTATTGATAAGTAAGTTACTATTTCTTTATCTCAATATCTCGTGCCACATGATTACGTATCTTAGTCAGATACGCTTTCATTCCTGCAGCATCTTTATCGTCAATTATCTGCAACAACTCTTTTAACTCTGTGCGTATCTGTGCTACTTGGTCATACGTATAAGGATTAAAAAGGATTTCTTGAAGCAGATAATCATCTTCGTTCAGAACTCCCTTAGCTATCTGCATGTGCCGTTTAAAGGTTGTTCCTGGTGCATCTTGATGCTTCATCACAGCAGCAAAAACAAAGGTAGAGACGAACGGAATACTCAATGAATAAGCTACCGTCTTATCGTGTTCCTCGAAGCTATACTCATAAATATTCAAACCTAACCTTTGATAGAGGTCTTTAAAGAAGATTCGACCCATATAATCACCCTCACTGATGATGATAGCATTCTCTTCACTTAGCTGATTGAGATTGGCAAAGGTTGGACCGAACATTGGGTGCGTAGAGACATAAGGGTGTCCACATTGGTCGTACCAACCCTTCAAGCCTGTCTTCACCGAACTAATGTCTGATAAGATGCAATCCTTCGGCAATATTGGCAGTACTTCTTCAAAAGCAGGTATCGTGTACTTCACCGTTACAGCATTGATAACAAGCTCTGGCTGAAAGCCTTTCACCTCCTCTAAAGATGTAAATCTCTGACAATTATAGGTAAAGCGAAGACGGCGTGCATCCCTTTCGTATGCCGCCACTTCATGGTCGAAACTGAGCAAGTCGATGAAAAAACTTCCCATCTTACCTGCTCCCATAATCAGTATTTTCATGTTTCTTGGGTGTTAGGTGTTAAGTGTTAGGTGGTGATGAATTGTAGTCTTGGGTGATAAATGATAGGTGGTGAGTGATGGGTGTTGGGTGTTTACGATCACTATTCATCAACACCCAACATTCAACACCCAACACCCACTACCCTACTTATTCACAACCTCCAACTGCTGACGTACACTCTCCTCATGTATTAGTTCAAAAAAACTTGGGCAGCAAAGTTGGCATCCATACCGCAAAGACTTGCTTGCGCGCCACGCTTTTCGAGGATTTCACCATATCTACCAGCTTGGAGAATGGTCATATTATGCTCTTTCTTAAAGGTTCCTATCTCACGACAAATGCGGAAACGCTTGGCAAGAAGTCCCATTAAAGAGTTGTCAATTTCGTCTATTTGCGCACGAAGAAATCTTAATCCTTCGGTTGTAGAGACATGATCACGCACTACCAAAAGGGACAGAATATAATCAAGGATGTCAGGAGTTACCTGCTGTTCTGCATCGCTCCACGCCTTCTCTGGAGTACAATGACTCTCTACGATCAAACCATCGAAGCCTAAGTCCATTGCTTGTTGGCATAGCGGTGCTATCAAATCGCGACGACCACCAATATGACTTGGGTCACAGATGATAGGAAGCCCTGGTATTCTTCTACGCAACTCTATAGGTATCTGCCACATAGGTGCATTTCTATAGATCTTCTTATCATAGCTTGAGAAACCTCGATGGATAACTCCTAAACGTTTCAAGCCGGCTTGATTGAGTCTTTGAAGTGCACCAATCCACAACTCAAGGTCAGGATTTACGGGGTTCTTTACCAATACAGGAATGTCTATTCCTTGCAGAGCATCAGCCAAAGCCTGCATAGCAAAGGGGTTAGCAGATGTTCTTGCACCTACCCAAAGAATATCCATACCATATTTCAGAGCCACTTCAACATGCTCAGGTGTCGCCACCTCGGTCGAAATCATCATACCAGTCTCTTCCTTTACACGCTGCATCCATGGTAAAGCCATCTCTCCATTACCCTCAAAACCACCCGGTTTCGTACGTGGTTTCCACACACCAGCACGAAAGATATGGCATCCTTTGGCAGCAAGATTACATGCCGTAGACATCACTTGTTCTTCTGTTTCAGCCGAACAAGGTCCTGCAATGACTAATGGACGTTCCTTGTCGCTCGGAAGTCGCAAAGGCTCTAACTCTAATTCCATAATCATATATCTTTTATTCCTTATTTACTTAATTGTTCCCCAAAGGTAATACAAATGATGCATAAAACCTTATTTTACCATTCTAAAGATGCAATTCGGTCGCGTGCTTTCATCATTAGCTCGTCTTTTGCACATAGGGAGATGCGCACATAACGACGACCATTGCTTCCAAAAATGAAGCCTGGCGCAATAAACACACGTGCCTCATGCAACACACGCTCTGTCAGCTGTTCGACATCAGCATACTTCTCTGGTATTTTACCCCATAGGAACATACCGACTTGAGTCTTATCAAAGGTGCAACCTAACAGTGTCATTATCTCTTCTGCAATACCTCTACGATGACGATAAACCTCTACATTATATTGCTGATGCCATTCATCTGTATTCGTATTCATGGCTTCTGCTGCCGCTAACTGGATGCCACGGAAGGTTCCAGAGTCTATGTTACTCTTCACTTTCAATATCCACGAGATAAAGGTTGGGTTAGTTATGCACATTCCGACACGCCAACCTGGCATATTATAAGACTTCGAAAGGGAATTGAATTCTATGCAACAGTCCTTTGCGCCAGGTACTTGTAACAAGCTCAACTTCTCCCCCTTCGTTGAGAATAAACGAATAGGGATTATCATTTACCACGACAATATCATGACGACGAGCAAAGTCTACTAACCGTTGATAGGTTTCACGACAAGCATTCCCACCTGTAGGCATATTCGGATAGTTGGTCCACATCAGGCGAACTCGGCTTAAGTCCATTTGCTCCAAAGCCTCAAAGTCAGGTTGCCAGCCATTGTCTTCCTTCAAATCATAAGTGACAACCTCTGCATCCAATAGTCGAGAGAGCACTGTATAAGTAGGATAACCTGGATTCGGAACTAACACCTGCTCGCCAGGATTGACAAAAGCTAAGGTTACATGTAGGATTCCTTCCTTAGAACCAATAAGCGGCTGAACCTCTGTTGTCGCATCAACGTCAACGTCATACCATCGTTTATAAAAGCCAGCCATAGCTGAACGAAGTTCTGTTGTACCAATTGTGGGTTGATAGCCATGCTCTGTAGCTTGAGTAGCTACCTCACAAAGCTTATCAACAGTTTGCTTTGACGGTGGCATATCTGGACTACCAATTGCCAAAGAGATAACATCTTTTCCCTCTGCATTCATCTTTGCAACCTCTTTTAATTTACGTGAGAAGTAGTATTCCTGTACTTCATGCACCCTTTTTGCTGGCTGTATCATAGGCAGTTGTTTTGTTGTCTTTGTTATTGTTCCTCCTACTGAGGCATTGCCTCAGTACTCCTGACCCCTAATTCTCCTTATATTCCCCTAAGATATTGATACTCTTCACTAAAGGCGTAATGGCATCTATCGCCTGACGATAGCGAGTAAAGTTATCGAAGGTCAAATCAACATAGAAGAGATATTCCCACTCGTGTCCAATAATAGGAAGTGATTGAATCTTCGTAAGATTAATATCATAGAAGGAAAGGATAGTTAACACCTTACTCAAAGAACCTTCTTCGTGTGGAAGAGAGAATACGACACTCGCCTTATTCACCTCTGTCAATGAGCGAAGAGCATCAGCCTTCTGTGGATGACAAGCTACAAGGAAACGCGTAAAGTTATGCTTATTGTCTTCTATAGAGTCTTCCAATATCTTCATCCCATAAAGTCTTGCTGCATCAGCAGAACAAATAGCAGCACAACCATGACTTTGATTCTCTGCTATATAAGCTGCCGAACCAGCTGTATCCTCGGCTTCCACTGCTTTTATATTAGGATGATTACTAAGAAACGAACGGCATTGCATGAGCGCAACAGGATGAGAATGAACCTCTTTAATCGTTGACCAGTCCTCATCTGGTAGACAACAGATACAATGCTGGATATGAAGTCGCTGCTCTCCTACTACCGTTGTGCCTGATTCCCGTAGTAATTCATAATTGTGCAACAGACTCCCTGCTATCGTATTCTCTATTGCAAGCATGGCAATAGCTGTAGAATCATCAGCCACTTTCTTAAACACTTCCTCAAAGGTAGCGCAACACATGAGTTCCACTTGCTCATCTGTAAAATATGTATGGGCAGCAATATCATGAAAACTTCCTCGTTCTCCTTGTATAGCTATTCGTTTCATTTGTATCATCTGTTTTATTGTTTCTTACCAAAAGAGAATAAATAAAAACGGTCCCACTCATTATTGAGCGGGACCGTTTCGATTTATATTTCTATTATTTATATGATTTTCATAAGTTGAAATCTACACGCAACTTCCCGCTTTACAATTATTTGCAAAAATAAAAAAATAAAAAGTAACGGAAAGACACATTAAGTAGATTCATATCTTCGATTTCGTTTATATTCTATCACAAATGTATTACTTTTTATTTTTTTACATCCAAATATTTTAACCAAAAAAATCATTCCTTTACTATTATTATCTTATATTTATAGCAATTTTTATTCTCAATATCTTCCACTCAGAGTACATACAAAGTCATGAAGATATTTGCGACTATTCGATTTCACATAGCCTCATAAGCCTTATTTACCTACATTTAAACAAATCCTTTTTAATAATAGATTATACGAATCTCTACGACATATCCCAAGACTTTTAACACTCAACACATCTTGTGCTTGCCCTCAACACCATTGGTGCTTACCATCAGCACGATATGTGCGGAGCATCAACACCATAATAGAATATGGCAAAAAAGAATCAAAAAGAATATGAATTAAAGACCGCAAAACGCTAACAACTAACTCATACGATGAATTCTACCACTAAAATACGTTATACTCTTCTATTAAAATAAAGAAATTCTGAGTCACATATCATCTTTTTTACTATCTTTGCATAAGATAGACTGCGCTCGGCAATACAAAAGTAAACTTTCATTGCACTCGCTGGTACTATCTTTACATAAACATATAAAGAAACCTATGAAGCAGTTATATGCAATACTGACAGTAGCAATGCTTAGCGTTGTTCTCTTTTCACACGCACAAGAGCAGGTACAAATCCGACTTGTAAACGGAAACGGTATGGAGGCGGTTATCAGTAACTATGGTGCTCGCCTTGTCTCGCTTACTGCCCACAACTGGAATGGTAGGTTGGAGCCTGTCGTAAAAGGATATACCAATAAGGAGGAGTATTTGAAAGATAGAACCTTAGGGGCTACGCTCATCTACTTTGGCAAGAATAATGAAGAAACACTATCAGGCAAGATATGGGAACTTGTTAGCTCTGACAACCAATCAGTTACACTACGATATGTGACTTCACAGGGAGAGAATGGATTAGATGGAAAGCTAAATGTCACAGTTACTTACACCCTGTCTGACCAGAATGCCCTTGATGTAGACTATCGTATTACAACGACAGCTGAAACCAAGTTGGAAGTAACAAATGGTATTTGCTTCAACTTATCAGGAGAGATGCACCGCTCCATCCTCAAACAGCATCTCTGGGTTGATGCTGTTCAGATAAACACCTACAACGCTAAAAGACAGTTGACAGGTGTACTTCAACGTATAAAGAACACACCATTCGACTTTACAAAACCAAGAGAAATTGGTGAACGTATTAAGAGTACGAGTAAGGGATATGACAATGCCTATCAGCTGCGACATCCTGATAACATGCAGAAGGCTGCAGCAATCCTCTTTGATGCACAGAGTGGACGTGCTATGACAGTCTACTCAAGTGAACCAACACTCAATATTAACACATATGGTAAGGAGAGTTGCGGTATCTCATTACAGCCGGTTCACGCTGGATATAACAGTGGTATGGATAAAGTAAGTAACGAATTGCATCCTGGACAGGTGTTCCATGGGGCAACGGTATTCTTCTTTACGACTGATCCTCCATTGATAATGCGCACCAAATAAAACTATAAGGATTAAGAACTTTTAGATTACTCGGGCGTTCATATCCCCAGTTTGAAAGCACTAATTATCTTTAAAATCCTTGGCAGTTGACTGCCAAATATTTATATTTGCAAGTAAATGAGGAAATATAGTTTCATAATAGCGGCTATTCTCTGTATACCATTGTATGCACAGAATACAAAAGGAGACCACAACGGAAGTACTTCCACTGTGGAACCTATAGAGTCAGCACGCCTGCAGGGACCACGCGAAGCCACAGAGGCTGAGAAGGAGTATGCCAGACGATTGGCTGAAGACCGTGCACAACAGGCACAAATAGACAATAACCTACCCCTCATTACCGAGAACGGACAAACCGTTACACCCAATGATTTCTATTATCCGGCTTGGGGTTATGGTGTTGGAGCATGGCGATTGCATAAGGGATTGAACATCAACCTTGGCGCATCGGCTTTTGCAAGCTTTGGACACGGAAACAATCATGGTGCAGGTTTCTCACAAGATGTATCATTGATGTATGTAACAAACCTCTCGAAGAAGGCTACGTTGGCTGTGGGTGGATATGTAAACCATCTTACCTATCGTGGTGATAACTACTTCGTGGGTGGTATCAATGCTGTCTTCGGATATCAGTTCAATGAACATTGGAGTGCATATGCTTTCGTACAGAAGGCTTTCACATCCAATAACTTCGGAGATGCCTTTGGCTACGGCGCTTATGGTTCACCTTATTGGGCTGGCTATGGTGGCTTCGGCTATTCACCTTTCGGCTATGGTTATGCTTCAATGGGATACGGATACGGACCGATGGGATGGGCTTACGGCACTGGAGTAAGTCGTTACATGGACAGAATTGGTGGTGGTGTGACTTATCAATGGGGCTCAAACAATCAGAATTCTGTTTCTGTTAGCGTAGAGTTTGACCGCCTCCCTTCTCAACGTAATGGTTTCTATAATACCAATCGATACGATTATCCTGTGAGATAAAGAGTCTACAGGTTTACATAAGGAAATAGAGTTTACAATTACTGCAGCTCATTGCTGAATCAGTAATTAGTAAACTCTATTTTTTATTATACTAAATTCGTCTTATTTCATCCATCGTAAACGAAGACTGTTAAGTACAACACTAACACTGGAGAATGCCATCAGCGCACTTGCCCACGATGGAGTAATCTGCCAATCAATGCCAAAAGCATAAGCAGACCTGCTGCTAATGGGATACAAACAATGTTATAGATGAAAGCCCAGAAGAGATTCTCCCAAATCATACGTACTGTATTGCGACTCAACTGTATCGCTTCAGGGATAGCCGACAAGTCATCTCCCATGAGTGTCACCTGTGCTACATCCATAGCTACGTCCGTTCCCTTGCCAATAGCAATACTTACGTCTGCCAAAGCCAAAGCTTGTGTATCATTAATACCGTCACCTACCATTGCTACTCGCTTCCCTTCGGCTTGCAGCTGCCTAACAAGATTCTCCTTGTCTTGTGGCAACACCTTACTATGATAGTGTTTTATACCAGCCTTTTCAGCCCAATAGCGAGCCGCCTCGTCCTTATCTCCACTCATCATATAGACCTCAATCCCCTTCTTCTGTAGCTCATCCATTGCCTCACGAGCATTAGGCTTTAATGTTTCACGCTCTTCAAAAGGAAGGTTATCAGCCTTTGTAAAATCAATATTCTTATTAGGTATGGTCAAAGTTCCCGTCTTATCGGTCACCAACACATCAACCTTACGCAGACTCTCTAAGGCTGCAGCATCCTTAATAAGGATTTGTTTCTGAGCGGCTTTACCAATACCAACCATCAGGGCAGTTGGTGTTGCCAATCCCATTGCACATGGACAAGCAATGACTAAGACGGCAACGGCTGACATAATTGCCTGTGGTAAAGCACTATTCCCTCCTATCAACCACCATAAAAGGAAGGTAGCAAGAGCAATACAAGCTACCACTGGGACAAATACTAAGGCTGCCTTATCAACGATTCGTTGGACTGGAGCCTTTGAACCTTGTGCTTCTTGCACCATTTTAATTATGTGAGCTAAGGCTGTATCCTCACCAACTTGACGAGCACGCATGCGGAACTTACCTTGACTTGGTATTGTTCCTGCCAACACCTTTGAGCCTTTCTTCTTCTCCGCAGGTGTTGGTTCACCCGTTATCATACTCTCATCAACGTAGGCTGCATCAGCTGTCATAAAGCTTTCTGCCCAAATCACCTCACCATCTACAGGTACCTTTTCACCAGGGCGAACCTCCAAAACATCCCCAACCTCAATGGTTGAGAGTGGAACCTCCTCTATCTTGTCGCCATCAACGATATGTGCTGTCTTCGGAGCCATACCCATCATCTGACGAATAGAGGATGCTGTACCGTCTTTGGCTTTCTCTTCTAACAGTCGACCAGTCAACACAAAGGTAATGATCATAACTGAAGCATCAAAGTAGGTGTGCCATACAACTCCCCTACTTGCCCATACGGCATCTCCCCAAACGTATTAAACGTACTGAAAAGAAAGGCTATTCCCGTAGACAAAGCCACCAATGTATCCATGTTTGCACTGCCATGAAGCAACTGTCTAAACGAAGATACATAGAACTGACGACCGCAATAAAGCATATTTGCCAAGGCTATCAATAATGCAACCTGATTGGTAATATCACGAGAGCCCAAGTCTATCCATCGCATAGACACACACATCACAGCGATTGAGAACAACCATGATAACACGGTCTTACGCTTTAGGAGTACATACTCACGCTTCTCTATCTCGTCTACCGACGTCTCCTTATCTATCACTAAGTCATATCCAAGCGCATTGATTTCAGCCTTCATTTTCTCAAGTGAGATTACCTGAGGATTGAAATCAATCAAAGCTGAACGACCAGGTAGCGAAACAGAAGCAGAATTAACACCCTTAAGTGTATTCAACTTCTTCTCTATATTGGCTGAACAAGCTGAACAAGCCATACCAATTACTGGAATTGTCTGTTTCATAATAATACTATTTTTATCTTCCCCTTACCAGCGAAGGGGAAGGATTCTACAAATGAAAAGAGCATAAAAATATGCTCTTTAGAGTATAAATAAGCTGTTACAAACTCAGCTCATAGCGTCCGCTGTTGTCTACAGCTTCCTTGATTTCAGAAGGATTAACCTTACTTTCGTCATATTCTACTGTGACATTAGCATCTTCAAGATTAGCTTCAGCAGACACTACACCATTGAGTGCTTTTAAGGCATTCTCAACATTTGCCTTACAATGTACACACTTCATACCACTTACTGCATAAACATTCTTTTTCATAAGTCTTTCCTTTCTATTAATATTATGTGATTACTATTCTATTTTTTTCTTATCGTTTGCAAAGTTACACATATATTATCTATCATGTCTTATAGAATTATGGATAAAGATTATAACTTCTCGCATCGGTTCTACAAGAAGTTCATTCATAACATGGTAAGAAAAGAGTCTAAAATTTCATCATCCAGACGTTGAAAAATTATTACACAATTTCGAACTAAAGCCTTAGAATAATGCTAAAAGATAGGTATAAAAGTTGAGTTTATAACCGACAGTAAATCAATTAGTTACAAAATCACATTTCAAAAGGTGCTTAACACGGGTGCAAAAGGGCGTTAGTTCGCTTCCTAAAGGGCGTCTTTAAGAAGACAATTAAGGCTTAATTGAAACGCTATTAGTGCTCTATTAAAATATGACGAGTAAAATATTACAACAAAACATTCTTCTTTGCATCATTAAACATATGCTCACTTTTCTCCTAACATCTGTCTATTTTCCATTCCGAAGTAAGAACAAAAATTATATTCCACCTATAAGCAGTAGACTTAACTTTGTAAATAGCAGCCTAAAGTTTATCTAAGGACGTTCGAAGATTATCTTTCATCCCCTTGAACTGACTGGGAGTCATACCAGTTACTGACTTAAACTGGCTGGAAAGATAAGCCACAGAAGAGTAATTCATACGAAGCGCTATCTGCGTCAAAGTCAACTCATCATAACGAATGAACTCTTTCACACGCTCTATACGCAACTCAATATAATATCTTTCGATAGTCTTTCCTTCGACCTCAGAGAAGAGTTTTGAAAGCGCACTATAGTCTTGACGAAGTTCAGATGACAGATAATCACTAAGATTAGTTGAACTTTGATTATCATGGTAATGTACAAGTCTGATTAAAGCAGACTTGATGTGATCGATGGTTTGCTGACGACGGTCGTCAAGAAGTTCGAAACCAAGCTCTTTAAGGGCTGTCCGAAGGGTAGAAAGTTGGACAGAAGAAGGGTCTTCCTCAATACTAACCTCACCTAATTCAACCTTTTTGGGGTGTAGTCCAACCTGCTGCAAAGTTTGGCTAACAGCCATTTTACAGCGATCACAAACCATATTCTTAATATAAAGTGTACTCATACTGTTGCTTTCTTTTCTGCTGCTTCACGTGAAAACTCACGGAAGGTATAAATAACAATCGGTACTGTAAGCGTGAAAGAGAGCACATCACTGACGGCTTGACACATCTCAACACCTAACAGCCCAAAATAAGATGGAAGAATAAATATCAGCGGAATAAAGAACAAACCTTGTCGGGCTGCCGCCAAAATGTTCGCACGCCACGGCTTGCGGCAGGTCTGAGCAAGCATATTGCTTGCCAAAATAAAGAGCATTAACAGGAAAAAAACACAAAGCTGCCATCGCAAGGCTACAACACCAATAGCAATCACCTCAGGGGTCATCACGGAAGACACCTATCAACGTTCCGCTTATCATCCAGCCAATAATAGCTAACACGATAAGAAAAAACTCGTACCAATAGTTACAGTAAACTTATAGGCTTCCTTCAACCTGTCGTATAAGCCTGCTCCATAACAGAAGCCACAGACGGGCTGAAATCCTTGTCCCAATCCGATGACAACAGCAAAGGAAAGCATTGCGATACGTCCAACGATACTCATCGCTGCGATAGCTGAGTCACCATAAACACCTGCTGCTAAGTTTAATGACATCGTTGCTATACAAGCCAATCCCTGCCTCATCATGGAAGGACTTCCACCATAGAATATCTCCTTATAACGCTGTAATGAGGGTGAGAAATTACGAAAATGAATGGCTATATTCTCTCCTCTGCGCGTCATTAAGAAAAGAATAACGAAGGACACTGCCTGTCCTATCACCGTTGCCCACGCTGCACCGCTGACACCCAAACCGCAAGTAAAGATGAGGAGTGGGTCAAGAATCACGTTCAATATAGCTCCCGTAACAATACCAAACATGGCAAACTTAGCATTTCCTTGCAGTCGCATCTGGTTATTCAGGGTAAGTGATGAGGTCAAGAAAGGTGCACCAAGGAGGATGACTTGCATATATTCTTCCGTGTAAGGGAGAATGGTAGGCGTACTTCCAAGCATCAAGGAGAGTGGAGTGAGGAATATTTCGCCAAGGATAAGAACAATTGCTCCAACAAGAAACGAACTAAAAAAGCCTGTTGATGCCATCTTTATCGCATTTTCATGACGACGTGCTCCTAACTCACGAGAGATATAATTGCCCGAACCATGCCCAAAGAAAAAGCCCATTGCCTGCACAAAGAACATCAAAGAAAACACAACACCTACTGCCGCTGTGGCTTGCGTATCAATCTTACCAACAAAAAACGTATCGGCAATATTGTATAATCCTGTCACAAGCATTGAGATAATAGTCGGTATCGCCATTGTTATAATGACACGATGAACTGGTGCTTGCGTCAGATAAGTATAGTTATCTATATGTTCGTGCATAAACTTTTGCTATTTAAAAGACTAATGCAAAAGGTACTAAATAATTCAGAATTCATAATTCAAAAATCATAATTATGATATTTCTTTAACTCATAATTGATAATTCACAATTCATAATTATGATTACTGGAAAGGAGAAATTCTTGGATTGAGAAATACATATGCCTGGCAAACAACTACAATATTAGATAAGCATTAACATCATAATATATTCATCATTAACGTCATACTATATTCATAATGATAACCATAACAACCCTATCCTCCCACCTTCAGCCGACGTGTTAGCGCCCCGCACATATCGTGCTGTTGGTAAACACCAATGGTGCTAAGCACTAATTACCGCGGAATATCTTACTAACCTAATTACTTAACACTGCATACATAAAAGCAACATTTAGTCTTTTGTACTTCTATCCTATAGAAACAATAAGGACAGATATCCTCTATTGTCCATCTGTTCTATAATAATAGCGAACAACAAGGATATCTGTCCCTACATTAAGAGCGTTAAAGCCACTCTCAATATAAATGCGAATTAATGACGTTCGAGTAGGATTTGAACAACACGTTCAGCTGAACGGCCATCCCAACGTTCAGGTACACCGCACTTCTTCCATGTTCCTGCCACCATATCACTCAATGAAGAACGGAGCAGTTCTGGGTCTTCACCAACCAAAACGTTTGAACCTACCTTTGCAGTCTCAATGTGTTCTGTATAGCTATTAAGCGTAATACATGGCACACCATTGAATGTTGCCTCCTCTGCAACATTACCTGAGTCAGTGATGATACCCTTAGCGTGAGCTGTAAGATAAGCAAATTCAAGATAACCCAATGGTTTTACGATGTGGAGGTTATGGAGTTTGATATTCTTCTTCAAGCTAAGTGCCATAATAACCTGCACTGCTGAGTCGCGAAGAGGAGCAATGATAGGGGTATCACCTGCTGTCTCGCTCAACACGTGTAACATTCGTTCAAGATTGTCTTGGTCAGCCAACAACGCCTTACGATTCAATGTAAAGACGAGATAGTTACCTTCTTTCAAAGGTAAGCCTGCCAACTCGTCAATATCCGAAAGCTTCATACCCTCAATACGCTCACGGTCATAGCGGATATTATCAATGAGAATATTACCCACCATATAAACCTTTGACAACTCAGCTCCTTCCTTGTTAGCAATACTGTTATTACTAAATCCCGCTGTAAAGAGTATATCAGAAAGACCATCAATTACCAAGCGATTGATTTCCTTAGGCATCGTAATATCAAATGAACGAGTACCAGCTGCAATATGTGCAAGGGTGATTGCCTGCTTCTTTGTCACAATAGCAGCTGCCATTGTAGAAGCAAGATCGTCCACAACGATAACCACATCAGATGGATTCTCTTGTAGATACTTCTCAAACTTAGACATCACCTGACCTGTAAGTTCATTCAAGTTCTCACATTCAACACCAAGATAAACATCTGGCCTGCGAATAGAGAGATTATCAAAGAGCTGATCTTCGAGTGTAGGATCATTCTCACTACCTGCATAAACCAATGAATAAGAAACCTTATGAGAACTATTCTCCTCAGAAAGTCTATTGATTACCCTGATGATTGGTGCTACCTTTATAAAGTTAGGACGTGCACCACAAAAGATACAAAGTTTTTTCATTTCTTCAAAGACTCACTCCGTAAGTTCCTTTATAGCAAGAGAAGCTTACGGAGTAGTCATCTATTTTAGTGTTTATATTTAATTATTCGCAGCAAAAGCGATGTTTAAAAGAAGCATTACTTAAACATATCCTTAATCCCACCGATAGAACCCATGAGATTACTTGCCTCAAATGGGAGATAAACAGTCTTCTGATTGTTATTCTGTGCGAGTTCTGTAAGCATCTGAATGTACTTCTGTGCAATAAGATAGTTTGCAGGATTCGTACTCTGACCAACAGCATCAGTAATCTTCTGAATGGCAATAGCCTCAGCTTCAGCCTTACGAATGCGAGCTTGTGCCTCACCTTCTGCAATCAAAATCTGCTGCTGCTTGTTAGCTTCAGCACGGTTGATAGCTGCTTGCTTCTCACCTTCAGACTGGAGAATAGCCGACTGCTTCTGTCCTTCACTGGTAAGAATAGTTGCTCGTTTGTTACGTTCTGCCTGCATCTGCTTCTCCATTGCCTCAGAAACACTTGCTGGAGGGGTAATATCCTGAAGTTCAACACGATTCACCTTAATACCCCACTTATTTGTAGCATCATCAAGAACGGCACGCAATTTCGTATTAATCGTATCACGAGAAGTCAGTGTTTGGTCAAGTTCCATCTCACCAATGATATTACGAAGTGTCGTCTGTGTCAACTTCTCAATAGCATTTGGCAAGTTATTTATCTCATACACAGCCTTGAATGGATCGATGATTTGGAAATAAAGCAGTGCATTAATCTGCATCTGAATATTATCCTTTGTAATCACATTCTGGCGATCAAAGTCATACACCTGCTCACGCAAATCGATGGAGTTTGTATAGGTATAACGTCCTGCACGCAATGCCACAATATCCTTTGCATGGTCCATGAAAGGTATAATAATATTGACACCTGGTTGAAGGGTTGCATAATACTTACCAAGACGTTCGATAATCTTTGTCTCACTCTGTGAGATAATCACGATTGACATCTTAGCAAAAACGAGTGCTAACACAACAAATGCAATCAGCACATAAGCTATCATATCCATAAGCATTAAAGTTTTTAATTCCTCACCCTAAGTATTTTGTTATCTTAATGGGGCAAGAAACCGAAGGTTATTATTTGTTATTTAATTATTGTCAGATTACTATTTAACAACGTTCGACCGTTACGATAATAGAGTCAAGTCGTAATATACGCACAGCAGCACCCGAATCTATTTCCGTTCCATCAACAGACTGCGCCTTCCATGAGTCACCGTCTACCTTTACTCTGCCGTATCCACCAGCCTCAATCGTATCTGTTACCTTTCCTTCACGACCAATCAATGCTTCAGCATTACTTAATCTTTTATCTGCACCTTGATGAAGATATTTAAGCGCAATCGGTCGTACTAAGAATATACTCAATATCGAGAAAATGACAAAGACTATCACGTGAACAACTATGCTATCCGTAAATACGGAAGAAAGTGAAGCACAGAAACTGCCTATTGCAAAACACATAATGTAGAAATCTCCGTTCATCATCTCTAAAATCAGACAAACAAGACCCACTAACAACCATGTTAACCACAGGTTTTGTATCAGATAATCCATCATAGCTATAAAGGTTTAAATTCGCTTGTAAAGATAATAAAAAAAGATGATTCTATCAAATCTTTCAATGAAAAAAATAACACTATAACAGCTACTTACCACTATCAGAAAAGTATTTCTTTGGAAGATAACGATATAACACAAATCATAACGCCTAATAAACATTTCGCATAACATAGCCGTTTGTGGCTTTTAATATTCTTTGTGATGACTATTATGCTCGTATTTACATATATCTAACCAACGTATTCGTGCTTAGCACATGACGTGTTGATGCTTAGCACATGTCGTGTTAGTGCTTAGCACCAATGGTGCGGAGTACTCATCAGCTTATAATATACCGCCAGAATGGGGTTGATCGGTTGTCAAGAGGGAGTTATTCAAGTATAAAACAGCTCGACTTATACGGTCAGAAGAATGTTATTTTTCAGAGCCTAACATGGTTAAGTTTATTTGATAGGAATGTCATATGCTAAAGAATGTCATTTCATTTTTTATCAAACTGTAATGATCATATAAAGATTACGGCTATTTGCTTTCGTTCTTGAAAAAAGCAAATAGCCGTAATAAGGTATCATAAGATAATGCTAAATCAACTTATCAACGTCTGTTTGAACGTTTGGAAGATGAAGAACCACCTATATGCAATGTTTTTGATGACTGTGGATATCCCGTAGAAGAGACACGATTAGAGCCACGATCACGATAATATTTCTCTGCTTCTGGCAGCCACTTCTTGATATTCTCAATACGACGAGCATCTGAAGGGTGGTCGCTCAGAATCTCAGAACGACTACTATTCGTTGCTGCAGCCATTCGTTGCCAGAATGTTACGGCATTCGCAGGGTCATATCCAGCCATCGCAGCAAAGATAAGTCCCATGTAGTCAGCTTCACTTTCATTATCACGACTGTACTTCAAATTACGGAAAGAGAAGTATCCACCCGCTACCTGTGAAGCGATATCGCCTACTCCACTACCAACAGTAGAGTTCAAGACAGTGCCCAATATATTGGTTCCCATCTGCTGATTCATCTGCTTTGTAATCTGCTCAGCACTGTGCTTAGCCACAGCATGCGCAATCTCATGACCTAAAACGATTGCTAAACTTGCCTCATTCTGCGTGTAAGGTAATAATCCTTCATAAACAACAATCTTACCGCCAGGCATACAAAAGGCGTTAGCCTGCTTGTCTTGAACGAGATTAAACTCCCACTTGAAGTTATTAATCTCATTAGCATAACCATTATTACGTAAGTAAGTCTCCACCGCGTTGGCAAGGTTACGACCTACACGCTGCACCATAGCTGTATTCTTTGCATCAGTAGAACGTTTTGCTGATGCCATAAACTTTGTATATTCCTGATTACTGAGGCTAAGAAGCTGCGCATCAGAAATACTGATACGATGTGTACGACCCGTCAATGGAACTTTAGAAGCCGTACCACAGGCTGTCATCAAAGCGACAACAGCTGCCATTAAGAAATACTTAATCTTCATTTTATTTACTGTTTTTTATAACTATCTACTTGCGAAAGTACAACATTTTTCGTGAGGTACAAATAAAATCATGACTTTTTTATAAAGGTTAACGGCTGAAAACAAAACATCAGAACCGTCATTTTAAATGGGGTTAACCCATCCTTTTTCGTTGTCCTATCTCTTTTGTTACAGGGAGAAAAGTAGGTCACTATAAAAGCTGATAACACCCAATATTGCTACAAGAAGGAAGAATAGACGATAGCCCACATACTCCTGCAAGAAACCTGTAAACCATCCTGTCATCACCAACGAGAAGGCTGTTATTGCCGTACCTATTGAATAAGTAAATGTAGAGTGCTCCCCTTTCGTACAATGAGCGAGCCATACAACATAAACTGTTAATCCCAAACCTGCTCCGAACTGTTCGATAATCATACAAAGATTGATAATTGATAAGGTGGAAACAAAGTAATAACTGAGATAAACAAAGACAAACTTTGGCAAAGTCAAAGCTATAACAAACAGCCATAACCAACGCTTCAAGCCATCACGACGTACCAAATTAGCACCTAAGGCACTGCCTCCAATTAACGAAAACGTACCCACAGTTCCCAATACTAATCCTAACTCCTGTGGTGAAAGAGCTAATCCAGCATTACTTCCTGGGTCTATCAAGAAGAGTGGTGCTATTCTAAAAAACATCCCTTCGGGTATTAGAAAGGCAAAAAGGAAACACAAGTTTGCCACATAATGAGGACGACGAACAAAGGCAGCCTTGACATCATGCCACCATTGACGTGTCACCCCAGTCCATATAGGGAGGTTCGCATGCATATTATCTTTGGGAAGTATGATAGCATGAAGTAGCATCAAACAGATCAATAAGACTGACAGAACCCTAAAAATAGTTGCCCATGAAGGCGCTACCGTTCTATAAATGACCTCTAAGTTTCCTGCTATCGTAACAGGGATAGCCATTCCCACAATGATAGAAAGCATATAAGAAATGGCACGCGTACCAATAAAAGCAGGACGATTATGCAAGGCAGCTTCACGCTTATACAGTCTTTCGATAGCCACATCATGTAAGGCAGCCATCGTTGCGATTATCATTAAGAAGAAGACAGTCCACTCAAACCAATCAACAGATGATGCCATAAACGCCAATCCACCAAGGCTCAGTGCCATAACAAACTCTGTCAGAATTATCCATGCATACTTACTCCAATAGCCAACGACCAATCTACCTAACAAAGGTCGGAGGATAAAGGGCAGTATTAACCACGATGTCGTCAGCGTGATAGCACCATTCGACAAGCCCATTCTGTTGAAATAGACTAATGAAGTCATCAACAAAATAACATACGGTAGTCCACGTGTCAAATAGAGCGTAGGAAGCCAGAGCCAATAGCTACGCCACTGGTCTACAATAGGAATTCCATTGATTATCTTCTGTTCCTCGTGCATCTTCGTATGCTTTATTAGTATTGTGCTTCAATAGCTGCTGTCTGATAATAATGATGGAGGATTTCGTCATATCGATAGCCTTTCTCGCCCATCACAGCAGCACCAATCTGACACAAGCCAACACCATGTCCCCACCCTGCACCAACAAGACGGAAGTGCTGTGGGATGTCATTCACGATCTCACTACGTTCTACCACGAAAGCAGAACTGTAGAGATGACTCTCACTTAACGTGCGTCTAATCTCTAATTCCTTACCGATAATACGTGTGAGCTTCGTTCCTACAATCTTCAAACGCGTGATACGACCACTCTTACCACGTTCCAAAGGTTGGAGGTCAATAATCTCTCCGAAATCAAGACCACTCTTACGACGGATTAGTTCAGCAAGTTCTGACTGCTTGAAGTCTACTGTCCAGCGATAAAAGTCTTGTGTTTCTTGGTCATAATTATTAAGCACCTGACCCAAGACTGCCGCATCCTTTGTATTACAGAAAGCCTCTGGAGACGACAGAATCCACTCCTGTGCCGTCTTCTCATCCGTGAGGTCAATCGCAGGGGCTGTTCCCAAAGGTGCATCATCTACTACAGAGAGCAGGTAGGGCTTATGAGTATTGTCCCAACAGTACTCATATTCCTCCGAAACACCTCCGCAACACTTACTGAAACGAGCATCGCAGATTTCCTTTCCATTCATCAACAACTGTCCACGTGTAGCCTTGATAGCCTCTTCAACATGTAGACTCGTTGCCTTCGTTATGCCCTGATAACGTTGGCAATGGTCGTCTGCACATACATCAAACAAGGTATGTGCATCGCTATCATACCATACCACACCTTCTTCATCCGACACTTTTACAGGTGCAGATGCTGTCTGAACACCCATTTCAATGGCTTTTCGTCTTCTCATCTGTACCAAAAGCCAACTGCGAGAGATTACAGCATGTGCCTTCAAAAGCTCAAGAGAAGATGTTGCACTCATCTCACTTGAGATAACACTTGCTAAATAACGTTCTACAGGTAGTTCATTAATAGCCCAGAGCTTATCTCCATCGACAACAAAACGTAGCTTTCCGAGGAAGGTTTGTGCCTCTTTGCGCTCCCAATGGAAGTCTACACCGATAGTAACATCCTCTAAAGTGAAGGATATATCATCATTTTGCGGGGTAAAGCAAAGTTCCTGATAGAGCGCAGAATCCCACAGAATCTGTCCGTCTTTGAACTTTACAATCTGCTTACCTGTCACCTCTTTGTTTCCTATTGTATAAGTACCATTCAGCTGAAAATGAATTTCGTCGCCGCTAACAATACCTACCGAAACTATAGGTTCTTGCTTCCAATCATCGAAAGCGAGGTCAACCGCCTTATTACGAATCCGTTTTACGACTTCTGCCATCACCTCATCTGACAGTGACACCTCACGCAAAACGGCCTTAGCACGCTCTGACGTCATCTCTTCGAAGTCGCTCTGACGGGGCAATATCAGCAATCCTGCCATATCCAAGCTACCCGGACTGACCAGACACTGTGCCTCTCCTTCTGCTGAATAGCAATCAGGGCGATGCTTCTCACGTGGGAACACAACTGAAATAAACGCATCTCCATTACGCCAAGCTACGATATTCATCATCGGCTCGGTCTCATCTTCCTTTAATGGAAGTGCTTCATATAAACGACTGAATAGCCCAACATCATGCTTCTCTGTATGACTCACGATAGCTAAAGCCGGGCAAATATAATCCTTTATCTCATAGATTCCCTCTGTACCATTCAGTTGTAAGAGCGGAAGAGAGGTTTCATAAAGCCGTTGCCAGTCACGTTGTAAAGGAAGAATACCGCTTGTTCCTGCCTGAAAGTGCAAGTGGTCAGGTGCACTGGCACCACACTTCGGTCCATTATAGAACACCATCAACTGTGGATAAGTCCTCAACAAACGATGTATCTGTACATAATTCTCTGCTATTGCCTGCAGTTGATGATGGCGAGAAGGAATCGTGAAATGAACAGGGAGAATTGGGAAAGGGTTGACAAGGATATCAAAACCATCTCCAAAAGGCAGAACAATCTGCTCACCTGGACGATTCTTCTCACAAAGAAAGCAAGGACGCTTAGCCAGTGTAGCCTTATCAATCTTCGCCCCTGTACTCACCAAGCGTGCAGGATTGAATTGCGCAAGGGCTGAACCCACCTCACGCGTCTGCACACCCTTCAACTCTTCAAAACGTTTTGAAACGTCTTGCCATTGGTTCAGCTGGTTCTGAAAAAAATCAGTTAGCCCTTTCTCTCTATCTTGATTTTGTTTCTGACGTGCTAAAATCTCAACTGTACGCAGCTGATCTTTATAATGATTGTTGGCATTTACCTTATCAATGCTCAGTACGGCATCACTATTTCCACCCCAACGACGGCACAGATAAAGTTCATCATAGATTCGTCCGATACGAAAACGACGGCTGAAAGCCAAGCCCATAGCATAGTCTTCGCCATAACTTGTGTTAGGGAATTGATGCTGACGAACCAAAGGAGTGAAGAAAGCACGTGGTGCACCGAGTCCATTGATACGTAGGGCGTTGTTGCAACCATTATCCTCCGTCCACTCATTATGACTAATCAAACCTGGTGGAAGGGTGTTAAGTTCAAAGTCACACATACGATAAGAGCCGACAATCATCGCTGCTTTCTGTTCGTGGAAAGCATCGACAATGGTCTGCAAAGTATTTTCAGAGGAATAAAGGTCGTCACTATCCAACTGAACAGCAAAGCGACCGCAATGCACATCATTGATAGCATAGTTCCAACAGCCACCTATACCGAGGTCTGTACGTGTAGGAATAAGATGCACAAGACGCTCATCAGCAGCCAAAGTAGAGAGAATCTCCGTCGTTCCGTCTGTCGAATGGTTGTCGACAACCATAACATTAAAAGGAAAGTCTGTCTTCTGTGAGAGTGCTGATACAACCGCATCGCGTACTGTCTTCTCACGATTAAAGACAGGAATCACCACCGACGCCTCCACTGGGAAAGCCTCAGCAGAGAAGTCTGGCTGTGCATATTGCGTTGTATCTACCAAGGCATTGATAGCAGAGAGGTGTGCTGTTGCCGCCTGCTCCATCTCAATCTGTACCTCACGGTTGCGTGGATTCACATAATCAAACTGCTTCTCGCCACTTGCACGTAGGTCATCTTCCTCCTCTGTATAGAGATATTCATTCAGATGGAAGAGTTCTCCCTTACGACTTAAGAATAGACGAAGGTCGTACCAACCTGCAAACTGATAATTCTTTGCCACTTCTTTCGCTGCATATTCCTTCAGGTACTCCGTCTTGAGAAGTACAACAGAACCAAAATCAAAGTCATCACGGATACTACCCAACTGATAGGCTGTAACGGGATGCTTCACCGTCTTGCCAGCTTCCACAGAGTAATGGTCAGCATAAACCATTGCTGCACCAGTCTCCTCAGCTACCTGCAGCATACGCTCAAGCGCATGATAACCTAACGTGATAGGTCCTTGCTTCAAATAAAGCAGAGCATAATCGGCTGTTGCTGTTGTCGCAATAAGGCGCATAGTAGCAAGGGAAAGCAAACCACCTGTCTGCAGCTGATGGGTGTACTGAGGCAGTGCCTCAGTAGGTGGGACATCGGCTGATAATGTGTATATACTATTCACCACACCTGACTCGTACAACTGCGCAGCAAGTGACTGCATCATTGCGGCTGTGCTATACGGTAAAAAGCAATCTATCTGTTTCTTCTTTTCCATCTAAAATGTGTTCTTTTATCTACTTGCAAAGATACTATAAAATCCCGTCTTACGTACGAAGTTTCAAAAGAAAACAACCTACAGCGAATTATTTCTATGAAAATAATTTGGAAGCGGTGGTCATACTGAACTTTTTCTGTAACTTTGTACGCATAAAAAAGACATTAAAAGATAGCCAAAAGATGGAGAAAGAAAATCATATAGACCGTGCATTAGCATTTATGGAGAATCTTGAAAAGCTTGGTGCACAGCTTCAGAAGGCTGACGAACAGCAGAAACTAATGCTGCAACAGATGCTGACAAAAAGCCAGAACAACGAAACAAACACGGATGAATACCGTGAACTGGAGCAAAGAAGCAAGGACCTTCAAGCTATGATTAACAAGTGGCGTCCTATCTATGAGGAACGTCTGAAGATGGTGAAGGAGGCACAGAAGGCTGCAAAGAAGTAAGACTGACTGTAGAAGAACAAGACTTAAACAAGCTTGCTTCTCGCCTTTAAAAGGAAGTATGTGTCCCTTACTACTACCCACTATCTCCTATTCAAGATTGCAGAACTCCGCATATACAAACAAACTCCCTAACTATCAAGAACAAATGAAGAAAGACTTATACAAAGACATCAGACTGTTCTTATCAGCTATCATAGCTGTTAGCTTTGTTTTTCTCATGTTCGTCTGTCCCTTCTGGAATAGCTGAAGAGATAACTTATCACGGAGAACAACTACATCGTTATCTGACGATTATCAAAGACGTAACAACGAAAGCGGAGAAGAGTAAGGATACGATTACCTATTATTGTAACCTAAAAGGACAGCTCATCATAGAGCGTGTGGGTACAGACAGCTTGGATGATTACACCTACTCCTACGTCGGTGACACAATTTTTCATTCATAAGAAACATAATCAGAACCCGATAGAAAGACTCTTCAAAGAGCTATTATATAGTAAAAAACGGACTTATCGTAGAAGCAAATGACATTCCTCAGTTCTACACATACACCTACGATAACAAACGAAGACTTGTATGTCGTGACACACCTAATGTTATCTGTGGCAGAACAACCTACAACCTCCAATGGAAGGGAGAAAAGATGTTCCCTTATAAACCATTTAATATCAGCTACAGAGAGACTGGGCAGAAGGCAGCCTGCCACAACTTCTATTTCTTGTGGATGCATGGCAGTGGCATAAGGATACCCATCCCCCTTCATCACCTTAGGCTATATGGGTGTTATTCCGGAAGGAGATATTAGCAGCTATAGCTTCAGTTCAAAAGATAAAGACTTCGATTTCAAGTCGCAACTGACAACGGAGTATGATAAGGAAGGACGTCCCACCCGCATTGAAGAAACGGTGACGACACTAAATGAAAATAACAAACAAAATAGTAGTAAGCACGTTACACAATACATCTGGTAATAACAGAACAATATCAAAAAGTTTAAAACAGGATATGGAAAAAGAAAAGAAAAGCGGAGGAATGATGAGTGTTATTGCAGCGTTAGGCGCAAACATCTTAGTGGCTGTGTCTAAGTTTATTGGTTTTGCAGTGTCTGGTTCAGCCGCTATGTTGAATGAGTCAATCCATAGTATCGTAGATTGTGGCAATGAAATACTACTGTTAGTAGGCAACCGACAGTCAACAGCGAAGATATCAGATAAACATCCATTCGGACAGGCACGTGCTAAGTATTTCTATAGCTTGGTTGTTGCAATGATGCTATTCTTCGCCGGTGGTGCATTAGGTATCATGGAAGCAGCAGAGAAGTTATTTCACCCAGAACACAGCTTGGAGAACACATGGCTCGTCATTGGTATTCTGGCCTTCGGACTCTTAGTAGAAACTGTCAGTCTAAGGGTTGCCTTCAAGGAGATTAAGGAACTGAATAAGGACAATCTGTCACTTTATCGCTTCCTACGAGAAAGCCGTCACAGTGAAATTCTCATCATCTTTGCAGAAGATAGTTGTGCTGTCGTTGGTCTGCTGATAGCCTTAGGCGGTACACTTCTGACCCACTTCACAGGTAATCCATTCTATGATGCCCTCTCGGGTGTACTGATTGGTGTACTCCTCTGTGCAGCAGCTCTTTTCCTTGCACGTGAGTTCTACAGTCTGCTTATTGGTGAGAGCGTCACACAGAAGGACCTGACACGTATCAAAGAGACATTCAACAGAACAGAAATCGACCGCCTCATCAACGTCAAGACCATTCATCTCGGTCCTACAGACATTCTTGTCACTGCAAAGATTGATGTTAAAAGCGAATACGAAGCACAAGCTCCTCAGTTGGTTAATGACATCGAGAAGAATATGCGTGCAGCCTTCCCTGACTACAAGATTTATATCTATATTGAGACAGATAAATATAAGGAGGATTATTAAAAACCTCTCCCCCAACCCCTCTCCAAGAGAGAGGGGAGTGCTGGACACAAGAGAAAGTAATTCCTATTACTATTCTTATTCGTCTTCTACAATCAATCTATCCCCTCACAAAGCGATATTTGTAAACTATTTTCGTACAGTTCAAATCCAAGACATGCCCTTTTGGCTTCTAAAAGACGCCTAATTGACTTGCAATAGATGCTCTTTTGAACTCTAACTAACGCCCTTTTGAAGTCCAATTAGGCACATCTTCTTACACCACCTTACAACTAACTGATTACCTGCAGGTTACAAACTCACCTTTTAGATGTCTTTTTGCCGTTATTTATAGAGCTTTTGTTTGAAAATATGTAATTATTTTTCAAACACATATTTTTGCTTGTTAGTATGAAAAGAAAAAGGTTTTCTGTGTCGGAGAATAATAATAGAATAGACCATTAACGGTCTCAGTACATCATGTACAAAGTCAAAAAAAACAGAGGTGCACTCTTGGTACACCTCTGTTTTATTAAATTTACTTACCATTAATTACTTAAAGGTATGCTTACCTTCCTGCGCAGCAGGCTTAACAATAATCTCACGCTGCTTAGCATTTGTCATCACTTTCATAGCTACAGCAGTGATATCTTGTGGTGTAAGTGTCTTGAATACTGGTGCAGAAGCGGCATTATCATTTGGAGATAGCTCGTTGCCCGTCTCAGCATAGATGTTCAATAAAGCCATCCAAACTGATGGGTCACTGTTTGACTGTGATGCTGCACCTGATTGTTCCTCATCAACAGCCAAAGGTACCATTGCAGCCTTGAACTCATCTGCAGAGAAACGGCCAGCCTTTACATCATCAAGAATACTATAAACAAGACTAACAGCTTTGTCAGCATTCTCTTTCGCAGTAGAAAGATGGATGTTAAGGCTCTCGCCAGCTACTGGCTGTGAAGTATAGTTGCTCTGTACACCTACGGTATAAGTAAGATGCTCTTTCTCACGCAATACATCAAAATAACGACGCTCCAAAAGTCCACGCATCACTTCCAAAGCAGCTTGCTCACGATCAGAAAGTTTCTGCTTATTGGCAAATGAAATCTCAATCTCTGCCATACCACCTTCTGTTTCAGTCTCGAAAGTGCGCTTGATAACAGGAGTAGATGACGAGAAATCCATTGGCTGGATAGCAGTCTTCACAGGCTTACCTTCACCCTTGAGAGAACCGATATAGCGAAGCACCAACTCTTTTGCCTTTGCTTCTGGAATATCACCAATAAGACAATAGGTGAAACGTGATGCATCACCAAGATGTGCCTGGAACTGTTCCTGTAACTTATCAAACTGAACTGACTTAAAGAAAGCCTCATCCTGACGTGGATTCATCGCACTAACCGGATAAAGCAACTGCTGGATAGAATCCTGTACGGCAGCCATACCTGTTGTTGCACGGTTCTCGTAGACATAGAGGTTACGCTGGATATACTTGTCAAAGGCAGACTTAGAGAAGTTCTGACGTGACAGAATCAAATACAGATAGCTGAAGAAATCGTCAGCCTTGTCAACAGGTGCATTACCACCGATACCATCACTGTAGTCTTCCAATGAGAGGGAGAGATTGATATTCTTACCCTGTAGCCACTGCGCCAACTGATTTCGGTTGTAATTATATACACCTGACTGCATCAAAAGCGAACGCATTGCAGTGTAGTTAGCAAGTTCTTGTGCAGGAACAATAGACTTTCCACCTTCTGCAGAACCAGCAAAGAGGAACTTACCACTCAGTTCTGGAACGTTACGATAAAGAACTTTCGCACCATTAGAGAGTGTCCACTCCTTTGCCTGCAAAGTCTTCAACTGCTTTTCAGAAACAATCTTTCCTCCTGTCAGAGGGAAGTCAATCAACTGACTGATAGGCTTCATGCCATCAGCACGAGCCATATCGCTGAATGAACTCTTCGCTTTCAATGCTGCCATAAGATCATTCTCAGTGATATTCATCTCACTCTGCGACTTAGAATAAGTAACAAAAGCAAGGTTATTGTCATTAAGCAATGACTTCACCCAAGCATTCATGTCCTCAACCTCTAACTCAACCAAAGTCTCGAGGTTACGGTTAATCTGTCCGCGGAAGTCTTGTACAGGAATATCATAGAGGAAGTTCTGACGGAAAAGCATCAAAGCATTGTCTGGTGTACCTAATCCCTTTGCTTCGAGGACATCCTTCATTCCATTGTACATCTTCTCCTTCTCAGCATTGAATTCAGCAGCAGTAAAGCCTTGATCGCGTAGGTTATCACGTACAGCTAACATCTGCTGAAGCGCCTTCTGTTCATTACCCTGATAGGGAACCATGTCCCATGCCATCTGATAATAGTTTCGTACCAAAGGAGATAGACTCACCTCAGCGGCAATATAACTCTCCTTATCAGCATTCTTCAACATCACAAGCGTTTTGGAGCCAATGTATTGAAGAACTTAGTGAAGATAAACTGACGTACTCGGTCCTCTTCAGGCGCATTACCCTTCACCTCATAACGTTGATAAAGACCAAAAGAAGCACTCTTGTTCTCTGGGTCAATGAAACGCATATAGAGTGGTGTGGTATTGTCAGGAATCTGTCTTGTCTGTGGATTTACGGCAGGTGCTTGCTTAGCAGGTAATGTCTTGAAGACCGTCTGAATATTCTTTTCCATCTGGTCGACATCAACATCACCGATAACAGCAATAAACTGCATATTAGGACGGTACCACTTATCATAGAACTGCTTTACTTGCTTCTGCTGGAAGGTCTCCAATATCTTCTGTGAACCAATCACATTACGTGTAGCATAACCTGAATGATTATATACAACAGGAGCAATCGCATCTGTCAGACGACGGTCTACTCCCGAACGATGACGCCATTCCTCAAGGATAATACCACGTTCCTTTTCAATGTCTTTAGGGGTCATCTTGACGCCATGGCACCAGTCACGGAGCACCCAAAGCATATTCTCATTAAGCTTCGCATCATTGGTTGGTACGTTATGAACCGCATAACGCGTATCATCAACACCAGTGAAAGCCTCAAAGTCATTGAGATTGTTACTGCGAAGGAAGTTCATCACACCATTAGGGAAGTGGTCTGTCGTATTGAAAGCCAAATGCTCCAACACGTGTGCCAATCCCATTTCCTCATCATTCTCTAAGATAGCACCAACATTCTGGTAGAGGTAATATTGTGCCTCACCAGTAGCAGAACCATCATTATAGATATAATAAGTAAGTCCATTTGCCAGTTTTCCCTTTCGCAATCCATTCATCTGCGCATTGGCAGGACTAAGGGGAAAAAACAAAAAGCCTATGAGCAGTGCCACTGGCACGCTCGATAGGCATTTAGTGATATTCTTGAACATAGTCATTGTTTACTTTTCAAGGAGTTCGAGCGTAGAGAGCTTCTGCTTGATTGCACCCTGCAACATAGCCTGTGGCATCTCCATATTCTCTAAACGGAGTGTCTCAGCAAATGCCTGGTTATAGTATTCACGTGCCTTGGTATAGTTCTTCAATTCACGATAAGAGTCACCTATCATTACCATATAGTTGACACGGTCCATCACAGCATCTTCCTGTGACAAAGCTTTCTCAGCCCACTTGATAGCAACCTCATGATCCTTAGCCTTCAGACTCTTGCCTGCAGCCATGTAGAGGTTCTGTGCAGCCTTACCATAGTCGGCTGAACGGAGGTTGTTCTCCATCTTGCCAAAATAGGTCTCCATAGCTTTCACATAGCCATTCACATCCTTGTTCTTATACAAGTTGTAGAGAGCATCAAAGTAGAGCTTAGCCTTCTCGTATGGAGTAATACCTGTCAAGCCAACAACCTCGTATGCCTTTGCATACTGGTTCTTAACTTTCTCTACATAGTCTTTATACTTTTCGTTGCCATCTTTTGCCATATCCTCGGCAAAGATGTCGTTAGCCTCAACAATGTAGTAGGCAGGTGCCTTACCAAGTTTCTTCATCCAGTCATCAAGGTGGTCGTTCATAAGGTCAATCATATACTGCTTGTGCTCCTTATCTTCATCACCCTCCAATGTTAGAATGATACGATAGTCATTCTCATTGATAAGCTTCAATGGTGCCTTAGCAGCTACATAGTTCTTATAAAGTTTCTGCAAACGTGTTACCCACTTATCTGCATCCATACCCTCCTGCGCCTGCAAGAAAGATGGTGCCTTGAGAAGAAGTTGCTGCTGAACGTCAAGGTCGTTGTTATCAGCCTTGTACTTATTGTAAAGTTCCTCAAAACTTACACTCTCACCTGCTGCAATCTTAGCAGCCTCCATGAGTTCATCCTTATCCATCGCACCTGTATTCACAGACAAGGCCTTACCATCTGGTGCAATGAAAGCTACTGTTGGATATGCTGCTACCTTATAGTTCTTAGCGATATCAACATTCTCACCCTTCTCTGCATCTAACTGCAGACTGATAAAGTGTTCATTGAAATACTTTCCAACTTCCTCTTGTGTGAAAACTGTCTTTGCCATCTTCTTACAAGGAACACACCACACTGCGTAGAAGTCAACAAACAGAATTTATTCTCTTGCTTAGCTTTTACCAAAGCTTCACTGAAAGTTCCCTTAAAGAACTTAATACCATTTGCTGCTTCTGTACCCTGCTGTGCACGAAGCTGTACTGCCATCATCAAAAGAGATACAAGCAGTAAGATATATCTTCTTCTTTTCATATTTAATCTGTTTTTAATGGATTATTTTATTCAATCTATTCATTAAACTGTATCCTACTTACAGCATTGATTTTATTCATATCTATCTTTTTAATACATGAGAGCAATACGCTTAAATTCAATGCTGAACGTAGTATATACATCTACAATATACCTTTATCGAAATTACTCGACAGGCAGTTCATCATCTGTTACTACCACCTTAAAGATGTCTTCCAAGACTACCTCATGGTCTTGATTATACACCTTAAGAGAGAGACGATATCTGCCGTTTGCCAACTGTTGCGTAGCTTCTTGTGTGACAACAATCAAACCACCAGTCACAGAAATCTTACCCTCCTTATAGAGTTTCATAAACAACTGTGCTTGTTCCTGATTATCAGCCTTAACTCCTGACAATTCATAATTGATAGGGTTAGTACCTGCAACACCTTGGATACGTGTTGAAACGAATGGTAACTTATTGATACCACGCTCACTCGTTGCATCGACGTTATGGAAGGCATTAAGAGAATCGGGAGTAAACGATGCACCCGTTGTTCTCAGATAGCCAACATCCATTTTGCTACATGATACCATAAAACCTATTGTAAGGGCCATAAGGCATAGCAATGCGATTCCTTTCTTCATCTTTTTCATTTTTAAAAGTCGGTTAAGTTGAAGTCATAAACAAGTGAGTGAACCACTCCTGTGTTTGTTTCAATATTACATGAAGCAACGTCAGAAGTCTTGGTAGTCGTTGGAGAAACCAAATGGATACGCAAAGGTCCAGCACCAGGAACACTGTTGTAAGACTCACGGAATGTATAAATCCACAACTGATTACCAGAAGCCATCTCTACCGTCTCACCACCCTTACCGATAGGTGTTGATGCATCAGAAGATTTAACACCTTCCTTAAAATCATCAAGCATCACTCGCTTGTTAGGTAGGACACAATTCAAGATAAACTTCTTGCAGTCTGCAACAGGAATATCTGACACTCTCGTCATTCCATTATCATAGAGATAACGATTGATACTATGATTGGTAGGTCCAAAGAACGTGAAGTTCTTGCCATACTGACTTGTACCTTGGAAAAGAGAAACTAAACCAGCACGCTCAGTCATCACGCAAAGAGAATCCCAGTTATAGCTATCGCCTTTGAAGTATTCCCACATCGTCATATCGTGCTTACCATTAGCAAGACCTGTGTCATCAAAGTTATACTTGGTACAACTGGAGAGTACTCCCATTGTCAGACACACAGCTATTATATATATAATCTTTTTCATATATCAAACAATATATTTATTGTAACGTTCCTAACCCATTATTAGTTATAAGCCTGCCAATATGGCTTCTGGCGCAACTGGGTATTAATAACGTGTCCATCTTTATCCTGCCATGCATCCTTTGGAAGTGGAAGGAAGAGTGCACCGCCTTGAATGTCTTGATTGGTCAGCAAAAGGAACTTACCTTGCAGTTCTTCTTTCACATATCCATTACGAATGACATCGGCATAACGTGCATCATTTTCACCGATAAACTCCTTCTCTCTTTCAAGGAAGATAGCCTTCTTCAGTCCCTCTGTATCGTTGGTTGATGGATAAGAAAGTGCACCAGCACGTGAACGAATCACATTAAGGTCAGCGATAGCCTTTGCATCGTTGCCTAACTTCTGATAGCACTCAGCTCTCAACAGATAGAAATCAGCAAGACGCCAGTAAATATAGTCAGCATCTACCGTACGATAAGTCTTACCACTTGCAGAATACTGATCGGCATCCATAATTGCTTTTCTGAACTTATACATAATGGCATAATCCGTTCCATCTACCTCATGTGAGGTACCCCACTGATAGAAAAATGCCTGTAGACGCTGGTCAGTAGTATCAGGGAACAAGCTTTCTACTGTTGAAGCATAAAGCTGATAGGTACTACTTGATGGTAAATCAGCTAAAGTTTGGTCCTCTCTTACAGGCCAGCTCACAAAGTTCTGTGCCACTTCATTAGGAGAAACAACATTCTCTGAGCGCGTCTTATCGAGTACAAGCTGAAGATTGCCTCTGGATTAGGAGACTTCTCATTAGACAGATACGTGCAGAGTTCCTCTGGTGAAGAGCAAAGCTGATAGTTACCTACCTGACCATCGATAAGCTGTGTTGAGTAATCGATAGACTTCTGATAATCTTCTTGCGCATTACCCTGCAACTTATAAAGTTCTGTCACACTACCCTTCCACGCATAAATCTGTGCGAGTAAGGCAGCGGCAGTACCCTTTGAAGCAGTCTGACGATTAGTGATAGAAACACCATTCAAGTCTGTCAACTTATCCCATGTAGGCAAAACATCCAATGCTTTCTTTGCATGTTCTATTGCAGCATTAAGCACATCACTCTGTGAAGAGAGAGAGAGTAAGGCTTTATCTCTGAAGAATTATCAGTGATGATTGCCTCACCATAACGTTGTGCCAAAAGGAAATAAGACAGTCCAAGAGCGAATTCAGCTTGCCCTACATGATACTTCCGACGATCTTCAGTCAAGTCCTTTGTCTTATCTATATTATCAAGCAATAGATTTGATTCAAAGATAATGTCGTAAAGACCCTTCCATGAATACTCACTTGTAATTACTGTTCGTGGATTCCACTGGCGTAACTGCTTGCCATCAAGAATCTCGTCAGCCTTCATACCTGCTGTTGAAAGAACATAGTTATTGCCAACAACGGTGTTGATATAGTATTGAATAGAAGTGGTTGTCGCATTCAACTCTTTCTCTGTATTGAACGAGTTGCTGTAAGTCAATCCGTTCTCAGGCTGCAAGTCAAGGCTGCAAGAGGACAGAAGACAACCACATATTGAGAGCATTATAATCTTCTTCATTTCTGTTAGAATTTTAAGTTGAGACCCAAAGTAACCTTTCTATTCAATGGATACTGTGTTCCATCGTCCTTACCAGAATAAGGATTAATAATTTCTGGGTCTACTCCTGAGTAATTGGTAAGCAAGAACAAATTCTCTCCGCTGAGGTAAACATTAGCATCTTTGATGAATGAACCCTTCAGCCAGTTCTTAGGTATCTGATAACCAATAACCAACTGCTTGAGTCGTAGAAGCTAATATTCTCAATGTTAGAATCTACGTTACCATCAAACTGACCTACATAATCCTTATCAGCAAACTCAAGTGATGGATACTTCGCATCTCTATTGCTTGTTGTCCAGAAGTCACCAGCATGGAAGTAGTTCATGATTACACCGAAGTCCTTTGTAAAGGTAAAGGCACTGTTCTTATACATATTCATAACCTTACGGCTAATGGTATAGCTGAAGAGTACATCAAAGCTCAATCCCTTCCACTCCAAGTGGCTATTCAAACCACCATAAACTGCAGGAAGTGTGCTACCAGCATAATAGAGGTCCTTATCATCAATCACACCATCATAGTTCTGGTCCTTAATCTTTCTTCCGCCCACACGCAAAGGATTATTGATTGATTGGAAGTAAAGTGGAATCTGCTTACCTGATGCATTAAGATACATTGGGATATCCTCTTCCTTCTGAACGATTCCCTCATCCTTGAAAGTATAGATACCATAGACTGGACGACCTAAGACTTTATCATTAAGGTCTTCGCCATTGTATGTCTTACGCAGCATGTTCTTATTATGAGAAAGGTTGAAGCCTACGCTCCAGTTCCAATTCTTCTTGCGGATAACATCATACTGAGCCTCGAACTCGATACCTTCGTTAGAGATAGCAGATGCATTATCCCACATATTTGTAGCAAGGAAGACATTACCTGGAAGATAAGATTGCATCAACAGCTTGCTTGAATACTTATAGTAATAATCGAGCTTGAGTTTCAAACGATAATCCAACATCTGCAAGTCAAGACCGAGGTCATACTGGTCACTCTCCTCCCAAGTCAACTTCTTATTAGCCATAGATTGTGGGATAAGACCTAACGAACCGTTAAAGATGTTACTCTCCTCCATCACACCCAATGCCAAATAAGGCTCCTGGAACTTCTGTCCAGACTTACCCCAAGAAGCACGAAGTTTACCGAAGCTTAACCACCAGAACTTCTTCATGAAGTGCTCTTCACTGAATGCCCAACCAAGACCAACAGAAGGGAAGGTTCCCCAACGTACATCCTTACCGAACACACTTGATCCATCTGCACGGATAGAAAGCTCTGCCATGTAACGCTTCTTATAGCTATAAGCTGCACGACCTAAGAAACTGAGCAATGACTGCTCCTGCTGGTTAGTAGGAAACTCTGTGCTGCTCTTACTGTTCCACCATCATTGAAGAGTGAAGGCCATCCCTCACCAGCATACTTAATAGAGTTGGTAGGACCGCCCTTTGCAGTACCGCTTAAGTTCTGCAACAGGTCATAGTTATAAGTCATACCAGCCATCAACTCCAACTTATGCTCACTTGGTAATGCCAAGTTGTAAGTAAGAATATTCTCTGTCTGAATATTCGTCATTGCAATATTGGAAGCCTGAACCTCAGACTTCTTATCATACTTCAAATAATCAGGTGTGAACGTGTACACACGTGTGAAGTAATGGTCAAGCGAATAAGTAGAAGAGAACTTCAGACCCTTCAAGATGTTATAGTTCAAACCAACACTCAAACGAACATTATAATTTGAGTTGTTCCTATCAATATCCCTCAATTGCCTCAATGCCACTTGTTCGGCAGTACTACCCTTACCAGGCAAGAGAGTTGATGTACGTTTCGGATCGAATGTCAATCCCTGCACACGACCTCCACCTGCTCCAGATTTCTGCGTAGCATATGTAAGATTAATACGTGTGAAAGCACTCAACTTTGTTGACAGATTGAAATCAAGATTACTCAACAAACTAAAACGACGGAAGTTAGAACTAATCATAATACCAGTCTCATTATAGACACCAGCATTAACCATATATCGAATATTGTCAGTACCACCAGCCAACAACATATCAGCCTTGGTCACCTTACCAACACGGAAGGCATACTTCCACCAGTTTGTTCTGTTATTATAGAAGGTATTAAGTGAATCTTGTGCAATACCTGGCAGTCGACGTTCTGAGTCTAATACCCTACCATTGCGCCACAAATAGTCGTAAGCACCATCATTATCAGCATCCCAACCATAGGAATCCTTATAAGAACCTGGATAAATCAACTTATCTGTGATATAATCATAATGTGCACCCTCTCTGACTCTTTGCAAGAAGAAGCGCAATATCGCGTTCACCCTTACCAAGGGTTTGCATTGGTGTACTTGGCAACCAAGAAAGAGACTGTGAGAAATTAAAGCTCACTTCAGAACGTCCAGACTTACCCTTCTTCGTTGTAATAAGGATAACACCATTACCAGCACGTGAACCATAGAGGGACGCTGATGCAGCATCCTTAAGTACCTGTACAGACTCAATACTTGAAGGGTCGAGTCCTGACAATGGGTTGATACCACTTGTTTCATCTCCTGCAGTACTTGACACAGGAATACCATCAATTACATAGAGAGGGGATCCATCATTGATACCCTTCTGATTAAGAGAGCTAAAACCACGAATAGTAATACGAGAACCACCACCACCAGGTGAACCTGAGAGGTTAGTTACATCTACACCAGCCATACGACCCTGCAAGAGGTTCTCAATACTTGCCGTTGGTGCCTTCTGCAAATCCTCAACTTTTACAGAAGCCACAGCACCCACTTGCTCACGTGTATTACGCTTACCATAGGCAACAACCGTAACCTCACCCATTGCGATAGCTGAAGAAGTCAGGATAACGTTCATAGCTTTACCAGCATGATACTTTAGCGTTTTAGCATCATAGCCCACGCTGGAGATAGTAATTGTCCCCTCCTCTTTCTCTACAGGCATTGAGAAGTTACCGTCAATATCAGCGGTAACACCTTGCGACGTTCCCTTAATTTGCACAATAGCAAAAGGCACTCCCAATCCGTCTTTGTCTTTTACTGTGCCACGAATCGTGTATTGTCCTTGTGTTGCGTTCTTCATTTTGAACACATCAATCACCTTGCCATCAATATTATAGACGAAAGATGAGTGAGACAATAGATTTTCCACAGCACTCAGTTCGTCTACATCCTCAAACGATATCGTAAGAAGCAACGTGTCGTTCTTAACATCGTCAGAGTAATTAATCTTGTAGTCTCCCTTTGTAGAAATGAAATCCAAAATCTGAGCAACACTCTTATCCTTAAACGAAATCGAGAATTTCTTACCCGCTACTTGTGCAGAAGCAGGAGAACTCCACGAAAGCATCAAGATAAAAGTTGTCAGAAACACCAAAGAAGGTAACCTTCTTAAAGTTCTAAACATGCGTTGATGATACTTCATTGATTAGTCTTTATTGTTATTATTTTTTTGATATTAACTTATTAAAAGAATTAGATTCCTTCACAAATGTGCGCTCAATAAAATCTACATAAAAACGGTATTAATATTGATTACGATGCAAATGTACATAAAAATCTTGAATCACAAAGTCTATTGATTATAAAAAAAGTAAAAGAAATGCAGTTATAATAACACACACTATCCCCCTCTCTGTACGAGAAGGGGATGGTTAGTATTTACGTTTCAAGTTTTAGATACTCCGCTACGTTCATCTTCCTCTACGTTTAAGGTTATATTGATGATAGAACCCACGAAACTGCCTCTATACCTTTTAACTTGCATCATTCAATTAGAAACTATACTGGAAGCCTATAGAAGCAAACTCCTTCAACTGCCAAAAGGCATAATGGTCATCACGACTTACACCATCATCAAAACGAGGATAGATAAACACACGACTTGATATATAGCGATTAAAGCGGAAGGTAAAGGTATTCTCCCATTCTAACTCCGTACGCTTATAAGTAGAATAGCCATACAGGCGTGTCTTCCAAGTAAGCGATTCCATCAACTGCCATTCTAAATCAACCGTAAACTCAGAACCGAAGTCATGTAGGAAATGATTACCATCCTTGATACCCAAACGACGCGTCAACTCTAACATACGAGTATACTTCATATTATAAGCTAATGGTGCCAAGTGGAAGTTACCCTTCAAACGATGGTTCATCCAGTCTACCGAGTAATCCATACCGATAGAAAGGTTTATGTTCAACGGAGCTGCAAAAGCTGAATAAATCTTTGGATCATTTGAACGGTAAGAATGGCTAAATTGCGTATTGCCAATAAACTGAACCGTATAATACCAACGCTTTGTTGCCTGCAAACCGAGTTTAGAGGTAAGACGAATCAGGTCCTCTGTACTCTTAAAACTGTGTAGGGAGTCGGAGCGGCTGCTCTGCATACCATATTTTAATTCCAAACGGTTCTCCCACTTCACTTTCTGCTTATTATTATAATTAGCTTGCATGACCAATGAAACCAAAGCAGAATAATTGCTTTCGCCACCTTTATACCAGTTTCCAGATACGTAATTCTGCAGGAACTGTAGAGCATAATCACCACTAAACGTCCAGAAATTAGGACGCTTTACCAAAACATCTACAGGTACATTTGTTGGCTCAACAGGACGATCAGCCACTTTCTCTACCAATGTAGGATCATGATGTATTGGTGCTTTGATATCATCTAATTTCGTCTGCTGTTGCTGTACCATACGATCAGTACCCTCCACAAGGTCAGGACGTGTCAAGTAAAGGTGCATCAACTCGGAGAGAATTGGACTTTCCTTTCTATCACGTGTAAACAGTCTTTCTGCCACATTACCATAATAGGTCAGTGGTAAAAACAATCGCATATCATTCCGACGAAGCCTCTGCCCGCGTTGAACTTTCGGCATCTTACGTGTAAACACACTATCCTTCAGGGATTTTAGTGAATCAACATACGCTTGAATCTTATCCATTGACGGCCGTTCATCACTACGAACAGAGATAGGATGATTCACTTGAGCAATAGCACCCAAGCTCACTATTAAAAATAATGTGATTAAAAAGTTCCGTTTCATCATATTTATTATAATGTGCAAACTTACGGTATTTTTTTTAATTTACAGCCCTATTTACTGAAAATCTTAACCACTATAAGCAATTTACTCATATAATTAGTGACTCATCCGAAATATGGAGTGATAAACTAAACTCTTACATATAAGGCACACAGAGTCACGGAGGGGACGGAGGTAACGCAATGTCACGGAGGTACCGAGGGCACAAAGAGTGACAGAGGTGTAGCGTACAGATTCTTGCTAAATATTTTGGAATAAACGTTTGTATATAAATTGCTAATAGAATTGGCAAACAAGCTCCGTTGCTCTATGCACCGACGGTGCCTCCGTTACTACTATAGCTTTGTATTTAATAATCCTCCGTTCTCTCCGTTCCTCCGTGTGACATTACTTCAAACTCTAAACATAAGTGGCAAACCTTATCACTCCAAAATCCTGAAGACCCTAATTAGTTGTCTTCCACTTCATCCTGAAATGAAAGACAACGAACAACGATATTACATGGTTATCCTATTTCTTTAATAAACAAGAAAAGCCTTAGCGTTGTCTTAAAGATTTAATTTATAACCTACAGACACCTCAAACACGCTGCTACGAGAAGAGTCACCTTCCTTGTAAATTTTAAAGACTCCCACATGATATAATGCTCCTAACACAACGTTTTCGTACTCATAGCTTACACCAACTGGTATAGAAAGACCAAACTTACGCATACCATTCTTTATATCAAAATCATATGTATTCTCTTGGAAATTAGTCTTCTTACCGTCTTTATCTACAGAATACAACTGATATACTTCATGATTATTAGCATTAAAGACGCAGGTTGGTTCTATACCAACCTTAACAGAAAGACCTGGCAGCAACTTATTATGAACTAAAATTGGCATACTCACATAATTTATTCGCAAGTAACGATCATAAACTACAGTGTGGTCATCAGTATAATCCTCCAACTTACAACCTGCTTGAACAAATGATAAGCCAGCAGAAAGACTTACGGCATCAGAAGCCTGATACATCACATCAGCGCCTCCAACAAACCCTAACAATGCATGTGTCTTCACTTCTGTACCTTGCTCAATACCAATTTCATAGATTCCAGACCCACCTAACAAAGAAGAAATTGACACTCCAACATGCGGTATCACTGACCATGTACCTAATTTATTCTGTGCCATTGATACCAAAGTTGATGCAACTAATACGATTAGAATAGCTATTCGTTTCATAGGTTTTGTTATTTATTTTGTTAAAGATTATATTTGTTAAACGTATTTTGCATGATTTTATTGCAAAGCACATACTGTTTGTGAATATTTTATGCAGACATACAACAGCATTATCACCACAATAAGAGTCGTGAAAATTATTTACATTATTTCATAAAATATTCATCTAAAAAGGTAAAAAACATCCTTTTTAAGTACCTTTGTAACTTAATACAAATCAGATAGTTACAAAAACCACATTGTAAAAGGTGCTTAATTGGACTTCAAAAGGGCGTTAATAAGACCTCAAAAGGGCACCTTTTAGAAGCTAATTGGGCGTCTTTAAGAGCCTTAAAGAGCATCTTTTAATTTTCAAGCATGAGTTTTTTATTACAAAACAACAAATGATCATCTTTGAACTTAACCTACTTATATTCATAAAATAAAAACATTAAATACCTATATGGCGGTTAAAGGGAAAACACAACGTAATTATTTTAAAACTTTCGAGCATAACTCCCCTACCTTCCCTTCCATAGTAATATGCTCACAAGTTTCATCTTTTATCTCTAAATAAAGCATAATTTCCTTTGTCGTTACCTTATTTTGCAGTATCTTTGCAACAAATTTGGTGTATTATACCTTATTAAAGAAATGGCAAAAAAAAGAAACAAAGCCCGCAGTCGTCATAGTCTGCAGGTTGTCACACTATGTATCAGTACAGCTATGGTACTGATGCTGATTGGTATAGTTGTACTTACAGGCTTTACCAGTCGCAATCTTAGTTCTTATGTAAAGGAGAATCTGACTATCACAATGATTCTCCAACCCGATATGAATACGGAAGAGAGTACTGCTCTCTGCGAGCGTATTCGCACCTTGCATTATATCAATAGCTTGAACTTTATCAGTAAAGAGCAGGCGTTGAAGGATGGAACAAAAGAATTAGGTGCCAACCCTGCCGAATTTGCAGGTGAGAATCCGTTTACGGGTGAGATAGAAGTACAGTTGAAGGCTAACTATGCTAACAATGACTCTATCCGCAATATTGTTCAGCAATTGCGTACCTATCGTGGTGTGAGTGACATCACTTATCCACAGAGTTTGGTAGAAAGTGTAAACCAAACATTGGGTAAGATTAGTTTGGTGTTATTGGTTATTGCTGTATTGCTCACCATCATCTCATTCTCTCTGATTAACAATACTATCCGATTGAGTATCTATGCACATCGTTTCTCAATCCACACGATGAAACTTGTTGGTGGTTCATGGAGTTTTATCCGTGCGCCATTCTTGCGCCGTGCAGTATTAGAAGGATTGGTTTCAGCCCTATTGGCTATTGCAGTCTTGGGTATAGGAATATGTCTCCTCTATGAAAAGGAACCAGAGATTACGAAATTATTGTCATGGGATGCATTGATTATCACAGCAATCGTAATGTTAGCTTTTGGTGTGATTATTGCAACTTTCTGTGCATGGTTGTCAGTAAACAAGTTCCTGCGCATGAAGGCAGGTGACTTATATAAGATTTAAAAGGAACCGTAAAAAGGAGAAAAGATAAGAGAGTAAAGCTTCTTAATAGATGGAAAAGAGAAAAACTCATTATTCCAACTCATCTTTTTAACTTCTCAATCTCAGCCCCTGAACTCTTCAAAAATAGAATATGGACAAAAGAAATTTAGCTTTTGGTAAGACCAACTTTATTTTGTTGGCTATAGGTGTAGCCGTTGTTATTCTCGGCTTTATCCTTATGAGTGGTGGAGCATCTACTGAAACCGTATTTGATCCAGACATCTTCAGCGCCCGTCACATCAAGGTAGCGCCTATTGTTACCTTCATTGGTTTTATCTCTATCATTGGTGCTATCCTCTATCAGCCGAAAGAAACTAAAGAAGTGGAGGAATAATGACATTTTTACAAACGATTATTATCTCCATTGTCGAAGGACTGACGGAGTTCCTTCCTGTGTCATCTACGGGTCACATGATTATTACACAAAATCTTTTAGGTGTACCATCAGGTGACGAGTTTGTACATGCCTTTACCTTCATCATCCAGTTTGGTGCAATCCTCTCTGTCGTATGCTTATATTGGAAGCGCTTTTTCCAGATCGACCATACACCTGTACCTGCCAATGAAACTTGTACTTTCAAGAAGATTATTCATCCAATCCGCTTCTACTGGTTATTGTTCATTGGTGTCCTAACTTATACTTTCAAGAAGATTATTCATCCAATCCGCTTCTACTGGTTATTGTTCATTGGTGTCCTACCAGCTGTTATCATTGGCTTAGCAGCTAAGAAAAGTGGTTTACTTGACTGGCTGCTCGACTCAGTTTGGGTTGTAGCAATAATGCTCGTTGTGGGTGGTATCTTCATGCTTTATTGTGATAAATTGTTTAACAAGGGAAAAGAAGAGAATCAAGTAACAGAAAAGCGTGCCTTTAGCATTGGTCTTTTCCAGTGCCTATCGGTTATCCCTGGCACAAGCCGATCTATGGCTACTATCGTTGGCGGTATGGCAAACGGATTGACACGTAAGCGTGCAGCAGAGTTCTCATTCTTCCTTGCAGTACCTACTATGGCTGGTGCAACACTGCTCGACCTACTTGATTTATTAAAAGGTGACAGCACATGGGCGTCTGCTCATAACCTTATAATGCTCGCTGTAGGCTGTGTGGTATCATTCATCGTTGCGCTATTGGCAATGAAGTGGTTTGTAAATTTCCTTGCAAAATATGGTTTCAAGTGGTTCGGTTGGTATCGTATCATCGTTGGCGTTATCATTATTATAATGCTGCTCTGTGATATTCCACTGAATATGGTTGACTAATCTTATATATTTATTGTCCTAATGAACTTCAAAGAAGGAGTAATCATCCCTATCGACAAGCCCTACGGAATAACCAGTTTCAAGGCATTGGCACATGTACGTTACCTTTGTACACAGGCGAATGACGGAAAAGTAAAGATTGGTCATGCAGGTACTTTAGACCCTTTGGCTACAGGAGTACTCATCCTTGCAACGGGTAAGATGACAAAACAGATTGAAACCTTGCAGACACATACAAAGGAATATACAGCGACCCTACAGTTGGGAGCAACCACACCAAGCTACGATATGGAGCATGAGGTGAATGAAACCTTCCCAACAGAACACATAACAAGGGAACTGATAAACGCTACACTTCCTCAGTTTGTGGGTGATATCGAGCAGATTCCACCAACTTACAGTGCTGTAAAGGTGGATGGTAAGCGTGCTTTCGACTATCGTAGAAAAGGTAAGGATGTCACGTTAAAACCTAAGAACATTCGCATTGATGAGATAGAAGTATTAGCCTTCGATGCAGAGAAGATGCAACTATCAATTCGTGTCGTCTGCGGTAAAGGTACTTATATCCGCGCATTGGCACGCGACCTTGGACGAGCAGTGAATAGCGGAGCCTATCTTACAGCATTGCGCCGCACACGTGTTGGAGACGTAAAAGTGGAAGACTGCGTCAATTATGATCAGTTTGAAGCATGGCTTCAGCAACAAACAATAGAAAAATAATAAACTCCCCAATATAAATATGAAGCTTTCACAGTTTAAATTCAACCTGCCAAAAGAGCAGGTAGCCTTATATCCACATTCATCTGAACGTGTACTGACTCGTACTGACGGCAGTACACAGACCTTTACTGTCACACGTCGTGACGAAGGTAGACTGATGGTGTTACACCGTAAGTCAGGAAAGATTGACATGTTTAAGGGTGAGATCAATGGTGAACCTAAGGAAGAAGACTACATCCGCTTCAAAGATGTGTTCAATTACTTCGATGAGGGCGATGCTTTTATCTTCAATGATACTAAGGTTTTCCCAGCTCGTCTGTATGGAACAAAGGAGAAGACTGATGCTAAGATTGAGGTATTCCTCCTTCGTGAGTTGAATCAGGAGATGCGTCTTTGGGACGTATTGGTTGAGCCTGCACGTAAGATTCGTATCGGTAACAAGCTTTTCTTTGACGAATCTGGCACAATGGTGGCTGAGGTTATTGACAATACGACTTCTCGTGGTCGCACACTTCGTTTCCTTTACGACTGTCCGCACGATGAATTTAAGCGTGAGTTGTTTGCTTTGGGTGAAGCTCCATTACCACGTTATATCATTGACAATCGTCCAAAGGAGGATGGAGAAGAGTTTGCACACGCAACAGCTGACGACATGGAACACTTCCAGTCAGTCTTTGCAAAGAACGAAGGCGCAGTCTCTGCACCAGGTACAAACATCCACTTCTCTGAACACATGATGAAGATGATGGATATTAAGGGAATCAAGAAAGCATTCATCACCTTGCACTGTGGCTTAGGTAACTTCCATGACATTGAAGTAGAAGACCTTACAAAGCACAAGATGGATTCTGAAGAGATGCACATCAATGCCGATGCTTGTCGTATTGCCAATGGTGCTAAACAGGCAGGACATCGCCTGTGCGCTGTCGGTGCAAGTGTTGTTAAGGCTACAGAGACAGCCGTTGGTACAGATGGTATGTTGAAGAGTACGATGGTTGGACCAATGAATTTATCTTCCCTCCATACAACTTTGGCTTTGCTGACTCTATGTTGGTCAACTTCTATCATCCATATTCAACCTTATTGATGGAAACAGCAGCCTTCGGAGGTTATGATCTTGTGATGGAAGCATATGACAAAGCGGTAAAGAATGGTTATATGTTTGGTTGCTTCGGTGATTCATTGTTGATTCTCAACGATTAATATGCACATAGTTTATTTATCCCTCGGCACAAATCTTGGCAATAGAAAGGCTATTATGCACGAGGCGATAGCATTGATAGAAAAAAAGATTGGCACAGTTTTGCGCCAATCTTCTTTTCATGAAACGGAGCCTTGGGGCTTTGAGAGTCCTAATCTCTTCCTCAATGCCTGTGTATGTGTCTCCACATCGCTTGCGCCCCGACAGTTATTAGAGACTACTCAAGCCATAGAAAGAGAGATGGGACGAGTAAAAAAGTCAATCAATGCACAATATACAGACCGCATCATAGATATTGATATCCTGCTTTATGACAAGCTAAACATCAATGAACCGGACCTTATCATCCCCCACCCTCTTATGAAAGAACGCGACTTTGTTATGCTCCCATTAAAGGAGATATGGGAGGATTAGACAGTCTCAAGTCATAAAACAAACTAAATCTATTTGTTTTAAGTGTTCTCAAACTTACACAACCCTGACATAAAATATAACAAACCAATATTTTGACTAATAAGATAAACAAATGAAAAAGAACTTTATTATTAGTGCTAACTGTGTTTACTAACATTCTACTTGCTAACGCAGAACCCATCACCCAAGCACGCGCTTTGAGTATAGCGACCAAATACATCAACAATCCAAAGCTATCGAACGATACTCCAAAAAAACCCGCTCATCAGAAGCTAATGAGCAACCGGCATTACATTTTTACTAATCCAAACGACAAGAAATTCGTTATTATCTCTGGAGAAAGTAAACTCAATGAGCTTGTAGGTTATGGAGATAAGATGACAGAAAACCCCAACGACCAGCCTCCGTACTTCAAACTGTTCTTAAAGGAATATGAACGTGTTGTAAAAGAGGTGCGTTCTAAAGCTGCAACTATTACTCCACAGCGTCCTATCAAACGAAAAGTAGAACCATTGCTTACTTGTAAGTGGAGCCAGTATGACCCTTTCAACAAGTACACCCCACTAAGTAATGGACAGCATACACCTACTGGTTGTGTTGCAACAGCCACAGCGCAGGTGATGTTCTACAATAAATGGCCTAAGAATCGACCACAAGATTATATAACATCGACAGGTGATGATGCTAAGAAAAGCGCTACTTATTGGTGGGATGAGATGAAAAACACGACTAATGATATGAGAACGGAACATTCTCGACAAGCCGTTGGCGTATTGATGTCTGACATCGGTAAGGCTGTCAATATGAGATACTATTATAGAGGTAGTGACTCAAACTTACAATATGCTTGCAATGCACTTCGTGATAAGTTCGACTATACCGTGCGTTATCTTGACAAAAACTTCCTTCCTGCAAATGACTTCCTCAATGAAGTGATGCAAGAAATCTCAGACGGATACCCTGTCTTAGTAGTAGGTGGACCTCATGCCTTTGTTTATGATGGCTATGATGAGCAAGGTCTCATTCACACCAACTGGGGCTGGGGAGGTGAAAACGATGGATACTTCGACATCAACATAGTAACTCTTAATGTTTCAGGCTTTGCTCTCAATAGTGGAACATTCTGGGACGACATCTCAGTTGTCTTTGCCCATCCTAACGACGGTAAGGCTAAACCTTTTAAGGATATAGAGCGCGGATTAGATGCAAGAACCACCACTTCACTCACTATTGACAAGACAGAAGCAAGCCGTTCTGAAAGTTTCAGTGCAAAGATTGAAAAGTTAGGCTCATATAGTTCGGTGAAAGGTGAACTTGGTGTATTCACTGGGAAGGTTGCACTTGCCCTCTATAATGACAAAAACGAACGAGTAAAAATCTTCAACTCAACTGCAAGCGACCAGACTTGGGCATCTATCTTTACTTCCATGTCCTTTGATGTTACTGATATTAACTTTAAGGGTATTGCTGACGGAAACTACCGTTTAGTACCAGTATTCTCTGAGATGCTCGATACCAAGACAAAGGAACATGACGACTGGAAGCCAATCAATCACGCTAATGAGATAGAAGTAAAACTCACTCCAAGTGCAGTACAGCTTAATACAAACAACCCAAAGGATGTAGTTGTTATTGAAAAGGCTCCAAGCCTACTTGCACCTTACTATGAAAGTTCTGGATTTAAGGCTGCATACAGCTTCACGATGTATAATCCTGGACGTGAAGAAGTGCGTGGCGAACTTGTAATGACACTTATAAATCAAGAGACAAAGAAAGAATATAATGGTTATCTACTTACTCCAAACGTTGTTGCACAACGCCTTGGACGAACCACCTTTGTCATTAATATGCTTCCACTATATTACAACAAACCAAGTTTAGGGAATCTTCCAAGAGGTAAATATGACGTCAAACTATCAATAAAAGCCAATAGAAAAGGAACCGAAGTAGAGATTCCTATTGACATGAAAGAGCCATTCGAGATCGAAGTATTACCTTATGTCAATAATGGAAATATCGAATTAACTTTCCTCGACTACTATGTTGATGGTGAATATGCTAATTACAGCACCTTCCAACTTAATAAGATAAAGAATATCAGTCTGCAAGTACATTCTAAAGTATCTGGCTATCAGATTAGGGATGGCTACCGTGGACCTATCCATTATCGTCTACTCGATTTGACAAATAACAAGTGGATTGAATTGGGAACAGTAAGTAATGTTTATCTTCCTTGTGATGCAGACAACAATGCTGCCCAAACACGTATAACATTCTCTGCTTCTCAGTTAGAACCTAACCATTCATACGAAATACATTTAGAGCTTGAGCGAAACGGACAACGACAAGATACATGGAACCCACTTGTACTACGTAACGTCTTCAACACCATCAGCGACTTAAATACACCTACTGGAATCAATTCGGTTAATAATAACCAGAATAGTGCAAAACATATCTTTACACTGCAAGGTATTCGCCTGTCAAAAACTTGGGAAGAGCTCCCTGTAGGAATCTATATCATTGATGGAAAGAAAGTGATTAAGAAATAGGAAAAGAGACTATTTGTAGAACAAATACGGATAATATTGAGTTTTCAAACTCCTACAAAAAGATTTAAAACCAAATCGGTCATTGTGTATTATCTCATAATATGCGATGACCGATTTTCTGTTAAGGCAAATCACACCGCAATCACCAGCCCTTTTGTAAATATTTTTCACCACTTCGATTTTTATTAAGGCTTAATTGGATTCGAATTAACGCCCTTTTGGCTTCTAAAAGGTGCCCTTTTGAAGTCTTATTAACGCCCTTTTGCAAGCCAATTAAGCACCTTTTACAAACCACTCTTGTAACATCCTCAATATAAAAGAGTTACAAAGGTGCATAAAAAGACTGTTCTTTACTATTTTTTTACTATAACATCGGGAGATAATGTAAAGAAAAATCAAGGCTTCTAAAATCTTTTAGAAAACCCTATTACACGGACATTCTAATACTTAGAATATTGAGATAATATAGAAAAGGAAACAATACTATCTCTTAAGAACAAATAGAATAGTAGCAGGAGAAAAGAAAAAAGGTAAGAAAGTAAAGTATGGATAAACCAACTTTAACTTTCTTACCTTTTATTTTTTTGCTTTCAGAAATCTTACTTACGGAGACCCAAAGCCTTGATAATAGCACGGTAGCGCTCAATGTCGCGATCGTAGAGGTAATCGAGCAATGCACGACGCTTACCTACGAGCTGTGTCAATGAACGAGTTGTAACATAATCCTTGCGGTTCTTCTTTACGTGCTCGGTCAAGTGCTTGATACGATAAGAGAAAAGAGCAATCTGGCTCTCAGCTGAACCTGTGTCAGTTGTGCTCTGTGCCTTACCATACTGTGCGAAGATTTCTGCCTTCTTTGTCTTGTCTAAATACATAATTTTGTTTTGATTAATGTGATTTGCAATTACATCTTTCCGTCGTTAGCCGCCTTAATCACAACGGGTTACGACATCAAATGCATCGGACGTTCCGAAAATGCTGTGCAAAGTTACAACTTTTTATTGGAACCACAAACGTTTTCCATTTTTTATTCGTAATTTTGCAGCATAATTTAGCGTAAGCTTTTTAAGGTATTTAAATGCAAGATATTCGTAACATCGCAGTTATTGCGCACGTAGACCACGGTAAGACAACCCTGGTTGACAAGATGATGCTCGCTGGAAAACTTTTCCGTGACGGACAAGACAACAGCGGAGAAGTTCTCGACTCTAATGACTTGGAGCGCGAACGAGGGATAACAATTCTGAGTAAGAATGTAAGTATTAATTGGAAAGGAGTAAAAATCAACATCCTCGACACGCCGGGTCACTCTGACTTCGGTGGTGAGGTTGAGCGTGTATTGAACATGGCAGCCGGTTGTCTGTTGCTCGTAGACGCTTTTGAAGGTCCTATGCCACAGACACGTTTTGTGCTACAAAAGGCCCTTCAGCTTGGTTTGAAACCAGTTGTTGTTATCAACAAGGTAGACAAACCTAACTGTCGTCCTGAGGAAGTATATGAGATGGTATTCGATCTCATGTGCGACCTTAACGCTACAGAAGACCAGTTGAACTTCCCTGTTGTCTATGGTTCAGCTAAGAATGGCTGGATGAGTGAAGACTGGAAGAAGCCAACAGATAATATTGAATATCTGCTTGACCTCATTATTAAGGCTATCCCTGCTCCTAAACAGATTGAAGGAACACCACAGATGCTGATTACATCTTTGGACTATTCAAGCTACACCGGACGTATCGCTGTTGGTCGTGTACACCGTGGAACATTGAAGGATGGACAGAATATTACAATCTGTCACCGTGATGGAACACAGGAGCGCACTAAGATTAAAGAACTTCATACCTTCGAAGGTATGGGACATAAGAAGACAGATGCTGTAGATTCAGGCGACATTTGTGCCGTGATTGGTCTGGAGAAGTTTGAGATTGGTGATACTATAGCTGATTTTGAGAATCCTGAACCACTACCACCAATCGCTGTTGATGAGCCAACAATGAGTATGCTCTTCACCATCAACGACTCTCCTTTCTTCGGAAAAGAAGGTAAGTTCTGTACCTCTCGTCATATTAGTGACCGTCTGAATAAGGAACTTGAGAAGAACCTTGCACTGCGTGTGCGTCCTATGGAGGACTCTATGGATAAGTGGATTGTTAGTGGTCGTGGTGTACTTCACCTATCTGTCCTCATTGAGACAATGCGTCGCGAGGGCTATGAGTTGCAAGTTGGTCAGCCACAGGTTATCTATAAGGAGATTGATGGTCAGAAGTGTGAGCCTATTGAGGAGTTGACAATCAACGTTCCAACCGATTTCTCAAGTAAGATGATTGATATGGTGACTCGTCGTAAGGGTGACCTTCTCGGTATGGATGCTGAGGGTGAGCGTGTGAACATCACCTTTGAAATACCATCACGTGGTATCATTGGTTTGCGTACCAACGTCTTAACAGCCAGCCAGGGTGAAGCTATCATGGCACACCGCTTCAAAGATTATCAACCATTCAAGGGCGAAATCGTACGTCGTACAAATGGTTCAATGATTGCATTGGAAGCTGGTACTGCCTACGCATACGCTATCGATAAGTTGCAGGATCGTGGTAAGTTCTTCATCGATTCAGGTGAGGAAGTTTATGGCGGACAGGTTGTTGGCGAGCATGTTCACGACAACGACCTCGTCATCAACGTTACGAAGGCAAAGCAGTTGACCAACGTCCGTGCATCTGGTTCTGACGAGAAGGCACGCGTTATCCCTAAGACCGAGATGAGTCTTGAGGAATGTCTTGAGTACATCAAGGGCAACGAGTATGTTGAGGTAACTCCCAAAGAACATTCGTATGCGCAAGATTACGCTCGATCATAATGATCGTAAGCGTGAGAGTAAAGAATAGACATCTTACTAATAATAAGTTAGAAAGGCGGCTGTCCACAACGGATAGCCGTCTTTCTTCTTTAACTCAAGTCTATTAGACAAACCTTTTTTCTGAATGCCCAACACATAATTCAACTCCTCTTTACCTAAAAATAAATTCATAGAAACATAGATTACACGCCTTATCCATCTCTAAATAAATGAAAATAGTGTACGTCCAATATAGATAGAAGCAAATTAAAATAACAAGAAACATCAAGACTTTCAGCGAAAATATGTATCTTTGCTTTATCAAAGATTAGGAGTTGAACAAACGTCAGAGTAGACATAACAATCAACCTAATTATTTTGCACGAACAATATATTCAACAAAAACATATTCAATGAGCACGATTATCTATCCATCCCCTATATTTGGACCAGTTCACAGCCGTCGTTTAGGTATTTCCTTAGGCATTAACTTGATGCCAGCAGACGGTAAGATATGCACATTCGACTGCATATATTGTGAATGTGGCTTCAACAAAGACCACAGAACAAAGGCGCCCCACCCCTACTCGTGAACATGTTGCGGAAGCTTTGGAAACCAAGTTAAAGGAGATGCAACAAGAGAATAATCACCCTGATGTATTGACTTTTGCAGGTAATGGCGAGCCTACCTCCCACCCACACTTTGATAAAATCATTGACGACACAATCCGTCTACGTAACAAATATTGCCCACAAGCAAAGATTTCTGTCCTCAGTAACTCTACGTTCATCCATCGTCCGAAGATTCATGAAGCGCTGGCAAAGGTTGACAACAACATTCTGAAACTTGATACCATCAATGCTGAATATATCAATAAGGTAGACCGCCCTACGCAGCCTTCCTATGATGTAAACCGAATCATTGCTGATATCAAGTCTTTCAACGGACAAGCAATTATCCAGACAATGTTTATGAAGGGGACAACTGAAGACGGATATGATGTTGACAACACAACCGAAGCCTTCGTTGCACCGTGGCTTGAGACAATCAAAGAGATTGCTCCCCGTGAAGTAATGATTTACACCATCGATCGTGAGACGCCCGACCAGCACCTGCAAAAGGCTACACACGAAGAATTAGATGCTATCTGTGATCGTGTCATCGCATTGGGAATCCCTTGCACAGCATCATATTAACGTTTCTCTATTCTTAATATCCCTATCACGGAAAGATTCCTATTATAGAAATATCCAATACGAAAGTATAAACCAAACATAATGGACACACTTTTGATGTGCCTATTTTATTTTGACGAATGTATAAATCCTCCGTCTCTCTTACTTATAAAACAAATTACTTTAAGTTTAGTTGAGGGTTACTTGCATTACCAGAAGCCTACAGAGCCTACTGAAATGTCATAACTTTTCTTATTCCTACAATCTCAATACATGCTCTTTTGGCTTCTAAAAGACGCCTTATTGACTTGCAAAAGGTGCCCTTTTGAGGTCTAACTAACGCCCTTTTGAGGCCCAATTAAGCACCTCTTACTTTACTACTTTGTAACTAACTGATTCGCTGTTGATTGCAAACTTGCTTTTTACACGTATTTTTGTCTTTGCTATTAGATGTTTTATCCGAATTTATGTCATGATTTTTCAAAACCTTATCTACGGAAACATAAGCCCAAATAAAGCTTTCAGTTTAACCCATATCTAATAAACGAATAAAAAAGGAGAGTCAACCTCACGGCTGGCTCTCCCATCATCAAAAATTTATAGGTATGAAAATTATAATTTGCTAATGATTCCTTCTTCAGTTCCTCGTACGAATTCAAGGATATTACGGATTGCAGGTGAATCTGGCACCTGTTGTTCTATCTGAATACATGCATCAAAAACTGATGTCTGACCATGGAACAACAGACGATAAGCATTCGCAATATGTTTAATTACCTTATCATCAAGCCCGGCAGTCTTACTTACAGTTGTATTTACACCATTAAAACCAATAGGTGAGCCACCAGCTATAATATAAGGAGGGACGTCCTTAGAGAAGGTTGTACCAGCTTGTACCACAGCATATTCACCAACACGAGTATTGGCTTTCTCAACAACATTAGATGAGATAAGAGCACCGGTACCAATGTTACAATCACCAGCTACCTTTGCACCATAACCAAAGACACAACGGTCACCAACGACAGTGTCATGACTGATATGTGCACCTTCCATCAAGAAGTTGTTTGAACCAAGAACTGTCTTGCAACCACGATGTGTAGCACGATTGATGACAACATTCTCTCGAATAATATTATTATCACCTATAATCAGTTCGCTCTTCTCGCCCACAAACTCAAAGTCCTGTGGCAAGGCAGCAAGTACTGAACCTTGGTGAATCTTATTTCCGTTACCCATACGAGTACCATTCAAGATACTCACAAAGGGAAAGATTATACAGTTATCACCTATGACAACATCATCCTCTATGTATACGAATGGGAATATCTTACAGCCGTCTCCAATCTTTGCCTTTGGAGATATATCAGCTTTTGGACTAATTTCGCTACTCATAATCTTAAATATTTAATTTCAGTATCTACCAACAATCATTTGATGTATCACATCAGTAATCGTGGTAATCATAATTATGAATTATAAATTGTAAATTGTGAATTAACACAGTAATCATAATTATGAATTCTGAATTCTGAATTACTTCGCACCTCCACCTAAGGCTTTGTACAGATTGACAATTGACTGAAGCTTTGTAAACTGCTCCTGTACCTGTGAGATTTCTGCATTAAGCAAACTCTGCTGTGCAGTGATAACCTCAAGATAAGTGCTTGAACTCTGAGTATAAAGCATCTGTGTATGCTCAACATTCGTCTTCAAGACATCAATCTGCTGCTTACGCAACTGCTCCTTTTCATTGGCTGCATTGTAAGCTACAAGTGCATTGCTCACCTCTGAGCCAGCCTTAAGAATACTGTTCTGCCATGTGTTGTATGCCTGCTTGTACTTATCTTCGGCAACACGCAAACCAGCTGTCAGCTGACCACGCATAAAGATAGGTTGTGTAAGACTTCCTACAACACTTAAAAGAAGTTTTCCAGGATTTACCATACCACCACCATTCGTCCATGCGCCAGTAGGAGAGATGGTCAATGCTGGATAGAAACGGCTGCGAGCTGTCTGAACATTATAGAAGCACTGTGCCAAAGCCATCTCGTTTGCATGTACATCAGCACGATTGCTCAATAGCTGTACACCGATACCACCTGCAAAGTTAGCTGGCAGACTCTGATTCTCAAGACTACCACGTGCTACGGTCTGAGCAGGTTCACCAAGGAGTAAGCTAAGCGTATTCTCTGTCTCACGAATCTGACGACGAATGTCTGCAGCCTGTGTTTGAACACTGTAGAAAGCAGCCTCAGCACTCTGTACACTCGTTGAACGAGCACGACCAAACTCCATCTGAAGTTTCATCACATCCCAAGTATTCTTGGTCAGACCTAACATGTCATCGACAATCTGCTTTTGACGGTCAAGCATTAAAAGGGTATAATAAAGATTAGCGACACTACTTATAAGCGTTGTCTGTGCATAAACCTTATAATCTTGTGCCTGCATCATCGTCATCTGAGCAGCCTTCTTTGAAGAACGCAACTTACCAAAGAGGTCTACCTCCCAACTTGCTGAGATTGGAAGTGAGTAAGACTGTGTAGATGATGTATGTGTACCGAAATGAGAAATAGTTCCTGTCGGTGCAAAGACTACTGATGGTAAGAAAGACAACTTAGCCGCCTTAACCTGCTGCTCAGCAATATCAACATTCAATGCAGCATTGAGCAAGTCTGGATTATTATTAAGTGCCTTCTCAATAAGAGTCTGCAGATGTGGGTCAGTAAAGACACTGCGCCATGGCAGATTACCAAAGTCATTAGCACCCTCAAGCGCAGCCTTGTCATCAACAGGGTCGCGCACAATGCCGTTCGTCTTCACATCTGGACGCTCGTAATTGCCATAGAGACTCTTACAGCCTGTCAATGACAGGGCTGCGAGAGCTATGATGATTATATTTAATTTCTTCATTGTTATTCCTTTATTAGTGTCTACTCTTCAATCTTATAATCCGTTGCAGGTCTTTTTGAGAACTGCTCGAGTTCCTTGATTACATCACGGCTTGCCTCATCCTCAAATACGAGAGGCTTAACACGCTCCTGTAAGTACTGGAAGAAGGCGAACAGAGCTGGGACAACGAATACCTGACAGAGTGTACCGATAAGCATACCACCGACAGCAGCTGCACCCAACGTCTGGTTACCATTACGACCTACACCACTCGCAAACATCAATGGTAACAAACCGATAATCATTGCAAGAGAGGTCATAAGGATAGGACGGAGACGAGCACCAGCACCTAAGATTGCTGCATACTTAATCGCCATACCTGTACGACGACGCTCAAGAGCGAACTCTACAATAAGAATAGCATTCTTTGCCAACAGACCAATCAACATAATCAGTGAAATCTGCATATAGATATCATTGTTATGTCCGAAGATCAACGTAAAGATAAATGCACCAGACAAACCGATAGGAATAGAAAGAATTACAGCCAAAGGAAGGATGTAGCTCTCATACTGAGCACTCAAAATCAAGTAAACGAATACGATACAAAGAACAAAAATCATTGCGGTAGAGTTAGATGCCTCCTTCTCTGAACGAGTCAGACCAGAGAACTCATAACCATAACCCTGTGGCAATACTTGTTTTGCAACCTCCTCTGCAGCCTGAATAGCCTGACCAGAAGAGTAACCATCAGCTGGTGTAGCATTGATTGCGATAGAGGTAAAGAGGTTGAAACGAGTGATATTTGATGGACCATAGACACGCTTCAATGTACAGAACTCGCTTACAGGTGCCATTCCACCAGCAGTTCTTACGTAGATATTGGTCAGTCCATCCTCATTCATACGACTCTCAACCGTACCTTGAATCATAACACGGAAGAGTTTACCATAAGCGTTGAAGTTCGAAGCATACATACCACCATAATATCCCTGCAATACTGATAGAATTGCAGCTGGTGATGTACCTGCCTGTTTTGCCTTTGCCACATCAACATCTACCATATACTGTGGATAGTTAGGGTTGTAAGTGGTAAGTGCACGACTAAACTCTGGACGCTTGTTCAATGCAGCCAAATAGTCCTGTGCTACCTTATAGAACTTATTAAGGTCGCCACCCGTCTTATCCTGCAACACGAAAGACACACCATTTGTGAGTCCATAACCAGGAATCATTGGTGATCCAAAAGCAATAATCTGTGCACCCTTGATACTTGCTGTCTGCTTGTAAATCATACCCAAAATCATATTAGATGATGTAGGGTCGATGAACAAACCGGCTATACCTGCGCCATCAAAGACAGACTTAATGCGATCTATCATTCCATACTTACGCTCGGCAAATGGTTTTAACTTGATAATAAAGGTTGACTGGTTAGAACCCTGTCCTGCCATGAAGTTGTAACCAACAATTTGCTCACGACGTTCGATATATGGGTTACTTGCCAACATCTTATCAACTTGATCAGTTACCTTTTGGGTCTCTACCTGTGATGTACCCGGTGGCAAACTAATCATTGCAAACAACGTACCTGTATCCTCATTTGGAACAAGACCAGTCTGCGTGAATTTCATTGTTACAACAAGTGCAACAATACCTAATATAACCGCAAGACTGGAAATCCAACGATGGTTGATGATCTTCTCAACAACCTTCTGATACTTAGTATTAATCTTGTCATACTGCGTATTGAAAGCCATGTGGAAACGGTCAACACGTGACAACTTCTTATGCTCGTCCTTACTATGTGGCTTCAAGAAGATAGCACAAAGCGCAGGAGACAATGTCAAAGCGTTCAAAGCAGAGATAACGATAGACACAGCCATCGTCACACCGAACTCACGATAGAATGTACCAGAGGTTCCACCCATAAATGATACTGGAACGAATACGGCTGCCATCACCAGAGTAATAGAGATAATAGCACCAGAGATTTCATTCATCGCATCAATAGCAGCTGTCAACGCACTCTTATAACCTAAGTCGAGTTTTGCATGTACAGCCTCAACGACCACAATGGCATCGTCGACTACAATCGCAATCGCCAACAACAATGCCGAAAGGGTTAGCAAGTTGATAGAGAAACCAAATACCCAAAGGAAGAAGAAGGTTCCTATCAATGCCACTGGTACTGCAATCATTGGAATTAACGTTGAACGAATGTCCTGCAAGAAGATATACACAACGAAAAATACCAATAAAAGAGTTATAAACAATGTAAAGACTACCTCTTCGATTGAAGCAAAGAGGAACTCTGTTACATCCTGCTCAATTGTAACTTTCATGCCCGGCGGCATCTGCTTCTGAGCATCAGCCAAGGCTGTCTTTACGTCATCTGCAATCTGTGTAGCATTTGAACCAGCGACCTGGTTTACCATACCAATAACAGCAGGACGGCTGTTGTTCTTCATCATAACTGAATACATCAGACCACCCAACTCAACCTTTGCTACATCGCGCAAGTGAACGGTTTGACCATTGGTATTGCTTGAAATAATGATATTGCCATACTCCTCTGGAAGTCTTTAGACGTCCCTTATAACGCATGGTATACTCAAACTTCTGATTGCTCTGCTCCCCAAATGAACCTGGCGCAGCCTCAATATTCTGCTCTGCCAAAGCCATAGATACATCTGATGGAACCAACTTATGCTGCTTCATCTTATCTGGATACAGCCAGATACGCATAGAGTAGGTCTTCATACCCGGTATGTGTACGTCACCGACACCATTGATACGCTTCAACATTGGCACGATATTGATATTGTTATAGTTCGTCAAGAACTCATCATCATATCGTCCGTCATCTGTTGTCAATGAATACATAACAACATTTGAGCTCTGACGCTTTGACACCGTCACACCCGCACGTGTTACCTCAGCAGGCAACAACGCCTGTGCTTGTGACACACGGTTCTGTACATTGACTGCTGCCATATTAGGGTCTGCACCCTGCTTGAAGTAAACAGTAATCATTGCCATACCAGCATTGGTTGCTGTTGACTCCATATAAGTCATGTTCTCAACACCATTGATACTCTCCTCCAATGGTGTAATAACTGAATTCAATACGGTCTGTGCATCAGCTCCTTGATAAAATGTCTGAATAGAAATCGTAGGAGGTGCAATATTCGGATATTGTTCAATAGGCAGTGATATCAATCCAATGATACCCAAGAGTACAAAGAAGATTGATATAACCGTTGACAATACCGGTCGTTTGATAAAATTCGTAAATGTCATAATACCTAATTCTTTATTTAGGGTTTATAAATGTCGAATGAGTTAAGCAATTCATCATCACCCATCATTCAACACCTATCACCCATCACTTACTTATCTTCTCCCTTCATAGCTTTGAGGAAGCCTGATGCTGAGCCTTGATTTGCACCCAACTTCTCTGCTTTCTCAATGGCTTTATCATACTCTGCAGGTGTAAGTGCTGTTATCTTTGCGCCATCCTCAAGACTTGAAAGGCCCTTGCTCACAATACGGTCACCCATCTTAAGACCACTTGTAACAATATAATTGATACCATCATTCTGTGGGTCAACAGTTATCTCGGTATAATGTACCTTACTATCACCATCAACCTTATATACAAAGATCTTATCTTGAACCTGTACAGTAGCTTCCTGTGGTACTAACAAAGCACGGTTATTATTCTTTGCAATAACAATCTGACCGCTACCACCGCTCTTCAACAAGTGTTCTGGATTAGGGAAACGTGCAATAACACTTACTGTACCAGTTGTTGCATCTATAATACCACTGGTTTTAACAACTACACCTTCATGGTTATAAGTTGTACCATCAGCTAACATCAAACTTACACTTGGGAAAGACTTGATAGCATTATTCAAACCATTATTAGTACGGCTGAGCTTTAAGACATCTGACTCTGTCATTGAGAAGTGAGACTTCTATAGAAGAAGTGTTGCTCACTGTGGTAACAGGCTGTGCAGAAGAGGCGCTAACCAAAGCACCCTCCTTATAAGGAAGACTACCAACATAACCTGATGCAGGACTCTTCACATAGCAGAAGCCGAGGTTATCTTTAGCTGTTGCGAGCATTGCCTGAGCCTGACGAACAGCAGCATGTGCCTGAGTTACTGCTGCATTAGCAGATGCTACGCCACTCTGTGCTTGGCTAACAGCAGCCTGGGCAGTCTCATACGCATTCTTTGCTGATTCCAACTCGTACTCACCTATTACCTTATTATTATAAAGGTTCTTACTGTTACTATAAGTCAATCGTGAAGTTGCAGCCTGCGCATTGGCTGAATTCAGACTTGCATTAGCCTGAACAACACGAGCTGGGCGCGCCTGCAACGCAACCAATACGTAACCCCCCAT
>BNJU01000922.1_pt1 | contig 69395 bp, 63 predicted proteins | sample 8539281 | NCBI WGS metagenome assembly BNJU01 (sample SAMD00202456, study PRJDB9452) | human saliva metagenome | isolation source: human saliva | place: Japan | reverse complement strand
ACGCATCGACCGCGTCAGATACCGGTATCTCTATACCGGTATCAATCCGGTCGTCGCCGTCGGTCCTGGTGTGCCCGCGATAAGAGTCGGAAGATCGTTGTCGACTACGGCGGCGCAAATGTCGCGAAGCCGCTTTACGTCGGGACACCTCCGCTCCGCCATCATCGGCGCAGGCCTCAAAGCGCATGGGCGCTTTCTTCGGAAACGGATGATGGGCGATGTGCACCTCGGTGATTGGGGTCGCAGATGGGACTCATTATCGAGGGCTGCGCCTTCTAAGCCGGAGCTCCCGTGCTGACGAAAAACTTCACCGGTGCGTATCCGGAGGAAGCGCCGTTACGATGCCGAGCGAGGGAGTTTACCCACGACCAGCAAGCGTTCCAAGGAGGACGAGGCCTTTACCGAGGAGCGCATCAGAGCAACGTGAAAGTTGCAGAGCGGCGATCGGGTTCCACCGCGCTCTGGAAGCACATTCTTCGTGTGTCAAGGCGGATTTAAAGAAAAACTACGAGTACGCTTGCGTCTCGTTTGAACTCTGGAAGGGGAGTCCGATGCGCAGCCGCTGATTCCCGGTCTTATCGAAGATCTCGAGACGCGGGGCATTGCGCGAGCTTCCGAGGGGGCGCTGGTCGTCGACATTGCGGAGCCGGGCGACAAGAAGGAACTTCCGCCCCATCGTTCAAGTCGGGCGGCGCGGCACTCATGCAGACCAGCGACCCGCAACCTTAATCGACCCGCGAGGCGACGCCTCGCCGGACTGCCATTTACGTGACGGACAGCGCCAGGAACTCCACTACACGCAGTTCTTCCGCGTTGCGCGGAAGGCGGGCATTGTTCCGCCGGCGCATGAGCTCATCTACATCGGTTTCGGCACGATGAACGGCAAGGACGGGAAGCCGTTTAAGACCCGTGAGGGCGGCGTGATGCGCTTGAGACCTTGATTCGGGGAGATTCAGGAGGCGGTTTCTACCCGCATCGCGGAGAATCCGGAGATCACAGCGGAGGCAGCGCGCACTTCGGAGCAGGTGGCGCTCGCCCGCACTGAAATACGCGGACCTCTCGAACCAGGCCTCGAAACGGGACTATGTTTTCGACCTGGAGCGCTTTGCCTCCTTTGAGGGGCAACACCGGACCCTCACATTCTCTACACGGCGGTGCGCATCAAGTCCATACTCATACGCGGAGCGGGGCGGCGCCCGTGAGGCTGACCGACCCTTCGCCCGGCGGAGCGGGCGAAAAGGCCTCTTCCTCGATTTGGCGCGCTATCAGTGATTCGCGGGCCTGGAAAGAACTTGCCGCACCGCATCTGCCAGTATCTCTACGGACTTGCGGATCACTTCAATTCCTTCTACCACGCGGTCCGCATCCTGCAGGAGCCGGATGAGGCAGAAAGCGCGGCTACCTCGCGCTGATTTGCATTTCCTGGAGCAGGTGATTGAACTACTCGCGGTTCTCGGCATGGAAGTGCCGAACGCATCGTAAAATGTCAAAGCTTTGTACAGAGCCACGCATTGCGATGGTTTTCTAATTTGACAGTTTTCGGCATGTTATAATATTAACGCAGAAGTAACTGAATCGGAAAAGAAAGAGGTAGTCAGATGGGATTGGCAACTTTCGAGGCGGCGTCCATCCGTTTGAGGAGCAAAGGAACTCCGCGACGGAAGCTGTCACTGTGCTGAAAGCCGACTTCCGGCGAGATGGTGTATCCTCTCGCAGCACATCGGCGCTCCGGCAAAAGGCAATCCGTCAAGGTCGGGGACGTGAGGTGCTGCGGCAGAAAATCGCCGAGGCGGGCGGTTTTATCTCGGCGGTCGTGGTGAGCTCCGTGTCGGAGCGTAAAGAAAGATTGAGCCCCGCGTCACCGCAGGCGGCGCGAAGGCATCTCGATTGTGATCGAGAACGACGGTCCCGTATACGGCGGTCGAGGGACTCGGAGAAGACAGAGATACAGCGAAGCTCAGCAAACAGGAAATCCGGGACATTGTCCGCGAAGCCGGCATTGTGGGTCTCGGCGGCGCAGGCTTTCCGACCAACGTAAAGCTCACGCCGAAAGATGAGTCAAAAGATTGACTATGTCATTGTAAACGGCGCTGAGTGCGAGCCCTATCTGACCTGCGATTACCGCAGTGATGATTGAGGAGTCGGGCGTCTGGTCGGCGGTCTGCAGGTCATGCTGCAGCTCTTTGAGAACGCAGAAGGCTGTGATCGGCATCGAGGAACAACAAAGCCGAAGGCCATCGAGCTCCGCGCGCTTGTGAAAGACAGAGCCGAGAGATTGCGGTGGAGCCCTTAAGAACCAAAGTACCCGCAGGGCGGCGAGCGCTCGCTGATTTATGCGGTGACCGGCAGAGAAATCAACTCCTCCATGCTCCCCGGCGGATGCGGGCTGTGTCGTGGACAATGTGAACACAGTCGCGCGATTTACGATGCGGTTTTGTAGCGGACCCCGATTTTGGAGCGCGTGATTACCGTCACCGGCGATGCTGTGGAAGGAACCGCAGAACTTCAAAGGTCAGAACCGGCATGAACTACAACGACATCATCGAGGCGGCCGGCGGCTGTCGGCGAGCCGAAGAAGATACTCCGGCGGTCCCACGATGGGCCAGGCCATGATATACCACGGATGTCCCGGTCACGAAGAACTCCTCTTCCTGACTTGCTTCCTCGAGGACAGGTCGAGAAGAACCCGAAGTCCCTGCATCCGCTGCGGACGCTGCGGTGAGTATCGAGTTTCTGGTTCGGTGCTCATGATGCAGACCTGCATGGCCGGGAAACAGCGAGGGCTATAAAAGCTCTACGGCATGGAGTGCATTGAGTGGCAGCTGTTCTACATCTGTCCCGCAGGACGGCCGCTGACCGCAGGCGTTCAAGCAGATGAAGCGCCGCATCGGCGAAGAGCGGCGTCAAAAGGCTGCCGCAGAAGGCAGCGAGCGGAAAGGAGGCAAAGTAAGCGATGAATTTATTGGTCTTTTCGCCTTCCGCACGTGAGACCGCGTTTCCACGCGGGAGATCATGCTGGATGTCTGCGTGCCATGATTCCGACGGCAGTTTACGGTGTCGTGCAGTTCGGTCTCCACGCTCTGGGTGATTATGGTCACGGTCGCGCTGCGGTGCTCTCGAGCACCTCTGGCAGCGCGGCAGAAAAGAAAGAGTGACGATTACGGACTTCTCCGCGGTTGTCACAGGTCTCATCCTGGCACTCAATCATGCCGCCGGAGAATTCCATCTGGATTCCGGCGCTCGGCGCTGTCTTTGCGATTGTGATTGTAAAAGCAGATGTTCGGCGGCCTCGGCCAGAACTTCGCATGAACCCGGCGCTTGCCGGCAGATGTTTCCCTGCTGATTTCGCTCGCGAAGTATATGAATAACTTCACCTCAAAGCCGATTAATCTTCGACGCGACGACCAGGTGCGACCCCGCTTGCGATTATGAAGACCGCGATGAAGGCGGGCTCGCTCGGCGACCGCGGATGTGAATCTCTTTCAGCTCTTTGTGGGTCACATTCCGGGCACCATCGGTGAGGTCTCACCAATTGGGTGCTCTGTCTCGGCGCGGCTTACCCTGCTCTGGAGAAAAGGTGATCAGCTTTGAGATTCCGGTCATCTACATTGCATCGACCGCGCTCTTTGTCTTCATCTCCGGCGAGCACAACGTGAGACTACGTGCTCGCACAGGTGCTCGGCGGCGGTCTGAGTTTTCGGTGCCTTCTTCATGGCGACCGACTACGCGTCCACCCGCTCACCAAGAAGGGCAGATGATTACGCACTGATTATCGGCATCACTGACGGACTTTTCCGCATCTTCGGTACCGGTGCGGAGGGTGTCTCATGCTCGATTATCATCGGCAACATGACTCTCGCCGCTCATTGAGAGCGCAACCATTCCGAAGGCATTCGGCAGAAGGGGGCAAAAAGCATGAGCAAGACAAAAAGAAACTTCGTTTTGTGAGCGATGCCCTGCGCCTCATGCTGATCACGGTGATCGCGGGCCTCTGCTCGGCGTCGTCTATACCGTGACCCGCGAGCCGATTCAGGCGGCGCAGAAAGTGCAACGACGATTGCGGCGTACAAGCAGGTGTTCCCGGATGCCGCTGACCTTTCAGGAGAATCCGGACGGCGCGGCGCTCATTGAGGCGAACGCGGCTCCCTCGCGGAGCAAGGCTTCGGCAATGTCCTGATTGACAAGGTGGTCAATGCGGTCGATGCGAACGGTCAGGTGGTGGGCCACATTATCAATGCGAGCTCGAAGGACGGCTACGCGGACTGCGTCGATTTCGGTCGGCATTCAGGCGGACAATCAGACCGTGAACGGTATTGCCTTCCTCTCGATTTTCGGAGTCGGCGGGTCTCGGCACGAACGCACGCGACACCGACTGCGCTACAAGCAGTTTAACGGCAAGAAGGGGCGAGAAGTTTGAGGTGACCAAGGCCGGAGACGGCGAACTGACAACAACAAGATCAACGCGATTTCCGGTGCGACCATCACCTCCCGCGCAGGGTGACCAATGCGGTCAACGCGGCGCTCTACTTTAGTGAACAACGGCTTAAAACAGTGAGGGGGAAAAGATTCCGTGAAAGTATGGGATGGGAACGCCCGAAGAACGGTATCATCACAGAGAATCCGGTCTTCATCATGGCGCTGGGACTTTGCCCCACCTTTGCAGTTACGACCTCCGCGGTCACTGCAATCGGAATGGGACTTTCGTCTCTGGTTGTTCTGATGTTTTCGAACTTTTTGATTTCCGCGCTCTCGGGCGTGATTCCGGGGAGAGTGCGTCTTCCCGCGGAGATTGTCGTCGTCGCGTCCCTCGTGACCATCGTGCAGCTTCTGATTCAGGGTTTTGCACCCTCGATTTACACGGCTCTCGGCATTTACATTCCGCTGATCGTCGTAAACTGCATCATCCTGGGCCGCGCGGAGGCGTATGCGCTCGGCGCAAAGCCGATTCCGGCGCTCTTTGACGGCATCGGCATGGGACTCGGCTTTACCCTGGCTCTTCTGCTCCTCGGCTCCTTCCGTGAGCTCATCGGCGCAGGTTCGATTTTCGGCATCGAGCTGATCCCGGATGCTTACCATATTTCGATTTTCGTTCTGCCCCCGGGTGCCTTCTTTGTGATGGCCTTCCTCGTAGCGGCAATGCAGTACTATCAGGATGAGAATCGCGGTCGGAAGAAGACCAACGGTCCCTCCTCGAAGAGGTGAAGACCAAGGTCGTGAAGCCGGTCGCAAAGCCGGCGGCGGCGGTGACACAGGCGGCAGCTGCGACTCAGGCAGCGGCACCCGCAACGGCTGAGGCACAAAGCCCGGCAGCGGCGGAGAAGAAAGAGGAGGCGAAGTGATGTCAAAGATAGCATTGCTCCTGGTGAGCGGCGCAGTTGGTCAACAACGTCGTGCTCTCCAGATTCCTCGGACTCTGCTCTTTCGTCGGTGTCTCGAAGAAAAAGGACACCTCGGCCGGCATGGGCGGCGCGGTTATCTTTACGATATTCCTCGCGACCATCCTTTCCTCGCTGGTCTACATGTTCGTGCTGCGGCCGCTTAAAATCGACTATCTGCAGACCATTGTGTTCATTCTTCTGATTGCGTCCCTCGTGCAGTTCATCGAGATGTTCATGAAGAAGAGTATGCCCGCCATGCACGCATCCCTCGGTATTTACCTCCCCCTGATTACGACGAACTGCGCCGTGCTCGGCGTGGCACTCGACAACGTACAGAAGAGTACAATTTCATTGAGGGGTCTGCATGGGAGCGTCGGCACCGCAGCCGGCTATGCCATTGCCATTGTCATCCTTGCGGGCATCCGCGAGAGATGTGAGGGCAACGACATTCCGAAGTACTTCCGCGGCCTGCCCATCGTATTGATTATTTCGGGACTCATGGCAATCGCATTCACCGGCTTCACGGGCATGATCAGCTGAGCGGAGGGAGAGAGATGAATTATACAATTATCATTGTCTCGTTTGCGATTGTCGGTATCGTCGGACTGATTTGCGGCATGGGTCTCGGCGTTGCAAGCGAGAAGTTCAAAGTAGAAGTAGATGAGAAGGAACTTGCGGTCCGCGAGGCGCTGCCCGGCAACAACTGCGGTGCCTGCGGTTTTCCGGGCTGTGACGGCTGCGCGCACGCGATTGCAATCGGCGAAGCGGCGGTCACCCAATGTCCGGTCGGCGGCAAGCCGGTCGCACAGAAGATTGCGGACATCATCGGTGTCCAGGCGGGCGAGGCGGTCAAGAAGGTCGCAATGGTCCGTTGCTCCGGTACCTGTGACAAGGCGATTAAGCGCGCCAAGAACGTGGGTCCGATCGACTGTAACCAGATGTCGGTCATGCCCGGCGGCGGCGACCTCGGCTGTGAATTCGGCTGCCTCGGCGGCGGCTCCTGCGTGAAGGTCTGCGAATTTGACGCCATCCATGTGGTGGACGGCATTGCCGTGGTCGACAAGGAGAAGTGCGTGGCCTGCGGTCTCTGCGTCAAGGCTTGCCCGCGTCACATCATCGAGATGACGACCTACAAGGCAAAGTACCACGTGAGATGTATGTCGCAGGAAAAGGGCAAGGCAGTCAAGGATGTCTGCCAGGCGGGCTGCATCGGCTGCACGCTCTGCGTGAAGGAGTGTAAGTTCGACGCCATTCACATGAACGGAAACGTGGCCCAGATCGACTACGACAAGTGTGTGAACTGCGGCGCCTGCGCGAGAAAGTGCCCGGTCAGCGTTATCAACTAAAACGCCGCGCAACAAGAAAAGTCAGCATCGCATACAGATCAAAGAAGCGCCCTGTCCATAGCGGACAGGGCGCTTTTGTATCAGCGACGGGAATTTTGCGGAAAAATGATGAGGTTTCTCAAAAAAAAGGTATAATCGAGGTGGTATATCTCGAAAATGAGAGGAGTATTCAGACAAGTCCTGTGATGACACAAAGATGAACGTCTGAAGCATTGTAATCGCAGGTTGTTGCGGTAACAGGATTGTTTAAGCCATGAATTGCACAGAGAAAAACGGAAGGACGGAGGAGGTTTGCGGGATGAAAGAACACAGAACATGGTTCGTTGCAGTGTTGTTTTTGGTCATAGGAATTTTTCTCGGAAGCTTCGGTATGAAGCAATATGAGAGCTGGAAGAATCAAAGCTATGTCGGAACGGAGGAACAGGACAGCGCCGCATATCTCGGGACACCGCTCTACAGCGATATGCCGATTGAAGGCTATGAGAATCCCGCGCCGCAGCTTGTGCTCTATCACATGAAGAAGACAGATCTCGGCAAAGTGAATATGGACGCGCTGCGGCGGCAGTACAGCTCGAATAAAAACCTGCTCTGCTTTGTGTTCGAGGATTATACAGCACTTTCGGTAGAGACGGGCGACGGGAGAACTCGCTTTGCAAGCTGGAATCCCGAGAAAGAGAGACTCTCGCTGTTGCCGTAAAGCCCCGGCAGTTTGGCAGAATTTTTGCGGATCGCGAAAGCGCCCCTGTCCACAGCGGACAGGGCGCTTCTTTTTGCCTTGTAAGGCGTGCTTCAGCGTTCCGATATCTGCACGACCAGGCGGTGCGGCAGGCAGGCAATGATTTCGCCGGTGCGGGAGATGCGCCCGGTGTGCACGCAGACTTTGTCGGGGCAGTTGGCCTCGCTGATCCAGGCCTCGCCGTTATGAATGATGAGGGTATTTACGCCGCCGTCCGAGGTTTGGAAGACATCTTCTCGGTCTTTCGAAAGCGGATAGTCGCCGACCACCGTTCCGTACTGCGAGACAATGACGCGCATACCGCGCTTGCTGCTTCCGAGCCGCTGCCAAAGGAGTAAGAGCAGCGCTGCGAGGCAGAGGACGGCAATGAGAATCAGCTCCCGTTTTCTTTTTTGTGTCATGCGTTTTCTTCCCCGGGGAGCCCGAAGCGGGAAAGAGACGAATTCTGGTAGCGGGCATCTTGGGTTACTTCCGGGCCAAACCAGGCGGGCGGCAAAAAGCGCGCCGCACTCTCTTCGTCGGGGAACTCCACTTCGACGAGCCAAAGCCCCGACAGCGCCCCGTGAAACACATCGAGTTCCGCGGTGGGCTCTGTGCCGGAGAGCGGAATTCGATAGCGTGTCTTTTCGATGCGGAGACCGTCACACTTTTCGAGAAGGTGGGCAAAGCTCTCCGCCGTGAGCGGCAGATTATACTCTGTCCGCTTCATAAGGCCGTTGCCCTTATAGGTGAGAACATAGGTCTCGCCCTCGCGCCGCACGCGCAGGGTCGGCGAGGTCGAGAGATAGCCCTGTAGATACTCCTGATGCGGAAAGTCGTTCAGCGCTTCCGGCAGCGCGTCGATTAAAAATTTGCGTTCTATTTCCATGTGTTCCATACAAAATAACCTCTCGTTTCCGTAAAAAAACGGCTTTTCTGTTTTCGTAAAAAACGTCTTGCCCGGGTTCGTAAAAACCGACTCAACTGCTTTCGGAAAAAACAGCTTTCTTGTTTTCGCACCAAACCGTCTTTCTGTTACGTACCAACCGCCCCTTCTCTGACGCGGACTGCGCTGATTGCGTCTCGCTCGGTGTTCGGTCGAGTGAATCGTGCGAAAGCGGCTGTCACAGGACAAGTGCGAATCCGATGCACCGTTCAGTCGATCGGTCATGAAGTAGGCAGTACTATCTTACGCGCTTGCTGTCTATTTTTCCATGGCAATTTTATCCGGCAACTTCCTTGCTGAGCGCCAAAGCGGAGCGCTCAAAGCGCGGAATCGCGGCCGCCGAACTTGAATTTTTGTACAAAAAAGAGTACAATACAAACAGAACGATAGTTCGGGCGAAGGGCGCCCGTATGGAAAGGATGAGACCATGACAGAGCGTATTTCGAAGGAAGTTGTCGAGAAACTGATGCACGCACCCAGTGCCTGCAAAGAAGCGGTGCAGGCGGGCGAGCGTTATTTAGAGGCAGTCGGTACCCCGGAGGAGGAAGCGGCGCGACATGCGCTGGTGGAGGAACTCAAGAAGGATGTGACGGACATTGACGGGCTCATTGCCTTTGCGTCTTCCCCGGCGGGCGAGGCTGTCTTTGGCAAGGAGGGGGCGGAAGCAACCCGGAAGGCGGCTGAAGCTGCCAAGGCGGGCGGCGAACACTACTGCATCTGCGATGCCTGCCAAGCGGGCGCGGAGATACTCCGGGAAGCCGGTGAGGTGTGAGCGCAATGGAACTCTTGAGAGAAGAGTTTACGCCCTTACAGCGTGAATGTCTGGCCTGCGGGAGAGCGGGGGCTTCCTATCTGCTACTGCAACCCGCTGATGAGCATGATCTTTCGGGCATCGAAGAAGAGGCAAAGCTGCTCGCGGCCTTTGAGGACAAGGGGCAGCTTCCCGGGCACGGCCTTTTGGTCGCGGTCCGTGTAAACGACTGGTCTTCGGAGCTCTCCCCCTGGGAAGCGCCCCAACCTTCGGGCAGTGCCCTCTTCGGCGACGGTGCACCCGCTTTTTTGGAAAAGCTGCTCGCCTTAATCCCGGAACTGCAACGCCGCTTCGGTCTGGCTGCGGATTGCCCGGTGTTACTCGGCGGCTACTCGCTCGCGGGCTTTTTCTCGCTCTGGGCGGCGTACCGGACGGATGCGTTTCAGGCGGTTGCGGCGGCATCGCCCTCCCTATGGTTCCAAGGTTTTATGAAGTATCAGCGAGGCCGTAAGCCGAGGGTCAAAGCGGTCTCTCTGAGCCTTGGAGACAAGGAGGAAAAGACCAGAAACGAGATGATGGCGAGCTGCGGCAGCGCAATGCGTCAGTACCATGAAGAACTTTCGGAGCTTATGGAACCCGGTGCTCTGGTATTCGAGTGGAATCCGGGCGGCCACTTTGACGAAAATGCGAAACGAACGGCCCGCGCCTTCTATCTCGCGGAGAAGATGCTCGCCCGCCGCGCTTGAAAAGCATTGTTACAACGGGGGCTCTGTGCTATACTGTTCTACTGAATACGTCTCATTTGCAAGAAGTATGCTAATTCAGAGAGAACAGATATCTAGGAGGAAGCCCCGATGGCATTTAAGGTAGAGCAGAAAGAAAACAATATGGCAGTGATCACGGTGACCGTGCCGAAGGAAGATTTTCAGAAGGCAATCACCGCAGCGTACAACCGCGAGAAGTCGAAGTATCAGGTGCAGGGTTTCCGGAAGGGCCATGTTCCGCAGGCTGTGATCGAGAAGTACTACGGCCAGGGCGTCTTCTTTGAGAGCGCTGTGAACAGCTGCATCAATGATACCTATCCGGAGGCTTCGAAGGAGAGCGGTCTCACGATCGTGTCCCGCCCGGAGATCAATGTGACCGAGATCGGCAAGGATCAGGATTTGGTCTACACGGCTACGGTTGCGACCAAGCCAGAAGTGAAGCTCGGCGCTATAAGGGCATTGAGGTCAAGAAGGCAGATGCCGAGGTGACCGAGGAGGATCTCAACGAGGCTCTGCAGAAGGAGCGCGAGAAGAACGCGCGCCTCGTGACGGTCGATGACCGCGCGGCGGAGACCGGCGACAGTGTCAAAGATTGACTTTGACGGCAGCATTGACGGCGTTCACTTTGACGGCGGCAGGGGCGAGAACTACCCGCTGGTGCTTGGCAGCGGCAGCTTCATCGACGGCTTCGAGGAGCAGATTGTGGGCCACAAGACCGGCGACAGCTTCGATGTCAACGTGACCTTCCCGGAGGAGTACCATGCGAAGGAACTCGCGGGCAAGCCGGCAGTCTTTGCCTGCAAGCTGCTTGAGATCCAGAGAAAGGATCTTCCGGAGCTGAACGATGAGTTCGCAAGCGAAATTTCGCAGTTTGAGACCCTCGACGAGTACAAGGCTGACTTAAAGAAGCAGCTCGAAGAGGCAAAGGCGAAGGCAGCTGCTGCGCAGAACGAGAACAATGTCGTGGAGAAGGTGGTCGAGAACGCAGAGATCGAGCTTCCGGCACCGATGGTCGACATGCAGTGCGAGCAGATGCTCGACGACTATGCGCGTCGCATGCAGTCTCAGGGCCTGCCGCTTGAGCAGTACATGCAGTACACCGGCATGACGGTGGAGAAGCTGAAGGAGCAGTTCCGCCCGCAGGCCGAGAGAAACTTAAAGACCAGACTGGTGCTTGAGGAGATTGTGAAGGCAGAGAACATTGCGGTCAGCGAGGAGGCAATCGACGCTGAAATCGAGAAGATGGCGGCTGCTTACAAGATCGAGCCCGCGAAGATGAAGGAGTATGTCGGCGCCGAGCAGAGAGAAGAGCTCGCGATGGATCTTAAGATTCAGGAGGCGGTCGACTTCCTCGTCGCAGAGGCAAAGCTTCAGTGAATGTCAGGAGAAATCAAATGAGTTTAGTACCTTATGTCGTGGAAGATTCCGGCCGGGGCGAGCGGAGTTACGATATCTTTTCTCGCCTCTTAAAGGACAGAATCATCTTCCTCGATGAGGATGTCAACGATGTCAGCGCGGGCCTCGTGGTCGCGCAGCTCCTCTTCCTCGAGTCCGAGGATCCGGATAAGGACATCAACCTCTACATCAACAGCCCCGGCGGCAGTGTTACGGCGGGTATGGCAATTTACGACACCATGCAGTATGTGAAGTGCGATGTCTCGACCATCTGCATCGGCATGGCGGCGAGCATGGGCGCGTTCCTGCTTTCGGGCGGAACGAAGGGCAAGCGCTATGCGCTCCCGAACGCGGAGATTATGATTCATCAGCCCTCCGGCGGTGCCCGCGGCCAGAGACAGAAATCCGCATTGCGGCGGAGCAGATTCTCAAGACGCGCAGCAAGTTAAACGAGATTCTGCCGCGAACACCGGCAAGGACATCGAGGTGATTGCGCGCGACACCGAGAGAGATAACTACATGACGGCGGAAGAGGCAAAGGCCTACGGCCTGATTGACGCGGTTATCGCGCATCACTGAGTCGTATAAAAGAGAAGGGAAGAAGCATGCCCAATAAGAATGGCGAACATGTGCGCTGCTCTTTCTGCGGCAAGACAGAGGACCATGTCAAGAAACTTCTGTCCGGCCCGAACGGCGTCTACATTTGCGACGAGTGCGTGGCACTTTGCAATGAGATATTGAGCGAAGAGTTTGACCGGGACGAGTCTGCGGAGAAGGCATTGCAGGGCATCAACCTGCTGCGCCCGAAGGAGATTAAGGCCTTTTTGGATGATTATGTCATAGGCCAGGAGAGCGCGAAACGTGTTCTCTCGGTCGCGGTCTACAATCACTATAAGCGCATCATGTCCAATACGGACTCTGAGGTCGAAATTCAGAAGAGCAATATTCTGATGCTCGGACCGACCGGTTCGGGTAAGACCTACATTGCGCAGACGCTCGCAAAGATTCTGAATGTGCCCTTTGCGATTGCGGATGCGACCACGCTCACAGAGGCCGGTTATGTCGGTGAGGACGTTGAGAACATCCTGCTCAAACTGATTCAGGCAGCGGGAGAAGATGTGAAACGTGCCGAATACGGCATTGTTTACATCGATGAAATTGACAAAATCACCAAAAAGAGCGAAAATGTATCTATCACCAGAGATGTCTCCGGAGAAGGTGTGCAGCAGGCTCTCCTTAAAATACTCGAGGGCACGGTTGCCTCGGTCCCGCCGCAGGGCGGCAGAAAGCACCCGCATCAGGAGTCATTCAGATTGATACGACGAATATCCTCTTCATCTGCGGCGGTGCGTTTGACGGCCTGGAGAAGATTGTCGACTCTCGTCTCGGCAGCGGCGGCATGGGCTTTAACTCCCAAGTCATGGCAAAGAACACGAGAGAAATCGACGAGCTCTTTCATCAGGTGATGCCGCAGGACCTCGTGAAGTACGGTTTGATTCCGGAGTTCATCGGCCGCGTGCCGATTACGGTTTCCTTAGACCTGCTCGACGAGGAAGCGCTGGTCAGCATTTTGACACAGCCGAAGAATGCGCTGGTGAAGCAGTACCAGAAGCTCTTTGAGCTCGACAATGTAAAGCTCGAGTTCACCGAGGGTGCGGTGCGCGAAATTGCCCGTCTTGCGCTGGAGCGGAAGACCGGTGCCAGAGGTCTTCGCGCCATTGTCGAAGACGTCATGATGGATATGATGTACGAAATTCCCTCCGACGAGACCGTGGGCATTTGCACGGTCACCGAGGAGATGGTAAAACGGGAGGAAGGACCTCAGATTGTCCACCGCGAAGCGAGCGTAAAGCGCGAGCGGCAGAAACCCTCGAGACCGGGGGAGATTGCTTAAGCGGTACAACGAAATAGCGTAAGAACACGAGACACGTGACAGGAAGGCGGGCATATGCCCGCCTTTTGAGTCATTTGCGGCACTGAGATAGGAGGAGGTCATGAGGACAAGAAAACGTTATCCTGTGGTAGCGATGCGTGCGCAGGTTGTCCTTCCGGGCGCTGTGGCGCGTTTTGACCTGAGCCGCAGTCGGACGGTTGCCGCGGTAGAGGCGGCCATGCTACGGGACGGGCTTATCTTTTTGGTGGCGCAAAAAGATCCGGAGGAGATCGATCCCGGCGAAACCGGAATTTATCGCTACGGCACCTTGTGCCAGATTCGGTCGCTCACCAGGACCTCGCACAACACGCGGCGCGCCATGCTTTTCGGTATACGGCGTTGCAGTGTGGAGCAGCTGGTTCTGGAGGGCGAGGCCTATGAGGCCGAGATTTTCAATGCGCCGCTCCGCGCAATCGAAAAGAACGGCGAGGAGACCGAGGCCATGTTGCGCGCGCTGAAGGGCTACCTGCAGCTCTATGCGCGCGAGGACAAGGGCTTTGCGGAGAGGTATCTGCCGCGTCTCATTTCCGAGACCGGGCTCATGCAGCTCCTTCGGGCCAGTTCTTCACAGCTTCCCTGGGCCTGGGGGACGGGACAGCGCCTGCTCGAGTGCAATACGGGTGAGGAATTTTACGAGGTGCTGACCGGAGAGCTGACGCGCGAAATCGATGTCGTGCGGATGCGGCATGAGTATGAGCAGAAACTTCGCTTGCGACTTGACAAGAGTCATCGTGAATTCATGCTGCGGGAGCAGCTGCGCATTATACAGGAGGAGCTCGGGGAGGCCGCGGAGGCAGAGACCGATGCAAAGAGTTATGAGGGCAGGATTGCTGCGCTCACGGCAAGTGCCGAGGTGAAACAGAGCCTGCTCCGCGAGACGGCGCGCCTTGCGCGCCTGCCGCAGGGCACGCAGGAGTATGCCCTGCAGCAGAACTATTTGGACACCGTGCTCTCCCTGCCCTTTGACCGCAGTGCGGCGTGCAAGAGCTCTCTTCGGGAGGCAAGGCGAATTTTGGACCGGGATCACTACGGCCTCGAACAGGTCAAAGAGCGCATTCTGGACTCTCTCGCTGTGCGGCAACTGAACCCGGAGGCCGCGCAGGAAGTGATTTGCCTCGTGGGACCGCCGGGAACCGGCAAGACCTCGATTGCGCGCAGCATTGCAGAGGCGCTCGGGCGGCGCTTTGCCCGCATCAGCCTCGGCGGCGTGCAGGACGAAGCGGAAATTCGAGGACACCGCAGAACCTATGTCGGCGCAATGCCGGGCAGGGTCGCGGATGCGCTGCGGCGCGCGGCGTGCAAGAACCCGCTGATTTTACTGGATGAAATCGACAAACTGTCGAAGGAGTACCGCGGAATGGCGGCAACGGCGGCGCTCCTCGAAGTTCTGGACAGTGCGCAGAATCGAAATTTTCGCGACCACTATGCGGAACTGCCCATGGACCTCTCGCAGGTCTTTTTCCTGGCAACCGCAAATACGACGGAGGGCATCCCGGCACCGCTCCTTGACCGCATGACCCTCGTGCACTTAAACAGTTATACTGAGACGGAGAAGTTTCACATTGCGAAGCGCTTCCTTTTGCCGAGAACGCGACGAAACGCGGGCCTTAGCGAGGATAAGCTCACTTGGACCGACGGGGCCCTTCGTAAGCTCATACGGGAATACACGCGCGAAGCCGGGGTGCGCGCCGCGGAACGTTCGCTCCGTGAGGTTGCGGAAAAATGCGCGCGAAAACTGCTGTTGCGCGAAGCGGAGCGTTTTGAAGTGACGGCGGCTACGCTGTCCGACTATCTCGGAAAGCCGCGTTATCCGCAGCAGAGAATGCACCGACGCGCGGAAATCGGCCTTGCCTACGGTCTCGCTTACACAGCCGTTGGCGGCGTGGCGCTCTCGGTGGAGGTGGATGTGAACCGGGGACGCGGGCTGTTCCGGCCGACCGGACAGATGGGGGCCGTGATGCGGGAGTCCGCGGAACTGGCATTTGCGGTCGCAAAGCGGGAAGCAATCGGACGCGGGCTTCCGGCCGCCTTTTTCCGCGAAGCGGATGTGCACCTGCACATTCCCGCGGGGGCGGTGCAGAAGGACGGGCCGAGTGCCGGTGCCGCGATGGCGCTTGCACTGCTCTCGGCCTGCATCGGAGCACCCGTGCGAGCAGACCTTTCGGTGACCGGGGAAATTAGGCCCGCGGGCACATACTGCCGGTTGGCGGGCTCAAGGAGAAGTTGCTCGCCGCTGCGCGGGAGCACTTTACGGAACTTGCACTGCCCTTTGAGAACCGCGGCGAGGCAGAGGGGCTGCCGCCTGAAATTACGGCCGGACTTACGATTCACTATATCAAAGAATTTCGAACTTGCGGCGCTTGCGCTGACAGGACGGGGAGAAGAGACAGATGGAGAAAAAGACGACAACAGTACGCCCTTCGGTGGCAGGTGCCTTTGGGAAAAAGCGGCAGATTGTGAAGAAGGAGAGGGAGAAGAAGAAGGGGATTGAAGTTCCGCCGGCGGTATACCGCCCGCTGATCGGGGAAGACGGGAAGAGCCAAATTAAGGATGCCGTGCTGCAGTTTGTGCTCGGCGTGACGAGCGCACTTCCGGAAAGCAGTCTCCCGGAATTTGCCTTTGCCGGAAAGTCGAATGTGGGCAAATCGAGCCTCTTAAACGCGCTTGTAAACCGCAAGGCGCTCGCGCGGACTTCGTCGCAACCCGGTAAGACCCAGACCATCAATTTTTATCGCGTGAACGGCGCGGTGTATTTTGTGGACCTCCCGGGCTACGGCTATGCGAGCGCGAGCGAGGCGGTCAAGGCAAGTTGGGGTAAGATGATAGAGCGCTATCTCCATGAGGACAAGCAGCTCCGCGCGGTCTTCCTGCTCCTGGACCTTCGCCATGCGCCTTCGGAAAACGATATTCTGATGTACAACTGGATACTGGAGCAGGGACTGCCTGCCGTGCTGGTGGGAACCAAGGCGGATAAGTTAAAGCGGAGTCAGCTGGAGAAGCAGAAAAAGCTGCTCCGCGAGACCCTCGGCGCAACAAAAGAGACGCCGCTCATCCTCTTCTCCTCGCTCACAAAACAGGGAAGAGAGGACTTGCTGCGTCTGGTCGCGGAGATGGCGGGGAGGTTTCAGTCCCGCGGGAGTAATTCGTTGAGGAGCAGGCGGTACACGCGCTCCGGGTGCAGGGGGAAATTCCGGCAGATTTCGGCGGCCTGTGCTTCCTCGGGAACGCTGAGCTCCAGAGAGAGGAGGGCGGTACTGCCCTCGCTGAGTTCACAGCGGACACGGTACTCCTTGGTCTCGGTCGGGCGGTATTCCGCGCGCACGCTGCGTTCGTTTTCGATGCGCAGCATATTGTCCGAGAGAAAACGGTCCATATCGTCGCAGATTTCCCGGGAGAGGCGCTTTCCGAAAAAGGAGAGGGTCTCAAGTCCCTCGGGTGAGGCTGTGTAGCGGCTTCCGTACGCCGTGCTGTTTGCCAGAACGAGCCCGGCCTCGCAGAGCTCCGCGAGCGCCTGCCGCAGGGTGAAATAGCTCGTGTATTCGCGCGACAGGAAAAATTCGGTGATGCGGTGCTCCGCGAGCGCGGTGTTCACCTGCTTCAACAGATACAGTATCATGAGTTTATAAAGTGTCATGGGTTCGGACAGCATGCGTACCTCCAATCCCGGCAAGTATAGCAAGCTTTGCAAGCAAGGGAAGTGTTAAAAATATCTTGCGGTAATATGGAGGCACAGAGGAAGGCGATGAGAGAGGATCAACCGACTTGCGCGGGGCGTACTGAACTCAGAAGTGCTCTGTAGCTTTCCGTGCGTCCGGAGAACTTACGTCTCTGTGCGGCGCGGGGAGATGCTCAGCGCGGAGTTTCATGCGGACAGCGAAAATGGGATACAGCTGAAGGGACTTGCGTACTCGGATGACATTCGCGTTCGGGTGCTGACTGAAAGTTTTGGCGGCGTCAGAAATCGAATTCGTCTCACGGCGGACGCTCGCTACCTGGAAGTGGGAGATGAAATCACCGGTCACATTTTACTTGTGACGGACGGCGGTGAGAAAAAATAGAATATTGCTTCACTGTGACAGACGGACAGGGCACGGAGCTTCTGGAGCGTCTAAAGAGCACAGAGGATTTTGCAAAAGTTGCGAAGACAGACCGCGAGGCGGCGCTTCGCATTTTTGCGTACCGGGAATTCCGGAGTGCGCCCTTCCTTCGGGATGCGGAGCGGAGCGCGCTCTACCGCGCATTTTCAAAGAGCAGCGACACGGCGCGCGGCATGGACGGTTTTCTCGCGGCACTCGGAGAAAGACCGGGAGAGAGTTTCCGGGCAACGGCGGAGAGCGAACTCCTGCCGCGCACCGCGCGGAGCGGAAAGGTCTTTCTGGAGAGCGGGGAAGCCCTGCTCTTGCCGATTGCGGTTGAGGCGCGGGGAGACTTTCTCCGCTTGAGTCAGCGCAGCATTGCGCCGGAGAAAGTGCTCGGAGAGCGCTTTCCGTATCTTTTTGACATTGACAGAAATGCCCTGCACGAGGGCAAGAATATCGGCGAACTGGTCTTTACGAGCGGGGATATTTGCCGCACGGTACGCCTGACGCTGGTTGCGGGCGCACAGGAGCGCAGAAGCGCGGCGGGACAGAACCGCGCGAACGAGCCTCGGGAGGGCAGACATATGCTGCGCTACCGGAGCGCCTATGCCCTTTTCCTGCTCAGCGGAAAACGTGAGCAGCTCGGAGAGGCGGAGGCAGCGCTCCGGGAAGCCGAGCGCGACAAAGAAGTAGATGCCCAGCGGGCGGCGCTGCTCTCGGCGGAACTTTTGGCGGCGCGCGGCAATACGACCCGGGCGCAGCAGTATCTTGCGCTCTTGGACGGAAGTTTCTCGGGAAGCGTGAGTCACAGCGCGGAGCGGCAGAAGCTTGTGCTCGCGGACATTCTGCGCAGCCTCCTCTCCGGAGACGAGCAGAGAAAAGCCCGTGCGAGCGAGCGCCTGGAGCGGGAGCTCATGCAAAACGGGGATGCGGAACTACTGCCCCTCTTGCTGCTTTTGGATCCGGCTTATCCGGAAGTTCGCGCCGCAAAGTGGGATAAACTTTTAAAACTCTGCTATCGCAAAGGCAGCCGCAGCATTTATCTCTATGCCTTGCTCGCGAAGAGCCTTCGCGAGCACAAGGAGCCTTTGACGGCGCTCGGACCGGATACCTTTGCGGCCCTTCGCTTTTTACTCCGCGAACAGGCCATGACCAAGCCGCTTGCGCGGCGGGTGGCTGCGCTTGCAACCGAAACGGACAGCTGGGACCGAGGGGCAATGCGTGTGCTTCGCGCGGTCTATGAGAAATTGCCGCAGCAGGAACTCTTGGAAGTTTTTGTGCGCGGTGCGCTGCGCCGCGGCGCGCGTGACCGCGAGGCCTATCGCTGGTACCGCGAGGCCGTGCGCTTAGACCTCCGCATTGCGGGACTCTACGAGGCCCTCCTTGAGAGTATGCCGGAGGATGAGGCCGAGCCGCTTCCGCGGGAACTGCTTTTATACTTCCTCTTCGACAATACGCTTGAAGAAGAAAGTTTAACCAAGCTCTACAAGAAGGTCTGCGAGAACCGGGAAAACGAGTCCGGCATTTGGCGCGAGTACCGCCGGGAAATCGAGGACTTCGGCTTAAAGCGCTTGCTTTCGGGTAAGGTGAGCCGTAGCCTTGCGGAAATCTACCGCGCCCTGCTCTGGCCCGGCATGATAGACAAGCGCCTTGCGGCGGAACTGCCGCGCATTCTGCTCACCCACTATGTCGCGGACGAGCGGGCCGAGGCGCACCGTCTGATTGCGGTCTATCCGGAATTGGAAAAAGAGGAGCAGGTCGATTTCCTGCGGGGAGAGGCCTATATTCCGTCTATTCGCCACGGGTCATACTGCTCACGGAAGACAGTGCGGGCAACCGGCGCGCGCCGAAGGCGTTGAAGCGGGAGGCGCTGTTTGACCTGCCCGAATATCTGGAACAATGCGAGTTGCTTCAGCCGGAACAGCCTGCGGTACTGCTCAGAAGGCTGGAAGAACTCTTAAAGCGTGCCCGAGAGGGCGCGGAAAATTTGGACGATGAGGCTGTGAAGAGCCTGCGCTACGGTCTGGAGGAAATGCCGCTCGCGGAGAGTTGTAAGCGCGAGATACGCGCTGCCCTCCTCGCGAACAAGTCGCGCTGCGAGGCGTATTTACAGAGTAGCGACAAGGCACTCTTTACGGAGGCGGAGCGCGCCGAGATTTTTGCCTTGCTCGTGCAGCGCGAGAAGTGGCAGGAAGCCTATGAACTCGTGCAGGAGTACCTGCCGCGCAAACTGGACCCCGAGGCCTTACGGCAGCTGCTCACCCAGCTCCTTCGAAGCAAGAAGGCGGTCGCGGACGAATGCTTCACCAAGCTTGCGCTTGCGGTTTTTCGAAGCGGAAAGGCCGGCGTCGAGATACTCAACTATCTGGCGGCGCATTATAACGGCGGCAGCGCGGAGATGCGCGAACTGCTCCACGCAGTCGAAGAGCAGGGGGCGGAGGTCGGAGATTTGCCGGCGCGTCTTTTGGCGGAGCAGCTCTTTTCTCGGAGACCGCAGCGAACTTCGCTGGATCTTTGCCTGCTGCGAAAAGCAGGGCGCGGTGCAACGTGAACTCGCGGAGGCTTATTTTACGGTCTGCGCGGGCGAATACGTGCTCTCGGATGTGCCGATCACGGCAGATCAGGCGCGGGCCATGGAGGACTATGCGGAGCAGATGCCGAAGCTCCCGGAACTCTATGCCTATGCGCTGCTCAAGTACTATGTGTCGCTTGAGAGCCTCGGAAGCAGGGAGAAGAAATTCGCCGAGCGCTTTTTACAGTCGCTTTCCGAGCAGGATATTTTCTTGCCGGAGGCGAAGAAACTGTCCGGCAGCGTGAACTTGCCGGACAGCCTCTCGGAGCGTGCCGTTTTCACCTTCCGCGGAGAAGAGGGCAAGCGCTACCTCATCGAGTCGCGGGTTTTGCCCGGGGAAGAGAACTTTCGCCGCGCAGACTGCAAAAAGCTCTTTGGGCGCATTTATCAACGGAGTACGGTGCTCTTTTCCGGCGAGACGGAAGAGTACCGCGTGACAGAGGCGGAGAGCGGAGAAGTGGTACAGCGCGTGGTGCTCCGGGAGAGTGCGACGCGCACGGCGCAGGGCAGCGGTTATGCGCGCCTCAACCGGATGGGAATGATGCTGGACGGTGAGGAAGAAGGTCTTGCGGCGGAAATTTCGGCTTATGCCGCGGCGCGAGAGGCGCGGAGCGAACTCTTTGCTTTCGACGCGGAAAATACGGTTTTGACAGGAGCACAGAGAGGAGCGGATGGCAATGCAATATCTGGGGATTGATCTCTCAAACAGCGAAAGCACGCTCCTGTTTTCTTCGGGAGAGCGTGAGCGCACGCTCTCCCTTGCCACAGCCATCTTCCGCGAACAGGAGAAGGAGCGCTGGTACGTCGGCACCGAGGCTTGCGAAAAAGCGCTTGCGGGGACGGGGAGCATGACGGAGAATTTGCTTGCCGGAAGTGAGCGCGGGGGCAGCATCCTGGTCGAAGGGACAGAGTACCGTGCAATCGAACTGCTGGCGCGCTTTTTAAAGCTCGCGAAGCGGGAGCTTATCGGGGAAGAGAAGGAAGAGGCGACGTACACGGTACTGGTGTTGCCGGAATACCGCCTTTCTTTCGTGCGGGAATTGCGCACGCTCTTGCCGCAGTACGATTTTCCGGCGGATACGCTCCGTATCATCAGCCGGGAGGAGAGTTTCCTTCACTTTTTACGCGGCGAGCCCGCACTGCTCGAAGCGGGCGAGGTGGGGCTCTACGCCCTCGAGGAGAAGTCGTTTGCGTTTTACGCCGGCAGAAGCAAAAAAGAAAAAAATAAAGACGTCTTGCTTGCGGAGACACAGAACATGCGAGAGGCCTTTACCCTGAAGATGTTGAACAACACACAGGGAGAGAATTATGCGGATCATTTGCTCGCGGCCAATGCGGAGAAGGTTTTGAGAAACCGTCACTTTGCGAGTGTCATTCTGACCGGTCCGGGCTTTAACCGCATGGATTGGTCGCCGAACTTTCAGCGTTCGGTCTGTAAGGGACAGAGAAAGCTCTATCAGGACAAGACCGTCTTTGCACAGGGAGGCCTTCTGGCCGGCCGCGCCGCGGTCGAAAAGCGCGAATTGCCGCGCCTTGTCTGCAAGGGGCGGTCGCCCGTGCGCCTCTCGCTGCTCGTAAAGCACGAGGGACAGGAGCGGGAACTTGTGCTGGCGGAACGCGGCGCGGCCTTACTGACGGCGGGCGCTCGCTTCCGCTTTCTTCCGGAGGACAGGAAGGAAGTACAGCTTCTTCTGTCGGACGGCGGGCGTGTCATTCGGGAGTCTTCCGGTGGCGCTCGATGTTTTGCCGGAGCGCGAGGATAAGAGCTGCTATATCGATGTAAGCTTCCGCTTCTCGGATGAGAGAAGGGCGGAGTTTACGCTGGTCGATGCGGGCTTCGGTGAGATTTTCCCGCCGAGCGGCAAAGAGAGCAGACAGGAGGTAGAGCTGTGGGACTGATATGGATCAAAGAGACCAATCCCCGGGAGAAACTCTATCTCGAGGAACTCGGGTTGCACGCGGAGACGCTTGAGGAGCTCTCGTATCTGATACTTAAGTATCCGCCGCTCTTTCTCGATAACTTTGTGGGAGAAAAGTTCTTCTCCTTTCTTTCGCGCGGGGCGCGACACAGCGAGCTCGCGCGGGAACTGAGGAGTTTGCAGCGCGAAAAGGCAAAGAGCGATGAAATTCTGTCGCGCTTTCTCGCGCGGGGCGGCTATGCGAGCCCCAGGCAGCAAAGCCTGTTTGCCCAGAGCGTAAAAGAATATCTGGCGTTCCCCAAGGAGCGCGCGGAGCAGAAAAAGGGAGATCTTTTTTTATCGCTTCGAAAATACGGAAAGGCCGTCGCGGCGTATGAGCGCGCTCTCTCAAAGGAGAGTTTGGACCGCGCGACCAAGAGCACGCTTCTCGACCGAGAGGGCGCGGCACTCGCGAACCTCTTTTTAACGGAGCGCGCCTTTGAATGTTTTCAAAGCGCCTATGCCCTCAGAAAAGACAGGGATATCGTGAAGCGCATGTATTTCCTCGCAAAGAGCGAGCCGGACAAGGCGCTGCGCGAGCGCTTTGAAAAGGAGCTTCCCACCCTACGGGAGGCAGAGAAGGAGCGCTGGGACGAAGAACTCCGTGCGGCAAAGACGCGCGCCGCGAAGGGACCCGAGGTGCGAGAGGTCGCGGCCATACTCGCGGAACAGGATGCCGAAAAGCGCCGGGCGCTTGAGAAAAAAATCATAGCGCAGTGGAGAGAAGAGTACCGCAGCATGGTCTGAGTGCGCTTCCGAGATCAGCAGAAATCAGAGAGGACTGAAATATGAAAATACTTCCGAAGACTTATACTCCCTCGGAGATTGAGGATAAGCTCTATCAGAGCTGGATGGACCGCGGTTATTTCACGCGGAGGTAGATGAGCGGAAAAAGTCGTTCTGCATTGTCATGCCGCCGCCGAACATCACGGGACAGCTGCACATGGGCCATGCGCTCGACAATACGATGCAGGACATCCTGATTCGTTTCCGCAGAATGCAGGGCTACTCCGCACTCTGGCAGCCGGGAACGGACCACGCGGCCATCGCGACGGAAGTCAAGGTCATCGAGAAGCTCAAAAAAGAGGGCAGAGACAAGGAACAGCTCGGCAGAGACAAGTTCCTCGAGGAGTGCTGGGACTGGAAGGAAGAGTACGGAAACCGCATCATCAACCAGTTGAAGAAGCTCGGCTCCTCCGCGGACTGGGACAGGGAGCGCTTCACGATGGACGAGGGTTGCTCCGAGGCCGTCAAGGAAGTCTTTCTGCGTCTCTATGAGAAGGGCTACATCTACCGCGGCAGCCGCATCATCAACTGGTGCCCGGTCTGTCAGACAACCATCTCCGACGCAGAGGTGGAGCACGTTGACAAGGACGGCTTTTTCTGGCACATCAAGTACCCGATTGTCGGGGAAGAGGGCGCCTTTGTCGAGATTGCGACCACGAGACCGGAGACCCTACTCGGCGATACCGCCGTTGCGGTGAACCCGGAGGATGAGCGTTATACCGCGCTGGTCGGTAAAGCTGTTAAAGCTTCCGCTCACGGACCGCGAGATTCCGGTCATCGCAGACAGCTATGTGGATCCCGAATTCGGAACCGGCTGCGTGAAGATTACGCCGGCGCACGACCCGAACGACTTTGAGGTGGGCAAGCGCCACAATCTGCCGGAAATCACGATTTTGAACGACGATGCGACCGTGCGTTGCCCGGGCTCGCCCTACGACGGCATGGACCGCTACGAGGCGAGAAAGGCCATGGTCAAGGACCTCGAGTCAGCGGGTCTCCTTGTGAAAGTCGTGCCGCACAGCCATGCGGTCGGCGTACACGATCGCTGCAAAACCGTCATTGAGCCCATGATCAAGCCGCAGTGGTTTGTGAAGATGGAGGAGATGGCAAAGCCGGCCATTGAGGCGCTGAAGACGGGCGAGCTCAAGTTTGTGCCGGAGAGCTACGGAAAAACGTATTTAAACTGGCTCGAGGGCATTCACGACTGGTGCATCTCCCGCCAGCTCTGGTGGGGACACCGGATTCCGGCTTATTACTGCGACAAGTGCGGCGAAGTGGTCGTGGCGCGTGATATGCCGGAGACCTGCCCGCACTGCGGCGGCCACAGCTTCCGTCAGGAAGAGGACACGCTGGACACCTGGTTCAGCTCGGCACTCTGGCCCTTCTCGACCCTCGGCTGGCCGGAGGAGACACCGGAGTACCGCTATTTCTACCCGACCGATGTGCTGGTGACCGGCTATGACATCATTTTCTTCTGGGTGATTCGCATGGTCTTTTCCGGCATCGAACAGACCGGCAAGCTGCCCTTCCACACGGTGCTGATTCACGGTCTGGTGCGCGACTCCGAGGGCAGAAAGATGTCCAAGTCGCTCGGAAACGGCATCGATCCGCTCGAAGTCATTGAGCGCTACGGCGCGGATGCGCTGCGCCTCACCCTGATGACGGGCAATGCGCCGGGCAACGACATGCGCTTCTACTGGGAGAGAGTGGAATCCGCGCGCAACTTTGCGAATAAGATTTGGAATGCGGCGCGCTTCATCGAGATGAACCTCGGCGAGACCATGCCGGCGGAGCCCGCAGCTTCGGCGCTGCTTCCGCAGGACCGCTGGGTACTGCACCGGCTGAACAGCCTCACCGGTGAGGTCACGGAGAACCTCGAGAAGTTTGAGCTCGGCATTGCGCTCCAGAAGGTCTACGACTTTATCTGGGAGGAGTTCTGCGACTGGTACATCGAGATGGTGAAGCCGCGCCTCTGGAACAAGGAGGACCCGACCCGCGAGGCAGCGCTCTGGACGCTCCGCGAGGTCTTAAGCCGCGCGCTGAAGCTGCTCCATCCCTTCATGCCCTTCATCACCGAGGAAGTGTTCTTAAGCCTCAACGAAGAGGAGAGCATCATGATTTCCGCTTGGCCGGAGTGCGAGGAGCGCTTCTCCTTCCCGGAAGACGCGGCAGAGGTGGAGCGCATCAAGGACGCGGTGCGTGAAATTCGCCGCATCCGCACTTCGATGAATGTCGCGCCGGGACAGCAGGCAGAGGTCTTCGTGGTCTCGGAGGACAAGGCAGTGCTCGACAGCTTCCGCCGCGCGGAAGATTTCTTCCGTGTGCTTGGCCGCGCATCGGAGGTAAAGCTTCAGCAGGACAAGACAGGCATTCAGGAGGACGCTGTCTCGGCCGTCATTCCGGGCGCGATGATTTACATTCCGTTTGCGGATTTGGTTGATGTCGAGAAGGAAAAGGAGCGCTTAAAGCGCGAGGAAGAGCGCCTCGAGAACGAGATTGCGCGCGCGGACGGCATGCTCCGGAACGAAAAATTCCTCGCAAAGGCACCGGCGGACAAGGTCGCTGCCGAGCAGGAGAAGCGGAAAAAGTACGAGGAAATGCTTGAAAAGGTGCGGGAGCAGAGAAAACAGCTCGGCGCATAACGAGGGAAAACCATGGCGGAAGTGAGGCGTTGCCCCGATGATTTGCCCATGTGGGGCGAAAAGAAGACTTCGGTTTCGGAGGTGCGGGCCTTTTTGGGATGAACTCGGCGCGCCGGATCGCGCGTTTCGCATCATCCACGTTGCGGGAACCAACGGCAAGGGCTCGGTCTGCGCGTACTTAACGGAGGCGCTGAGACGCGCGGGCTACCGCGTGGGAACCTTCGTGTCGCCGCATCTCGTGGACATACGAGAGCGCATCCTAATCGACGGGAAGATGGTCTCTTCGCAAGCCTTTCGGGCTGCCGCGGAGACGGTGAAGCGTCAAGGAGAGGCAGAGCTACGGGCCGGACGGAATTTCCCCGCCTACTTTGAGTATCTCTACTACATGGCCATGCTGCTATTTCGGGAGGCGGGCTGCGAAGTCGCAGTGCTGGAGACCGGGCTCGGCGGAAGGCTCGATGCGACCAACAGCTGCGCACCTTGGCTCACCGTGCTGACCAGCATAAGCCTTGACCACATGCAGTATCTCGGCGACACGGTCGAGAAGATTGCGGCGGAAAAGGCGGGCATCATTAAAAAGGGCGTCCCCGTGGTCTATTTAGACGCCGTGCCTTCGGTCACGGCTGTCATTGCCGATAAGGCGCGGGAGATGCAGGCGGACGCCTACCCGGTTTCGCCGAAGCCGCAGGATACGCGCTTTGCCTTTTTGCCGGCGGCCTACCAGCGCGAAAATGCGGCGCTCGCGGAAGCGGCCTTCGAAGTTTTGAAGACGCTTGCGTGCGGCGATGCGCTAAGGCGCTTGCAGGCGGTCGATTTTCCGGCGGCCGTGCGGGCCACAGTCTGGACCGGAAGAATGCAGGAACTGAAGCCGAATGTTTTTTTTTGGACGGCGCGCACAATGCGGACGGTGTGCGGCGCATGGCGGAAGCCGCTGCGGCGCTCGCTGCAAAACGCGGCAAAAAGCCGCTGCTTCTCACGACTTCCGTGCAGGATAAAGAACTTCACGCAATTGCGGAGACCTTTCTTACGGTCTTAAAGCCGGAGCGCATTTACCTCGCGCCGCTTGCTTCCGCGCGGAAAACATCGGTCGAGGCGCTCGAAGCGCTGTACCGGGAGGCAGGCGGAACGGAACTTTGCGGCAGCGATAGCGTCGCGGCGGCCTACCGGCGTGCAAGGGCGGAGCAGGGGGGAGGATGAGATCCTCTTCATTGCGGGTTCGCTCTATTTGATCGGTGAAATTTTGGCGGAGGAAGGCAAATGATTAATTTTGATGAGGAGATTCGCAACTACCGCTCGAGCCTTGAAATCTCGGCGGTGGAGGACGCCATCGTCCGCAGCGATCTCACGGATATGAAGGATATTATGATGGAGCTCTTAAAGCGGAGCGGAGAGACAGAAGCATGAATGTATTTGAGCGCTGCGATCGGGCGGCAAACAGCTGCTACAACCGCGGACTGCGGCTCGCCAAACAGAGGGATTTATCCGGCGCGGTGCCGTATTTAAAGCGTGCCCTGGAACTCAATAAGAATTTAATCGAGGCCAGAAATCTCCTGGGACTCATTTTCTATGAGATGGGAGAGGTCGGAGATGCGCTCGTGCAGTGGGTTATCAGCATAGACCTTCGCACCGAAAATAACCGCGCGGTCTTTTATCTCGACGATGTCAGACGCCGCGGCGGTCAGCTCGAATCCTTCGCTGCGATGATTGAGCGCTACAATGTGGCGCTCGATGCGGCGCAGCGCGGGAACTACGACCTTGCGATTCATCAGCTTGCCCGCATTGTGGCGCAGCATCCGAACTATGTGCGGGCGGGGCTCTTGCTCTCGCTCCTCTACATAGAGGCGGGCGATTATAAGCGCGCGGATCACTATCTGCGCCTGGTGCGGAAAACCGACCGCATGAACCAGACCGCGGTGCGCTATGCGGATGCCGCGGCGCAGGAACTGCGCCGCGTGCAGAAAAAGCAGGACAAGCCGCGCGAGGAGATGCAGAACGGGTCGAAAACCTATTCGCACCGGGAAATGTCGGATGATGAAGTGCTGATTCCCTCGACCTACCGCGAGAGCACAGGCTGGCAGACCGCATTGAACATCGGCATAGGGCTTCTGATCGGTGCGGCGGCCATCGTCTTCCTCTACATGCCGACCAAGCGTGCCGAGTTAAACGCCCAGCACAACGCCGAGATTCGGGAGCTGAACCGAAAACTTGCCTCCGCAAACAGCGCGATTCGGGACACCGAGGTGAACCACAGCAGCGCCGAGGAGGAGAAAAATGCCCTGCAGGCGCAGGTTGATATGTTGACCGAGGGGGCAAACAGCAAATTTCGCAGTACCAGAAATTAGTCGGCATTGTGAACGATATCCGGAACAACGACTTTGCCCGGGCGGCAGAGCTCTATGCAACGCTGGACGTGTCACAGCTCACGGACATCGACGACGGCAGCGGCGTTTCGGTGACGGAGATTTATCAGTCGATTGCGGGCCGCATGAACAGCGAGGGTTATCTGAATCTCTACAGCCGCGGTGAGGTGCAGTATCAGGCCGGAAATTACCGTGCGGCGATTGATCTCTACGACAAGTCGCTGGCCATCAACCCGAACTATTCCCAGGCACTGTTCCGAAAGGCCATGGCCTACAAGGAACTGGGCGATACCGATACGGCGAACAGCTTCTTTGAAGAAGTCAGTTCGCGCTTCCCGGGAACGGAACTTGCGAGACAGGCGGAGAGCGAAAAAATACGATGAGCATGCAAAAAAGAGAGGCGCAAGCCTCTTTTTTTCTGCCTACATCTTCCTTGAAACAGTATGTTTTAAGGAAAACGTCTTAGTCCGTTTATAAGGACAGGGCACAGAGTTTGCCGTCCGTTTCCACGGCAAAGAGCGTTTCCGTTTTCGCCGGGGCAACAGACCCGCCGGAGAGCTCGGTAAGCGCCGTGAGAAAGCGCGCACTGTCCGCTTCCCGAAAGAGGAGACAGAGGGACACCGTTTCCGTAAATTGAAGGGAGAGCACCGTTCCGGCGCAATCTTCCGCGAGGCGGGCTACCTTCCCGTAGAGACCGTAGTCCAGGTTCAGGGAGAGCTGTACCGCAGGAAAGACCTCGGCTGCGACCGAGGCATGCAGCGCTTCCTTGGCGGCCGCCGTGTAGGCGCGCACCAGGCCTCCCGTGCCGAGCTTGGTGCCGCCGAAGTAGCGCACCACCGTGATCAATGTGTTTCGGAGGGAGGCGGCGCGGAGCAGATCCAGCATGGGGAGCCCCGCCGTCTTTGCGGGCTCGCCGTCATCCGAGGATTTCTCGACGGGCGGATTTCCGTGGAGTATGTAGGCGTAGCAGACATGGCGGGCATCGTAGTGCTGCTTTCGGAGCCCGACGAGTATCTCCGCGACCTCTTCCTCGCGCCGCACGCAAAAACTCTGCGAGAGAAAGCGGGATTTCTTTTCCTCAAATTCGCCCTGTGCGCCTTTCAGCAGGGTGCAGAGCTTCGTTTCCGACATAAAGACCTCCTTGGCCGGTGAATCAGAAAAAGCGCTCCGACAACGGTAAGGGAATTCATTCAGAGCATTCGTTAAGAGCATACCATGAAATGTGAATTGCTTCATGGAGAAGATGGAATGGATGGCTATAATCTTTTTATTATTGTTTGCCTGGGATTACACGGCATAAAGCCGGATAAAACGGAAACAGAGGGAAATATAGAAGATTGAGGCCTTTAACTAGTAAGAAAAACAGAATAGAAACGAAATATTCTATTTAGAAAGATTGACTATTTCTTAATATCGGGTTAAAACTTGAATAGATTCCTATAGGTGAAGCTTTTGGCAGAACAAAGGAGGATGTATGAGAAAACGAAGGAACTGGTCAAAGCGTTTGCTGGCCGGAATGCTCAGTGCGGCAATGGTTGCACTGAACATCTCGGCGGCAACGCCCGCGTTTGCGGCACTGTCCGCGGAGGAATTCCGGGAGGATGCGGAGCTCGTCAACGATCTCGCGCTCCCGAAAGACGTTCAGCGGCAGTTGCAGGCGGGAGGAACGGCAAGCCCCTCCGACGCAGCGACAAAAGCAGAGTCGAAACAGGACCTGCTCGCAGGATCGAAGCGCTGGGGAACGCCCTCCAATGCGGCCAAGGTGTTGCACACGCGCTTGGATGGGGTAGAGATTGAGGTCAGTGCGCCGGCGGGTGTGCTCCCGGAGGGGGCAAGCCTGAAAGCGAGAAAGCTGACCGAAGAAGAAGAGAAGGAAGTGCTCGCAAAGATCAACGAGCATGCGGAAGCTGCGGGCAAGTCCGCAACCGCGCAGTTCCTCTGCGACCTCACGGTTTTGAATGCCGCGGGCGAGGAAATTCAGCCGGACAACACGAAGGGCACCCTTGCAATCTCCTTCCGCAATGTCGCAATTATTTCGGCGGCAAGTGCCGAGACGGGCGCAGCTGCGGATGAAGTCGAGCAGAATGCAGTCTCCGTCCTTCACATTGACGAGGCAAACGAGAAAGTTGATACCCTTCGCGAGGGACTCAATGAGAATACGCCGGTACTGCAGGCAGCGGCAGAGCACTTCTCGCCGTTCGCAGTCGTGAACTATACGCCGACTTCCGCGACACCGCTGCCGCTCTCGGTCGCGTTTAAGCGCCTCGACTACGACAACGACAGCCGCTTGGCTTATAAGTTAAAGGATGTGACGGTCACCGACACGCCCGGAAACGGCATCACCTCGATGAACTTCCAGGTCGATACGGGCAGCATTGAGCTCCTCGGCACACCGACCGGTGTTCAGACCTTTACGGACATTCTGAGTGCGCACAAGTTCTACCAGATTATTTTCCCGACGGCGCTGACACCGGCGGACGCGCAGACCTTTATTGAGAACAATATCAAGTTCCATCTGCCGAGCGCCGGTGCGACGCAGCAGGTCAAGATTACGCTCGGAAACGGCGCGAACAACCTGCCGACCGGCGCGACCATCACCAAGGCGACCATTCCGAATCCGCGGACGGACAAGGGCGATACGGCCGAGCACTACTATATGTATGTGGAGCCGAATCCGGGCCAGCTGATCAGCTGGGCGGACAGCTACAACCTCGCGAAGAGCTACCGTCTGAACGGCATGGTCGGCTACTTGGTCACGATTACCTCCGCAGATGAGGATACCGTTCTGGATAACATTACGACAGTCGGTGCGTGGTCAGGCGGTAACCGCTGGGCGCCGCTGAACGATGTGGACAGCATTCCCGCTTGGCCCGACAACAGCGCAGCGCTTCGCGCGCCGGGGCAGCCATACGACGCGCAAGGGTATAGTGCGAGCGCAGCAGGAACACCGGCGACCTATAAAAGATTCCGCTGGCAGGACGGCCCTGAGTCCGGTGTGGAGTATTATGATCAGACAACCGGAGGACCGGTGAATGGCATGTATGTCCATGGCTCTAACTGGGCAGATTCCGCACCTGGTGCTGCCGGAGTTGCGGTCAATGGTTACGAATCTGTCATGCAGGTTCATGCAGGGACACACTGGAATGACCTTCATAACTTAACCGGTTATAATTTTGCACCTTATAATGTGCAGGGCTTCTTCGTCGAGTTTAGTGCTTACAAGCAGAGCGGCACGACGGTCAACCAGTCGATTCCGCTCGTCACGAGCGATGTCGCCTATGTGGAAGTGGGCGGTCAGCGTCACTACTTTTCAGCAATCTTGACGACGCGATTGCCTGGTCGAACCAGAACGGCAATCCGCCGATTACGCTGACCAACAACACGGTTGTGACGCAGAACATCCCGGCGGGTGTCGTGATCAACACGAACGGCAAGACCCTCGGTGTTCCGGCGGGCAGCAATGTCACAAATAACGGCACCATCAATGTGACCGGCGGCAGTTCCTTCCTCGCGCAGGGTGCGAACGGCGGCTTCACCAACGCGGGCAACGGCGCGGTCAATGTGCCGCTCACGATTACTGTGAAACCGCGCACCGTGACGGCGACCGAGCCCCTCACCTGGGATCCGTCTCATGTGACGGCGACGGGCCTCATCGGCAACGACCGCGTGACGGGCGTCAGCGTGAACTTTGACAACAGCCAGCCGGTCGCGACCACGACGACAGACAATGCGACGCCGCTTGCACCGACCACGTTTGATAACGGCACGGCGGGCAGCACTGCAATCGGTACCTATACGATTACCTATGTCCCGGGACCGGTGACCAGAAACCCGCACCAGTATACGGTCAAGTTTGTCGCAAACGCACCGGCGGGCCAGACCGCGACCGGCACCATGGCGGATCAGACCATTACCGGCAGCACGGGGACAGCAAACCTCACGAATCACTTTGCCGTGAACGGCTATACCTTCAACGGCTGGACCGGTTCGAACGGTCAGACCTATGCGGACGGAGCGACTCCGGCAAACCTCGTGACCACGAATAACGGCGTGATTACGATGACAGCAAACTGGACCGAAAACAACTACAACATTCAGTACACGACGAATGTGAACCCGGCATCCCGCACCGCGGGCGCTGCGGTAAACCCGAACACCGTGACAAGCTATAAGGTCACGGATCCGAACGTCACGATTCAGCCCATGACTTGGCCGGGCTACACCTTTGACGGCTGGTACGATAACCAGCTGTTTGCGGGCACCCCGGTCTCGACTCTGGTCACAAGTGCGGCACCGGCGGGAGATAAGCACTACTATGCGAAGTGGACCGCAAAGAACTATAACCTCGCATATCACCTGAACGATTCCGCGACCCAGCCGGCAAACAACCCGGATGCGGGCTTTACGACTTACACGGCAGAGTCTCCGGATCATACCTTCGGCACGCCGACCCGTCCGGGCTACACCTTCCTCGGTTGGTTTACGGATGCGGGTCTCACGAACGCGGCACCGGCAACGCTGGTGAGCGCACAGGGCGATACGAACCCGACCGATCTCTACGCAAAAGTGGAGTGCGCCGCTTCCGTATTCGATTACCTATGTGCTGAACGATACGACCCCGGCGGGCCACACGGCAAGCAATCCGGCAACCAACCCGGGCGGCTTCGATGTGACGGATCCGACCATCACTCTGCAGGCACCGACCCGCACGGGTTACACCTTCCTCGGCTGGTATGCGGACGCGGGCCTCACGACCCCGACTTCTTCCATCAATCCGGCGAGCGCGGTGAATTACACGGTCTACGCAAAGTGGAGCGCGCCGAATGCCTACAACGTGCAGTGGACGCTGAACGATACGGTTCCGGCGGGACTTACGGCGGCAAACCCGAACGCTTCGCTCACGAGCTACACGGTTGAGGACGCGGATTACACCCTGCGCCCGGCAACCCGCACCGGCTATACCTTCGAGAACTGGTATGACAACGCGGCGCTCACCGGCACGCCGGTCACGACGCTTCACACGATGGATGCGGAAGATAAGCACTACTACGCAAAGTGGGGCAATGCGCTGAGCTACCCGATCACCTATGTGATGAACGATACGGCGACCAGCCCGGCAAGTGCAGTCACGCCGACCTCTTATACAGTCGAGGACGCGGACTTTGCACTCGGCATTCCGACCCGTAACGGCGCGAGCTTCCAGGGTTGGTATGACAACGCAGCCCTTACCGGCACGCCGATTACGACTCTTCACACCGCGGATGCGGCGGCGAAAACCTACTACGCAAAGTGGCAGCTCAATAGCTACAGCATCAACTACAACCTGAACCCGGGAACCGGCATCGGAACCCCGACCAATCCGGCCTCCAATGTGCCGAGCTTTACGGTCGATGACGATGTGCAGCTTGCACCGCCGGTGCGCCGCGGTTATACGGGCAGCTGGAACTTGAACGGACAGACCGTGACAAGCATTCCGGCGGGAACCACGGGTCCGCAGACCATCACGGCAAACTGGATGCTCAATCACTACAACATCACTTACGATACCGGTGAGACAGCGAACAGCCCGGTTCAGGGGCTCGGCTCGCTTCCGAGCACCTACACGATTGAGGATGCGACCATCACGCTGCCCACCCCGAGCCGTGTCGGCTACACCTTCAGCCATTGGGAGAAGGCAACGGCACCGGGTGTCGTTGACAATCAGATTCTCTCCGGCAGCGACGGCGACGTGGCGTTCAAGGCGGTTTGGGAGCCCATTCGCTATCGCATCACCTACGATACGGCAGGCGGTGTCAACGATGCCGCAAACCCGACCACCTTCACAATCGAGGACGAGATCAACCCGAACGGCGCTGTGAAGCAGGGCGTTAAGTTCTGGACCTGGCAGGTTGTCGGCGGCAAGTTCCTGAACACGATTCCGGCGGGTACCACGCATGACGTTGCCCTGGTCGCTGTTTACCAGAAGGATTCGGAAGGCGAGAACATCGGCGGAAGCGGCGGCAGCAGCGGTGGCGGCGGTGGCGGCGGCAGCCGCAGCAGCAGCGGACGTCGCGGCACGGTCACGCCGAACAATGTTGCGACCGGAATACCGACCGGAACGCAGCCGAGCAACACGCAGCCGAACACGACCCCGAATACGGGTGAGGACAAAAAGCCTGTCATTGAGCCGACCCCGCAGCAGAATGCGGATACGCTGAATAGAGGCAACGCGCTGTCGCAGGACGGCGGCAAGCGAGCAACGAACCGCGGCACGGCGGTCGGCAGCAACAAGGGCAGACTCCCGAAGACCGGTGAGGCACCGTTTGCGCTGAACTTTGCGGGCACCGCGGCGGGCTTCCTGCTTGCGGCTTACGCGGTCTTAGGCAGAAGAAGAAAAGAACAGTAAGGCATTTGACGCGGCTTTCCGTGAAGTGACGAAGAAGGACTGTGCGAGAGCACAGTCCTTTTTTTGCGTTCGCTGGAGTTCGGTACGGGCACGTGCTATAATGAAACGAACCATCGAAATTTATTTGAAGGAGTGCCCTGTGGATTTTGGACGAAATTCCGTGGAGCGCGCGCTGAAAGACAAAGACGCGCACCGGAGCAAACTAAAAATCTGATTGCCCTAACGGCAGCGCGCGTCTTGATTATGCTGCTGTTTTTAACTGCGGCGCTCGGTGCGGCCTTTGCGGCAGGCGCCCTTCGGGGCATTGTGGACTCCGCGCCGGAACTCAAGGCGGACAGCATCGCCCCCATGGGCTTTGCCACCTCTGTTTACGACGCGGACGGAAATCTGGTCGAAACCCTGGTCATGGCGGGCGCCAATCGCCAGGAAGCGACGTATGAGGAGCTTCCGAAGAACCTCGTGAATGCCTTTGTCGCGATTGAGGACGAGCGTTTCTGGAAGCACAACGGTGTCGACACGCGCTCCATTATGCGCGCCGTTGTGGGTGTGCTGCGCGGCACTTCGAGTTCGGGCGGCGGCTCTACCATTACCCAGCAGCTCATTAAAAATAACCTCTTCAACGGCGGTCGGGAAAAAAGCTTCGGTGAGAAGCTGACCAGAAAAATTCAGGAGCAGTATCTGGCGCTCAAACTCGAGCAGATGATGAGCAAAGAAGAGATTCTGACCAACTACCTGAACACGATTAACCTCGGCAGCAACGCGCTCGGTGTCAAGGTGGCGGCGCGCCGCTACTTTAACAAAGAAGTCAAGGATCTTACCCTCTCCGAGTGCACGGTGCTGGCCGGCATCACCCAGAACCCCTCGCGGCTCAACCCCATCACGGGGCGGCAGGCAAATGAGGAGAAGCGGAAGGTGATACTTCGCTATATGCTGCGGCAGGGTTACATCACCAAGGAAGAGCAGGAGGAGGCGCTCGCGGACAATGTCTACGACCGCATCGAAAATGCCGATTTGGTTTCCAAGGAGAAGGCGACTCACACCTACAGCTACTTTACCGACGAGCTTGTGAGCCAGGTACAGCAGGACCTCAAGGATAAGTTCGGCTATACGGATACTCAGGCGCATAATCTCTTATACAGCGGTGGGCTCTCGATTTACACGACGCAGGACCCCACACTGCAGGCGATTGTGGACAGCGAAATTAACAATCCCGAGAACTATGCGGTCACCAAGTATGCGCTGGAATACCGCCTCTCGGTAAAACGCGCAAGCGGTGAAGTGCAGAACTACAGCGAGAAGGACGTGCTCGCGAAGAAGGGCAAGGAGTTTGACGGCCTGTATCGCACGGATGCCGAGGCGAAGGCGGATGCCGAGGCGTTTAAGGCGAGTGTCGTGAATCCCGCGGACGATCAAATCATCGGTGAGAGCATGCACATTATCCTCGAACCACAGGATTCGTTCGTGCTCATGGAGCACAGCACGGGCAAGGTGAAGGCGCTCTCCGGCGGCCGCGGCGAGAAGACGGTCTCGCTCTCCTTAAATCGTGCGACCAACTCCTACCGTCAGCCGGGTTCCACCTTTAAGGTGCTCGCGGCCTTTGCGCCGGCGCTCGATGCCTGCGGGCAGACGCTCGGTTCGGTCTACTACGACGGCCCCTACGAGGCCAATAAGAAGCAGTTCCGGAACTGGTACGGAGACGATAACTACCTCGGCTGGTCCAGCATACGAGACGGCATCATGTACTCGATGAACATAGTTGCGGTGCGCTGCCTCATGGAGACGGTGAGTCCGCAGCTAGGTGCGGAGTACAGTAAGAAGTTCGGCATCACGAGCCTCACGGACTCGGACTATAACCCGGCCATGGCGCTCGGCGGCCTCACAAAGGGCGTCAACAATCTGGAACTCACCGCGGCCTTTGCCGCGATTGCGAACCAGGGTGTCTATACGAAACCCGTTTTCTACACGAAGATTGTGGACCACAACGGCAAGGTGCTGCTCGAGAATAGTCCGGAGCAGCGCCGCGTCATCAAGGATTCCACGGCCTTCCTGCTCACGGATGCCCTGCAGCAGTCCATGCTGCCGAACCGTAAGTTTGCAAGCAGCGGGGTCAATGTCAACACGACCAGTACGCGCGCCAAGCCTGCGAATATGAGCAGCGCCGGCAAGTCCGGCACCACGAGCAACAACGTGGACGTCTGGTTTGTGGGGTACACACCCTACTATACGGCGGGCATTTGGGCCGGCTGCGATGAGAACCAGCCGCTCACGGACGGAAACGGCGGCAATTCCTTCCATAAGGACATCTGGCGTAAGATTATGGAGCGCATTCATCAGGACAAACCGGACCCGGGCTTTGCAATGCCGGACAGCATTGTGAGCGCGGAAATCTGCAGAAAGTCGGGGAAACTCCCGGTCAAGGGCATTTGCAGCCGGGATCCGCGCGGGGATGCGGTTTACACCGAGTACTTTGCGCGCGGCACCATCCCGACCGAGATGTGCGATAAGCACACGACCATGACGGTCTGCGCGGTCACGGGACTGCTGCCGACCACGTACTGCCCGACCACGACGCGCGTGGTTATGGTTGTGCCGGATTCGGAAGTCGAAACGGATGATTCCCGCTTAACGCCCTCTCAGCGCTGCAACATCCACACTTCGGCCGCAAGCCTCTTGCCTTCGCGTGGCGTGGGCGGAGAAGCAATCGGGATTCCGGGCATCAAACCCGGCGATAACGCGGCGGATGAAACGCAGAGTAAGGTGCAGCCGAAGAAAGAGACGAGCGCCGAGAACAAGAAAAAGGCCACAAAAGAGACCGCGGCGCCGAAAAAGAAAAAGAAGCATTAAAAGGCGGAGCGGGGCGATGTGAAACGAAAAATTGTGCAGACATGTTCTGCACAATTTTTTTGGCGAAACTGTGACCTCACCGCGTTTCGTTCCGTCTGAATCAGTGAAGGCAGAGAATCAGAGCCGAAGTGGCGAATCAAGAAAGGATGTGTAAGAGATGAAAAAGAGAATGATGACGGCGGCTGTTATGATGGGATTAATGCTCGCGGCTTGCGGAAACGGAAAGACACAGGCGAGCACGGCCGCGGCTGCGGAGAGCAGTGCGGAAACAGAGACGAGAGAGGGAGATAATATCCTGCTTGGCGGCTGGTTTGCAAATCAGGACAGTCTTCTGCCGGCGGACAATGCCGAGGCAATGAAGGCCTTTGATGCGGCCGTGGAGGGGATGACGGGCTACAAGTATGAAGTGCTTGCCGTGCTGGGCTCACAGCCGGTCGCGGGGACGAATTACGCCTATCTTTGTAAAGGAACGGTTGTAGCACCGGATGCCACACCCGCCTATCTTCTGGTGAATGTCTATGCGGATTTGGACGGCAAGGCAGAACTCCTCGGCACCAAGGAACTGCTGCCGGTTGCGGCCGCAAAGATGACGGCGGAGTGGAAGTACAACAGCGGCGACAGCGATCCGCAGGCAAATCCCGCAGTGACGGAAGTCTTTGAGGCGGCGCTCACCGGCAAAGTGGGCAGCGTCTATGAGCCGCTTGCATACATCGGCGGCGCGGGCGAGCCGGATGAATGCTATACCCTTCTCTGCGGCAACCGGGCCGTCCCGAATGCGGACAGAAGCTTTTGCCTTTTGACCGTGCAGAAGAAGGCGGACGGCAGTGCAGAGGTGCTGGATAGCGAGGCGCTGGAACTTGGCACGGAGCTTCCGTCTGTTCCCGCAGAGCAGAAGAACTAAGGAAGGCGCATGGAAGACCGGGCGTTGGTCGCTCGCAACTTGGACGAGAGACGGCTATTCTTATTCTGTCGTAACACAGGCACATCCGCTGACGGAGGAAGAACTGTCGGAGCTGGTTAAGACCATGCGTTGAGCGCGGTATAAAGAGAAAAGAGAGAGGCGGGGGCCTCTCTCTTTTTTATTCGGGGGAGTTCTATTCGGGAGAACAGGGAGAATGGGAAAAGGCGGGAGGGGGGACTGTGGGGAGAGGACGGTGACAGGGAAGAATTGTGTGCGTATAATAAGGATGAGTTGTCAGTAGTTGTTTTATAAGATGAATGTTAAAAAGGGAGAGTCTATGATAAAAAAATTGATAAAACGCAGGCAAATGAGAATTGCGCCGGAACGTTTGATTCCCTTGAGCTTTTTGATCGCTATCTTCTTAGGAACCCTCCTTTTGATGCTTCCGTTTGCGACAGCGGAGGGAGAGAGTACAGGGATTTTGACAGCGCTGTTTACGGCAACGACATCTGTGTGTGTGACGGGGCTTGTGGTTGTGGACACATATGCGCACTGGAGCCTTTTCGGGCAGATGGTCATTCTGTTGCTGATACAAATCGGAGGACTCGGTGTCGTTGCGGTCGGGGCGTTGTTTATGTTGATGGGGAAAAAGAAATTTACGCTCGGAGATCGGAAACTGCTGGGTGGTGCGCTAAATATTGAGCGAAATAGGGGACACTTGGCATTCCTGTTGCGAGTATTTAAAGGGACTTTTTTGCTTGAAGGTATGGGCGCCTTATTCTATGCAAGCAGGTTTATACCGAGGTACGGTATTTTGAAAGGTTTGTGGGCAGCTTGTTTTCAGTCTGTTTCTGCATTTTGTAATGCGGGGATGGATGTCACAGGCCCAAACAGTATGATGGAGTTCAGGGATTCGCCTTTCCTCATGTTTACCACCATGCTACTCATTATTCTGGGTGGAATCGGCTTCGTTGTGTGGTTTGATGTAGTCGATGCCATCAAGCAGGGCTTCCGTCATCGTTTGGGACCGGTCACAACGGTGAGACGGTTTCCGGAGCATACGAAGTTGGTACTTCTTGTCACCGCAATACTGATTATTACCGGTGCTGTCGGAATCATGGCGGCAGAATTTAACAATCCGGGAACCATCGGAGATATGAATTTGTGGGACAAATTCTGCAACAGCTTGTTTCAATCTGTAAGTTTCAGAACTGCGGGATTTGCGTCGGTACCGCAGGAAAAACTGACAGAGATTTCTTGTTTGATAGGATACATTTTAATGTTTATCGGAGGTTCTCCGATAGGAACCGCAGGCGGCGTCAAGACGGTTACTGCTTTTCTGGTTTTCATGAATGCGTACTCCTATATTAACGGAAGAAAAGAGACAGTGATTTTTCATAGAAGCGTATCGGCAGAGATGATGAGAAAAGCCGCGGCCATTGTAGCGGTCAGCGCTTCGGTCTTACTCACGATGACCGTGCTTCTGATGGCAGTTGAGAATATCGGATTGACGGATGCCTGCTACGAGATTACAAGTGCACTTGGTACAGTTGGATTGTCAAGAGCGCTTACACCGAAGCTTGACGCGCTCGGAAGAATTGTGGTCATTGTATCGATGTATCTCGGTAGAATCGGACCGATTTCGATGGCATGTTTCTTTGCAGGCGATGTAACATCTCAGAACAAAATCAGACATTCCAAAGGATCGTTTTACGTGGGATAAGGGGGATTTAGATTATGAAAAAGTCGATTGCAGTACTGGGTTTGGGCAAGTATGGCAGAAGTCTTGCCGAGAATCTCTATCTTATGGGGGCGGATGTTCTGGCCGTGGACAGTGATGAAAAGGTAGTGAATGATTTTTCGGGGAAATGCACGTCTGTTGTACAGGCAAACATGGAGAACGAAGAAGAAGTTGTGGCGCTTGGGTTGAAGAATATGGACATTGTCGTTTCATGTACGGGAACAAATATCGCCGCAGCCATTATGTCTGTCGCGGTTGCAAAGGAGCAGGGGGTTCCTCTCATCGTTGCAAAAGCATCGACCGACAGAACGGCTTCGATTCTTCGTAAAATCGGTGTGGATAAGATTCTTGATCCGGAGGGAGAGGGAGGAATGCGATCTGCAAGGATTTTGCTTTCATCCTCTTTCAAGGATTTCTGGGAAATTGATGACAACCTGTATGTGGTGGAACTAAAAGTGCGAGAAGCGTGGATTGGCAAAACGTTGATAGAACTTCAACTTCGAAAAAATCACATGATGAACGTGGTTGCCCTAAAAGCAGAGGGGAAAAAGTGGAGGTTCGGGAATCCCGAAGAGCCGCTACGACAGGATGAAGTATTGCTGGTTGCAATGGAGAAAAAAGATCTCAGAAAGTGGCAGTAATAAAATTACATTCATACATTTTCATGTGGCGACATAAGAATAGAATACCCATTAAACCCTGTGACGGTAGAAATGGAATAAATTGTATGAAAGACGCGATTATGAGGTGTTGACAAAATTGAGAGGAGGGAAACGGGGGCGTTTGATATTTGGTGGAAAGTCTGTTGGCAGATGAGAAAATGTCGAAACAGATGAAGGCGTTTCGGTAAAAACAGAATAGAAAACAAGCGAAAGAAGGGATCGATATGACAAAGCAGCCCAAGTATCTGCGCAATATGGTTCCGGAATTAAAAGAGAAATACGGTGAGGAAAAGGCGCGGACCATTTTGAACCATGCGCAAAGTCGTTATGAGGCGCTCATCGAAGAAAACAAGGACGACCCACCGGCGTATTCCGGGCAGAAGCGGGAGCGCATTTATCCGTGTATCGCCTTGTTCCATGCCTTGGTGGATGCGGGAACGGGGCGCGAGGAAGCCGCTGCGTTTGTGACGGATTACTACCGCAGGCTTGCCGAGCGCGCAGCGCCCGTCATTCGAACGGTATTGAAAATCCCGGGCTTATACAGACTGGTTCCGAAACTGTTTTTGAATACAGCGCTGAAACACTGTGTCCCGGAAGCGGGCTTCTTAAGCGAGAACCGATTTTTATCGAAGACCGAGATGCGCTTTGATATGGTGAAATGTCCTTACCAAGACTGCTGTGTGCGCTACGGCTGTCCGGAGCTTGTGAAGGGCTTTTGTGACACGGATGACATCTGCTACGGGAATATGCACCCCAGGCTCTTGTGGGGCAGAACCAAGACCATAGGGCATGGGGATGCACTCTGTGATTTTAAGCTCCGTATCACAGAATAGACACGGCCGTCGCCGCGCCGCGGAACGGTTCATGAAACAAGGAAATAAGGAGGAGCGCCAGCCCTTTTTCAAGTTTTTTGACCGGAAGTCCTATCTCCTCATGGCGGTCATGATGGGCGGCGGCATTGCGCTTCGCGCGGGCGGCTTGGCGCTCACGCGAAGCGGGAATCTTGTTTGGCGTAAATGATTGGAACGAGAAGGGCTGAAGAAAAGGGCAGGTAGGTGATAATGAGAAATGTAGATTAAATCCGGTGCTTTAGAATCCATTGTACTAAATCGGCAAATGAGTAAGTCCCTGCGGCAATGGCCAAGAAGATATCAGAGAGTTCTGATTGTGTATAAGACAATTCAATTTGGTTTAGTGCAAGAAAAACGAGCATGGCATGCGCACCGATTCTCTTATTGCCGTCGATAAAAGCATGATTTTGTGTAAGACCGATTCCAAGGCGGGCAGCTTTCTGCGGAATAGATGGATAGATCTCGTGTGTTTCAAACGATTGAAACGGAGCATAAAGAGCAGACTCCAAGAGTGCTTCATCTCGGAGACCCGGCGAGCCTCCGGTCTCTGTTATTAGCTGTGCATGCAGCATTAGCACCTGCTCTTTTGTCAAAACGATCATTTCGCAAGTTCCTCATAGGCCTCACGATTTTGAGCAATTAGGCGCTTGGAAAGCAAGAGAACATCCTCGTTGGATACACTCTGTTCTTGTTCTGCCTGAGAGAACTCAATCAAAAGATAGCGGGGAGCGTTGTTTTTTAGAATGACAACGGAACCTTTTTCATCCACTAAACGAGCAATGCGGGAAAAATTTCTGTTTGCCTCGGTGATAGAGACAAGATTATCGGTATTGATATTCATGAGAAAGCCTCCTTAAATTCAATGTAATACTATTAGCATAACACAAAACATAGGATATATTCAACCTACAGCTAATGTGATGTATCTTATTTCCGACCTGCCTTGCCATCCACCGCAAAGCATAGTAAAATATAAAATTGCGTTTTGAAATGCTCAGCCAGAAAGAGAGAGGAATTTTTCAATGAGAAGTACGAGAACGGATGTGAGAAACGTCGCAATCATCGCCCACGTTGACCACGGCAAGACCACGCTCGTGGACCAGCTGTTGCGGCAGAGCGGCGTGTTCCGCGCCAATCAGGAGGTTGTGGATCGCGTCATGGATTCCAACGATATTGAGAGAGAGCGCGGCATCACGATTCTCTCCAAGAATACAGCGGTAAACTATGACGGCGTCAAGATTAACATCATCGATACCCCGGGACACGCGGATTTCGGCGGCGAGGTGGAGCGTGTTTTAAAGATGGTGAACGGCGTGGTCCTTGTGGTCGATGCCTTCGAGGGCACCATGCCGCAGACGCGTTTTGTGTTGAAGAAGGCGTTAGAGCTTTCGCTGGATGTCGTGGTCTGCGTGAACAAGTGCGACCGCGCAGAGGCGCGCCCGGATGAGGTTGTGGATGAGGTGCTTGAGCTCCTCATGGATCTCGATGCGAGCGAGCAGCAGCTCGAGTGTCCGTTTATCTTTGCTTCCGCACGCAGCGGTTGGGCAAAGAATTCGTTGGACAGCGACAATGCGGATATGAAGCCGCTGTTTGAGGCCATCATCAACCACATCCCGGCACCGGAGGGCGATCCGGAAGCGCCGACCCAGATTCTGATCAGCACGATCGACTACAACGAGTATGTGGGCCGCATCGGCGTGGGCAAGGTGGACAACGGTTCGATTCGCGTGAACCAGGAAGTTGCGCTGGTGAACCACCACGAGCCGGATAAGCTGCGCCGTGTGAAGATCGGCAAGCTCTACGAGTACGAGGGCTTAAACCGCGTCGAGGTGAAGGAAGCGGAGTTCGGTTCGATTGTCGCAATCTCCGGCATCTCCGACTTACACATCGGCGACACGATTACGAGTCCCGAATCTCCGGAGTCCATTCCGTTCCAGAAGATTTCCGAGCCGACCATCTCGATGAACTTCATGGTCAACGACAGCCCGCTCGCCGGTCAGGAGGGACAGTACATCACCTCCCGCCACCTGCGTGAGCGTCTGTTCCGCGAGCTGAACACCGATGTCTCGCTTCGCGTCGAGGAGCTCACGCCGGACTGCTTCAAGGTGAGCGGCCGTGGTGAGCTGCACCTCTCGGTTTTAATCGAGAACATGCGCCGCGAGGGCTTTGAGTTCGCGGTTTCGAAGGCAGAGGTCATCTATCACTTCGATGAGCGCGACAAGAGACTGGAGCCGATGGAGATTGCCTTTGTCGACGTCCCGGATGAGTTTACCGGTGCGGTTATCCAGAAGCTGACCTCCAGAAAGGGTGAGCTGATCGGCATGACGCCGATTCACGGCAACTATACCCGCCTTGAGTTCAACATTCCGTCGCGCGGCTTAATCGGTTACCGCGGCGAGTTCATGACGGACACCAAGGGCAACGGTATTCTGAATACCGAGTTTGAGGGCTACGGTCCCTACAAGGGCGATATGTTCTACCGCAAGGCGGGCTCCATCATTGCGTACGAGAGCGGTGAGGCGGTTGCCTACGGACTTTCCAGGCGCAGGAGAGAGGTCAGCTCTTTATCGGTGCGGGCGTCAAAGTCTACGCAGGTATGATCATCGGTCAGAGCGGCAAGTCCGAGGACGTTGAGGTCAATGTCTGCAAGACGAAGAAGCTCACCAACACCCGTGCATCCGGCTCGGACGATGCGCTGAAGCTCGTCACGCCGAAGGTCATGAGCCTTGAGCAGTGCCTCGAGTTCATCGATACAGATGAGCTCCTCGAGGTCACACCGGAGAATCTCCGCATCCGGAAGAAGATTCTGGATCCGACACTCCGTAAGCGCTCTATGATTAAGCAGAAGCAGAATTCGTAAGACAGAAAAAGGCAGCGGCCGTAAGGTCGCTGCCTTTTTAGCTGCTGTAGAGCTAACGCTGGGATTGAGAGATGGTGGAAAGCCTATCAACTCACGCGTATAATGATGATACAATTGTTGAAATTCAGGTTTATTAACATCTACCTTTGTAGAGTGGTAGATGATTATGGAGAGAGACAAATGAATAAGGTTTCCTTAAAGCCTGCTTTTAAGGATGATCTGCAAACCATATGGGAAATGCAGATCAGTGCTTTTTCGGATTTACTGGATAAATATCAAGATTATGGGATGAGTCCCGGAGCTGAGAGCTTGGAGAAAATCTCTGCACGATATGAGCAGCCGGGGACGGTTTATTATCTCGTTGTTGTCGAGAATGAAAATGTCGGTGTTATTCGGGTTGTCGACAAGAAAGATCATAGCAGAAAACGAATATCCCCGATTTGGATTATGCCTGCACATAGAAACAAGGGATATGCCCAAGCAGCAATAAGCGCAGCAGAACAAATACATGGTAGTCATCACTGGTGCCTGGATACAATATTACAGGAGGCCGGCAACCTGCATCTTTACGAAAAGCTGGGGTACCATCGAACCGGAAGAATTGAAAAAGTCAATGAACAGATGGATATTGTTTTCTACGAGAAAGATTAAAAATCGGTTATACGAGATAACAAACCGTCACTTTGTAAATCGGATGCTGCTCTATCGAAATCAAAGCAAGGTGTATGACACCGTGAATAATGCCACAATTAACGCCGATGGCACTAAAAATGGCGTTAATTCCCAAGTAACAAAAGAAGCTCTAATGAAAGCAAGCGGGTATCTCCTCCGGAGATACCCGCTTTTTCTAATCTGAACTGTTTTATCATCGGAACGGTGTTGTTCACCCCTTTTCCTCGAGCCTCGCCTCTATCGCCTCGTTCACAATGCGGAGCGCCTGAATCCGCGCAAAGTACTTGTCGTTTCCGGCGAGTATGTGCCAGGGTGCGGTTTCGGTCGAAGTATAGCGGAGCATGTCGTTCACCGCGGTCTCGTAGAGCGCCCACTTTTCGCGGTTTCTCCAGTCCTCGGCGGTGATTTTCCACTGCTTTTCGGGCGTGCGCTCTCTGGCGCGGAAGCGCTTCAGCTGTTCGTCCTTGCTGATGTGGATCCAGAATTTGACCACGAGGGTGCCGCTCGCTGCGAGGTAGGATTCAAAGTCATTGATTTCCCCGTAGGCGCGCTTCCAATCCGCCTCGCTGCAAAAGCCCTCAATCCGCTCGACGAGGACGCGCCCGTACCAGGTCCGGTCAAAGATGGCAATGTGGCCGCTCTTCGGGAGTCGCGAATAGAAGCGCCAGAGGAAGTGACGCTTTTTCTCTTCCGGCGTGGGGCTCGCAATGGGGAGCGCCGCATAGCCGCGGGCATCGAGCGGGGAGGAGAGGCGCTTAATGCAACCGCCTTTCCCGGCGGCATCCCAGCCTTCAAAGCCGACCACCAGCGGGATGCGCTTTAAGTAGAGGAGATTCTGGTTCTTTGCGAGGCGTGCCTTTTCTTCTTTGAGGCAGTTCTTGTATTCCTCTCGCGTGAGGGACTGCGTTAAGTCGACCTCCGAAAGGGAAAGCGGTTTTGCGGAGGCGGGCAGAGGCAGAGAGATGTTTTCGGAATCTCCGTTGCGCCGTTCCTCAAGCCGCGCTTGCACGGCATCGATTACCGTGCGGAACACCTGAACCGTCGCGGCACGGCTGTCCATGCCGGAAACCAAGGTCCAGGGCGCTTCGGCGGACTGTGTTTTCTCTATCATGCGGTCAAAGGCGCGGTAGTAGTCCTCATAGTGCGAAAGCTGTTTCCGGTCGGACTTCACGACGCGGAAGGCGGTCTCCGGGTTCTCGGAGAGTTCCTTTAAGCGCGCTTTCATCTCCCGCTTTGAGATGTGGAGGAAAAAATTTGAGAATTCAGTAGCCGTTGTCCGTGAGCGTCTTTTCAAAGCGGCGGATGTCGGCGAGCCGCGTTTCCACGCAGCGCGGGGAGAGTTTATCCGCAATCGCGCGGACAGAGACCTCCTGATACCAGGAGCGGTCCATAATCGAAAACATGCCCTCCTCCGGGATGGTGAGCCAGTGGCGGCGAAGGTAGGGATAGCGCTGCTCGAGTTCGGTCGGCGCCTGGGTGTTCACGACCTTAAACCAGCGGGGATCCAGATTTTTAATGAGACGCCCTATCATCTTGCCCTTTCCGGCTGCGGACCAGCCCTCGAAGAGAATAATGACCGGGAGTCCGGCGCTGCGCAGCGGCGCATCCAGGGCGGCAAGCTGCTGTTTCAGCGCGGGCATCAGAGCCTCATAGTCGGCTTTTTCGAGTTTCGCTTTGAGATTCACTTCTTCCAACATGGCATAGCCCTCACTTTCTAATGAAAAGTGTAGCACAGATTTCGCGTCTGTCCATTGCCTTGCGTCTTTTCGGGAACTTCGCTACAATGGTGGGCATGTAAAAAAGAGGGAGTGTTGCATGAGAGAACTTATCTTTTCGCTCGCGCCGATGGAGGGCATCACGGGCTACGTATATCGAAATGCGCTGAAGCGCTGCTACGGAGGTGTTGCGCGCTTTTATTCGCCTTTTATCTCGCCGGGGCATGCGGGCGCGGGCATCACGAAGCGCGACCGGCGCGACATTCTGCCGGAGAACAATGCGGGCGTGCCGCTGATTCCGCAACTCTTAACGAACAACGCGGAGGATTTTCTCTATGCCGCGGATATTCTGAGAGACTACGGCTACAAGGAACTCAATCTGAACCTCGGCTGTCCCTCGGGCACGGTCACGGCGAAGAAGAAGGGCTCGGGCTTTCTTACGGAGCTCTCGGCGCTCAGGCATTTTTTTGAAGAGGTATTTCGCAACTTACCTGCGGATACGAAGCTCGGCGTGAAGACGCGGCTCGGCGTCAAGGACCCGGCGGAGTTTCCGGCGATTCTCGAAATTTATAACGACTTTCCGCTCTCCGAGCTCATAGTCCACCCGCGGATTCAGAAGGAGTTTTACCGGGGAACGGTGCACCTCGACATGTTTTCTCTGGCAGCGGAGGGGGCAAAGATGCCGCTCGGCTATAACGGAGATCTCATCGACGAAGAGGATATAGACCGCATCCTGGAGCGCTTCCCCGCGGTCTCTCATATCATGTTTGGGCGAGGCTTATTGAGAGACCCCATGCTCCCGGCGCGCTATTTGAGACGCCTTCGCGGCGAGGCAGCGCTCTCCGCGGAAGAAGAGAAGCGGCAGCGCCATGCCTTCCATGCGGCGCTCCTTCAGGGCTACCGGGAGAGTTTCCTCTTATGAGAATGCGACGCTCTGCCGCATGAAAGAGGTCTGGGATTACTTGGGACTGGCCTTTCCGGAACAGGAGAGAGCGGTGCGGGAACTCAAAAAGAGCAAGACCCTCGGCGAGTACGAAGTGCAGGCGGAGCAGCTGCTCACGCTTTCAGCGGAAAAGACCGGAAAAGCCGAATGCAATCGGAAAACAAAGTGAGACACAAAAAAATCCGCAGACAGTTCATTTGTCTGCGGATTTTTCATGTCTGCCATCGGCTTTGCATACGGATGCATGCCCGAAAGGTCCGCGGTCTTTGCGCGTTACAGCAGGGTGATGTTGTGGGCCGCGCAGGTCTCGATCATCTCCTCGGGCCATATGCTCGCCTGTACTTCGCCGATGTGCGCTCTGCCGAGTAAAAGCATGCAGAGACGGCTCTGGCCGATACCGCCGCCTATGGTATAGGGAAGTTCGCCGTTTAAGAGCGCCTTGTGATAGGGAGCTCGCGGCGGTTCTCGCAGCCCGCGAGTTTCAACTGGGCGTCGAGGCTCTCCGGGGAGACGCGTATGCCCATGCTCGAAAGTTCGAGCGCGCACTGCAAGGGCTCGAACCAGCAGAGAATGTCGCCGTTTAAGCTCCAGTCATCGTAGTCCGGCGCACGGAGATCGTGCGGTTCGCCGTTCGAGAGTGCCGCACCGATTTGCTCCACGAAAACCGCACCGCACTCGCGCGCAATCGCATTTTCGCGCTCCTTCGGGCTGAGCTTCGGGTAGCGCTTCAGAAGCTCTTCGGAAGTGATGAAGGTGATTTCCCGCGGGAGGCGGTAGCAGGCATCCGGGTACTTATACCAGACCTCATGCTGCATGTGCTTGATGATGGTGTAGATGCGCTGAACGGTGTCCTCGAGCACCTCAAGGCTTCGATCTTCCTTTCGGAGCACACGTTCCCAGTCCCACTGGTCCACATAGAAGGAGTGGAGGTTGTCCGGCGTCTCGTCGCGGCGGATTGCGTTCATATTGGTGTAGAGGCCTTCGCCCGGCTTAAAGCGATAGCGCTTTAAAGCAAGGCGCTTCCACTTTGCGAGGGACTGCACGACTTCGATGTTTTCGCCCGGCAGAGAGAGCAGGTCAAAGTTCACCGGCCGCTCCACGCCGTTTAAGTTGTCGTTTAAACCGCTCTTTTCGGTCACAAAGAGGGGCGCGGAGACGCGCTCCAAATTCATCTGGCGGCCGAATTCCTTCTGAAACAAATCGCGAATAAACTTAATTGCCTCCTGGGTTTCACGGACAGAGAGCACGGGATCGTAGTGCTCCGGAATGACCAGTGCCATGGCTTGCCTCCATTCTGTAAAGCTAATTTAAAAATTTCGTAACAGCATAGCACGCGTGTGGGCCGGGTGCAAGGTTTTTTATGTCGTACAGCTTCCAAATTCGGGAGGAGGATGCTAGAATGAAGGATAAAGATTTCATTAAGGCGGAGGAACGGCGAAGAAAAGGCGATGAATCGAAAACAAAAAAGAATATTGGGTGGCGCTGCGGTAGTTCTCTGTGCTTGTTACTTGGGCGGCGCTGCTTTTTTTGCGGGGCATACGTACCCCAATACGACGGTGGACGGGAAGGATGCTTCTCTGCTCTCCTATACGAGAGCGCAGGCGTTAATCACAGCGGCGGCGACCGAGGGCTCCCTCGGGATTCGCGTCAAGGACCTGAGTTATTCCTTGCATCGGAAGGATGTGCTCGGGGTTGAGAGTCGGGACAACTGGAAGGAAGCGCTCTCGGAGGGAAGCTCGTTTGCCTGGCCGCTTGCGCTGTTCCGAAGACACGAACTTTTGAGCAAGCGCACGCTGGATGTGCACCGCGAGGAAGTTGAAAAACACTTGGAGGAGCAGGGGCTTTTCGAACTCTCCCTCCCCGCGAAGGATGCAACGCTCTCGGAGTTTGCGGAAGATGCCGGCTATTCGATCGTCCCGGCGGAGACCGGTTGGAGCGCAAACAAAGACGAGATTCTGAATCTTGTGGAGCAGGCGCTGGTTTCGGACCGGACGGAACTGGATCTCACCGACACCTTTGCGGTGCAGCCCGCGGTACAGACGGACGATGCGGCACTCACCGAGAAGATGAACGCGAGAAATCTGCTGGTGCGGCATAATTTCACCTTCTTCATCGGTCCGGTGACGCAGCAGCTTGACAGCGCGACCTTGAACAGCTGGCTGTTGAGACGCGCGAGGGCGCGACCGGACTGGATTACGCTTCGATTGAGGCCTATGTGAACGGTCTGCAGGATCGGTTCACCCCCTCGCTCGCAAGCCTGTCCGCGGAAAACGGTGGCGAGAACTATATCGTGGACAGCGAGCTCACCATGCAGATTCTCTGCAACAAGCTCGGTATTAACCGCCCGGCCCGGGAGACCGACGCACAGCGGAGAACGCGCGAGGCGGCGAACGCCAAGATTTTGAAACAGGCAAAGCGCGCGGCAAAACGCGAAAAGAACAAGGAAAAAGGCGGAGCAGATTTTACGGGAAGCCGAGGCAAAGCAGACGCCCGCACCGGAGTTGATTGCGACCCTAAAGTCCGAGGAAGAGAGAGCGGCGGATGCCGAGAACCCGATTTTGATTGCAAAACTGCGGGACGGCATTTTCATTGAGAACTTGCCGGATGAAGCGGCGGCGGAGCCGGAACTCGCAACGCCCTCCGAGACGGTGCGTGTCGAAACGGTCGGCAGCGATACTATTACCATAGGTGCCGCACCGGCGGAAAGCGAAACGGTTGAGAGTTTGAACCCCGAGGGCCAGTCATCCGAGGCGACGGAGAGTACAGAGCCGACACGCGAGGCGCCGAAGTCGCTGAACGGTGAAGTCAAAATGGCAAAGGATGATATTTTCGTCCCGGTGCTCGCGGCAGATCCGGAGTTTCAGCTGGGACACGGCCTGACCTACATCGACATCAGCATCGAGAAGCAGAGAGTAATCCTCTTTGAGAACGGCAGAAAGGTCATGGAGAGCGCCTGTGTGACGGGAACACCGAACCGCGAGCGCGCAACCCACTACGGCAGCTTCCGCATCAACTATAAGCAGAGAAACCGCATACTTCGCGGTTCGCAGAAGCTCTACGAGGCCTTCGTGAGCTACTGGATGCCGTTTGACGGCGGCATCGGCCTGCACGATGCAACCTGGCGCGGAAGTTTCGGCGGGAACATCTACAAGTCGAACGGTAGCCACGGCTGTATCAACCTGCCGCCTGCCTTTGCAAAGCAGCTCTATGAGCGCGTCACGGTCGGCATGCCGGTCTACGTGCACTGAGACTGACTTGACAGTCGGAATGCGGCAAACTAGAATAAAACAGAACAGAAACGAGACGGGGTGCTGCGCGCAGCTGAGACCGGGAAACCGGAACCCGAACACCTGATTTGGGTAATGCCAACGTAGGAATCTCACAGACAGACAGAGATGCCGAGAGGCAGCTCTGTCTTTTTTTACGGGAGAAACGATATGGAGCGAAAAACAGCGCTTACGGTCGCCGGCAGTGATTCGAGCGGCGGCGCGGGCATACAGGCGGATTTAAAGACCTTCCTTGCCCAGGGGGTCTACGGGATGAGCGCGGTCACGGCGCTGACCGCGCAGAATACCTGCGGGGTCACGGCGATTATGACCGTAACGCCGGAATTTCTCGCGGCGCAATTGGATGCGGTCTACGAGGACATTCTGCCGGACGCGGTCAAGGTCGGCATGTGCGCGAGCGAGGTATTGATACGTACTATGGCGGAGCGTTTTCGCTTTTATAAAACCGAGCGCCTCGTGGTGGATCCGGTCATGGTCGCGACCAGCGGCGCGCGTCTCATTGAGGAGACGGCGATACAGGCACTCACGGAAGAACTGTTTCCGCTCGCAAGTCTGATTACGCCCAATTTACCGGAGGCGGAACTTTTGCTCGGCGCGCCGATTCGCGGCGCGGCGGCCATGGAGAAAGCCGCAAAAGAACTTTGGTCGCGCTACGGTATGCCTGTCCTATTAAAGGGCGGGCACGATAAAACACGCGCGGATGACTATCTCTATCTCGGCAGCGAGGGCGGAATGTGGCTTCGCGCAGAGCGCATTGCGACCGAAAACACCCACGGCACCGGCTGCACCCTGAGCAGCGCAATCGCGGCGAATCTCGCAAAGGGTGTTGCACTCACGGAGGCGGTGATACGCGGGAAAGCCTATGTGCGCGGCGCGCTGCTTTCGGGGCTCTCGCTCGGAAAAGGCAGCGGCCCCCTGGATCACGGCTGGAATCTTGAGGAGAAACAATGACGGCACTTGAATTTTCGGAGGTTCGCTTCCGCTATACCGCGGAAAGCCCTCTCCTGTTGGACGGGCTTTCTTTTCGCGTGGAAGCGGGGGAATTTGTCTCGATTCTCGGCCCGAGCGGTGCGGGGAAGAGCAGTCTCTTTCGCCTGATGAACGGCCTTCTCGCGCCGGAGAGCGGCAAGATACTTGTCGGCGGCGCGTCTGTTTCGGCGGAGCAAAGCCGCTGCGGCTACATGCCGCAGCAGGACCTGCTCTTTCCCTGGAGAACGGTCGCGGAGAATGTGGGATTGCCGCTTGAACTCGGCCGGCAGCCCCACAGCGCGGCGGAGCGGAAAGAAAGGGTTGCGGAGGTGCTTTCCGCGGTCGGCCTCGGCGACTGGGCGGAAAAGAGTCCGCTTGCGCTCTCCGGCGGTATGCGGCAGCGGGCGGCTTTTGCGCGCACTTTGCTCACAGGCGCGGAACTGCTTTTGCTCGATGAGCCCTTTTCGGCGCTCGACTATATGACGCGGCTCTCCATGCGGGAGTGGCTCCTCGAGCGTTGGCAGCAGGAGAGGCGCACCATACTCTTTGTGACCCACGATGTCGAAGAGGCCGTCTTTCTCGCGGAGCGCATCCTGGTGATTGCCGAGCAGCCGGTGCGGCGCTTGCGCGAATTTCGCGTGCCGCTTTCCTATCCGCGGAGCGTGGAGAGTCTCGGCGAGCCGGGGGCACTGGAATTAAAGCGGGAGTTGATAGCGCTTTTGTCGCGGGAGATGGCGGTATGAGAGAAGAGAAATTTGCGGGGCGACTTCCGTCTCTCCTCACCATGGCGGGCTTTTTCCTTCTCTGGGAAGTGCTCGCACGGCGCATGAACGCCGCCTATATTTTGCCCGCGCCGACGCAAATCGTGAAGCGCATCTATGAGCTCAGAGCGCCGCTCTTTCTGGTGCATTTGCCGGCGACCATGGCGGTCGTGGCGCTCTCGCTCACGATATCGGCGGCGCTCGGTATTTTCCTCGCCGTGCTCATGGATCAGAGCCGAACCGCGGAGCGGGCGCTCTACCCGCTTCTTGTCGCTTCGCAGACCATACCGACCACCGCGCTCGCGCCGCTCTTTGTGCTCTGGCTCGGCTACGGCATTTGGAGCAAGGTGCTGGCGGCCGTGCTCATGACCTTTTTCCCGATTGCGGTGACCCTCTCGGACGGTTTTCGAGCCATTCCGCCGGAGATGACGGAACTCATGCAGACCCTCGGGGCGACACGTTGGCAGCTCTTCCGGAAACTCAAACTTCCGGCGGTGTTACCTTACTTTTTCACGGCAATACGAATGGCAATCCCGCTCTCGGTGATCGGCGCGGCAATCGGCGAATGGCTCGGCGCACAGGCGGGACTCGGCTATTTTTCGCGCCGCATGATGACCCAGCTGGACGGCGCCGGGGTTTTTGCGCCGATTGTGCTCTTAAGCCTCGCGGCCATGCTCTTAACGGAGTTTGCAAAGCGCATCGAACAGAGGGCACTGCGTTTTCGAAACCAAAGACAGACAGAACAAGACAGCAAACAGAGGAGGAAGGACAGATGAAGAAGGGATTCGGAAAGAGAGTATTGGCGGCGGCCTCGGCCTTTGTGCTTGCGGCTTCGCTGGCGGCCTGCGGCACGCAGAAAAAGAAGGAGGCGGGTTTACAGGACGTGAAACATTGTCCTCGACTGGTATCCGAATGCGATTCACGCCTTTATCTATGAGGCGATTGAGCGGGGCTATTACGCAGAAGAGGGGCTCAATGTCCACGTGCAGTTCCCCTCGAACGAGAACGATGCAATTTCGCTCGTCTCTGCGGGCAAGGCGGAATTCGGTCTCTACTACCAGCAGGATATTATTCAGATGGTAGCGGATCAGGGCGTCAAGGTGAAGTCGCTCGGCGCGGTCTGCCAGAGTCCGCTGAACATTGTCCTCTCGCTGAAGGATAAGAACATTCAAAGCCCGAAGGACCTCGAGGGCAAGACGGTCGGCTACGCGGGAACGCCGCTTTCGGAGGCCATGATTTCGGTGCTCATGCGAAACGTGGGAGCGGACACGAGCGCCATCACCTTAAAGAATGTGGGCTTTGACCTCATGAGCTCCATGACCACTGGCCAGGTGGATGCGACCATAGGCTGCCTTGTGAACCACGAGGTGCCGCAGCTTGAGGAAGAGGGCTTTGCGCTCAACTACTTCTCGCCGAGCGATTACGGCGTGCCGAACTACTACGAACTCTGCCTCATTACGAACGACAGCGTGTTAAAGGACAAGCCCGAGCTCGCGGAGAAGTTTGTGCGCGCGTCGAAGAAGGGCTTTGAAGACTTTCAGAGCAATCCCGCAGCCTCGGTGAAGCTGCTGCTCGAGAAGCAGAATGCCGAAAACTTCCCGCTCAGCGAGAGTGTTGAGCAAAAAGAGCGCGGACGTTCTGCTTCCCAAAAATGGAGACAGAGGCGGCTCCCTTCCTCTCCCAGACCGAGAGCTCCTGGCAGGAGAACATCGACTGGATGAAGCAGGAGGGACTCATTCAGAGAGCGCCGGAACTCACGGAACTGCTTCCGGAAAACAGCGGAAACTGAACTGCTTCCGCAGCCGCGCAAACCGGGCGAAAGTACTTTAGCCGCGGCGCAAAGAAGCGCAGAGATTGCGGTCGGAACGGGTTTCGAGCGCCGTGAAGAAACGGACGGATGGAGAAGGGCGAACAGTAGAAACAGAAAAACAATAATAAAAGAACTATAAAAAGAGACAGCGCCCTGCGGCGCTGTCTCTTTTTTGCAACACCGGAAGTCGCGCCGCGCTCTTACCGCACCGGGCGCCGCGTTGACTTCGTGTAGGCCTGTGACGAGATTTCGGTCGATTTTATGCGGTACCGGCTGTGCGCCGAGTTACCGATGTGTTTGATGGGTATTTGTGGACTTAGCACAATATTTGCCGCTTTGTCTGCGGCGGTACAAGAAAAATATCGGGCTCTTCCTTGGTTTTGTACTGCAAAAAGAAATAAATACGCACAATGCGGAAAAGCCGAGTATAATAATAACGGTGGCGACAGACGGTCGCCGCATACGAAAAAGGAGGAGACAAATGGCAAAGAAACTTCTTGAGACTGTGCCGAATTACAGCGAAGGGCGCGACATGGAAAAGGTGGCAAAGATTGCCGCTTGCTTCAAGAACAGAAAAGGTGTTCGCCTTTTGGATTGCCAGACAGACGTGAACCACAATCGCTGCGTAATTACCGCAGTCGGCGAGCCGGAAGCGCTTCGCGACGCAGTCATCGACTCGTTTGAAGTTGCTGTACAGTTGATTGATATGACCAAGCACGAGGGACAGCATCCGCGCATGGGTGCGGTTGACGTGGTTCCCTTTATTCCCTGCCGCAATACGACGGTCGCAGAGGCGGATGCAATCGCAAAGGAAGTCGGAAAGGCTGTCGGCGAGAAGCTCGGCATCCCGGTCTTCCTGTATGAGGATTCCGCAAGCGCGCCGCACAGAACGAATCTCGCAAAGATCCGCAAGGGCCAGTTTGAGGGCATGGCGGAGAAGCTTCAGGACAAGGAACTGTGGACGCCGGACTTCGGACCGGGATCACATTCATCCGACCGCGGGTGTTGTTGCAATCGGCGCGAGAATGCCGCTTATTGCGTACAACGTGAACCTCGACACGGACAATATGGAGATTGCAAACAACATTGCGGATGCGGTCAAGAACATTCGCGGCGGTTACCACTTCATCAAGGCCATCGGCGTCGAGCTGAAGGATCACTACTCCGGCAGAGATACCGTGGCGCAGGTTTCGATGAATCTCGTGAACTTTGAGAAGACGGCCATCTACCGCGCGTTTGAGGCAGTCAAGATGGAGGCGCGCCGCTACGGTGTCAATGTTCTTGAGAGCGAGATTGTCGGTGTCGTGCCGATGCAGTCCCTCATTGACTGCGCGGAGTACTACCTGCAGGCATGCATGTTCGGACCGATGAAGTTCGATGCGAAGAAGCAGATCATGGAGAACTGGCTCCTTGAGGATGAGGAGGAAGAGGCATGAGCGAAAAGCTGAAAGAGATGAGCGTCGCCGCGTTTGTGGATCTCACAGCTTCCGATGCACCGGCACCGGGCGGCGGTTCGGTATCGGCACTCTTCGGAGCCCTCTCCGCGGCGCTTACGGGCATGGTCGCGGGACTGACCGTCGGCAAGAAGAAGTATGTCGAGGTGGATGCGGAAATGCGCGAAATCGCGACGGCTGCCGAGGCGCTGAAGAAGGAGCTGGTCGAGGAGATCGATCGCGACTCCGATTCCTTCAACGAGTTTATGGCGGCAATGGCGCTTCCGAAGGATACGGACGAAGAGAAAGGCGGCGCGAAAAGGCAGCGATGCAGAACGGCTTAAAGTCCGCGGCAAAGGTGCCCTGCCATGTCGCGGAGACTGCGGCGCGCATTTTCCCGCTTGCAAAGGCGGTTGTGGAGCGCGGCAATACGAATGCCGTGACCGACGGCCTTGTCGCGGCGATGGCGGCGAGAACCGCTGTGATCGGCGCGGGTCTCAACGTGAAGATTAATCTCTCCTCGATTGAGGATGAGGATTTTGTCGCCGAGTACAGCGCGCGCGTTGCGGCGCTCGAGGAGCGGGCGATTGCGGCGGAGCGCGAAATCTTTGCGCTCTCCGAGCTGACCCGAGAAATCTAAGCCGCTACACCGGTTTGTCCGAGACATCGCAGCAAAATACACAAGTACCCCGCAGGGCGGGGCGAAAGGAGAACACGTATGAAGACAGATATTGAGATTGCACAGGAGGCGCAGGCAGCCAAGATTGAAGAAATAGCCCGCGCCGAGGGCATCGACGAGAAATATCTGGAACAGTACGGCAAGGACAAGGCAAAGGTGAGCTATCAGCTCTTAAAGGACACCGAGGGCAAGCCGAACGGCAAGCTTGTGCTGGTCACGGCCATTACCCCGACGCCCGCGGGCGAGGGCAAGACGACGACTTCCGTGGGCCTCGCGGACGGCTTAAAGCGCCTCGGCAAGAGCGTTGCGGTCGCGCTTCGCGAGCCTTCGCTGGGACCGGTCTTCGGCGTAAAGGGCGGCGCGGCCGGCGGCGGCTATGCGCAGGTTGTGCCGATGGAGGAGATTAACCTTCACTTTACCGGCGACTTCCACGCAATCGGCGCGGCAAATAACCTCCTTGCGGCGCTGATTGACAACCACATTTTCCAGGGCAATGCGCTCCGCATCGACGACAAGCGCATCACCTGGAAGCGCGCGGTCGATATGAACGACCGTCAGCTTCGCAACATCATCGACGGTCTCGGCAAGAGAACCGACGGACGTGTCCGCGAGGACGGCTTCGAGATTACGGTCGCAGAGTGAGATTATGGCGGTCTTCTGCCTCGCGAAGGACTTAAAGGATCTGAAGGAGAGACTGGCGCGCATGATCATCGGCTACAACATGGGACAATGAGCCGGTGACTGCGGGCGATCTTCACGCGAGGGCGCGCTCACGGCGCTCTTAAAGGACGCGCTGAAGCCGAACCTCGTGCAGACCCTTGGAGCATACGCCGGCCTTCATTCACGGCGGCCCTTCGCAAACATTGCGCACGGCTGCAACTCCGTGCTCGCAACCAGACTGGCGCTCCGCCTGAACGACTATGCGGTCACCGAGGCGGGCTTCGGTGCCGACCTCGGCGCCGAGAAGTTTCATTGATATCAAAGTGCCGCATGACGGGGCCTGCGCCCGGACTGCGCGGTCGTGGTTGCAACCGTGCGCGCACTGAAGCACCACGGCGGCGTCGACAAGGCAGAGCTCAACACGCCGAATGTCGAAGCACTGAAGAAGGGGCTTCCGAACCTTCTGCAGCATGTCGAGAACATGACGAAGGTCTTCGGTCTTCCGACCGTGGTCGCGATTAACCGCTTCCCGTTTGACGCCGAGGAGGAGCTGAGCTGCATCGCGGACGAGTGCAAGAAGCTCGGTGTCAATGTTGTGCTTTCCGAGGTCTGGGCGAAGGGCGGCGAAGGCGGCGAGGCGCCGCGCGAGGTCGTGCGTCTCTGCGAGAATACGGCGGAGAACCACTTCCGCTTTGCCTATGAGGACGGCGACAGCCTCGAGGAAAAGCTCAACAAGATTGTGCGCGAGGTGTATCGCGGTGACGGCGTGGTGCTCACGGCCGAGGCGAAAAAGCAGGCAAAGCGCCTGGAAGAACTCGGCTTCGGCTCCTATCCGGTCTGCATGGCGAAGACCCAGTTCAGCTTCTCGGACAACAAGAATCTGACCGGTGCGCCGCGCGGCTTTAAGATTACCGTTCGCGAGGTCAAGGTTTCGGCGGGCGCGGGCTTCATTGTCGTGAAGACCGGCGATATCATGACCATGCCGGGTCTTCCGAAGGTTCCGGCCTCCGAGCACATCGACGTGGATGAGAACGGAAAGATTACAGGCCTCTTCTAAGCCCTCGAACTTAGAAAGAAAAGACTTGCCGGCGGACGGCGGAGTCAGCTCAAACAGCCGCTCCGCCGCCCGCCGTTCTCTTTACAAAACGCATGTTCTGTGCTATTCTTTGCACCGAGGAGGCGGCCATGAAGAGAAGCGGAACTTACAGCACGAAGTCCAGACAAGAGATTATGAAATATTTGGAGGCATCTGCGGGCAAGACCGTGAGCGCATCCGACATCCTGAATCACTTGCAGGGCGGTCGGTCTGAACGTGAGTCCGACCACGGTTTACCGCAATCTGGATCGCCTGTACGAGGAGAGAAGATTCTCAAATACGTCGCCGAGAAGGGCGAGAAAAGCGGTGTATCGAGCTCGAGGCGGAAGGGCCGCTCACTGCGCGAGCACCTGCACCTGAAAGTGCGTTTCCTGCGGTAAAATTATCCACATGGACTGCGATTTTATGGATGAAGTCAGAGAGCATTTGATGCGCGGACACGGCTTTTCTCTGCAATGCGAGGGCACGGTGCTCTACGGCTATTGCGAGGCCTGCCGGAAGAAAAAGACGGTTTACAAGCCGAATGAGTTTCGGCATACTGGACTGGATGCAGGGCGTGGTTCAATGGTAGAACACAAGCTTCCCAAGCTTGGGACGTGAGTTCGATTCCGTCGCCTGCTGGCATGGGACCGAAGGCATACTTCGGTCTCTTTTTCGCCGTTTCCACGGCACGGAGGAGAGGGATGGCAAAGACACAGTACGGCTGACAGCATCACCGTGCTGGAAGGGGCTCGATGCGGTCGAAAACGCAGCATGTACATCGGCGGCGTCGGCCAGAAGGCGCTGAACCACCTGATTTACGAGATTATGGACAATGCGATCGATGAACACCTCGCGGGCTATTGCAGCGAGGTTCACATTGTCCTCGAGAAGGATGGTTCCTGTACCGTGCGCGACAACGGGCGCGGTATTCCGTGGAGCTGCACCGGAAGGGGGTCTCGGCCGAGCGTGTGGTCATGACGACCCTGCATGCCGGCGGAAAGTTCGACAACAACGCCTATGAGACGAGCGGCGGCCTGCACGGCGTGGGTTTCCTCCGTCGTGAACGCGCTCTCCAAAAGGATGCGGGTGCGCATCAGCCGTGGCGGCGTGGTCTACGAGGACAGCTACGCGAAGGGCGTTCCGACAACGGAACTGAAAAACGGCCTCTTGCCGATTGTCGGTAAAAAGGCGGAGAGCGGCACGGAAATTAACTTTCTGCCGGACCCGGAAATCTTTGAGAAGACGCATTTCCGCGCGGACTGGTTAAAGTCGAGACTCACGGACCGCCTACTAAATCCGCATCACCATCTATTACGAAAACAAGCTCCCCGGCGAAGAGGAACAGGAAGTGTTCCGCGAGCCCGAGGGGCTGATTGCCTATGTTCGCGCGCTGAATGAGGGGCAGACTGCGGTGCACGAGCCGGTCTATATCAAGGGTCGCTTTGAGGACATTGAACTTGAGTGCGCAATCCAGTTTGTGGATGCGTTCGAGGAGAAGCTGCTCGGCTTCTGCAACAGCATTTACACCGCCGAGGGCGGCACGCATCTGCAGGGCTTTAAGACACGCTTTACCCAGCTCATCAACGGCTACGCGCGAGAACTCGGGTTTTTAAAAGAGAAGGACGCAAATTTCACCGGTGCGGACACGCGAAACGGCATGACGGCCATTGTCGCAATCAAGCATCCGGACCCGATTTTCGAGGGGCAGACCAAGACCAAACTTGCAAGCGCGGATGCGACCAAGGCGGTCTCTTCGATTGCGGGCGATGAGCTGACGCGCTACTTTGACCGCGACTTGGAGACGGTTCGCGCTATCATTGCCTGTGCCGAAAAGTCGGCAAAGATACGGCGGGCGGAGGAGAAGGCGAGAACCAACCTCCTCGCAAAGCCGCGTTTTTCCTTCGACTCGAACGGAAAGCTCGCGAACTGTGAGTCCCGGGATCCCTCGAAGTGCGAAATCTTCATTGTCGAGGGAGATTCCGCAGGCGGCTCCGCAAAGACCGCGCGCAATCGCATGTATCAAGCCATACTCCCGATACGCGGCAAAATCCTGAACGTCGAGAAGGCGTCCATGGATAAGGTGCTGGCGAACGCGGAGATCAAGACCATGATCAACAGCTTTGGCTGCGGCTTCTCCGAGGGCTACGGCAACGACTTTGACATCACGAAGCTGCGCTACGACAAGATTATTCTGATGACGGATGCCGATGTGGACGGCAGCCACATTGACACCCTGCTCTTAACCTTCCTCTACCGCTTCATGCCGGAGCTCATCTACGACGGTCATGTATACATTGCGATGCCGCCGCTCTACAAGGCAGTTCCGACGCGCGGCAAGGACAAGGAGGGTGTCTACATCTACGACGACAAGGCGCTCGAAAAATTCAAGGCGAAGCACAAAGAGGGAACTTACACCCTGCAGCGCTACAAGGGTCTCGGTGAGATGAACCCGGAGCAGCTCTGGGAGACCACGCTGAATCCGGAGCAGCGCATGTTAAAGCGGGTTGAAATCGAGGATGCCCGCCTCGCGAGCGAGGTCACAGCCCTCTTAATGGGCAGCAACGTGGGACCGCGGCGCGACTTTATCCACGACCACGCGGACGAAGCGAAATCGACGCATAAAGGCGAGAGAGGAATACCATGGCAGAGAAAATTCTTCGAACCGAATACTCGAGAAATGCAAAAGAGCTATCTCGACTATTCGATGAGTGTGATTACCGCCCGCGCGATTCCCGATGCGCGGGACGGCCTAAAGCCGGTGCAGCGGCGCGTGCTCTACGATATGAGCGAGCTGCACTTAAGTCATGACAAGCCGCACCGAAAGTCCGCGCGTATCGTCGGCGATACCATGGGTAAATACCACCCGCACGGCGACAGCTCGATTTACGAGACCCTGGTTGTGATGAGCCAGCCCTTTAAGCGCGGCATGCCGCTGGTCGACGGCCACGGCAACTTCGGCTCGATTGAGGGAGACGGCGCTGCGGCCATGCGTCACACCGAGGCGAAGCTGCAGAAGTTTGCGGAGGAGGTGTATCTCCGCGACCTCGATAAGACCGTCCGCTTTGTCTCGAACTACGACGAGACCGAGAAAGAACCTGAGGTTTTGCCGGTTCGCATTCCGAATCTTCTTGTGAACGGCGCGGAGGGCATTGCGGTCGGTATGTCGACCTCGATTCCGCCGCACAACCTGGGGGAAGTCTGCGATGCCTGCATCGCCTACATCAAGAACCCGAGATTAAATACGAGAAACTCCTGGGCCTCTTAAAGGGGCCGGATTTTCCGACCGGCGGCATTGTGGCAAATCAGAGCGAGCTCCCGCTGATTTACAGAACCGGTGTCGGCAAAATCAAGCTGCGCGGACGCATTGAGGTGGAGCTCGGGCAGAAGCGGAGCGATCGCGACAAACTGGTGATCACCGAGATACCCTATACCATGGTCGGCGCGGGCATCGATAAATTTTTAATGGATGTGGCGGCACTCGTGGAGAGCAAAAAGCTCCCCGAGGTTGTGGATATCTCGAATCAGAGCTCCAAGGAGGGCGTCCGCATTGTCCTGGAACTTCGCCGCGACGCGGATCTGGACCGTGTCAAGAATATGCTCTATAAGAAGACCAAGCTCGAGGACAGCTTCGGTGTCAATATGCTGGCCATTGCGGACGGCAGACCGGAGACGCTGGACTTAAAGGGCATCTTAAAGCACTATCTTGCCTTCCAGTACGCGAATGCCGAGAAGAAGTACGAGACCCTGCTCGAAAAGGAGCGCTTAAAGCAGGAGGTGCAGGAGGGACTGATTGCCGCCTGCGATTGCATTGATTTAATCATTGCGATACTCCGCGGCGCGAAGAAACTCGAGGACGCGAAGGCCTGCCTCACGACCGGCGATGCGAGCCGCATTTATTTTAAGGATCCAAGTTACCTGCGGGATGCCATGCAGCTGCACTTCACGGAGCGCCAGGCACAGGCCATACTCGAAATGCGTCTCTATAAGTTGATCGGACTCGAGATTTTGGCACTCGAAAAAGAGCACGCGGAGACACTTAAAAAAATCGAGACCTATGAGGGCTATCTTTCGAGCCGCGAGAAGCTTGACAAGCTTCTCATAAAGGATCTCGAGGCCATCAAAAAGGAATATACGCACGAGCGCCGCACGCGGCTCGAGGACAGCAAGGAGGCCGTGGTTGTGGAGAAAGAACCGGAGGACGAACCGGTTATCTTCCTTTTGGATCGCTTCGGCTACGCAAAACTTTTGGATGTCGCGAGTTATGAGAAGAATCGGGAGCAGATCGAGGGCGAGTACCGCGCGGTTGTGCCGATTATGACGAGCGGCAGGATACAGCTCTATACCAGTGCGGGTGTGTTGCATCAGGTCAAAGTGCGGGATATTCCGGCCGGTAAGCTGAAGGACAAGGGTGTGCCGATCGATAACCTGAGCCGCTTTGACGGGCGGAAGGAAGAAATCCATCTGGTCGCGGCAGCGGGTAGCCTCAGCAAGGAACAGCTTCTCTTTGTGAGCCGCGAGGGCTATGTGAAGCTGGTCGACGGCGCAGAATTCGAGACCGCGAATAAGACTGTGGTTGCGACCAAACTGGGAGATGAAGATGCGGTGACAGCGGTGCTGGTGCTCGGAAAAGGAAAGCAGGAAGTATTGCTGCTCAGCGGGGAAAACTATGCCCTGCGCTTTAACGCAGAGGAGACGCCGCAGATGAAGAAGAACGCGCGCGGTGTGCGCGGCATGCGCCTTGGCTCCGGGGACTATGTGCAGAAAGCGCTGCTTTTGCCGCCCATGGAAGAGTTCGTGTTCAACGGAAAGAAGGTGAACCCGGAGAAGATACGGCGCGGTCACCGGGATACAAAGGGCGAAAAACTGAAATAAGACTTCGAGGTAGGGTAGATAGAAGGCTTCGACGGAGACAGAAGGAAGAAGATGATAGAGAGCCGGGAGGGGAAAACCTACCCGGCTTTTCCGGTTTTTTCCCGAACTCGATGAAGGCGCAAGATGAAAGGAAGTACGCCGCAGAACAAAGTAACGAAGCGGATTAATTGGTTCACATAATAGATACGCGGAGATAAAAGGTGAGCAAAAGAATCGTACTTGCAATATTCGTTCGGTCAAAAATCCGGACAAGGAAATGCGATTTTGCGATTTTCAAAAATAAAAATGAAAAAGTTTGGAAAAACGCTTGACGCCTTCTTACAGGGGTGGTATAGTACACAAGCTTGCTCGTGAGGGCGGGCCAAGAACCTTGAAAATCAAAGATCAGACAGTACAAACAACCCTGAAATCTCTGTGAAAACAGAGGGCTTGCGGACATTTTTCGAATGTGTTCGTGAGCTTCCAAAAGAATTTCAAAAAAGAACCAAACCAAGTAATAACGGGTAAAATAACTGAGAAAGACCAACGTTATTTTGACCGGAACGAACAAACTTTAAATTGAGAGTTCGATCCTGGCTCAGGATGAACGCTGGCGGCGTGCTTACACATGCAAGTCGAACGAGAAATGAGGATGGAAACCTTCGGGCGGAAGCCTTCATTTTCAGTGGCGGACGGGTGAGTAACGCGTGGGTAACCTGCCTCATACAGGGGGATAACAGTTGGAAACGACTGTTAATACCGCATAAGACCACAGCACCGCATGGTGCGGGGGTAAAAACTCCGGTGGTATGAGATGGACCCGCGTTCGATTAGCCAGTTGGCGGTGTAACGGCCCACCAAAGCGACGATCGATAGCCGATCTGAGAGGATGACCAGCCACATTGGGACTGAGACACGGCCCAAACTCCTGCAGGAGGCAGCAGTGGAATATTGCACAATGGGGAAACCCTGATGCAGCGACGCCGCGTGAGTGAAGAAGCTACTTCAGTAGTAAAGCTCTATCAGCAGGGAAGAAAATGACGGTACCTGAGTAAGAAGCCCCGGCTAACTACGTGCCAGCAGCCGCGGTAATACGTAGGGGGCAAGCGTTATCCGGATTTACTGGGTGTAAAGGGAGCGCAGACGGTTGCGCAAGTCTGAAGTGAATTCCCGAGGCTTAACCACGGGACTGCTGGGAAACTGTGCGACTTGAGTATCGGAGGGCAGGCGGAATTCCTGGTGTAGCGGTGAAATGCGTAGATATTGGGAAGAACACCGGTGGCGAAGGCGGCTGCTGGACGAAAAAGCGGCGTTGAGGCTCGAAAGGCGTGGGGAGCAAACAGGATTAGATACCCTGGTAGTCCACGCGGTAAACGATGAATACTAGGTGTTGGTGCCCAAAGGGCATCGGTGCCGTCGCAAACGCAATAAGTATTCCACCTGGGGAGTACGTTCGCAAGAATGAAACTCAAAGGAATTGACGGGGACCCGCACAAGCAGTGGAGCATGTGGTTTAATTCGAAGCAACGCAAGAACCTACAAATCTTGACATCCTTCCTGACCGCACCGTAATGGCTGCTTTCTTCGGGACAGGAGTGACAGGGTGGTGCATGGTTGTCGTCGAGCTCGTGTCGTGAGATGTTGGGTTAAGTCCCGACGAGCGCAAGCCCCTATGCCGGTAGCCAGCAGGTAAAGCTGGGCACTCGGCGGACTGCCAGGATAACCGGGAGGAAGGCGGGGATGACGTCAAATCATCATGCCCCTTATGATTTGGGCAACACACGTGCTACAATGGCGTTAACAAAGAGAAGCGAGAACGCGAGTTTAAGCAAAGCTCAAAAATAACGTCTCAGTTCGGACTGCAGTCTGCAACTCGACTGCACGAAGCCGGGAATTGCTAGTAATCGCGAATCAGCATGTCGCGGTGAATACGTTCGGGTCTTGTGACACCGCCCGTCACACCATGGGGAGTCGCAACGCCCGAAGTCAGTGACCCAACCGCAGGAGGGACGCCGAAGGCGGGGCGGATAACTGGGGTGAAGTCGTAACAAGGTAGCCGTATCGGAAGGTGCGGCTGGATCACCCTCCTTTCTGGGAAGAAGTAAAAAGGTTGCTTGTGCTGTCTGGTTTTTGATCAAGGTTTGCACCGGGTTTCGAGTGTCGATACGTCTTCTGAAACACCGTTCCCATCCCGAACACGACGGTTAAGAGGAAGACGGCCGAAGAGTACTATGTTGGCAACGATATGGGAGAATAGGTGGGCGCCGGGAATTTTTCTTTTTTTCATAAGTGATCGAACGCGAGCCGTGAGGCTGGAACGCTCCTATGGCTGATGAAAATCAGCTTTGCACCTTGAAAATCGATACAGAATGAATATTCAATTAAGAATATCCAGACATCCGAGGTGATGCGACGAAAGTCGTATCGATATGGCTTGAAAGTCATGTCTGATGAATGTAATAATACGTAACTCTGTGAGGCAGAGTTGACCAACCCGCATGTTCTTACGCTAGAGAACGTATGAGAGGTTAAACAGAAAGAGCGTAGAGGCGGATGCCTTGGCACTAAAGACCGATGAAGGACGTGATAAGCTGCGATAAGCTGCGGGAAGAGCAATATCTATTGATCCGCAGATTTCCGATAGGGAAACCTACTGCAGAAGACCTGCAGTGACGTGACGTAAATCCATAGCGTGCAGCCAGGAACCCGCTGAACTGAAACATCTAAGTAGGCGGAGGAAGAAAACAACAGTGATTCCGTAAGTGGTGGCGAGCGACACGGAAGAGCCCAAACCGCGGGTGCGTGCACGCGGGGTTCGAACTGCATAAAGGGGATTGAATGGTTACCGGAAGGACTTTGGAAAAGTCCGCTATGAAGGTGAAAGCCCATGCGAGGGAAAAACGATTCAAAACTCGGCAGGGATCCAGAGTACCACGAGACACGTGAAACAGCTGGGAGAATACGGGGACCACCCCTAAGGCTAAATACTACTTAGTGACCGATAGTGCATAGTACTGTGAAGGAAAGGTGAAAAGGACCCCGGGAGGGGAGTGAAAAAGAACCTGAAACCCTATGTTTACATGCAGTGGAAGTGCGATACATGAACGCACAACCGCGTACTTTTTGTAGAACGGTCCGGCGAGTTGCCGGTGCTGGCAAGGTTAAGGACTACAGGTCCGGAGCCGAAGGGAAACCGAGTCTTAATAGGGCTTACAGTCAGCATCGGCAGACCCGAAACCGGGTGATCTATCCATGTCCAGGTTGAAGTTCCCGTAAAGGGAATGAGGACCGAACACATCCGTTGAAAAAGGGTGGTGATGAGGTGTGGATGGGGAGAAATTCAATCGAACCCGGAGATAGCTGGTTCTCCTCGAAATAGCTTTAGGGCTAGCCTCGACTTAGTCAGACGGAGGTAGAGCACTGAATTCCTGAGGGGGCGTCAAAGCCTACCAAGGGATATCAAACTGCGAATGCCGCACTGATGATGGTCGGGAGTCAGACTGTACGAGATAAGTTGGACAGTCAAAAGGGAAAGAGCCCAGACCTACAGCTAAGGTCCCAAAATACGTGTTAAGTGGAAAAGGATGTGGGATTTCGAAGACAGCTAGGATGTTGGCTTAGAAGCAGCCACACATTCAAAGAGTGCGTAATGGCTCACTAGTCGAGAGGTCCTGCGCCGAAAAATTTCGGGGCTAAAACACGATACCGAAGCTTAGGAATGTAGCAATACATTGGTAGAGGAGCAATCTCAGGTGCCGAAGCGTTACCGTAAGGCGTGGAGTTCTGAGAAGAGAGATGCCAGGAATGGTAGCAGAATGATGTGAGAATCATCATGGCCGAATATCCAAGGATTCAGGGTGAAAAGCTGATCTGCCCTGGGTGAGTCGGGGACCTAAGGCGAGGAGAGATCCGTAGTCGATGGACAGCAGGTTCATATTCCTGCACCTGACATGATCAGAACTGTGGGGACACAGGAACAAAACCGGACCCGGGAGAGCAAAGACCGGGCGAAGCGAAGATAGGAGTGCGGTAGGCAAATCCGCCGCACAATCCGAAAGCGTGATGGGGAGCGAAAAATAAGTAGTGAAGCCAGTGGAGGGACTGTCGAGAAAAGCCGCTATTGTATCATGTCAGCCCGTACCGCAAACCGACACAGGTGGATGAGGAGAGAATCCTAAGGCCGGCGGGAGAAGCATTGTTAAGGAACTCGGCAAAATGACCCCGTAACTTCGGGAGAAGGGGTGCTGCAGAGATGCAGCCGCAGAGAAACTCAAGCAACTGTTTAGCAAAAACACAGGTCTATGCGAAACCGTAAGGTGAGGTATATGGGCTGACGCCTGCCCGGTGCTGGAAGGTTAAGAGGAGAGGTTAGCAAAGCGAAGCTTTGAATTTAAGCCCCAGTAAACGGCGGCCGTAACTATAACGGTCCTAAGGTAGCGAAATTCCTTGTCGGGTAAGTTCCGACCCGCACGAAAGGCGTAATGATTTGAGCGCTGTCTCAACAATGCACCCGGTGAAATTGAAGTACCAGTGAAGATGCTGGTGACCTGCGCCAGGACGGAAAGACCCCATGGAGCTTTACTCCAGCTTGATACCGGGATTCGGTGTTACTCGTACAGGATAGGGTGGGAGGCTAAGAAGGAAGGACGCCAGTCTTTCCGGAGCCGCTGTTGGGATACCACCCTGTGGCACTGGATTTTCTAACCTACATCCGTAATCCGGATGGGGACAATGTCAGGTGGGGAGTTTGACTGGGGCGGTCGCCTCCGAAAAAGTATCGGAGCGCTCAAGGTTCCCTCAGAATGGTTGGAAACCATTCGAAGAGCGCAAAAGGCAGAAGGGAGCTTGACTGCGACACCGACAGGGTGGAGCAGGTACGAAAAGTAGGACTTAGTGATCCGGTGGTATAAAGTGGGATTGCCATCGCTCAACGGATAAAAGCTACCCTGGGGATAACAGGCTTATCACTCCCAAGAGTTCACATCGACGGAGTGGTTTGGCACCTCGATGTCGGCTCATCGCATCCTGGGGCTGAAGTCGGTCCCAAGGGTTGGGCTGTTCGCCCATTAAAGCGGTACGCGAGCTGGGTTCAGAACGTCGTGAGACAGTTCGGTCCCTATCCGGCGCGGGCGTAAGATATCTGGAGGAGCTGTCCTTAGTACGAGAGGACCGGGATGGACTGACCACTGGTGCACCGGTTGGGGAGCAACCCCATGGCCGGGTAGCCAGTCGGGACAGGGATAAACGCTGAAGGCATCTAAGCGTGAAGCCCCCCTCAAGATGGGATATCTCATGCGAAAGCGGTAAGACCCCTTGAAGACGACAAGGTAGATAGGAGAGAGGTGTAAGCGTGGCGACACGTTCAGCTGACTCTTACTAATCGGTCGAGGGTTTAACCAAAGGGTTTGGGAAAGAGATGAATAGATAGAATTCTGTGTGCGGTTTTCAGGGTGTGAATATGCGATAGTGGCGTAGTTGGTAACGCGCGACCTTGCCAAGGTCGAGACCGCGGGTTCGAGTCCCGTCTATCGCTCTCTGAAATGAGCGTCCTGCTTCGGCAGGGCGCTTTTTGCTTCGCCTTATCAGTCAATCAATAAGACGATGCATTTACTGTTCTCGCCTTTTTGCGGGAAATCGGCTATACTGAGGCGAGCAAAGCAGAAGCAAAGGAGTAATTTAGAAAGATGCAATACGAAGGTGATGTTTACCGCCCGCCGAGCGAGGCGCGCAGTTTAATTATTCAGGTAACCATAGGATGTTCGCACAACAAGTGCACCTTCTGCCATATGTACACGGACAAGCAGTTCCGCGTCCGGAAGCGGGAGGAGATACTGGCGGATTTAGATGAATGTCGGGACACCTACGGTCCCTACGTGCAGCGTGTCTTCTTCGCGGACGGCGATGCGTTGGTTGTGAAGACCGAACTGCTCTTGGAACTTTTACACTACGTAAAGAAAAACTTCCCCTATGCGGAGCGCATTACCTCCTACGGGACAGCGAAGGATGTGCTGAGAAAGTCGGAGGAAGAGCTGGTAGCGCTTCGGAAAGCCGGACTCGCAATGATTTACCTCGGTGCGGAGTCGGGGGACGATGAAGTCCTCGTGCACATTCAAAAGGGCGAGACAGCGGCAGAGATTATTGCGGCCGGTCAAAAGTTAAAGCGCTGCGGCATTCAGACCTCGGTCACGCTGATTTCCGGACTCGGCGGCAGTGCGGGCATGGAAGCGCATGCCGTAAAGTCCGCGGAACTTATTAACGCGATGAATCCGGAATACGCTTCCATTCTGACCCTGCACCTCTCTCCGGAGTCTCCCATGGCGAAGGAGATTCAGCGGGGCGAGATGGAGCTCTTAAAGCCGGATCAGATTATGGATGAGACGGAACTTTTCTTAACACATATCGACTCTCCGGGAACGGTGTTCCGCACAAATCACGCCTCGAATTATCTGGCACTTGCGGGCACCTTTAACGAGGACCTGCCGCGTCTCCTTCGTGAGGTGTGTGAGGCCCGTGAACACAGCCGCTACCGCATGGAGAGCTGGCGCAGAAGGCTCTGAGCCGCACAAGCGAATTGCATCCGCAGGACTGCTGTGATGCTTGCGCCGACAGAACATGACGCAAAAAGAGGAAGAAAAAAGCAAAAAGAAACCGCAGCGAACTGCGGTTTC
>BNJU01000986.1_pt1 | contig 69401 bp, 85 predicted proteins | sample 8539281 | NCBI WGS metagenome assembly BNJU01 (sample SAMD00202456, study PRJDB9452) | human saliva metagenome | isolation source: human saliva | place: Japan | reverse complement strand
TCAGTCGGTTGTATGTGTCTCAATTTTTGAGAAGATAAAAATAGCAGAAATTCAAGGAAATGAGATACAAACAGATATACTTGTTCATTTCAGCCTTGACAATCTCTACTTTATGCTGTAAACTAGGTTAAAGACTGAGTAACACAAGTGCTATTTGTTTACTCGGTGGAGCGGGTGCGCTAACACCTTGCCTCTTTTTTTGTTTTATTGCTATAATTATACAACTAATTTTAAGCGGTGTCAATAGAAAAATGATGACGGCATGTCAAATAATCCCTAGGATTTCACCCTAGAAAAACTACATAGAGAATTCTTAAGAACTTAGAAAAGTACCTATCTTCTTAAAGAAGGCTTTCTATTTTTATCAATTTTTCTTTTCCCTTTCCCCAACATATATACACGCTGCAAGCTATTTAATCGTGTTTTTATCTTTCCTCCTGAAAGTTTCTCCAGTTCCTTAACCTTTTTGGATGCTTGCCTCCAGTCCCCAAAACAGCTCTCTTAGGGTTCCTTCTTCTACAGCTAATATCATATTTGCCATAATCTCAGCCCCCTCTAAACTCCAGATCATTCCCTGGTTTTTCATTCTGTAAGTAAGGCGCCTGTGCTGTGACTCCATCACCCCAATTCCTTTCTTTGGGAGATTGCGAAGCGATGCAGGCTTTGTATAACTAAAATTACGCTTCAGCCTTCTGGCAAAGTCCTGAAAAGTAGCCGTTTCTTCCTCGTCGTCAATTAGACTTTCTGTCGTGTCAATGGTTGTTTGAAGAAGGTCAAAGTCATGCTGATAAATAGCCTGTTTCAAGAGTTCTTTTAGCTCTTCTGGCTGCGCTTTATAATTCTTTTCTATCTCTTGCTGCAAATGGTACGGATCCCAGAAATGCTCATGTCTTTGAACTTTAAAAGCGGCCGCAAAATCCTTGAAAACTCTGCCTCCATAACCCGGACCGCCATCAGAGTTAGTAATCAGGGTTGTTCCCTTTCCTGTTTTATAGGTCTGATGAACATAATCTAATACCTGATCTTTGGCTTTGCTACCAGATAAAGAAAGCACGTTCTTTTTATTTTTTAACTGCCTGCGTTTGGACTGGCCGATCTGCTCGCTTCCTGTATGTACGACATAATGAGAGATATTGCTATATTTGGCTTCCTCTCCTTGTTTAGATCGTGTTTTGACCCAGACTCCATCACCTTCAATGTAGAGCCTCTCAGGGCTTTTTTTGTTTTCCTCTGTAACTTCCGGAAGAGACAAGAGGTCATATTCTTCTTGCTCCTTCTTGAGTGCTGCAGCTCGCTTAACAGCTTTCAGGACAGTATCTTTTGTTAGATTGATACCAGTCATGAACTCTATCAAATCCGCTGTTTTGCGGTAAGTGGTACACGTTGAAATTTGGTTAATTTGATAAATCAGCTCCATACTGAAACGGCTGTGTTTCTCAAGGCCAAGCCATTCATCCACTGGCACCTTGCAAGTTCCTTTTTTGTACCAGCGGTTTCTTTCAAAGCAAATTTCCCCAAAGATAAAAGCAACTGTACGGGCTGATCTATTTTTCAATTTGTAGCCCCTGGCACGCATAGACGGCGCTACCTGATCATCATATCGAGTTACAGCCTTCAGGAAGGCTTCTTCATTCTGCTTTCTCAAATCTTCTAAAAATTTTCTTTCATCCAGAACAGTCACACCCATAAGCTAACCCTTTCTAAAAACTTAGGTATTATATTATTGTTTTTTTGGTAAAATTTTCAAGTCCATGATAAAAAAAGAGCCTGACCAACAGGCCAGGCATGAGATAGTTGTTAGGGTTACCACCTCACAACCAATATAAAACAAACTTTTTAGAAATATTTTGATAGAAAAAAATCTTTTTAGTCTACTTACGAAAGTATACTATTTTTTAAAAAATTTTAGCCAATCGGAACAAATTCAATTTTTAATTTACTATTTGTTGCTGCAGCAATGTTTTCTAGTAATTCGATAGACGGATTCATAGTCCCATTTTCGATTCTAGCAATTGTTGATTGAGGTTTATTGACTTTTTGCGAATTCTCGCTGACTTAAATTTAAGCTATTTCTTAATTGTTTTTGTTAAAAATGCGATTTCAATTTTATTTTCGTGTTTGTTATATGCTTTTTAAAACAATCATTTTTCTGACATTCGTTTTTCAGCATAAACATCTAATAACGACTTAGTTTGAACTCCTTCTTTTTACATTTGCCATTTTTTTATGTCTCCTATTATTCCTTTCTTTCTGAACCAATTACGGTCCAGATAAGGCTGTAAATTAGTAACATTTACAGCCTTATCTCAAATCATACTAAAAGCTCAAAGACGCTTTTTGCGTCTTCTAGCTGTCTAGTTCTTTTTATTGGTGTTTTATTTGTTTTTATTGAATTGCCAAAGGACTATATACTTTGTAGGGTTCCTTTTTTCTTACCAAATAGAACTCTTGAAATAAACCGTTCGCACTCACTCTTACTTCGTACATATCATTATCTAATTTCTTTATCCACTGTTGAGCTAACGATTCTTGTATACCATATTCTTCGACAAATTGCATCTGTCTGATCAATTTAGCAGCAGGGGAATGAGCCAAAGAGTCTAAAAATCCTAGGAGACTCATCTTCATCGTAGTATTCGAATATAAATTTTTTTCATGAATAACCTCTTTAACCTTTCTATATTTATTTAATTAGGGCTATGATATAATGATAGCATATTTGCTATCATTTGTCCAGTCTTTGTTACCTTTGCTTATAAGTGAAATTTTTCAAGCCTATAATAAAAAAATAGCCCGACCAACAGGTCAGGCTATGAGATAGTTGTTAGGATTACCACCTCACAACAAGTATAACACAAACTTTAGAATAGTTTGGAAACAATCGCATCATATAGTCAGCTTTCAAAGTGGGCTATTTTACGATAAAAGGTGCTACCAACTCCAAAAATATTTTTTTATGCCAGCTTTTTCAATTTTTCTCAGCATCTCTTCCCTCCTTCAAGTGATAATAAAAAGTTTAACATGTACCAAACAATTTGCAGCAGCGCTCCTCTGAAATGTCATTTTTATCCCGGAAATGACAAAAAGACCATCCAGTCGGGATGGTCGTTGTAATATGTTTATATTTATAACTATAAACATAATTATAAATATAAATTAAATCAACTCAAGCTTTCTATTAGCTTATCTAAATAGTCGGATGCTGATCGAGCCCTGCAGCTTTAGAAAGCTGATCCAATTTCTCTCTATTGCTTGGCTTTAAGGTGAACTGAAATTGCTTTCTTCCGTTCAAAATTACTCACATCAGGAGCGAAAACCGGCTGAGAAGTCGGCTTAGTGGTTTTCTCAATTAGCTGCGAAATTTCCTTTTCTTTACGTTCAAATGCCATCTATTTCTCCTTTATAAATTATATTTATGTTTATAATTGTATTTGTGTTTATATTTATAAATATAATTATATTGTATCATAAATTTTTGAGAAAGTCTGCTCTAGCTCGTCAAAGAATTTCTTATGTTTTTTATAGAGTTCAGGATTTTCTTTCATATCCGCAATAGAGACTTTATCGATTGTTGAATGATTGAACAACTCTTTTGCTGGAACAATTCCCAAAAGGTTATCAGATCCCTTTTCTTTAGCCTCTAGCCCTAAAGCTTCTAACAGCTCTCTGGAAGATCCATAGTTTGGACGAATCATATTAGCCAGAAAATACAGTTCAGCCGTTATATAAGACTCTCTAGTACGATAATCAATCACATCCTTTCGGAAAGCCTCTAGACGACTGGAGAGGTTAAATTTGGCATTGTAGCCAAATTCAGAAGGAGTTAGCGGACTGACAATAGCATGACTAACCGCAACTGCATTTTTAGTTGCGGTTGCAAAGTCCGGCCTACAGTCAATCAAGATATAATCAAACTGTTCTAGGTCTTTCTTCTCATAGTTATCTTCTAACCAAAGATAGAGAAGCATATTTTTCTTGTCGCTATTCTCCAGATCCCGCTCCACAGTGTCTAACTGAACAGAACCAGGAATAAGGCTAATATTTTCTTTGACTTCCTTAATATCCACATCACCGCCTTTGAAAGCATTAGCAATGGTATTCTTGCTCTCGTAGATATTGTAACACTGCGTCAAATTGCACTGATGATCTAGATCAATCAAAAGTACTTTCTGACCTTTCTTGGCAAGCCATTCAGCATAATTAAAAGTTAAAGTTGTTTTTCCCAACTCCGCCCTTAATAGCGGCAAATGTAATAATTTTCATTCTGTTTCTCCATTCCATCCATAATAACAATGACTGCAGATTGTTTCTTCATCGTCTATCCACCAGCAAGTTCCCTTGTCTGGAGTATAACAAGCATTGTTCCAAGTGCAGCCGCAAAATTTACAATGATGTTCTTCTGCCATCTGTCTATCTCCTTGTTATTTTCTATACTTCCATTATACCATTATAATTATATTTGTCAATATATTTATAAATATAATTATAATTATATTTATTTTTATAAACTTCTAGGGCATATAAGAACAAAAAGCCCTGGAACAACCCAGGGGAAATAAGAAATATAAAGAAGATCAGTAACCACATAATCCGCAATGAATACCTGATTTTTTTACACTATATCTAATATAGAATTAGGGAAATAATCCGGATAATCCTTTAAAACCTGACCTATTTCAAAAATATACACCATAGAGTCTTTCAAAATCATTCTTAGCTTTATATAACCATTTGTTATCTGATTTTTCTTTTAAACTCTTGTCCATCAAAATAAACCTCATCATAGAGTGACGTTACATCAACTATTTGTGTGATCTCGCTAACATGTTTATCACTATTTTCTAACAAAGCAGAAAAACTGTGAGTGGTTTCCTCCATAACACTCTATCAGGCCCATAGGATAAAAAAATAATAGTTATCTAAGTTTTCGATTTCTAGTAAGTGGGCAGCTATGATGATTTATATTTTCTATATTTCCAACAATTCTACCTTTATCCCAAGGAAACAGTAAGATAGGATGTTCATGCAAATGGAAAGTTGGTTTTTCTATAGATAGATTGGTATAGTTTGAATAATAATGGACAAAGTCGTCTTGGTGAACGTTAAAAACGTAATTTTTAACTAATTCATGAGAAAACCTTTTTATCAATTATAGTGCACAAGTTTCCATTTATAACTTTTCCCCACTTATTATTATCAGAGTTCAATGTATCAAAGGCCGTGTTATATGTATAATAATTAGATAAAATCCTCAAATACTTATTTACTGATTGGTAATCACCTTTTTCAAGGTATGTTTTGACAGTTGCTACTTTCTCATCTAGTAACTGTTTAGCAGTAATTTTAAATTCTTCAGTCTGCTTTTTCTTCTTGTTATTTTTCTTTCCGTTTTTCTCCTCCTGAATTTCATTTTTCCTGATTGATATAATCAAGAGTCTTTCCCTGTTTTTAATGCAGAATAAATATTTTTAAAGATTGAAACCATCTGAACTCCTCTCTTTCTTTACTATATTACAACATTTACAACATAAAGTGTCAAGTATTCATTTAACATATAAGTAATTCAAATTATTTTGCAATATCTTACGACTAGAGTAGCTAATTCCTTCGCCTTATTTGGTATTTTTCCCGATACCGCCTAAAAGTCCTTTCAGGGATCCCTGTAAGCTTGCTAACGTCCCTATCAGTATATCCTTGAAGATACAAATCAAAGGCATGCTGCAAGCGTTCGTCATTTTCTGTATAGAGTGCTTTCCTGCCCTGGTACTTACCTTGCGCCTTGGCAAGAACTATCCCTGACGTTGACGCTCCTTGATGCGTTCTCGCTCTTCCTGCGCTTGGTATTTGTAAATTTCTAAAATTAAATTATTCAGAAGCCGTCTGAGGTTCTCGTCCTCAATTCCTCGCAAGGTTGGCAGATTTAAAACCTCCAGAGTAGCTCCCTTAGCTTGGATGTCGTTCATAACTTCTGTCAGTTCCTTGTTGTTTCGTCCTAGTCTCTCCAGTTCACTGACGACCACAATATCACCCTCACGTATATACTCAAGGAGAGCACGCAGCTGTGGACGTTCCTTACTGGCTCCGCTGGCTGCCTCTCGAAAAATCTTCTCACAATCCTGTAGTTGCTCCAGCTGACGAGATAAATTCTGGTCAGCTGAGCTGATCCTGGCATAACCAATTTTTGACATTTTCTTACCTCCTTTTTGCCGAACTCTATTGGCCGTGTCATAAGACCAGTAAAATCAAGTTGTATGTAAAAGGCCAATAGGGCATACCTAATTGGCCAGTTTATTTAACATTAGTAAAAACAAAAAACCACTTTTTAAGTGGTTCATTATGGAGTGTGAGGGACTCGAACCCTCTAGGTGCTGTTTGGTACTTTCTATAGCCAGGAAAACATTTCATAAACGGTCACTCCAACAACACCGTTAACCACCAAATTTGAAATAGACAACTTCATAGATATACCTCTTTCCAAGCTAAAAATTGCAATGCCTGTCTGAATTAAATCACATAGAAGTGAGATGTCCAAGTTTACCCTTAAAATGCTATATACTAATACACACCTCAACAGAAAATAAATCTTCTACTAAGGTCTATATTAGTAGAATCATTATACTATTGTTTATACTTCAAACAAATATAAAGGCTTTTCCCTATTTTTCAATTTCATCCTTTTGAGTTTGCTCAAGTGTCTGCGTACTTCTTCTTGCTTGAGCATTTTTTTCAAGTCTCTCATACTGAGTAAAGTCTTTGACGATACTATCAAATTTATCTTTCAGACCTTTCCGCTCGACGGAAACCTCAATCACCTGTTTTTCAATATCTTTTGGATCTACTTCAGAAGATATTGAATACTGCTCTAAAACCTGGCAAGCAGCTTTTGCATCAATAGGGTTTTCCAAATGAATATCTTCTAGGGCAGAGGCTATTTTATTTAGTCGCTCGATTTTGTCATCTAACCGTTTGAGAGATTGTTGCGTTTCTTCAATCTGTTCAATGAAACGATCTCTTAAATCATGAAACTGATCTGAGTCAGAGACATTGTGACTGACAAGATAATTATATTCCTTGACTAACTGCTCCAATTTTGAAATATTAGGATTTTTAGTCAGCACATATTCTCCGCTCTCATAAGCCAGTTGATTGATTAAGGTTGAGCCTTTCATAAACTTATTGCTAGTAGAATTATCAGGATTGATGAAATAGAAAAAGTCAGATTTTTTGATAAAAATATCAAAGCTGCCATCTTCTTGTTTATCAATCAGCCGGTTAGGAATTTTTACAGTTCCTTGGTTTGCTATCCCGTATTGAATTTGTAGATAGATACCTGAGTCTGTCTCGTACTCGACTTGCCACGGTTCAATCTTGACCCTCTTTTCAAAGTCCTCAGCTTTTTCCGCTTGCTGCTTATCATATTCAGTTTTGATTTTCTCTAAAGGATGCACAATTTCATTCTTTGCCAGGCGCTCCCTAATTTGTTCTAGAGAGTACCGCCCTTTTTTCGATAAGGTACTGTCTCTAGTATTTCTCTTCTGCTCTTGATCTAGCAATTTGTATTTTGCATACTTCCCAGAAAAGTCAACCGCTAAATTTAAAGCTTTTGCTTTATCCTGAAAATCATCCAAGCTGGTTGAGTGTTTGAGCAAGAACTCAAGCCTAGATTTAATTTCTAACTTGAATGAGTTTTCTCTGCGATAAGCTGCGTATTCTTTATGACCAAAAGGATTTTTTACAGCTATAATACTAGCACCAGCAACGTCCGCATGTTTATCAGAAATTTTCTCTAAGGCACTCTTGGTTTTTTTCTGCCAACGAAATTTATTAAGCGTAATCGAATTAGTCGAATTGATATAAATGTGATTGTGCAGATGCCCTTTATCTAAATGAGTAGCAATGACAAACTGATGACTTCCACCTGTCAGTTCAAGTGCAGTCTTTCGTCCAATCTCATGGACTTGCTCTGGTGTCAGATTATCTTCTGGAGAAAAGGACTGGATAACATGGTGAGCTAAAACATCATTTTTGAAAGTTCTTCATTGTTGATAGGCCGACCTTTTTCAATATTTGCCAGCTGTTTTAACTGCATCATTTCAGAAAAGGCCGAGTCCACATCGACAAGTAAATTTGCAGAAACCAGCTGAGAGACGGGCTGACCATTAACAATTTTGATAGGAAAATTCAAGTCAGGATCTAGCAATTCTGTTCCAATCGTTTTCGCTCCATCTTTGATATATTTCAGACCTTCAGCTAATTTATTGACCGATTTTATTTGTTTTACTTTTGTTACGACCAAGACATTTTTACCCCCGTCTTTCCTTTAGCAGCTTATCAATCTGAGAAATTTCATGGTTAAAATTTTCTTCCAACAAGCGCTTTTACTTCTGCGAGTGAGTGCTGTAATTTTTGATAATTTTCTAAGCTGATTTCCTCGTTCGTGTTGACATATCTTGCTAGCTGGTTGATATTCGTACCAATCCTATTTATCTCTGTTCTCAGTTTAATTAGTTCTGAATAATCTACAGTCACTACCTCACCAGTCAGCAGCATATAGAGAGCGTAGGTGTTGAAATTTGAAAAATTATGTTGAGCCATTCTCCGGTTGATTAGCTCATTTTCTTCTGGTGTTACTCGCATAATTTTTTGTATTTGCCTATATAATTTTTTTGGATCGCTCATGTTTTTTCCTCGACTTTCCTATTGACATCTGCATTGGCTCTCTCTATACTTTTCAAACTGGCAAGCATAGCAAGGTGATATCACCTTACGCATTTTAAAAGATTTTCCAAACTCCAAAAACTGGCATTTTGCCAATTTAGGAGCAGGAAAACCTTTCAAAGTTTTGGGGATATCCCCAAGCCCCTTGTCCGTCCTTTGGACGTTAATTGCTTTCAATTCTTGAAAGCAAATCGACCTTAACATCCTGATAGGCTTCATCTGAAATAGAGTCCAGATAGTCAATCGTCTCTGTATATTCTAGAGCCAATTCTGGATCAATCTCTTTCAAATCTTCTGCATCTTCGTCCAGTAAAGCAATAGCCTTTCTGCGTTTCGCAGCGATAAAATCTTCATTTCTGCTGTAACGTCCATTCTCAAAATAGAATAGATTTAGCAGTAGAGTTGTTTCAACATTTTCTGTCATTTCATGTTTCCTCCGTTGTCTTTCTTCGTTGCATAAAGCCGTCAGATAATTGAGCAACAATATCCTTTACAGGTTCAGCTGATTGTTGCTCTTCTCGGCTTTTTTTATTTCATCTTTCGCCGTCTCTTTCTCTTTTGACTCTAAAGTTTGTTCCTTGGATTGCTCTTTCAATCGGTCTAGCTTTTGTTGAAAAGCGTCCTTAGTCAATTCTTTGCTTTGATACTTTTCAAGAGCTTGGTCAATTCTGGAAATCAAACTATCAGCTTCTTTTTGAACAATTTTGATTTGTCCTTCTAAGTCACTAAGACCTTTTGGATCTTGCGTCCAACTTGCCAAATATCCAAAACTGTATTCGCTTGTATCAAGTCCATAATGACTAGATACAACAAAAGCTACTGACTCAGCTTGCAATTCAGCAGTGCTTAAATTAAATGGAGTCTCCGCTCTTTTTTCAAAATTGTGTAAATCTGAATGTGCCATTTCGTGAAAGATTGTTTTCAACGTATGCTGCTCAGACAAGCCCTTTTTGATAACAATTTTATTGCTAACAGGTGAGTAATATCCCTTGGCTCCCTTTGTATCTTCGCTAAAAGAAATTGGAACTCCGTTAGCTTCTGATACCTCTTTAGCGGACTTATAAAGATTGCCATAATCTTGATAAGAGCCTTTCAGTTCATAGATTGGTTTAGGCAATTCTTTACCGTCGGTCTGCGAAACATCGAAAACTGGAACGAGCTTAAAAGAGGTATAAGTAATTTCTTTTCCATCTTTATCAAGCAATGGCTCATTCGTTTTTGGATCTCTTTTTTTCACTGTTATGGGAGCAAAAATTCGTAAAGCTTTTTCTCCCTTATTGACACTTCTGCTAAATTCATCCTTCCATTTTTTGAAAGATGCGACATAAGAAGCGTTTGGATTTTGTCTCAAAATCATTTGAATATTTAGCGGTGAGTAATTGTGAAACTTACTCATAGCTAATAAATATTGCTTGTACGTGTCAGACTTGAAATAATCTTTTACTCCTTCTTTTAGAACTTGGGCAAGACCTTTACTATCTTTTGCATCAATCAATTCAGCAACTGTTTTTTGCTGTCCGGAAGAAGAAAGATTTTCATTTTTAGAGTTATCAGCTGCCAAAGGATTTGTGCCGTAAGAAATTTCTTCCTGATCAGACTTTCCGTCTCCGTCAGTATCTGGACTATAAGGATTGGTTCCCATGTTGCGCTCTACAGCGTCTGGAATTCCATCACCGTCAGTATCACGCTCTAGCTCTTCTTTCTTGGCTAGAGCTTGTTTTCTTTTCCTGGTCTTCTCGCTGAATTTGTTCAACACGCTCTCTTAAACTTTGGGCTTGATTTTCTGGCATTGATAAATTCTCCTTTAAAATTTCTATTCCTTGATGTTGCTTCAAGGTTTCAAGCATCTGCTGGCCATCATCAACAACAAACTCTTTATTTACCGATAGAGTTTTGATTTCGTTGTTCTTCTCAACAAAGACTCCCAAAATCGTTTTTTCTTGATTTAGAGCGTCTAACTCAACATTAAGTGTTTGATTAGGCTTCAGTAAAGTTGCTGGAAAAGAAGACCTATCATCCGTCCTGAAAGCCAACATCACATCCCGATCATCTGATCGGATGGCATTAGCTACATCCAAGCGCCCCATCTTCTCAACGGAAGACAAATCATCGAAGACAAAGGAGTCTGTCTCAAAAATTTCAGGCAACAATGGCATCAATTTCACTTTATCTCTAAACCCTAGCCCCAGGCTCAAGTTGGCAAAGTTCCCTTTTCCTGCTGCTACATCTTCTATAAATTGCTCAGAAAGATTATCCACCCAATCAGAATATACAGGAGCAATCCCCGTCAAGTGCATCCAGTGATGTTTTTCAAAATTCACCTGAAGCATCTGAACATCTTCCTTGTCCTGGTAGAAATAAGTCACCTTGCTATTTGCTAACTCCTGCAGATACCAGGAAGCTGATTTTGAATATCATCCGCATAACGATTTAGAAAACGAATATCTTTATTCGTCGCATAGTGATAGCCTTTTCTAAGGCGCACACTTGACTTTTTAGGCCGTTCAATGTTAAAATATAATTGAACATTGGCAGGAAAATCAGGTTGAGCCTTTGGCTCTTCAGGCTGTGGTGCTGTCCTTGAAGGTTCGCCTTCTGAATAACCGGAATTGCGATTGATTAGTTCTGCCCCTCAATGTTATTAATAGGCTCTTGGCTTCGGTCAAAGAGCTTTTTTTCTTTGCTCTCCTTTAAGGCATCGTTCCAGTCCATTTTATTCCTACCAGCTGGCATTGATGGCAAATCTGAACTGAAAGAAATTCCTTTATCGGCCAGGCGATTGATGAAAGTATGACCTGCTGCATCATTATCTACTGCTAAAGTGATTAGCTCCTGGTGTTTTCCCATCTTTGAAAAATCTGTGACCTCTGCCGTTTGAGATAGAAAGGTTGAATAGTTCTCAGGTTTGACCTGGGCTTTGATTTCTCCTAGTTCATACAAGAGTTCAGCAACGTGCCTGCTGATGGTTGACTCTTTCAAGCCATCCATTGCTATCAGTCTCACGTCAGATAATTCGTCTTTGTGCAGCTCATAGTAACTCATTAAATCAATAGGAGCTTCAGCAAACACAAGACGCTTTGGCTGGCCAATGTCGATGTGCATTCCAGTTAGGCTATCAGAAGCTCTCATAATCTGTTTTAAGCGGCCTCTTTCGTAGAGGTCATGATTTTCCCTTATCCCCTGCAAAGACGCTCCTATGACCTCATTTTGGCTATTTAAGCTCTTAAAGACAATGATAGGCTCATAGTAATTGCCTGTCTTTTTTGTAGCTTGAGCTAAGACTCCTTTTTCACCGAAAAAGTCAATCGTTTCATCACTCAAGCCCCTGACTTCCTTCAGGTATTCCCTGGCTTCTATGAACTTAGTTTCATAAGGCTCAAGGTAATAGCTGAAAGGTTCTTTTTCAGGAACGCTGGTCACATCGACCACGTCAAAACTACCTTCTTCCAGGAAGTGCTTCGCCTGCTTAAAAGAAAGCTTTTCCCCTGTCAATTCCTCCTGGACCACTTGGACCATTTTAATGACATCCCCACCATTGCTACGGGCAAACCAATTGAAATAGTTTTCCCTAACATTGATAGTGAAAGAGTCATGTTCTTCCCAAGCGTAAGTATAGCTTCCTGTTCGCTGTAAACTCATGCCCAGACTTTCTGCCACTTCTAGGATTGACAGGGCTTTGAGTTCTTCAATACTCGCCATCTATCCTGCTCCTTTCTCTAATTGTGCCGTTATGGCTTTTTTGGTCTGCTCGATGAACCGAAAATTTCTTGTCCTTCTCGCTAAGGTAGCCCATTTCCTGAAGTTTCAAGGAAGTCCAGGGGCTAAAGTTAAAGCTCACCAACCAATCTGACTTTGCACGTGCTTCTGCTTCTTCCGCATATTGACGGGTTTCCTCCGCAGGTCTTAGACTTTTGAACGCTTTGACGATACCTGCGTCGGTCAATGAATTGACCCAAAGACGATACTTGGCCTTTTTAAGCGCATTTGGTATCAACCTTAAAATAAGATAGGCGATTGACTCACCTTCACGGTCAGCATCCGTCCCAATGATGATACAGTCTGCTTGATTGACTTCTCGCTTAATCAAATTAAACTGCTTTTTCTTATCAGCTTTGACTTCATACTCGAAGGCTTCAGGAAAGGCAGAAAGATTGGCTAAGTCCCAATTTTCATAGTTCTGATATGGATTTTTAATCTCTACCAGGTGACCAACCGCAGAAACAATTGTCACTTGACCATCTAGCAGGTCTGTCTTGACTTTCCAAGCCCCTTTTTCATTCTTTTGCTTGCCCCAGGGCTTGAGCGTACTTTCTTGGCTTGGTCAGGCTTTTCTGCCAATACCAGATATTTCATAGATACGGCAACCTCTCTTTCTTTGGTTTTTGTGTTATAATTAAATAAAGTTATAAGGAGTAGCCTTATGGATTTTACACACGCATTTTTTTAACATTGAACAATTACAAACTAAACATTTTAGATATAATTACATGTTCCATTCAGGAGACATCAGCATCATAGCCAATACTGATGATGATCATTTCAATTGTTTGTTGTTATCTCAACTGAAAAATCTCCAAGTCTGCCGGTCAACTGAATTTATATCTTAAAGATGACAAGTATCAATTTAACGCCTATTGGCAAACAGAATACTTCTCCCAAATTTATCCAATTATCGCCGTTGACAATAAATTAGATATGTTTTGGGAAGATTTAATTGACAGGCTTTCAAAAATAACTGATGAACAATTAGAAAGGCTTGACCCAACACAATATCAGACTATGGTTCGTCAAGTAACAGAACAGTCAAGAGATACTATCTACCTCAGTCACTTAAGACAATCAAAAATGAGTAAGGATCAATTTGAAAAAATCTCCCGTTTCTATGGGAAAAGCGTAGCTTACAAGGTTCAAAGTATGGGCTGTACTTTGGTTTTCAGTAGTAACCCTCTTAAGAGCCATACCATAATTATTGACGACTTAGTCATCAAGTAAGTTAATATTCTCAACCATAAAGAGACTGTCTTCAGTCTCCACCAAGCCATCAAGTTCTGAAATCGTCTGAAGTAGCGTATCAACTATACGTGTATGTTCCTGGTACATCACAGCTGGCTTTTCACTTGCATAATTGACCAAGGTTTGAGTTGCATTTTTTAGTAAAACTTGAGCTTTTAAAATATCATCACCTGCACTTAAAACCTCATGGATGGTAGAAAGTTTAATAAGTTCCTCTTCAGTCATTTCATCACCTCTATTTCTTCCTGAAGTAAGCTCTCAATATTAGCTTTTAAGTAAGTCAACTTTTCTTTAGAAGGTTCAATCTCCTCAACTTCAAGCACTCCTCTATACCGTTTAGGGTAGCTAAAAAGCTGTGTAGAGACTGCTTGAAAATCCTCAACGTCTAATGTTTTAATCAAGATGCTAACAAAGTCGTTTAAGACCTCCCCCTGATTGCTCTTTTCAGTCACTTGATGTTCAAGGGCAAATCGCTTCAGGGCTTCTGCCATCGTTGGCATCTCAACGGCTGAAAAAAGGGTATCAAAATAACCTATTCCTCTCATATTAGTTGCTTGTATCATGTTCTCCTCCATTTCCTCAAAATACAAAAAGAACCCTGGTAGGTAATCCTAACAGGTTTTCTTTTGGTTAAGCCACTTCCTCAAATGGCAATTTTACTTCTAGCACCTTTGCGCCAGTTGTTTCTATCACCCTATCGTGGTTGACATTGGCATCCCAATCATCCATATCAGACATGGAACGGATATAGCGATACCAATTTTTATCACTAGGGCTATTAGCTAGTTCTTTAGCCCGTGGATGCTGCTGCATGTTGGTCTTTTTATCCTTGAATACATGCTGCTTAGAGATAAAGACTAAAGCTTCGTCTACTCCTATTCTGGCCACCTCGTCTGGAGTTAATAAATCCCGTTGGATGGTTTGAATGGATTGACTGCTGGAGCCTTGCGCCCCTCGAGTGATCGACTGACTTTTTACATTGATTGTTTGTTTCCCACTCCTCATTGAGAAGTATTTCATCGTAAACTCGTCATTCGTTCCCAGATAAAGCAGTGTAGCAGAATTATTGAAAATTGTTTCCCACTGGTCTTTATACACCGTTTTTTTAGCTGGCTAATCGCTTTGAATAATAATATCTATCGATATTTCACGAGAACGTACAGAAGACTGAACTTCCGTAAAAAATGGAAAGCGACCAAAATTGACAAATTCATCTAAAATTAAGCGAATATGAAGCAAGTCCTCTGGCTGGCAAGTCGGATGTAGCCCCTGGAGAATTTTGTCTGCCGTTTTCGGCAACTCTCTAAACATCATGGTAAACATGACCGTTGCAATGAAGTTGAAAGACTTATCTGTTTTCAGGAATGGCGATAAAGACTGCTGTTTTTTCTGTTTGCCATTTTTCCATTTCCATTGAATCACGAGAGATCAAATTTCTAACGACATCATGGTCAAAGGCTGCAAAAACAGTAGTCGCCATGATACGAACAGATGTAGCTGTTCGTCCTTTTGCATTGTCTATAAAAAGCTGCCATTGTCTACAAGCATAGTTTCCAGGTTGTTCTTCTTCTAGCTCTTCAAACATCCGCTCAACCGGACTAGGAACGTCCTCATGCTCTCGTTGGATATTTCTCAGAAGATCCGTCATCTGGGCGATATTTGGTTCGTATTTCCCAAGCACCTTGCCGTCAAAATAGAGATAGCCAATCAGTGCCCTGGTAAGGAGCATTTCTGCTTTATTCCAAAAATCTTCTCCCAGGTTGTTTGAAACCTTTGTACCTTCTTTTAGAGCCGTTGCAACTCGGTCAATATCCATTTCATCGTGCATATAGTGGAACACGTTAAATTGATTGGAATTAGTAAAGTTTACCAGATCAAAAATTTTGATTGTATAGCCGTTTTCTTCGAGCATTTTTCCGCACTCTCGAACTAAAAGCCCTTTGGGATCAGTAACCACAAAAGAGCTGTTCATCTGCATCAAATTAGGTTTTACAAAAGTATAGGTCTTACCATCCCCAGGCAAGCCGACGGTCAGTGTATTCTTGTTAAGCTGACGATTGAAAGGCAGCCGTTTGTTAAATAGCCCCATTCTGGCATTTTGAGTGAAAATCATATCATTTTCCGGTTCTTTATCCCGAAAGCTGGCCAGCTCCTTGACCGTTGCATAACGAGCTGAACCATATTCTTCACCGTATCGATAGCGTCCTCTATCTCCTATCCGTAGATAGAACATTAGAACGATAAATAAAGCAATTCCTGCTCCGTACAAACTAACGGCAGTGAAGCTAAAATCGATTAAAGATTTACTACTCCAGTTTTCCATCATCCAGTCTAAGCGAGCATTATCAAAGATAATAGCTCCTTCTGTTGCTGGTGCAAGATCATATAGCTTGACCAGCCAATGAGCCAAATAAGAAAAGATTAGTCCAGCTATCAGATAAGGTAAAAATTTCCGCTTCTTTTGCTCTGTAATCATTTATAACCCCCTATCATCTTTAGCTAGAGTCTTCTTAGGTATAACTGCTTTTTCAACAGACTTAGCTTGAATTTCAACTTTTACTTGCTGCTTATGGTAAGCCAATTTTTCCTGAAGGTTCATATTTTTTGAGTTCTTAACCAGGTTATTTGTGACCTTTTCAGCTTTTCCAGGATCGGTTAAGTCATTTATAACCCCTTTGAAACTAGCCTCCAGAGCTTTCACATTTTTTGCATCGATAGCAATGGTACAGGTGCCGTCTTTGTTGTCCTTGACAGCAAAACCAACCTCATAGCCTTTCAAATACTCCTCTAGCCGATCAGAATTAACCTCACTAACCATGAATGTTTGAAAGTGCTTTGTCTCATTGGTAGCCATGAATTTATTCCAGTTAGCCTTATCAGTAAATACCTTGCTCTCAGCTCGCTCTTTTACTTTTTGGTAGCTTCCCTCAAGCATTTGGTACATAGTCTTTAAAAACAACTCACCAGTCAATTTATAGACATCAACTACCTTTGTTGCAACTCTTTCCTGATCCATTCCTACACTCCTTTCTAAAAAGAGCGGCCATTATTTCTTAATTGACCGCTCCATCTGATTATTTGATTTTGACTGAATTCTTCTTGAGAAAATAGGCACCAACCACAGCTAGAAGACCAGCTCCAGCCCAGGACATCATCGCTTCTTCTTTTTCGCCAGTGTAAGGTAACTGCAGAGAGGTGCTTGGCAAGGTTGTCTTTTCTCCTGTTTGGTTAGTAAGACTGATTGTCTTATCGGCATTGACTGTAGCCCCAACGACTTCAGCTGATACGGTATCAGTTGTTCCGTCTGCATAAGCAACCACAACTTGACTATCCTTTGTAGAGATTACCTGATAGCCCGTGTTTGTTTGGATTGGTGATGCAGAATTGACATTCGCCACAACCTGACCAGTTACTTGAGAAGTGGTTCCAACCTGACTTGCTCCAGCGTCTACAGCTGTTTGAGCTGAAACGTTGGGATTGTTAGTTGGAACGCTAATATTTGGTTCAAGACCGCAGATCCCCCGTCAACTGTTGGAACAGTGACACCAGAACCAGCTGCAGTGTCTGTTGAAGCAGGTTGAGTTGTCGTGCTATCAGTTGGATTGCTGGTTGTTGGTTGAGTGGGCTTTGCATTGTCGTTATTTGTTGCCGGCTGAGTAGGTTTTACATTGTCATTGCTTGTGGCTGGTACGCTTGTGTCTGGAGTCGGATTGGAAGGTACAGGAACATCCGTACTTGGTGTACTTGAATTTCCAGTAGTTGGTTGAGTGGGGTTGACTTGGAACAGATGGTGCTGTTGTGTCAGAAACTGGAGGAGTTGTTGGTGTAGTCTCTCCAGTTGATGGAACTGTTACAACCACTGGCACGTCAGTAGAAGCCGGAACCGTTCCAGAGCTGTCATTCGCAAAAGCGGTCAGAGAGCTTGCTGAAGTCAATACTGCAACAGATGATAGTGTGATAAGTTTAGTCCATTTTTTTCATTTTTATACCTCATTATGTTTATAATTATATTTATAGTGATATTCCGTTATCTGCCAAATTTTGATGATTTTGGCTGACCGTCTAGGACATAGCCATAAACGGATTTTTTATCGATTTTGAAAGGGAGAGTTAAGCGACTTGTTTTTATGCTGTCATCTGCTCCCTTGGTAGTCACTACAAAAGTTACTGAAATAGTATCTTTTGTGACTTTCTGCTTTTCATAGATGGTTGACTGTAGCTGTTCTGACTTGACTTCTACTCCTTCCGATTTTCATCTTCTTACTCAGAAAAATTCGTTATGTTTTCTTGATTTCCTGAGTAGTAGTTCGCAATGAAGAAGCGTCCTACCGCTTCCACCTGCCCCTGGGCTTCTTCATCAGCTAGCCGTTTCTCCAGTTGATTTATCTGCCTTGTCAGCTTTTGATTACTGATTGCTATTTGAGCCGGTGATATAGCAAGAGCGCCAATAGATAAGCCCAGCGCTCCAATAGCAACAATTTTCCAAATTAAGCCAATAGATTTTTGTTTTTCTTTTGGTTGAGGGGCAATTTTTTTATTATTCACTTTTGGTTGCTGCTCAACTTTCTGGGGTTCAACAGGAATAGTCGGCTGAATTGTTTTAGCCGGTTCCTGAGGAACCTGAAAAGGGTTATTGCTAGATGGAGGTGCTGAGATTGGCTTTGTAGGCTCTTGTTTCAGCTCTTTCTTGGGTTCTTCCTGGAAAGGAACCGGCTGCGACTTGTTACGTTGAAGCAAAGAAAAGCCTTTTTTCTCTCGCTTTAGTCCGAAACCGGCTAGAGCTTCTTCTACTATCGCCTGCAAAGGGAGCATCAAATTCATCGTGTCTAGGATAGAGCCATCTTCAGCGACCTGCTCCAGAAACAACATGAAGGGCTCTCTTCTGTCTTCTGCCCAGACAGACTTTTCATTGACATTGGCCAGGAGTTCATCCCTATTAGCGTAAGTTTCTTGTTGTCTAGTCTGAATATTAGTGAGTCGGAACATGAGCATCACCGCCATTCTCAGCATTAGCAGCCTTGACTTGTGCAAATTGTTCAAACTCTTCTCTTGTTCTATTGGACTCAGCCATCAAAGCGAGAATATACTCAGCATCTGTAGCCTTTTGCTGTTTCAGCAAGTCTTTCTCTTTTTCAGCAAGTTGAGCCTTTTGACTCTTGATTTTTTCTAAATCCTTTTCTAGCTTCTCCAATTTTGCTTTCAGTTGTTGTGATTTTCTAGTGACCATTCTTTCTCTCCTTTTCGGTTTCTAGTTGCTTGAGCTGCTTGATGCAGTCGTTGTCGTTTCTTCTTCTGGATGGCTTGTTTCTGACTGAGAGGCTATCCCAGTAGAAGAAGGCAACTCCATTAGAGCCATTGTTTCAATTTTACTGATTTTGAATTTTCCATTATCTTCAGAGTAGCTCAGCTTTAAGACAGTTTCGTTTTGAACGTCTTTAACAGCTGAGTCATAGTTCTTCTTCTCGTCTAGTAACGTGTTAGTGTAACGTACTTGAGCAAGCACCTGATGATTTTTCATCGATATAGATTTCTGAACCTTGGTATTCAAAATCTACTACAAAGCCTTTATAAGTCTGATTTTGAGGTTCATCTTCTTTGGCGACTTCCTGGGAATACATACCTTCGGTCATGTATTCCTTGTAGCGCTTGCGGTTTTCCCCCAGATCCTTTTTTGTGTAATAGTTGAGCAGAAATTCCTCAACATCTTTCTGTTTCACATTAAAAGTACTGCTGGCAATGGTTGTTTTTTGCTTAGGCTTTTCTTGTGTCTTGGTTTTAGTGGAACCTTGGCCGGCTGAAAAACCGATTAAGGCTGCCAGAATGACTAGTAAAATCCAACCAACGACTTTCAAAATCTTAATTTTTTTAAGGTCTAGCAATGATTTCACTCCTCCGTATTCATTTCTTCCAGGTTGATCACTCCTGGAGCATAGTCATCTGTTTGCTGGCCAGCTTCCCCAACCGGATTCAGATTGACTATCTCAATCTTATTGATCAGCTGCTTTCCGTCTACGACCTTATAAGTCAGTTTCAGGCTGTAGCTATTGGTTGTTCGGACTATCTTCTGCTGGTCTTCCTCCCGTTTCTTCTGGCTCACACTATCATAATCATAGGTCACAGTCGCAAAGACAACCGGTTCCTCCGTACCTACATAGATTTTAGCTGACTTGTAGCGGAAATTTTGCATGAGGGATGTTCGGACTTTAAAGCCTGGCTCCTCTTCATTAGCCATCTCTTCCTGATAGGCTTTGTTCTGTCAGGTAAGGCCGGTAGTCCTTACGGTTTGACCCTACTTTGTCTTTTGGTAAAAGTAGGTTTTTAGAAAAATCCGTGATCTGACGGCTGGCAACCTGAGTGCTGCTATCTGTTGAGCTTTTTATTCTGGCCGCCTTGCCAGAAGAACATCAGGAGGAGAATCAGAATGATGCCGCCTCCTAATCCTATGAGTTTGAAGATTTTGACCTTTCTTTCGTCAATCATGTGTACTCCTTTTATTGTTTAACTTTGATTTGTTGGCTTTGTACTAGTGCGGGGCCACCTGTAATGAGGAAAGATGGATCCGGACTAGCCGCTGTACCAATCGCTGGAGTCGGGCTAATTTCTAGATGAACGTGATAGATTGTTGTAGCACCTGAATTTCCCAATAGAGCTATTTGTTGGCCAGCTTTGACTTCTGTACCAGGTGCCAAGTTTGGTTGCTCCTTCAAATGACCATAATATAAATACTGATCAGTTCCTTCTGGAATAATGGTGATTTGATACCCACCGACAGCAGAGAAACCAGTATTATATACTTTACCATTGGTAATTGAATAAACTGGCACATCTGCAGGCAATGCAGCAGTTCCGTATTGGACGTTTACTGGTGCCAGGTCTACTCCGGTATGCTTCCCACCGGACGGGCCATAAAGGCCACCACCGGCCCCAGAAGACCAAGGAGTGTAGCCGTAAGGCTGCATGACCCAATAGTCCTGGTTGAAGATAGGGGCATATTTGCCGTTTGGCTTAATAAAGGAAGCTCCTCCGCTACCACCCCCATTTTCCAAATAAGAAGAACTTGCTTAGCGCTGTCCTGTCTCTGTAGTAATTTATCTCCAGGATTTCCTTCCCAATTTACAAGGAATTCTTTTGTTAAATTGGAAACATCATTATTACTCTCGCTGATACGATTGACTATCTCAATGTAATAAGGGCTATCACCCTTGAACATAAATTCGATTTGCAGCTCTAAGTCATACCATTTTTTGTTTTTACTCTTTGCATAATCAAGTAACATGGTATGACGGAGAGAACCGTCTTCAGTGTCCGTCCACTGGCCAAGTCCAAGCCCTCGATGAACGATATTTCTATATCGGCCATTATAGATAGCTGGCCCGTTTAAAGAAAGCCAATTAGGATCATCCCAAGAATTTGCAGAAGCTCCAATAGGGATTTAGATAATCTCCCTCAGCTCTTTTGGCTGTAATGTTACTTTCTGTCAGAAAGTTACCCATAATAGCGGATGCAGCTTTTTTTGTAATATTAGGCTTGTATTTCTTCAGGAGTTTGTAGGTTTGTTGCACTCGTTGAGCAACATCCCCTGAAAATTCAATGTTCGTTAGAACCGACGTTGTCTGTGTATAGCTGGCATTTGGAAGATAAAAGCCTGGATTGACGTACACCCATTCTTTTTTCTTCCGATCCTTGAGTTTTTTATAAAATACCTCTTGACCATCTTCAGAACCAACAGCTCCGATTTCATCTCCAGGCAGAATTTTATCACCGGATTTAAAGCGGATTTTATCTACTTTTTTGTAGGTGAATTCCCGCTTTTTATCCTTGATGATAAAGTCCCCGTCTTTGATTTCTACTGTTCCTGGCATGGTTGCATAGATAGGAGAACCTTTAGAAGCCTGTAAGACAGAACCCTCATAAAGTTTATCCTTACTTTCGTAACCAAAGCGCTTTGTGATAGTGACTCCTTCGACAGTTTCGTCAGATGTTTCCTTCGAGAACGGATGCTCTAAGTCATTATAGTTAATGTAAAAGCCAACTTGCTTGGCTTGCTCGACCACCTCTCTGAACTCTTCCTGATCCTTTTTAGAAAGTTTGATATAGTCATGCTTGCTGGATTTAGTCAATTCTTCCATCGTTTGGAGATTGTCCTTATCTCCATTCATTTCATTCCAAATATCCGTCAGCAAGTCTCGATAAGGTTTATCAAACTCCAGCATCCCTTTCTTTTTGTTATAGGGCTTATCCAGTTTATAATCACTGTATTTATAGCCCATAAACATCATGACCGAGTCTATATCGCTCCAGTAATCAACTTCATCAGTTGACTTTTTCCCTATCGAGTTTACTGAGGTGCGTCCAGGCATCCGTCAGGTCAAACTCATTCTGTGACACCGTAGAGCTTCCGCCTCCGAATAATGCTCCTAAAAGAACGATAACCAGCAAGGCTACAAATACAATCAGATAAGCTTTTAGCCGATAAAGGGATTTTTGAGAACCGCAAGAATTGGCTTACTAAATTTAGCAAATACCTTCCGAGTTGCTTTGGCTGCTTTTCCGAATTTTGATGTTCTGAGCCTTGCACGTAAGCGCTGGTATTTATTTCTAAACTTGGTTTCCCAGCGATTAGCAACTAAAAGTGAGTGAAACTACGACCACGGACTAGGTTATAAGTCCGATTGCTAGCTCCATAAACTGCTCTAGTCGTCCTTTTCCCAATTTTCAAAGTATATCGGCCAGCTTTCTTAGCTTGTCTTACTTCTGCATGTGTACGACGGATTGTGCGACGTGCGGAAGCTACATCTTCCAAAAATATTGTTATCCGAAAAATACATCATCTATAAATTGAGAAGCCTGTTGATGCACTAAATGACCAGTTTTTGAAAAATTGCTGCCATTTCTTTCTATTGCTTGCTTTTTCTTATCTTTTAGCAACTTGTTTCTTTTCTTTTAAGACTTTGAGTTCGCCTTTTGCCACCGCATTTCTAGCTTCCGCCTTTCTAGTGACGTAATGCTTTTCTGCAGCGGTTTGCGGATTGAGAAGCTCTCTTTCTCTTTTATTGGCTGCCTGATAAGAGGCTTTCGTTGTCTTAATCTGAGAATTGATTTCTCTGTACTCCGCTTTGGCTTCTCTCACTTCTCGTCTTGATTTTCTTGACAACGTTTCACCTCCTATTAAGCATCTGTTGCAATCAATTCAAATAATCGAGTGTTTTTTGGTATTGGGTTTTCAAAAGGTACAACCACTTGACCAGCCACGATTAAGCCTGTTCCCTTTGCTTTTGGTTTCTCGATATACCTAGTCAAGGTTGGGGTAAGTGTGATAGCTCTTGATAAAGCCAGCAAATCTGATTTCTTATGCTTTAGTAAAATCATAAATTCACTGTTGGAAACTAACTTACGTCCTTCTTCTTTGTTCATCAGGGTTTCAATATTTTGGGTAATGGCTGTTGCGATTGCCCCATATTTCCGCACCCGAGAATACAATTCAGTAAAGAAGATAGCTTGAGCTTCTTCCTTGAAGTACAGCTGTACTTCGTCAAAGTAAATGCGAGTAGTCAGTTGTCCTTGAGAGGCGACAACCTGGTTCCAGATATAGTCCTGAATAACCATCATCGCAAAGGGCTTTAACTTACCAGTCAACCGCTTCAGGTTAAAGATAACAAAACGGTCAGTAATATCGACATTGGTTTCATGTGCAAAGATATTCTGTGAGCCTTTCGCATAGATTTCAGATTTAAGAGCTAATTCTTTAGCCTCTGGTTCTTCCTGCTCTTCCAAAACATCATGCCAATCCTTCAGGGTTGGAGTCTGATCACTCTTTTCAAATCGACGGTAAGTCTCCCTGGTAACACGGTCAATGATTGTGTACTCAACATCACCAACCTCGTCCAGAATAGACTCAAATAGCCCCATAAGCAGATTTGACTTGTCACCGATTGGATCATTATCTTCATCCTTGAGTTGGCTCACATCCGGTAAATCAAGTAAATTAAGGTGAGACTTGGAGCCGATGAAAATATCCACCAACTGCGCCCCAAATTCTCGACCAATATCAGAGTATTCATCTTCCGGGTCAACAATGATAATTCTGTCTTCTGGATTTTTCAAGTAAGTTGGAATAATTTCCATACTTTTTACTGTGACAGATTTTCCGGATCCAGAAGAACCAAGTACAACTCCTGAACCGGTATTCAAATCTGCTTTCCGATCAACTGTAATAACATTGTTTGAAAGCTGATTTTGACCGTAATACAAGGCACGATCGCTTTCAGATTTCAAGTCAACATTAGTAAATGGAATTTGTGTCGCTAAATTTAGTGTTGTCATATCCCGTATAAAACGACGCTTCACATTTAAGAATGTATGACCAATAGGAAGAATGGTATTCAGTCCCTCTTCCTGGTAGTAGAAACACTCTTGAAAGTCCACCCCAACCTTACGAGCAGCAGTCAAAACCTTGTCAGTAATATTGGCTAATTCGTCTTCATCTTTAGCCTTAAAGTAAAGAGCAATCAGTCCTGAAAAAGCTTTTTGATCGTTGTCGTCAATTTCTTCTTTTCCAGCGTTTGGTAGACTCGGAAATTTCTCTTGCTCGACCACTGACTGCCAGCTCCTGGTCTACTCCTTCTTGCGCGCCAGAACGTTGAGCCTTAATCATTTCAGCCTTGATGGTAGTGTCAGCATTGTTAATCTTCTTCAAGAACTCTGCTGGTTCATAAGGCGCAGCCTGAACCGTAATTGCCAATTCCTCTCCAATATCCGTCAGATTTTTAATCATCCGATCAGTTAGAAAGGTTGGAAAGTTTCGAGCATACATAACTTTAGCCACTTCATCGTTGATCCGGAAGCGATTTTCTAGGAAATGAAGCCGACTCGGAGCGATAAAGTCCTTACTATGCAATTCAGAGAGAGCAATATCCCGGTAAGTGTAAGGGAGTCTGTGTTTACCCAGCAGCAACTCCGCAAAGACATCCAAGCGCTCTTTTCCGTCTAGTTCTTGAAAACCAATATCCATCTGAGCATACTGGTTTTCAAGCGAACTGCCAATTTCTTTCAAATTGGCATCCGCCTGCTCCCGATTATAGGCTTCTGTTCCAATCGTGACATATTTCTCAACCTGAAAATTCTTTGAGTCACTAGAAAAACGGCTCTCAATGATGTCATTGTATTCTTTTCGGAAGTTGTCGAAGCCATCCCCAACCTCTTCATACTTGATCCGTTCGACTGTGTTATCTTCAATTTTCCGATTGATAACCAGAAGCTGAAAGGTTGTTCCTGAGTCCAAAGAATTGAGCGCTTCGGCATGAGTATCTATCACATCGATTTTCTCTTCCTGATTAGCCGATAAGTAGGCTACGTCACCCAGGCGATAGGTTCTAGACCATTTATCTTTAGCGACGTGCACAGTCCGTTTTCATACAGGCTATTGTACTTTGATTGTATTTTTGTGTAGAAGCCTTTCAGTGTCCGTCTCAGACGATTGCGACGTTCCTTTTTCAGCTTTTCGTCAAATCTTTTGACTTTCCTCCAAAGTTTAAAATCATCTTTTGTAAACTCCTCTCCTTCCTCAAATTCTGTTAAATAGCCCCTTTTTTGGACTTTTAGATTAAACATCACTCTATCCTTAACGAGTTCATCAAAGCCTAGCCCATAAATTACAAAAGGCGGGGCAACGATAAAAGCTGTTAAATACATTAAAAATATCCGAGAGTCCCATCAGTGAAAATGGTGATTGTAATAGCTGAAACTAGCACAATCCCCAACACCAAGATTAGAATTCGTTTGGTCATTCCAAACGCTATCGGGCGTTCATAATCATCAAACATTTTTATGAATTCACTCCCTAGTTTATTGTTCATTCTGCCTCCTTCTAGCCAATTAAAAAAACACCTTGCTTTACAAAGTGTTAGTTCAACCTATTTAATTCAGTTTTATTCTCTAATTCTGCTAATGGTAGCCATAATAGCTCCAATAAAAGATATAAGTAACAGGATTGGTAAAGATGTATTGTTAAAAATAACACGAGTAGTAACTTCAATATTTAACATCATACCGTAGTATATAACTCCCACCAGTGACCAAAAAATGGATAAACCAATAAACATCACAATCCAATTCCACAAAACATTTAGGATAAAAAACGGGGTCGCAATCAAAAAGCTAATTACCATGACAATAATATTGAATGCAATAGCAAAAAGTACCTATCTTAGACCAAATGGATGGCTTATATTTCTGAGTCTTTGACGGTTGGAATGGTACAGTAGCTGGTTCTTCTTCTGGAAAAGATAATTTGAAATGACTGCCTTCTCGCCTGATTTGATACTTCATTTCTGCCATGACCTCACCTCCCTAATATATTAGAATTATTTTACCATATTTTTATTATTTTTTTACATAGCATTTAAGAGTGTTTTTCGCTTGTTTTTGACTACCAAATAGACACATGATGTAAACAACGCTTTTACCAATAGAAGCAAAAAGCAGTTACTAAATCACCTTTACCTGCCTTAAACATATCATCTGAAACTAAAGCCGGATAAAGCTTAATCACAATGACCAACAACAATCCTTGAAAAGCATACGCTGCGAAGAGCTTTAGAAAGTTGATAGTGATATTTCTGGTTTTTTCTGACATGAATAAAGCTGTCAAAATTGGTGCAACAGCCTTGAGAATATACATCTGGAAAAATCTTAAAAAGGCAATAATTCCAGCACTAATATCACCAACGAATTGGGTTCCTGTGCCGACTAAGTTGACAATCTGCTTCATGATCCAGCCGCTCACTCCTGAAGTATCTATATCAGATTTGAAACCTGTCTTTGGCAGGACACTGTTGACTAAGGTAATGCCTTTATTGAAAAAGTAGACTATAACATCAAAAATTTCTGAGCTGAAATAAACCAACATAAAGGCTAGAATATAGCCCAAGGCTACCTCCATCCAAAGCTGTATGGTTAAACTCCCTCCTCTTGACCTAATCTTCTATTCCAGGACATCATGTCAAAAAGAAAGAAAGTTAAAATAATGACTGCTGCAATAGGCAACAAGGCATTATTGATTTTGTCCGCATACTGATTAACGGTTGAACTATAGCTAGCTAGAGATTTACTAATGCTATCCATTCCCTCTAGCTCCTTTCACTACTTATTTTGGAATTGAATTGAGCGCTGTAATGATTGCTTAGCAGACTGAAACTGCAATACACCAACAGCACCACCATCGATCATTGAATTTGCGCTTTTTCCTGACGCATCGAGTCATTATTGTTTCGTCCTCCGAAAAATTCAATAACACCAACTAACACCCAGACCAAACCTGTAATACCTCTACAACGATCTGTAACATTTGAAATACTTTTAACTGCCGTTTCCATTTATTTCATTCTCTTTTCTATCTTCTGTTAGATTTAATTGTTGTAACACTTTCCCCAGGACAATCATTTCATCCTCGAAAAAGTGTGACTCCTTTTGCCAACTCGTGAATAATCGTCCTTCCAGGATCGAATATCATATCTTGGAACTGTATTGTTCCAAGAAACTTTATTTGAGTTCCTTCCGCAGCCTTTTTCAGTAGCTGATAGCGTTGCTATATGCTCAACCACTTTAAAAATGAACTGGCTCATTATTATCTTTTCTGGGGTGACGGTTGGACTGGTTCTGTTCCTGAGGTTTTTCAAAAACTCCAATCATTTCCGTCTTTCCAATCCAGTCATGTAGTTCCTCCTGTTTTTTTCTTCTAGTTCGATGATAACCTGTTCCGGTCAGTCTCAATACGCTGATCGTTCCAAATCGACATTTTCTTGCAATTAAAAATATTATTTCTGGTAATTGTCGAATTGCAGAAAAATGTCTTTATACTCGACTTTCAACTCAACGACTGTAGACTTTCCGGCAACGTAACATCACGTCTTGAAATGGTTCCATACTTTGGCTTTAAAACCAAAATCTCACCAGTTTCCAGATAGGCAGAGGCTCCACCTTCACGTCCTAACTGTTTTTAATCTCTGATGCAGACTTCATTGTCTGCAAGGTCTTTAAATTTATTCATTCTTTTCTCCTTCTCGAATAAATTTAGTTAATTTACACCCATGCTGTATAACCATCAAGGTTATATCCGTACTTCCTGCGCACCGTTTATGGTCATAACGGCAAACCTGCAACAATGCAATATGTGACTGAGGCTGTTTTTCAGCTGTACACCCTGCCCCCCATTCTGTATCTCATAGTCACGCTGTATCAGGGCAGAGGATATATGCAGTTGTCAAAGTGCTTTCAGCAGTTTATTGACTTGCTGAGGTCAAGAGTTTAAAACGTGAGATTAACCTAATCTCAAAAATAGGGCAATCAGTGTCATCACATCATCCCGTCCAAATTCTATTTTTCTACTGTCAATGTAGATGCCCAGTTGAAGATAAGGAAAAGGAGACCCAGAGTCGATGTTATAACAAGGTTAATATTCCAAAAACGTGCAACTAACACGAGAGGCAGGAAATTTTGTATAGGCTTTGCTGGCATATCAAGAAATAAAGCAACCGTATTCCAAATCAGCCAAAACAGACTGCCTATCGACATAGAAAATACTATGACTAACATTGTAAGTAGGGAGGTAGCAACAGAATAACGCAAGACCAGATAAAACAGATAAAACTGAGTTTTTCTTGCTTCTTTTGTTCCTCCTCAAAAGCATTTTTTACACTATCTCTTTCAAGAATGTTTCTACTTTTCACGACTGGCTTCTCCTTGTAATCACTCAAGCTGCTTCCTAGTATTGCTATTGTAGACTGCCAGCAAGCCGTTATAGACATATTCAGCAACCATTTCAGATGAACGTGCAAAGCGCATATTCTCTAGAGCATACTTGTAACGATCCTCAAATGGCAGCATGATAACACTCATTACTGTTTCTGAGTAGTTATCTTCCAAAAGTTGAGCATAGACCAAGTCACAGATATAATCTTTATCATATTGGTAGCTTTTATCAACTCTCCGGAAAAAGAGAATTTGGATCTTTATTTTTGAATTTTGAGTAGCCTTTTCCTCATCCTCCTCAGAAATAATTAATTCAGTATCATTAATATCAGTATCACTAATATCAGTATCACTAATATCAGTATCGTTAGGATAAATTTGATACCGGGGTAGTATCAATTTGACACCCCCTGGTGTTTTTGACACCCCCTGGTCTAAATTTGACACCCCCTGGTGTCAGATTTGAAATCACCTGATTTATCAGCATTTTCTAGTAGGTGTATCATCTTGTAGTAGACCAAGGTAAATCCGGTTAGCAAGGTTTCCTGATTTACTAGTAGATTGTTGAATTTCACGAATTAAACCATATTCTGTAAGCTGCTTCTAATTCTTAAAAAGAGTAGATTTTGAACAATTTAGGATCTTCATTAGATTAGAGTTAGAATATACCAAATAGATATTTCCATCTTCATCAATCCAATTGTTCTTGAAAGATAAATCCAATCTGTCTCTTCAGCATAGAATAAGCTACTTGGAGTCTAATCTCATGTTCTCGTACAAAGGGCTTTCAAACAGAATTTTGGGTAATGCATAAAATCGTTCTGATGTTTGATAATGACTTGCACTAATAAATTTTATATCTCGCATTGATTAAACCTCCCTCAGTCTAAAAGCACCTTTTGAGTTAAATCTAATCAATCCAAAAGCTTCTAGCTCTTTCAAATTTTCTAGCGTTTCTTTTCGAGTAGCACCAGTCTCTTTCATCAAGAATGAAATAATAGCCTCTCTGGATTCTTTTTCTTTAGGTGACATATTAGCCCCTCCTTAGTTATCTTAAACAAACAAAAAACGAGGAAATGATTTCTCATTTCCTCGTCAATTTCTTATTCAATTTTTCACTTTCTCAAAACTCTAGACACTTACCAGTCGGTTCTCATCCATTTTCCTCAATACTAATGACATGTGTTTCAAATTCTACATCGGGCATGCACTCTGCTAAATCGTGTCGGATTCGTTCCAAGGCTTCCAGACGCATTTCGACAGAGGTATTGGCATTCCCCCTGAATGATGAAAATGGCATCCTTGGTCTCCTCATCAAACTTATAATACTCGCTGTCACGGACATCCAGCCAAGCCAAAATGCCTTTGGCATCCCGATAGACATAGTCCGTCTTGGCAACATGCTTCTCCTTGGACAAAATAGGCAGAAAAACATCTTCCTTTTGGCTTACGGTAAATTCTATCTGACCTTCAATCTTATCAAAATCATGCCCTCCAATAGCCAGTAGGGAATGCAGGGCTTCAACGTTATAAATATCAATAATGCTATTAATATGAGGGAGCGATCCGCGGTGCTGGATATTGCGAATCAGAGCGGGAACCGTCGGAGGATTTTTCTTGACACTGCGACCTACGCGCTGCAGTATTTCTATATAACCTTGAACCACTGGCGACTCAAGCACCTCATCCAAGTCGCAGGCCAGAGCCCAGTCTTCCATTTCCTTTTTCTTTTTTAGAAATGAGGAAGACAGTTCTGCCTGCGGATTGACATTCTTGGCAATCCCGATAACGACACTCTTAATGCCTAAATCACTCAGACTCTTATCAATGACAAATTTCATAGCAGCATACCTCCATCTTTTTTTATTAAATTTTATTAGTATTCTACACCTTCCGAACTTATATTTCAAGGAATATTAAAAGAAACAAGGGATTTCGTCCCTTGCTTCTTTTGGTTGATTTATTCTTCCTCTTCGGTCTCCGTGTCTTCGTCAGAGTAGTCGTCATCTTCTTCGTTGAGTTCGACTTCTTCACCTAGATCGTCTGGAGCGATTTCGTTGATTTCAGCATCGTAAGCTTCCACTTCATTCTTCTCATCGTCTGGATTTTCCTCATCGTATGAGAGAGCTGGATCTGCTTCGTAGCCGTCCTCATCTTCTGGATCGTCATCGCTGTAGTCAATGGCATCCTCGTCGCCATCCATAAAGGCATTGACGCGTTTCTTCTTGCGTTTCTTAGGTGCGTCGTCCTCATCAGTCTCTTCCAAAGCGATGATTTCTTCATCCACTTCGTCGATAGCATACCATGAACGCAAGCCCCATTTATTATCTCCCAGCGGAATAAAGCTGCCGTCTACATTGAGTTCTGTGTAGAACAATGGCAGGGCATCACGAATCTCACTGTTTGATTTTTCCAGATAATTTTGAATTTCATTGACCAGATCATTAAAATACATCTCATGGTCGCGGCCGCGGGCTTCCAAAATGGCACGCGCCACTTCAATCATAGAAAGCTCACTTTTTTCCTGTCCAGCAAATACTTCTAATTCCAAAGTTGATCTCCTTTAAGATTAAGTAAAGGCTTGTCGCCCTCTTGCAATTTTTCGCTACTTTCTATTGTACGATAAATTTCTATTTTCGTCAAAAGAAAATCCAGGAAAAATCACGGAACAAGTACAAAAAGAAACTAGTGCATCTGTACACTAGTTTCAAATGATCTCATTTGAATGATGAAGCATTATTTCACTTTCGCAGTGCTTGTAATCACTTCAACAGCTTTCTTGATAGCAATGTCGTGTTTCAGCATGTCTTCTGACAGCAATTGACGAACACGTTCTACTTCCATGTTGTAGTCTGTAGCCAATGAAGTTACTTCTGCTTCGATTTCTTCTGCACTAGCTTCAAAACCTTCTGCCTTAGCAACAGCTTCTACGACAAGGTTTGTCTTAGTACGTGACTCAGCATCTGCTTCGTATTGCTTGTGCAGGTCTTCCTGACTAGTACCAGTGATTTGGAAGTACATGTCAGGTGAGATTCCTTGGCGTTGCATATTGCCCAAGAATTCATTGACTGCGCGGTGTACTTCTTCGTGGACCATTTCTGCTGGCAAGTCAACGATTTCAGCGTTTGCTACTGCTTGATCAATAGCTGCTGCTTCTACCGCATCGTTATAAGCTGTTTCCTTAGCTTCTGACAATTCTTTACGGTACTTTTCTTTCAGCTCGTCAAGAGTTTCCACTTCTTCGTCGATATCTTTTGCAAGTTCATCGTCCAAGGCTGGAACTTCTTTTTCTTTAACTTCGTGAATAGTTGTCACAAACTTAGCTTCCTTGCCTGCCAAGTCTTCTGCTTGATAGTCTTCTGGGAAGGTTACGACAACATCCACTGTTTCACCTGCACTGTGGCCAACCAACTGCTCTTCAAATCCTGGGATGAATTGACCGCTGCCCAGTCCAAGTGAGAAGTTATCGCCCTTGCCACCGTCAAATTCAACGCCGTCAACAGATCCAACAAAGTCAATCACAACTGTATCACCGTCAGCTGCTGGACCTTCTTTGAGAACCAACTCAGCCAAGTTGTTGCGCTCACGCTCAATGCGCTCATCTACTTCAGCGTCAGTCACTTCTTTAGTAGCTTCAACAGTTACTTCCAAGTCTTTGTAAGCACCCAGCTTAACTTCTGGCTTAGTGACTACTTCAGCTTTGATGACCCAGTCTTGACCTTTTTCCATAGATTCTACATCAAACTGAGGCTGAGCAACTACTTCGATACCTGCTTCTTTAACAGCCGCTTCGTATGCTTCTGGAAGAAGAGCGTTCAAAGCATCTTGGTAGAGGGCTTCTTCACCAAAACGTTGGTTGAAGATAGCACGTGGAAGGCGACCTTTACGGAAACCTGGTACAGCAATATCTTTTTTTACTGAGTTAAATACACGGTCCAAGGCAGGCTTGATTTTCTCTTGACTGATGCTAAAAGTCAAAAGGCCGCGATTTGTTTCTTTGTTTTCAAATGATACAGACATTCTGTCATTTCTCCTTAAAATTTATTGAATACAACCCATTATAGCATAATTAGAGTTTTTTTCAAAATTATTTTTCCTTTTATCCCTTCCTGATTTTATCCTCTGTATAGGCCGCTCTGGCGCCGCCAATCAGCTTAGGACGGCTGGCTAAAGCCGTAACATGGGCAGCTCCCAACTCCTTGAGAATCGGTCGGATAGGAATCTGCACGTGCTTGACATGCATGCCGATAGCAGTATCGCCAATGTCCAGACCCGCCTGAGCGACAATAAACTCCACCTCAACAGGATCCTTCATGTATTGGAAAGCAGCTAGCTGACCGCTGCCTCCAGCATGAAGAGTAGGCAGAACATTGACAATCTCCAAATCCTTCTTATCCGCCAAGGCTCTTTCGACTACGAGAGCGCGATTGAGATGCTCACATCCCTGAACTGCTAGAAAGATACCCTTCTCTTCTAAGATATCCAGTATGGTTTTGACAATGACCTGTCCGACTTCCAGACTGGAATTCTGACCGATATGTCCTCCGACAACCTCACTAGAGGATAGCCCCAGAACAAATATCTCCCTCGACCAAGGCAGCCTTGTCCAAAACATCTAGAACAATCTGACGAGTTTCTGCTCCAATCTTAGCTAAGTCCATGTCTCACCTCGTTTATTTCACTGCGACTGCCTTTTTCAAACTCTCTGGGAAAGCTTTGTAGAGGGCAAAACCGACTGCTAAACCAAATGCATTCTGCATAAAATTACTTGAGATTTCGGCTAGGGCAGCCCCGACACCATTCATGATACTACCAAAGAGGGCATAGCCACCAACCATAGCCGCTGCGGCCAAGACCAGACCAAGATAGCGACTCTTGCCCTCAAAGCCAGCAAAGAACCCCTGAAATCCGTGGCAAATCAGACTGAAAAACATCCACTGAGGATAGCCGGCAATCAGGTCAATCATAAAGCCTGAAAGCCCTCCGACAATAGTAGCTTCCTTACGCCCAAAGTAGAAAGCTGTAAAATAAATCCCTGCATCCAGCAGTGTCAAAAATCCTGTCGGAGTTGGGATTTTTAAAAAATTCCCCAAAACCACAGACAGTGCTGTGATGAAAGCTAAGATAACTAATTTTTTAACTTGATTATTTCTCATACTGAACCACCCCATATTGATCTGAGTGCTGAATCGCTCGGTAAACAAAATCTTTAGACAATTGAACTGCTGCAAGAGGAGACTTGCCTAGAAGCAGCTGACTGGTAATGCTGGAAGCAAATGTGCAGCCCGCTCCGGTATTGTTGCTGGCCAGCACTGGCGATTCCATGACCTCAAACTCTCGACCGTCATAGTAAACATCCACTGCCCGCTCCTTACTTAAGCGATTGCCGCCCTTTATCACCACATGCTTGGCTCCCAAATCATAGAGCTTCTTGGCTGCAGCCTGCATATCCTCCAGACTTTTGATTTCTTTTTGGGTCAATAGCTGAGCTTCTGCCAAATTTGGCGTGATGATGCTGACATGAGGGAAAAACTTGATGATTTCTTCTCTCAGTGCACTGACTTCCAAGTCATAATTTTCCTTGCAGACCAGAACAGGATCCAGCACTACTGGTATATCCCCATGCTGCTTGACAAAAGCCAAAGCCTGCTCTGCTATTTCCAGATTGGGTAAAATCCCTATCTTAATAGCAGAAAAAGGAACATCCTTGAGACTGGCCAACTGCTGGGCAAAAACCTCTTCCTCAACTGGGATGACCTCAAATCCCTTGTCAGTCATCGCCGTCAGGCAAGTCACAGCTACGAAACCATGCAGGCCATTGACCGTATAGGTAGCCAAATCAGCGTGCAGTCCGCCGCCGCTGAAAATATCATTGCCCGAAAGGGCTAAAATCAACTTATTCTTCATAACGAATCCCCTTTAGATAGAGGCCGTTTGGACCAGCTGTTGGCCCTGCCAGATGACGGTCTTTCTCCCCTAAAATCCTCTGAATCTGCTCCACCGGCATGCGCTTGTTGCCAATCTTGAGCAAGGTACCGACCATATTGCGGATCTGCTTGTAGAGAAAGCCATTGCCCGAAAAAGTAAAGACTAGAAAATTACGCTCTGCATCATAGCGGACCTTGGCCTCGGTGATGGTCCGAACCTTGTCTTCCACGCTGGTCCCAGAAGCCGTAAAGCCAGTAAAATCATGCGTCCCCTCTAACTGAGCAATCGCTTCTTCTATCAGACCCAGCTCCAACGGATAAGGATAATGCGTGGCATAATGGCGCATCATAGGATTTTTAGACCGGCCGATGTCCACCAAAAATTCATAGGTTTTGCTGTGCTTATTGTAGCGAGAATGAAAATCATCCGACACCTGCTCCACCCTGATAAAATCAATATCTTCCGGCGTCTGGGTATCCAAGGCAAAACGCAATTTCTCTTCATCCCGCTCTTCCGGTAAATCAAAATGCAGCACCTGGCCCAGAGCATGGACACCGCTGTCAGTCCGACCTGCTCCATGAATCACCACAGGCTGGCCTTTATTGATACGAGTCAGGGTCTTTTCAATCTCTTCCTGAACGCTTCTGGCATGGGGCTGTCGCTGAAAACCAGCAAAGCCATAACCATCATAGGAAATAATCGCTTTATAACGTGTCATGTGTTTATTTTAGCAGGAAAAAAAGCCCCCAGCAAGCCCTAAAAGCAGGAACTGTCTGGGGACAGATTTTTATGAAAATACCGTATAAAATTAGGGATAATCTGTGCTTTGACTTGCCATTATGCAACAAAACAACCCATCTGAATCAGACTGTCAGTGACAACACAAACAGAACAAACTCAAATGGGTTATTGATTACATATTGCTAAAGGTCATTATTTGCAGTTACACGTGCAGCAAATCTGACACTTTTTCTTAGGAACCCCAAATGGAGTTTTCATCCATAAAGCTGTTGGTGTTCTTGAGTAATTGCGTAAAGACAGCATACTTGAAGTCCTTGGTTGCCCGTTCATCGACACGAGACTTCTTCAGATCCTTGTCAACAGCTTCTGCAAAGCCGGCTTTCAGTTCTTCATAAGTACTATAGACTTTTCCGTTGACAGTCACCGGCTTAATACCTGAGGTTTGTGCTTTATCCACGACTTTTCTGAAGTAAGCTTTCTTGAAGGCTTCCATTGTTTCAAATTCGCCTTCAGAAATTTGCTTGATGATAAAGTTATCGCTCAAACCAGTCACACCTTGTTCATTGGCTGTCTTGCGGTGTTTATTAGAAGCATAGCTTACAAAGCCTTTTTCATAGCCATAGTAACCCCAAATTCTGAAGGTATTATGCTTGAACATCAAGGCTCCTGGCGCTCCAGTATTGTTTTGACCGCCACCATAGATACCCGTCATGAAGTCGATAGAAATGTAACTAGAGTCATAGTCAGCAGGGTTATAAGTTCGATTGTCCACTGCACGGTTAGACAGCAAGCCTTGATCAACCAAGTCCTCTACAGATGAAACTGACATGGCCGCTTTCTCCTCTGCCGTCAAGTCTCTTACGACGTCGTATTGGGTTCGAGGATCCACAACTTTCGGTTCAACCTTCTTGAACCATTTGGCTGCTGCTTCATTTCCTTTGGCAACAACGGCTTGACCTTCAAGGTAATCCAGCAGCATGAGGGTATCATTATAGCCCTTCATATAATGGTCGATGTCTGCTCGGTTCTTGAAGAGACTTGGCGAGCTATTGAAAATGAGACTACCATTATTTGGACGATCAAAGGCCATATTGAGACCCAGAGCACCCCAGCCTGGCTGATCAGGAACAGGCGATTGGAGCAGACCTTGGGCATAACCTTCTGGTCCGATACCTTGTCGTCTGCCATGTCCGCCCAGATAAATATCTCTGTCATTAACGTGGGTAAGCTCGTGCGTGAAGACGGACACACCGTATTCCGTCAAGAGGTCAAAGGCCTCGAAGTTCACACGGATTGAACCAGCAGCATGGGCACCATAACCATTTGACTTGTACCAGCCACCAGCTCTGCCGCCAACTAGGTTGAGAACTCGCGGGATGGTGCATAAGGATTGCCCTTATTATCATTTCCGTTGACATCAATCCAGCCACGTCCTTCCACATCGAAAACCATCCCATACAGCCGTTACATTTTGCTTGACCATTCTGGACTTGATATCATCTGAGAGCAGTTTGTACCAAGTGTCTACGTGATTTCGATGCTGGGTCGCTACTTCCTTGATGCGTGCGTTAAATCGTTCATCAGACCATGACCGGCGCTTGTCTCTGTTGACAAAGGCCATCGTGCTATAGTTTGACAGAATAGCTAAGCGCGTATTCTTCAAGGTTAGCAGCGGAAGGATATAGTTGCTGAAATATTCAGAGTTGAGGTTGTCAAAGACGCGATACTTAGCAGACTTGATCTCCTCGACTTCTGACTGGCGTTCTTCAAACTGAATAAAGCCTCGAGTTGCATCCTTGAACCAAGAATCCATGTCCGCAAAGTCAGTCAGCAGGCGACGGTTGTAATCCAAGTAAGCGACCAAATCACTAGACTTGGACTCAGCCTTCAACTGACGCGCAAACATATTGACATTGTCTGCCCCTTTCAGTTGATTTTCTGTCGAACGACCAATCTTAATCAAGCGATCCAGCAATGGCACTTTTTCACCATAGAAGTCTGGTTTGAAGAGCACCAGCTCCTTGAGGTTGTAGTCACCAAACTTGAGATCGTAATAACGGTTGAGGTAGGTCAGACCGAGCATGATAGCCGTCTTGTTCTCTTCGATTTTAGCTTTCAGAGCTTCATTGGCTGCTGGATTATCAGCATGGAATCTTGTCCATTCATTGGCCAGGAGCTTACCAAGCATATCCTGCAAGTTGGCTTTCACTTCAGCCAGAGATTCATCCAAGAAGAGGCGCTTCACTTTGTTGACTCTATCATTATCATTAGGCAGACCAACAGAACGATAGACTTCATCACTGTACAGGTCAAAGCTCTTCAAGCTCTCAGTCAGCTGAGTCAGCAAGTCTTCTTTGACTGCCGTTGAATGATTTGGAGTATAGACTGTACCAAGCTCTGCAATCTGATATTCCGGCAGAGCCGTCTGTTCAAATCGTGCTTGATTTTGAAGATTGAAGATGGTCTTGCTTCCGTCTGCAAAATGGACTAAGATCTTATCTGCATCCGTTCCGCCAGCAACAAACTGGTTGCCCTTTCAGGGCTTGAACTGATAGAACTTTCTTAGTCAACAGGTCGCCCGCCTTACCAGCATCCACCAGCTTATTGGCCTCATGAATCAAGAACTCTTGGTTGTAGAAAGGCATAAAAGCGCTCTAGGTTCTGATAAAGCTGTTCATTTTCTGCCTTGTAACCTGGCTTATCTTGATAAGTACTTGTTCTCAGGATAGCAGCATTTAGCTTCTCAGTTGTTACTTCATTTGCGCTGGTTTGCTCAAGAGCCGTAATCTGATAGCTCTTGACTTTTTGCTCAGCTTCTGCTTCTGTCAAGCGACGGAACTTAGCATCTTTACCTGTCTTGGTTCCAGAGCTTTGTCCCTGAACACCAAAGAGGTTTTGGAGTTTTTGTCCCATCCAAGCATCGGTAATCTCATTATCTGAGCTAAAGAGCTCTTTACCGTTCACTACCGTTGCATAGCTGACAGTGTCATTGATGGTTCCATACGGCCAAATGGAAGCAGCGATACCAGCTGAATTTCTTGAGCCTGCATCCTCTAACTTACCTTTGGCAACTGATTGCATCAATCTGCCCCAGTTACCCCAGCCTGAACCTGAATAGTCAGTGAAGTTTTGAGCGACCAGCATACCTGCATTTTGGCCACTCTTGACCCAAATATCCGCTTCAACGTAGGCACGTTTCACCAAGGACATGGCGTTGGTTCCAGCGATACCAGCTGTGACAGAGTTTCCACCCTTGGACTTAATCTGACCCTTAAAGGAGACATTTTCAACTCGAGATTGGCCTTCTATATTGTTAACCAGACCGGCAATATGGTCTCTTCCTTCCAAGTATCCTTGGACATTGACGTTTTCGATTACTCCTTTATTCTTCAAGCGAGCAGCAATTGTCGCAATTGTATCGCCCGCTTGCGAATCTGGATAAACCATATTGACCCGCTTAAAGTCAATATCCTTGACCGTTCCGCCAGTAATCGTATCAAATAGAGGATGCGCCAAGTCTAAAATCGCATGGCGCTCGCCATTTTGACCACCAATCAGCTGGCCTTTGAATTCACCTTGCAGGTAAGACTTGCTGTTGGAAGGTTTGTCAATCAGTTTGGCACTGATACTGCGGCCCAGAATAAAGGTTCCAGAAGGATCTTCCTTGATGCCATCCAAAAGATCTTGGAAGTCATAGTAGACATTTCCTTCCCGCTTCTTAGCTTTTTCAAGATAAAAGTCAAAGCTGTTCTGAAGACCGGTTGCGCTTCTTTGCAGCAAGTCTGGCAGCTGAGCCTGAATCTTAAAGACAGGCTGGTTATCAACGACCACTTCCTCAATAGAGGTAACCGGCAGGACAGTGTCCTTGAACTGGTCGGATGTAAAGTGCAGATAATATTGGTCCAGATTTGCTGGTTTTTCAGCCAAAGTAGGCATCAATTTTGTCTGGCCATTTTCAACCTTCATCAAAGCGACATTAGTGATGGACTTGAGTTCCACCTTCTTCAGGTCAAGCTGGACTGTCTCTTGAGCTAATTCCTGACTTTCAGAGCCATTTCCTAAGTCATAAGACAGAGTCGTCTCAATCTTATATGGTGTATAGTAGTCCAAACCACTGAAGCTAGCAGTCAACTGGCCTGCCGCCAAGTTCTGCTCTGCTATCAGCTGGCCATCCTTCTTCAGACGAACATGAGCACTAGTAAAGGCTTGGTCCCTATCCGTCAGCTGGTATTGAATCTGAACTGATTTCTGCAATTCATCCTTCTTAACCGCTGAAACAGTCAGAGTTGGTGCTGCTTTTAAGGGCCAATAAGTCGGACAAAGCCTGCTTGAGTTGGTTGACACCCGCATCTACTTTCATCTTGACTCGACGAAGTTTGATAAACCGTCGCAGCCATATTCTTAATTGCTTGCAGCTGCTGATAGGATTGATTGGTGTAAACTCCTGGATCTACAGCCGCTGCTAAAAGCTAGCTGCTTGCTCAATTCTTCTTTATTGATGCGAGCCTTGCTACCCCGAGTGACCACTGTATCAACTGCTTCATGCAAGATTCTTTCAGTTATTTGCGGCTCTGATATGCGATTACCATCCCAAGACTTCATAGCTGGTAACAATTTCTTTTTGTCCTGGAGTTCCATCGACAGTGGTCTCCTCATCAAGATACTTGCTATCATCTGTCTTGTTGACAACTTGAGGTTCAATCGTTTCTAGCTTGATGTCTGTATGCAGACTAGGCTGTTCTGGCTGAACTGTTGACTCACCATTAACGCCACCTGTGTATTCTGGCAAAGCTGGCTCAACTGGAGCCACGTCACTAACTGTAGCTACTGGAGCATCATAGACTGGATTGTCTGCTTGAACTGCCGATTCACCGTTAACGCCGCCTGTGTATTCTGGGAGGGCTGGCTCAACTGGGGCTGTATCATCAACTGTAGCTACTGGAGCATCATAGACTGGATTGTCTGCTTGAACTAGCGATTCGCCGTTAACGCCGCCTGTATATTCTGGGAATGCTGGCTCAACCGGGGCTGTGTCTCCAACTGTACCAACTGGGGCAGTATAGACTGGAGTTTCCGCTTGAACTAGCGACTCACCGTTCACAGCACCGCTGTACTCTGGCAAGGCGGGCTCTTGTAAACTTTCCCCTTTTGCCGTTTCTATAGGTGGATTTGACGGCTGAGGAGCTAGACTAGGATTTGGAGTTGGAGCTGGAGTTGGAAGATTTCCTATCTGGCCAGAATCACTTTCATCAGGATTCAGCTGATACTGCAACCCTGCCTGAGCAGCTCGATCAATAGAATCAGAATCCTCTTTTGCAGCTTCTGACACTTCTGCTTGCGCTTGAGCCTCTTGACCAGCCGGCAGAGAGGTTGTCTTGGTCTCTGTCAAAGTACGCAAATCAGAAGCGGTAAAGTAACCGATATAGTTATAGCCTGCAATAGTCACATCCGCTTCAGAAACTGCTGACGAAACCGCAACTTGACGGTTATAGGAAAGCAATTCCCGATTTTCTAGCGCAAACGCTTGAGGAGACTGTAATACAGTCTGTCCCAAGCTGCCTAGCAAAAGCACTCCTAGTAATTTGCCAGATTTCTTTCGTGAGAATACCAAGACAGCCAAAATAGCCGTTCCTGCAAATAAGCCGAGAAGCGGCTGACCGTTATTTCCTGTACTCGGCAAGACAGCTTTGCCCATCTTGCTTCCGATAAATCAGGTAATAATTTTCCCCTGTTTGCAGATTTTCAGGCAGACCTTTCTTAATCAGCCCTTTTTCCTGCTCTGTTAGCTCTTGCTCTTCAACATAAGTATAGTGAGCAGTCGCACCGCCTCCTACTTCATCCGCAGCAACAGTCGAACTGGACAAAGAGCTCCCAAAAATCAGAGCTGCAATGGCAACTGAGCCCACACCGACAGACAATTTGCGAATCGAATATTTCTGAATTCGCTCCTGCACTTTTTCAAAACGTTTCACTTTATAAATCCCCTTTTTCCTAAAATGTATAAAGCTAATCTCCCATTATCTTCCTAACCAACTCCCCAGCAGGCTAAAAAGATGCGTTTTATACATATAGTATTATCATATATCTTTTAGGAAATTTTTTTACAATAGATTTTACTTAAAAAAACAATTAATTTTTTTGTAAAAAGTAAATAGAGAAAATCTCTTTACGCTTTTTATTGTGAATTTCTTTTGAATTAAAAGGCTGATTAGAGCGGATCTCGTTCTTGACTACATTTGCCCAATAGCTTTCTAGAAAACACAAAAAGAACAGCATTAGGCTGCTCCTTTTTATCTGATTACAAATCTTCCAAGGCATCTTTCATTTTGTCGAAGAAGCCTTTTTTCTTAGGATTGACCGAGATATTGCCAGCTTCCGCAAATTCTTTGAGGGCCGCTTTTTGACGGTCGTTGAGGCCAGTCGGTGTCACAACATTGACAGTAACATACTGGTCACCCATGCTTCCACCACGCAGACTCGGTGCTCCCTTGCCACGCAGACGGAAACGCTTGCCAGTCTGTGTTCCTTCTGGGATATTCAGCTCCACATCCCCGTGAACAGTTGGAATATCCACACTGTCACCAAGAGCTGCTTGGACAAAGTTGAGATTGAGCTTGTAGTAAATGGTAGAGCCATCTCGCTCAAACTTATCACTCGGCTCAACTTGGACCACAACATAAAGATCACCATAAGGGACCGCCATTAAAGCCTGCTTCACCTTGACCAGACAGACGGACCTGCTGACCAGTTTCCACACCAGCAGGGATTTTCACCTTAACGCTGTGAGCCTGTTTTTCATGACCCCGTTCCGTGACAGGTTTCACAAGGACTTTTGATTTCTTTTCCTCGGCCGTGACAGACATCACAGGTCACTTGGCGACGCATCATGCCAAGCGGTGTCTGGGTATCAACATTGATAACACCTGATCCATGGCAGCGACCACAGGTAACAGGACTAGTTCCTGGCTTAGCACCAGACCCGTCACAGGTACGACAAGTCGCTTCGCGGTTATACTTGATTTCCTTCTCAGCTCCGAAAATCGCTTCTTCAAAGCGGAGATTTACACGATACTGAAGATCATCCCCTTGGCGCGGAGCATTAGGATTACGCGAAGCACCGCCACCAAAGAAGCTAGAGAAAATGTCTTCAAAGCCGCCAAAGCCGGAGCCATCAAAGCCACCGAAGCCGCCTGCACCGCCGCCAAAGCCACCATTAGCTCCCGCCGCGCCGTATTGATCATAGGCCGCCCGCTTTTGCTCGTCGCTCAGAGTCTCATAAGCCTCTTGGACTTCTTTATATTTGTCCTCCGCCCCAGCTTCCTTATTAATATCGGGGTGGTACTTTTTAGATAATTTCCGATAGGCTCTCTTGATCTCATCCTGAGAAGCATTCTTAGAGACACCTAGACGGTCATAATATTCTGTATTGTTCATATAAGATACCAAGACCGTAAAATTCGACTGAAAAATAGGAAATCAGGCGACGGAGCGATGCTCCTAGACAGATTTCTCTTTTTTCCGAGAATTTAGGTCGGGTTCAGTTCCTTTCTTTTATATTGAGTCAGAATTTTTGGAACCCGTGTTCAGTTGCGAACACCCATGTTCCTTTCTTTAAATTTTAGAAAATATTGATCAGAGGGTATTTTCAAATTCATGCTTCATTTCAGCAAACTCTTCTTCTGATAAAGTGAATATCAAGTCCTCTTCCGAATACTGATTCCGTTCTTTAAAATAGTTGTCAGCATTATCTACCAAACCTAGACTAAGAAGCACTTTTCTCGCAAACGCTTGATGTGCACAGCCAACAGCTGTAATGATGTTCTTATCTTGCAGGACCGCTTTAGCTTTGAAATTCTCCCGTGGAAGAAATTCAAAATAGTCAAAGAAGTTTTGCCAAATCCCACCAGTAAATTTAGTGTCCTTCAATAAACCTGCTTTCGCCAATAAATGGGCGCTGAGGAAATAGCTGCAATTAAAACTTCTTGCTGCTTCAAACTTCTTAGGAAAGAAATCAATTTTTCATCATGCAAAGCAGGAGCAATATTTATCATCCCTGGCAAAATAACACAAGAATAGTCTTCGATAACTACTTCATCCAGTGTTCCAGTAGGTTGACAGGGAAGTCCATCTTCCGATCTTATAACATTTCTATCTGAACCAGCATAATCAACCTCAACACCAAAAGATAGAGCTAAAGTACTGGTCAGACCAACTACTTCATAAAGTGAAAAATTAGGATAAATTAAACAGAGCACTTTCTTCATAAGCGTCACCCTCTAGTTTAGCGAAAAACAGAGGCTGGGTTGCAACCTCTGGATTTCTTCCTATCATTACGACGTGAAATTTTCAAAACAATATTTTTCGAAAAATTTTTGACGCGGTAGCTGATTGGATTTTAGGTTCGTCTTTCAGACTCCCAAAAATCCTAATCATCCTCGCGGGGGTTTGACTACGAACTAAAAACTTTCAACTTTTAGTTCTGTCTCACCGCCTATTTCTCCGTAAACTCTCCGTCTACGACATCGTCGTCTGCTTTAGTTGAGCCTGCATTTTCAGCTCCTTCTGCTCCTGCTTGAGCTTGTTGAGCTGCAGCAGCTTGTTCATAGAGTTTCACTGCCAACGCTTGAGCTTTTTTTCGTTGAGAGCTTCCAATTTCGCTTTCATGTCGTCCAAGTTATTATCTTCTTGCGCTTTCTTAAGTGCATCAAGAGCAGCTTGGGCAGCGTCACGCTCTGCGTCGAAGCCTTTGCCTTCAGTTTCCTTGATAGTCTTTTCAGTCGCAAAGATAGCTTGGTCAACTTCGTTACGAAGGTCAACTTCTTCCTTACGTTTCTTATCTGCTTCAGCGTTTGCTTCCGCATCCTTCATCATGCGGTCGATTTCTTCGTCAGTCAGGCCGCTGTTAGATTGGATGACAATGTGTTGTTCTTTTTGAGTTCCAAGGTCTTTAGCCTTAACAGATACGATACCGTTCTTATCGATGTCAAAGGTTACTTCGATTTGAGGGATTCCACGAGGGAGCAGCTGGGATATCTGTCAATTGGAAACGTCCAAGAGTCTTGTTGTCTGCTGCCATTGGGCGTTCACCTTGAAGAACATGGATATCAACGGCTGGTTGGTTGTCCGCTGCTGTAGAGAAGACTTGTGATTTAGAAGTTGGAATTGTTGTGTTGCGGTCAATCAGCTTAGTGAAGACGCCACCCATTGTTTCGATACCAAGTGACAATGGTGTTACGTCAAGAAGGACAACGTCTTTGACATCACCAGTGATGACACCACCTTGGATAGCAGCACCCATAGCAACTACTTCATCAGGGTTCACTGATTTGTTTGGCTCTTTACCAGTTTCAGCCTTAACAGCTTCCACAACTGCAGGAATACGAGTTGAACCACCAACCAAGATTACTTCGTCGATTTCTGACAAGCTCAAGCCTGCGTCAGAAAGAGCACGGCGAACTGGTTCTTTAGTGCGCTCTACCAAGTCACGAGTCAAATCGTCGAATTTAGCACGAGTCAAAGTCATTTCCAAGTGGAGAGGTCCAGCGTCGCCAGCTGTGATAAACGGCAAGCTGATTTGAGTAGAAGTCACACCTGAAAGGTCTTTCTTAGCCTTTTCAGCTGCATCTTTCAAACGTTGAAGAGCCATCTTGTCATTTGACAAGTCGATGCCGTTTTCTTTCTTGAACTCAGCTACCATGTGGTCGATAATCTTTTGGTCAAAGTCGTCACCACCGAGTTTGTTGTCACCAGCAGTTGCCAGTACATCAAATACACCATCACCTAACTCAAGGATTGAAACGTCGAAGGTACCACCACCCAAGTCAAAGACCAAGATTTTTTCTTCTTTATCTTGTTTGTCAAGACCATAAGCAAGGGCTGCTGCAGTTGGTTCGTTGACGATACGTTCTACTTCAAGACCAGCGATTTTACCAGCGTCTTTAGTCGCTTGACGTTGTGCATCGTTAAAGTAAGCTGGTACTGTGATAACCGCTTTGCTTACTTTTTCACCAAGGTACTCTTCTGCATAGCTTTTCAAGTATTGCAGAATCATAGCTGAGATTTCTTGTGGAGTATATTCTTTACCGTTAGCAGCTACTTTTTCAGATGTTCCCATTTTTGATTTGATGGAAATGATTGTATCTGGGTTTGTCACTGCTTGACGTTTTGCCGCATCACCAACGATGATTTCACCATTTTTGAATGACACTACAGATGGGGTTGTACGATTTCCTTCTGGATTTGCAATGATTTTGCTTTCAGTTCCTTCAAGAACTGCAACTGCTGAGTTTGTTGTACCTAAGTCAATACCAATAATTTTAGACATATTTTTACCTCTTTTTACTTTAATTTTATTTTTGATACTCTTTGGTTCGCTTCGCTCACTATTGCAAGCTGAACAATTTCTTATCTTTCTTCATAGTTTATTGTCGTTTCGGACAAGATTTTTCAAGTTTTCTAGCCTAGTTATAGACCACTACCATTGCTGGGCGCAGGATACGGTCATGAAGTTTGTACCCTTTTTGGAAGACCTGCGCGATAGTGTCAGCTGGGTGCTCATCGTCAGCTGGAACGGTTTGAATGGCCATGTGATAGTTATGGTCAAAAGCTCCGTCAGCTGGGATTTCTTCGATACCCTCTTCTTTGAGAGCATGAATCAAGCTTTCCTGCACCATTTCCAGTCCTTTTTTGACATCATCTGTCAGACCTTCAACGGCAAGTGCGCGCTCCAGATTATCTATCGAAGGCAAAATAGCTTTTGCCAAGTCCTGGCTGCGGTATCTTTGCAGCTGCTGGCGTTCTTCATTTGCTCGGCGCTGGATGTTCTGCATTTCTGCATGAGCACGGAGATATTTGTTTTCAAAATCTTCTGCCCGCTCATTAGCTAGTTCTAATTCTGATTTTTCAGGGCTTGCTGATTCAGCTTGCTCAGCTGTTTCTACAGCTTCCTCTTTTACTTCTACATCTTCTGGATGTTCTTCTTGTTTATGTTTTGCCACAAGGCACCTCCTTTTTAGGAATATTTATACTATATTTAGTGGACTTCGTAGTGATTGCTGCTCAGATAGCGATAGAAGTCGGTCAGCTTCATGGTCAGCACGCGATTGACAACATTCATCTGACTGACGAGCCGTTGGTAGTCAAGATTAACCGGACCGACAACTGCCAGCACTCCAAATCCTCGATAAGGAATCAGGAATTTGCTGGAAATTAGTGTCAAATCAGCCAAACAGCTTTCTCTACTGTCTGCCACGCGCACGCTTTGCATCTGATCTTCGGCCAAACTATCGCGAATTTCAAATGCTACTTTCTGCGGGTCATCAAAAAACTGATAGGCCGTTAGATCTGAGAATTCTAAGAGCTGAACCTTACCAGACAGAATCAAATTTCCTTGAAAATATCACCAAAGATATGCTCAAAGAGCTGAATGACATTGTCCGTCGTGGTGAAATAGCGCTGGATAATCTGCGGAATTTCCGTTCGAATCTTGTAATGGATGTCCAGCACTGTCTGTCCCAAGAACCGCTCCCTTACTAGGCCTTTAAGCCTATCCAGGTCTTCTCTTTAGGAAGTTGCGCGGAATCATAAACTGACTGGTAATGGTATTGGACTCATCCAAGGTGAAGACCGCCAGAGCCGTGTGCTGACTGAGCACAACGATGTCAAAAGCTGTCAAACGCTGCCGACTGGGTTCTACATCCAGTGCAACAACCGTGCATCCACTGAGCTTGGTCAAAAGGTCTGCTGCCTGTTGAAGAATGTCCTCCAAGTTGAAAAACTCATGGTCAAAGGCTTTGATAACCTCATAAAGTTCATTCTCAGCGAGACGATCAAAGGACAGAGAATGCTTGACAAAGTACTGAAAACCAGCCACGCTAGGCTTACGGCCGCTGGACGTATGCGCCTTTTCCAGAAGCCCCTGCTTTTCCAAAGCTGCCATATCGTTTCGGATAGTAGCACTACTGGAATTGATGGAATCCTGCAGGGCTTTGGAGCCGACCGGCTCGTGAGTCTTAGTAAAGATATCAATAATCAAATTCAAAATCTCATTTTGACGCTCCGTGACCACGGCATCACCTCCAATCAAGATTCTGCTGTCGATTAGCACTCAATCACCTCGAGTGCTAACTCATGATTCTATTATACACTCTTCTACTCCAAAGTCAAGACAAAAACTCAAAAAATTAGCACTCTTTTTACAAGAGTGCTAAAAATCAGTCTAGCGACCTAGATTAGTCGCCCAAGATTTGCAAACGGCGCATCAAATAGAAAGAAATTCCTGCAAAAAGAAGCAGCCAAACTAGTAGAGCCAAAAATTCTCCGCTCCATAAATGGAAATGAGACCAATCTTTCATATAGCTAGTAAATAGGCCCATAAAGCTATAACGCAGCACCTTAAATAAATCCTCGCTCATATTTGAAAACATAGGAATAAATGCCGCCAAGAGCATGGCTGGAACACTAAGGGATTGTGCCATAACCTGATTTTTACAAAACAGACCAACCATTAAAAAGAAGAAAATTAAGACCAGCATGGTCAATAAGAGAACCAAACTATAGCTGAATACCTGATTAGAAAGCTTGGCTCCCACCAAAATTGGGGTAATAACGATATAAAAATCCCAATAATCGCTGGCCAGATTAAAGCAGAGAGAATGTATTGACCAGCTGTCACACCAGCCAAGCGCAAACTTTGCAAATTACGTTTTTCTCTTTCCTCAGCTAGGATGATGATGATAGGTGTTCCAACAGACATGGCTAGAGAGAAAGGCAGAGAGATCGTAAGCAACATAATAGCTAGTTTATCCGCTCCAATTTCCTTACCCGCTCCATTCAGAGAAAAAATAAATTTATAGAGAAAAATGAGGAAAATCGGCATGAAAACCTGCAACAGAATACTTTTATTAGCTAGCGTCACTTGACCTCTCAGCCAAATCATACCTTTTAATTTATTAGACATTTAAGGTACCTCCTGTCAACGTGATGAAAACATCTTCCAAAGTTGGTTCGCAGGAATGAATACTGATAACATTGGACAAATCCAAAGCCTCCTTGCAGTTCCTCAAAAGCCACCGTCTTAGTCGTCAAATCTTCATATTCTAAACGAACCTTCTTATCTGTATTATACTTTTGGATTATCTCATGCGGACTGCCCACTTCGACTAATTTTCCTTTACTTAGCAAGGCCAAGCGATCACACAAGAGGGTAGCTTCTTGCATATCATGAGTCGTCAAAAAAATAGTTGTCCCCTGAGCTTTTAGTTCCAGCAGCAATTCGTGAATGGTGCGAGAGTTTGACGGATCTAAACCACTGGTTGGCTCATCCAAGAAGAGCAGTTTAGGTCGATTAATCAAGGCTCGGACCAGCAACATGCGCTGCTTCATACCCGTAGATAGTTTTTCAGCCACCTTGTTGCGACTATCATAAAGCCCCACTTTTCGGAGAAGTTCATCGACTTCTGTCATCTTAACACCAAAGAGCATAGCATAGGCTTTGAGATTTTTATAAAGTGACATCTTTTCATAAAAACCGCTGCCATCGCTGACAATCCCAATCTGCTCCAGCACTTCTGCCTTTAAATCCTCAACCGGTGCAGACAGCACATGAGCTGTCCCAGCATCTGCAGACAACTGACCAGTCAAGATATTGATAGTCGTCGTTTTACCAGATCCAGATGGTCCTAGGAAGCCAAAGATTTCTCCCTCTCGGATGGAAAAATCGATTCCTGCTAAGGCTTCTTGTTCCTTGAATTTCTTTTTCAAGCCTTGCACTTCAATAATGGTCTTTTTCATTGTTTTCCTCGCTTTCACAACAGTATTTAACAAAACTGCAATCAGTCTTTCAGTTCCTGCCTCATTTTCCAAAAACGCAAGGCAATATGGACCAGTTGGCAGAATAGAATGAGCAATATAACACAATCTATTGCTAAGACTGACTTGAATAATAGACTTGCTTTCAAACTCTTCTGGGAAATATCTAGAATGAGATAGGTAGTGACACACAAAACCATGATGGCTGGTAAAAACCGCCATACAAGTAAACGCTTGACCATTTCTAGCTTAGACCAAGTATCATTATAGATTTCAAGATCGCTCTCCGCATCAATCTGAGAAACCGGTTTGCGGAAATAAGAGAACTGATTAAAGTTTGTAATATGCTCCCAGCCACAATCCTCAAACAGTTGATAATAGGATTCTTGCTCCGCCTTCTTTATAGGGGCGAAAATCTAATTGATAGGCCACTTCCTGAGGCGGACAGGCTTCAAATGTATAACGAACCGCAACAAGAAAGGGAGAATAACTTACTTTTTTTAATTTCCAGCCTTGACTATGCATTTTTTTAAAATAAGCTGCTTCTCTGTCATAGTCTGCAATGGTAAAGATTTTATAGACAATCTTCTTTTCCATCAAACTTCCTCCTTACTATTGCGGTAAAGGCGCTCAATCCGCTGGATTTCCAACTCTAAAATCTGCTTCCCAAGCTCCGTGATAGAATAGAGCTTTCTCTTTTCTTCCTCACGAACAAAGGCAATCAGACCATCTTTTTCCATCTTTGCCAAGGTCCCGTACATGGTTCCCGGGCTGATAGATAGCTGTCCTTCTGTCAGATCCTTGACTTTTTGAGTAATACTGTAGCCATGCCTCTCTTTCTGAAGACAGAAGAGGATATAAAAACCTGTCTCTGTCATTGGCACATAGACTCTCCTAAGTTTTTCTGTCAATCCACTCATCTTTTTATCTCACTTTCACCTCGATATATCGAACCTTGATATAAAAGATTATATCGCAGTCCGATATAGTTGTCAAGGATTTATAAATATTTTTTACAGAAAAGTGATTCATTTTTATCTATCAATGCTTGTTGCTAAAGCTGCTTTAATCAGAAGCTAAAAGGATTAGAGATCTAAATCAGCATAAAAAAAGCCAGGAACACCTGACTTACTTGTTTTATTTTCCCCGCTTCCTTGAGTAGGGCGATATATTCTTCCAGAACCAGATTGTGCTTCTGCATATACTGGGCATTCTCCACACCGACATAGCGGTAATGCCAATTCTCAAAGTCAACTCCGGTAATATCACTCTTGCCATCCGGATAGCGAAGGACAAAACCATACTGGGGAGCTAGCTCCGCAATCTTGGCAGCCAATTCATCCTCCTGACCTTCTGGTGCGCTCATATCAATAGCCAAGCCCGTTTGATGCTCGCTGGCTCCTGGAAGCTGCACCTGCTTCAGCACGATGCTGACTGCTTCTTCATTTGACAAGCCTTTGGCGACTTCCCCAGCAACTTTTTCGTTATAGAGCTCCTCCTGCTCCGCTCGGCTGCGATAGCCAGAGATTAGAGTTTCTTCAGGAGCTATCGCCTGGGCTGCTGCTAGGAATTGCCGAGTATTTTCAGCAATGCGGCTGTCCACCTGCACCTCTCCAATCTGAGTCAGTTCAGGTGTCTTTTCTTCTTGCTGGTTGTCTCGATTGACCAATATCAAATTCCAATCAGTAGAAGAAACCTTGGGCAAATCAGACTGCGAGCTCTCTGAGCCAGAAGAGCCTTTCGTAGCAGAACTGCTAGATGAACCCGAAAACTGAATCTTTGCAAGCAGATCTTGTAACAAGGACGGACGGAAATAAATCACCGTCCCTCCAGCTACTAGACACAAGACGATTAACAATAAAAACGTTAACCCAATCTTCTTAGACTTCGATTTTCTCTTTTCTTTGCGATGTTTAGCGCGCTTCAACTTCTTCCTCCATTACTTTGGCACCGGCCTCTCGATAAGACATGTCTCCGACGCAAGCTACTGTGAATTTACCGTCTTCATAGTCTACAACCGTCACACTGCCATTGTCCAAACCATGAGGCCGAGTTCGATTGATTAGATAGACAAAGGTTCCGATGGTCATGCCGTGGCTGACGACCAGAGCATTGCCACCACCAGCAGCTTCCAGCTCCTCAGCTATGGCTGAAAAGCCTTCCCAGATTCGGCCGCTGAGCTTTCCCAGTTTTCCGCCCAGCCAGCTGTATCGACTTCTACAAGACCTTCTGCCAACTCAGCATAGCTAAGCTGATGAACATGCTCAATATTGAAAACCCGGGGCATCACACCCATAAAGAGCTCTCCATCATAACCACCATCAAAACTGCCAAAGCACCATTCGCGAATCCGTTTGTCAAAGGTATAAGGAATCTGATCTGTCAGGCCCAGTTCCTCTAGAATAATGCCCATGGTCTGAATAGTCCGGCCGCTGTCGCTGGAGCGGGCCAATTTGAAATCAAGTCCAGCTTCTCTCAAGCCAATGCCCAACTCATGAATGCCACGTTCCCCAACTTCAGTCAAAGGGGTATCAGACCAGCCTTGAGCTCGACCGATAGTATTAAACATGGTTTTGCCATGACGAACCAAGTATAATCTTGTTTTTGCCATTTCATTTCCTCCGTTGTTCTTTTCACATTATACCATTTTATGAAGAAATTGGCGCCATCTGGCTTTCAAAGCAAAAAGCAGGAGTCTCAAAACTCCCGCTCATTCTTGATTTTCTCGGTCCAATATAGCTGCGCCGATCTGACGGTAAGACACATCGCCCAGAGCTTGAATGCTGAAGCGACCATTTTCATACTCCAACACTGTGACACTGCCATTGTCGACATTAGGATTTTTCGTGATATTCTCATCAACCAGATAAGCCAAAGTACCAATGGTCATGCTGTGGCTGACGACCAGAGCATTGCCACTGCCAGAGGACTCCACCTCTCTAGCAATGGCTTCAAATCCTTCTAAAATCCGACCGCTAAGCTTGTCCCAAGGCTCAGCCCAGCCAGCCGAATCCACTTCTACCAGACCATTCGCCAAATCCGGCCAACTGAGCTCTTTGTAATTATCTGTCTCAAGAACTCGTGGGATAACGCCATGAAAGAGCTCACCCCCATAGGCACCATCAAAACTTCCGAAACACCACTCCCGGATGCGCTTGTCATAGCGATAGGGAATCTGGCCAGTCAAACCCAGCTCCTCTAGGATAATCCCCATGGTCTGAATGGTCCTGCCGCTATCACTGGAAAAAGCCTTGACAAAAGGCAAACCAGACTCTCGCAATCCGATACCCAGCTCACGAATACCGCGCTCGCCTTCGGCAGTCAGCGGGGTATCAGACCAGCCCTGAGCCCGGCCGATAGTATTAAACATGGTCTTGCCATGACGGATAACATAGAGTCTTGTTTTGGACATAGTTTACCTCTTTTATTTTTGTTTGTTGTAGTAAATTTTGAAAAAGGCCTTCGAATTCTTTAGGATAAAGAAGAGGGAGAAGTCAGTTCTCCGCTATGATGGACAGCGGCTCACCGTGAAGCCGGCATCTAATCAACTATAGAGACTTAATATGAACTTTGACGGCACTGACACACCCAAGAATAATGTACAGATAATGGAGCCAATAATTAAGACCAAACTGTCCGGATAAAGCGGCTTTATTAATAGCGATAACGGCTTGCAAAATATGGCCTTCCCCCTGATAAAAAGAATTAGCATAACCGATTTGAACAGCTAAAAAGCTCATCGTTAAAGTAAAAAAGAAACTTGCCACAATGCCTAAAACAGAAATCCCTTTTACAAACTTTTCATAGCAAGCAATGCTAAATAGCAGTGTAAAACCTGATATGAAGCCCATGGCCAAGGATGCACCTGTCAGGAAGAAGACAAGGCATGCACCAAACAAACTAGTCAAGAAAGCCCCGACAATCCCCAGGAAATAATGTATTTTCTGCGGACTTTGATGAGGAAGGGAGCGCTTTGTCACCTTATCCTGTGAGATGGAAATCATTCGCTCATAGCTAGATGGCGTGAGATAGAGCCAATCTCCTTTGAACTGATACAGGTCCACATCTCCAGTTTCACCGGTTTTCTCACAGGCGCTAACCAGCCCTTGTTCCTCAAAGTAGCGGGTGCAGTCTTCGATAGCCTCCTCCAAAATATCCGGCAGCAAATCTCGGTCTTGATTAGCCAAAATCTGACAGGCTAGGCTATAGCCAGCTCTCTCAAAATCAATCAAGACCTCGGAATCGTTGATCAGAGCTTCCAAGGTATCTCGACCGATATAACCCTGCTCACATCTGACTGAAAAGAAAATCGCAAATTCATCGCCATCTGTTATGGTCTCTAGATAAAAAGCATAATCTCTTCTACAGCCATATATAATTCCGCTCTCTTTATCAAAATCCAAACCTAAATCAAGGGCCAGCTCAGCTAGCTCTCTTTTATTCATAACCTAAACAATCTCCTTATAATCCCCTACATTTCAAGCATCCAGCTATATGCAATCCCGCAAACTCCTACTCGGAAACTGAATAGCTGTCCTTTATAATGCTTTCTTAAAAGCTGTTTCAAATCTAGCTTTTTAATTTTTAAAGCTGTGAATAGGCGCTGGAATTTGACCGCCCCGCGCGATAAAGGCTGCTGACGAAGCCTGATTGACCTTCATGACCGGAGCTGTTCCCAAGAGCCCGCCAAATTCAATCATATCGCCTTCCTTGCCCTTCGGAATAATCCGCACAGCTGTCGTCTCTGATTGATAACGCCAATCGCTGCCTCATCCGCAATCATGGCTGCGATGGTTTCAGCCGGTGTCGCCTCTGGAATGGCAATCATATCCAAACCTACCGAGCAGATAGCTGTCATAGCTTCTAGCTTTTCTAGATTGAGCGAGCCATTTTGCACAGCCGCAATCATGCCCTCGTCTTCTGAAACAGGAATGAAAGCACCAGATAGACCGCCAACCTGATTGCAGGCCATGACACCGCCTTTTTTGACTTGGTCATTGAGCAGGGCAAGCGCCGCTGTCGTACCATGAGTACCGACTGTTTCTAAGCCCATTTCTTCCAAGACACGGGCCACTGAATCCCCGACCGCCGGTGTTGGAGCCAGACTCAAGTCAACAATCCCGAACTTGACGCCCAGACGCTCGCTGGCCATCTGACCGACCAACTGACCGATACGGGTGATTTTGAAGGCTGTTTTCTTGACTGTTTCAGCCACCACGTCAAAGCTCTCACCACGGACCTTTTCCAGAGCTCGCTTGACAACACCCGGCCCAGAAACACCGACATTGATGACCACATCTGCTTCACCGACACCATGGAAGGCGCCCGCCATGAAAGGATTATCCTCCACCGCATTGGCAAAGACGACTAGCTTGGCCGCACCCATGTCAGAAAGCTGGGCCGTTTCCTTGATAATCCGCCCCATATCCGCAACTGCCGTCATATTGATACCGGTCTTGGTTGAGCCGATATTGACAGAGGAGCAGACCTTGTCCGTCTCAGCCAAAGCACGTGGAATAGAATTAATGAGGATTTCATCCCCTTTTTGATAGCCCTTTTGAACCAAGGCAGAGAAACCACCGATAAAGTCAACACCGATTTCCTTGGCTGCCTTGTCTAAAGCCTTGGCCAACGGAACATAGTCACTGCTGTCTGTCGCTGCCCCAATCAGAGAAATCGGAGTCACTGAGACCCGCTTATTGACGATGGGAATCCCAAGCTCTGCAGCAATTTCATCCCCAACTGCCACCAGGTCTTTCGCTTTGGTCGTGATTTTTTGGTAAATCTTCTCCGCTGCCCGTTCAATATCTGTGTCGATACAGTCTAAGAGTGAAATGCCCATGGTGATGGTCCGAATATCAAAATTCTGCTCCTCAATCATGGCAATGGTTTCTGTTACTTGTCTAATATCCATCCTTCACTCCTTAGATATTGTACATGGCATCAAAAATAGCTGCGCTTTGAATGTTGATTTTGACGTTGAGCTCTTGTCCGAAAGCTTCAAACTCATTGCGAAGGGCCGTAAAATCTTGCTTTTCATCACTTGATACCAAGGCCATCATGGTAAAATATTCCTCCAAAACGGTTTGGGAAATATCGTCAATATTCAGCCCCAGCTCCGCAATTTTAGTGGAAACTCCGGCTACAATCCCTGTTTTATCTTTTCCGACAACGGTAATAATTGCTTTCATGCTTGGCTCCAATCATTTTTAGTTTGTCTCATTGTAGCATAAATTCGAGGATTTTGTATACTATTTCAGAAAATAAAGACAGAAGGTTCGGATATTGCAAATAGCACTCGAAACAAGGAAGATTCTCCTACGCTCAGCAATTCATCTGAGAGACTATTTTGGAGCAACTTTGTATGTTTTTTCTATTTTTCATTTGAAAGCGCTTTCGATATTTGTTATACTAAATATAGAATATTTTACACAAAGGAGATTTCCTAATGAACGATTCATACAAGAAGCGTCTCTATACTCAGGCTTTGAGTTTATCAGCCGCTGTATTGATGGCTGTCTTAGCTCAGGGCAAGGCCGCAGCTGACCAGCAGAACAGCACTGAGTCACAGCCAGCCGCCAATCAGATAGAGGCTGTAACTCCTGCGACAGAAGCTGCTCAAGCTGCTCCCAAATCAGACAGGAGAAAAAGAGCAGACTCCTGCTCCTGCAGCGGACAATCCAGCTGTCTCTGCAGCAGCTCAAACAAGAGCAGCTGCTTCTGAAGAAGCCAAGACCCAGCTGGCTGACAGCACTGTCTATATGTCCGAGCCTGCAGAGCTCAAGGAAACCGTCCAAGGACAGGCTTCTCAGGCGGGCAAGCTGACCTGGACTCTGGACAATAAACCGATTGCCGACTGGAAAACCTGGAACATGGACAGCGGCACCTTTACCGGCCAACCCTTTGTCACAATTGAGGAAAAGGCCGACGGGAACGATCTTCATCTGAATCTGCAGTTTCAAAAGCTTTTCGGAGACGATCTCAGCCTGCGCTCTCCCCATAATATCCGCCGGACCTATCGAAACTTCATTGGCAGCCATGAACTGATCGGTACGAGCCAGGACTTGAGCTTGACCATTCGCAAAAATATCGTCTTGCGTCCTTATGAAGACTTTCACAGCCATGAAGAGATGCTGGCATCTATCGAAAAGAGCAGACAGGACGCCAAGACCGATCGCTTGGTACAGATTGAGAACATTGGAAAGAGCGCTCAGGGCCGCGATATCAAGCTGGGTATCATCAGTTCTGACCAAAAGAGCATCGACGACTACCTCAGCACAACTAATCCGCAGGCCTTGACCAAACCAGCAGAAATGCTGGCAGCTCTCAAAAATGGCAACCTAGACTATAAACTGCCTGTGCTCATTAACAACACTCACGCTGATGAACAGCCTGCTATTGATATTATCACAGGTCTCTTTAAGACCTTTGCCACCAAAGACCAAGTCAGCTTCAAAACAACCGCTGCCGATGGTTCTGAAAAACTTGTCACTCTCAAAATCCAAGATTTACTAAAGAAGTTTATCTTCCTCTTTGACTTTACGGAAAACCCTGACGGCGATGTCCTCAACACTCGGGCTCTGGCCAATGGCCTTGACCCTAACCGAGATACTGGCTACCAAGCCAATCCTGAAACCCGTACCGTTGCTGGATTGATTAACAAATGGAACCCGATTGCCCTCTATGATATCCACGGCTTTGTCAAGGAATTCCTGATTGAGCCGGCAACCCCGCCTCACGATCCTAACTTTGAATATGACCTTTTAGCTGACCTCATGCTGGACAATGCCCATCATATGGGACGGGCCGGCGTTGCCAACTCTGGCTACGACAAATACATCATTCCAAAACTGGACTGGGGAGACGGATGGGACGATTCCTTCTCCGGCTACACAGCGGTTTATTCTATGTACCATGGCATCCTGGGACATACCATCGAAATTCCGGAGGGCAATCAAGAGTCCTACAAGGCTGGATATTATGCAGTTCTAGGAGGCCTTGACTATCTAGCTCAGAACCCAGATAAACTCATGGAGATGCGTCTCAACTTCTACCTGCGCGGCATCAATAAAGTCGAAGATCCTAAGGCAGAAAATGAACTCGTCGGACCTGATGGTCAGGTCGTAGGCCGGATTAAAAAAGGCCAGGAAAAATTCTTCCCAGACTACTATGTCATCCCAATGGGAGTGGACAAGGACAACGATACCCAAGAAGCCTTTAATATGATTGACTATTTCAAGCGCAACGGTGTCCTTGTCAAAGAACTCAAGGAAGACAGCGGCAACTATAAAAAAGGCGATTTGGTTGTCGATATGGCGCAGGCTAAGCGTGGCTATGCCAACCATGTCCTCTACAAAGGCTCAAATGAATCCAAGTGGGCTGCCATGTATGCGGAATTGGTCGTCAATTTCCCTGATATGAAAGGATTCAAAGCCCAGCCAGTCTTTGGCGACAAGCTCTTTGAAGGCAAGTTAGGCGACGTGACAGCTCTCCGTGCTGCACGTACCAGTCAGGTTGATTATAAAGCGCCTTATTACGTCATTGCCAATACGTCTGAAAGTGCCGTTAAGGCCGTCAATCAAGCTCTTGCAGAAGGCAAAAAGGTCTATCTGACAGACGACGGCTATATTGTTGATACGCCGACCTTTACCAGCCTTCTGGATCACTATGCCATTTACGGTGATGCTCTCTATAAGATTCCACAGGACCAACTCTGAAGCCTCTCAAGGTCTACGCACCGCCACATCAGTTTTACTGGGCAGGTATGGACTCGCCAGCTCACACTGCTTTGGCTCTGAAAAATATGGGCTTTGAAATCGTTGACAGCCCAGAAGAAGCGGACGTCATCGTCCTTGAAAGCAACAACTATGACAAGTCTCTTGTCGGACTTAAGCCAACCATCGTCGTCGGAGGCTCTGCTATGCAGCGCTTGGAAAAACTAGGAATCCTAGATGGATTTGACGCTGAGCGCTTCAAGAACGGCAGTGACTACGAGGGCTTGATGAAGGCCATTATACAAGACCAAGACCCGCTGACCAGCGGCTACAAGAAGGATGGACTCTTTTACTCCAACTCTGGTAACTGGATTGCTAAGATTCCTGCCAATTTTAGGACTCTTGCCAGCATTGCCGGAAGTGACTTCTATATCGCTGGCTGGTGGCCTGGCAATGAACAGCTGGCCAACAAAGTCGTAGCAATTGCCGGTACTTATAAAGAACAGCCTCTCTTTGTCTATGCTGGCAATCCGACTAACCGCCTTCACCCTGTTCATTTCTACCGCTGGATTTCCAATGCTATCTTTGGCAGCCAGTTGGCCGAGCTGACTGACTTGTCAAGTCCTGCGACACCTGACCCAACCTACCAAGCTCCAAGTCAGACTGTCCTTGACTGGAAGCCTGCTACAGTGAATCCACCAGCTCAAACGGTAGTCCTGACCTACAAGAGTCAGACTCTGCCAGAGACCGGAAACCAAGAAACAAGTGCTAGCTTCGCGCTAGCTGGACTTCTGGTTGCAGGAGCAGCTGGACTCTTCCTCTTAAAGAAAAAAGAAGACTAATACTAAAAAACACACTTCCCAAACTAGATGGGAGGTGTGTTTTTGTATATAAGCTCTGCTATTTTTCAACATAGGTATGAAGCGGATAGGTCGGATAGGCCAAGTCACGCGCCAACTCTGAAGTTACATAACCTGCTGGTGCATCTAGCACAGAAGGGATTCGATTGACGATAGTGGCACAGGTCAAGGCGACGGTATCAGGCTTGCTGACTGAGAAGACTAGATTTGGCTCACCAGTAATTTCCCAATCACACATATCTCCGTCATTTTCACGATAGACCTTGCCAATACACTCTACTTCTAACTCAATTCCCTGATGGGTATGAATGGTTGTCACAGCTGACATACCCGTTACTTGCCCCGCCGGAACTGTACGTCCCAGCGTTTCAGAATAAACATCTTCATCCAAAATGTAAGGAACGCTCTTTTGCGAAATATCCTGAATGGTCCAGTTCATCTTAGAGCAAATAGCTTCAGCAGCATTCCACATATAGGACGGCAGACTCTCAGCACTGGCAATTTCCTTTTCAAATCGCTCTGAATCGTAACCAGCACCATGCGCTTCTGCCAAAGCCAGACCATAATCTTCTACATTATAGCTGACAATCCCTTTCACCTTTTGAATGCGATTAAGGCCAGACATAGCCAAGCAAGGCATATTAATCCAGTAAATATCCTGCATGCCTGAGCCCATTACAGTGACACCATATTCTTTCGCCAGCTTGTCCAAGCGGTTTGTTTCAGATGGCGACGTCGTCCAAGGGTAGATAGCTTCCTCACAGGTCGTGATGATATTAACTCCATGCTTGATAGCTGTTTCAAAAAAATCATACATTTCCGGCATATAGGAAGCAATGGTGACAATGGCAATGTCTGCGTCACACTCTCCAAAGACACGTTCAGCATTATCAGAAATCAGGACACCAGTCTTATGGCCTAGCTCTGCAAAATCGCCAACATCCTGCCCTACAACAGCTGGATTGTTATCAATAGCTCCGACGATTTCTACACCGTGATCCAGTAGGTACTTGAAAATCACTTTAGACATCTTGCCGCAGCCATACTGGACAGCACGAATTTTTGTATTTCTCATGGCAAACCCTCCATTAATTGTTATTATTTTCACAATTATAGTATAATATCTCTAGTAACTAGAGAGTCAATAGAGGGTTTTAAAAAATGAAAAAAATTTTGCGTATCGGAGAGTTTTCCCAAATAAATCAGATTTCCATCCAAACTCTAAGATTCTATGACCAAATCGGTCTTTTAAAACCCTATAAAGTCGATCCAGAAACCAACTATCGCTACTACCACATCAATCAATCTTCTCTGGTTGACTCCATTCAGTACCTGCGTCAACTGAATTTTTCTCTAGAAGACATCAAAGAAATCCTATCTGACAAGGACCATTTTCAACTGCACCTGCTTATCGAGGAGCGCTATCAGCGCCTTCTAGAGGAAAAAGAGAATTTAGAAAAACAAATCCAAGAAATCGAAATCTTTCGGTCTGGTGCCCGTATCTATGGCGAAAAGCAGAGCGAGCAAGAACTGGAAATCCTAACTTTTCCTGAACGGCAGCTGCTTACTTTTGAAATTGATCAAAATATTTATCAAATGAAAAGCGAGGAATACGAACTTGCTCTCCGCTGCTTCAAGCAAGAAATCCTGCGTTACAGTCCTTTTTTCACCCATTTCAGCCGTGTTGGCTCCATTATGAAACAAGAAGATTTCCAAAAAGAAAGATGGATTTCCAAACAACTCTGTCTCTTCCATCATACTCCCAATGAACTCCCTCACTTAAATCGAATGTTGCTGCCAGCAGGAAATTATGCTGTTGCTTACTGCTCTTCCTTTGCAGATGAACTTAAAGCTCTGCCGCATTTTCACCAAGCTCTGACCCAAGCTGGATATACTCCTGTGGGCGATTATATCTGCGAGGTCATTCATGAACAACCACAACTCCAGGAGCAGCACCGCGATATGTTCATCCGGATGCAAGTTAAGATAGAGAATTAAAAAAAGCAAGCAGATGGATATATCGGAATTCTTACCAGATACTGGAGCATGCTCAGCTCAAAAATGAATCACTTTCGCAAGCCATAATTATATCAAAAAAAGGACGGGAAAATACCCATCCTTTTTATGTGCAACTAACCATTGCTTAGCACCTTAGTCTTCTTGCTTCTTTCTTCCAGCTAGAAGACCCATTCCCAGAAAAAGCTAAACCAGCCAGAGGCAGAAACTTATCTTCTTGAGTGCCAGTCTTAGGCAGAGCTGAGTCAGGGAGCTGGCTGCAATCTTGGCGTCGGAATAACTTTTCCTTCCTCACCTTGCTTCAGAGCTTGAGGCTGGGTCCTTGTCAAAGGCTGTTTAGCACTTTCAGCCACCACCTTGCTGCCAACTTCTACTAGTTCGTCAACTGCTAGAAAAGCACTTCCTGACCGAGGATGGTTCGCTGACCGTTCAAGACTTCTACAAAGACTCGCTTTTGACCCTTTTTGGCCGGCTACAAGTATCCGCCGCTGCCCTCTTTCCAGTTCTGGATTTTCCTGTTCTCGGGTCTGATATGCAATCTCTTCCATTACGACTTCTAAGAAAGGCTTTTCTTCCACTAGGTCCTTTATCCCTTCTTCCGGAGTGACCTGATGACTTGGTTTCACAGCCAGAGCAGCAAGAGCTGTCTTCAGATCCTGCTCTGCTCTATCTAAATCTGCCTGCTCCGCTTTTTCATCTGCCAAAAGAGACTGAGCTCGAGCCAAGGCTGACTGGTAAGCCTGAACTGTCTCATCTGTGTAGAGGCTTGGATCTAGACTAGCCGTACTGTCTACCACTTTCTGCAGAGAAGCCTTATTAACTGCTGGGGCATGAAGATTGGTCACAAAGAAATTGCGCGCTTCCAAATCCCCATCCCAGAGTCCCAGACCGACGTAGGCATCATTATAATAAGGCTCAACCGTATCAAATTGGTGGTTCAGGTATTCTACACCGTCCACAGATACACTGACACCATTTTTAGTTTTCACTAGCTTAACATGGTGGAACTGGCCGTCATTAAGATGCTTGCCATTCATGCTACTTTCTGCAATCGTCTCTCCCATAAAGCGGTAAAGTCGAATCTTATCATTATCGCCAAATTGAATAGAATAAGCATTGCGAGGATCAACATTTTCAGACGCATAGAAGATGTTAATCAAGCCTTTTTGATACTTGAGATCCACATCCAAGTTATACTCAGGGAAAGGAATCTTCTGACCTCCCATATAATAATCATTGGCACTGGTATTCTGATTATAGAGACTTTCACCGTCGACATACCACTTACCGGAAACAGCTTTTAGATCTGGAACATTGGTCTTAAAGTCATTACGGCTGATATTGATGGTGAAGACCTTGGAAAGGCTTGGATTTTCCTTAGAGGTTGCCGTTACCTTGACCACACCCCTTTGCAGAGCAGTCACTCGCAGCTTATTGCCATCTTCCGTGACAGAGACCAAGTCTGGCTGATCCACACTCCAGCTGACCGCTTGAGAGACACTTGCTGGCATGACATATGCTTTCAAATCCAAAGTATCGCCGACATAAATATTATTTGTTACAGGAGAAGCCTGCACTAGTTCCAGTGGTTTGGTCGCTGCCTGCTTGTCTTTCCAGATGCCCTTCAGCGGATAAAGAGCAATGTCAGCCTTAGCAGCACCACCTTCTACAAAAACACTAGCCGCAAGGCTATTTGGCGCAGGGAATATCTGATTGGCACCCGCCACAGTATATCCTTTGGCAAAGACTTCTAGGCTGGAGCGATCTATGTAGAGATGCAGATCTATGCTGCCATCCGCATTGCGCTTGACGGACTGACTATCCACCTGAGCAAATTTATTACTGAGAAGAATGCCTGACTGGCTGCGGTCAATAGAGAGAGTTTCCTTTTCTAAATCATAGGTAACTCTAGTCACTTCTCCATCTCCAACCCGCAGGTTAAAACCGACTTTCTTGGTCGTTTCACTCGGCCGGAAAAGTAGAGACAATTTCATACTGATCACCGGAAAAAAATCTTTCAACAGCTCATTCTTCTCACTAACTTCCACGTCTTTATACAACACAGCCTTGTCTTCCTGACGCAGAGACTGATAGGCTGCTATTGGCGTCTGAGTCAGCCGATAGCTGCCGTCTTGCTTGATAAGGCCTAGTTTGAGGTTAAGATTGAAGGTGCCGTTGAACTTCTGACCGACGGTATCGGCTACCAGATTACAGTAATCTTCCCAGGTATTCATCCAGTTAGACTCGATAATGTCGGGTAGGGTTGGATTAGCCTTGCTGCCAAAGTCCTGAACATAGTAAGTCATGGCCGCATAAGAGTCTTTACCAAAGTTCATAACCTGATCAGCCTGAGCAAACTCAGCATCTGGGACGAAGGTCCACTTGCCCTCCACCTGTCTAAAATCACCGACCTTATAGGAGCGCCCGCCACGAGACAGGACCCATTTAAGGCTACCATCGTCTGCCAGTAGAGGATAGAGATCTGGGCACTCCGTATGGAGATCCGCATAAGTTGACTCCACCTTCCAATTACGCAGATTATCAGACGAATAAATTCTCAGTGGTCCGCCTGCAACGACCATAAACCATTTACCCTCCCAACGGAAGACCTTGGGGTCACGAAAATCCTGAGATTGCAGTGGATCATCCGTCCAGTCAGCTGCAATTTGATCAAGCTTCGTCCAAGTCCGGCCCTCATCCTTACTGTAGGCTAACTTGATGCGCTGACCGTTTCCGTCAGCAGTAATCAGTGCTACTAAACCGCCCTGGTCATTGTCAAACAAACCAGAGGAATTGGTGGTATCTGCGACGATAGAGCCTGAGAACATAGCCCCATTAGCATCCGGATAAAGGCAATCGGCTGTTCTTCCCAATGAATCAAATCCTTGCTGGTCGCATGGCCCCAGTGCATAGGCCCCCACTTGGTATCGTCATAAAACTGATAGAAGAAATGATAGACTCCCTTGTAATAAACCAGCCCGTTGGGATCATTGGCCCAACCGTCCTTGACCGAATAATGATACTGACCGCGATAGAGCTCATTGTAGTATACCTCATCTGCCTGCCGACGATGGACATTGAGCCGGTAAGTTAGGCTGACCTCCTGCCCATCCGCATCCGTCACAGTGCTGGTTACAGTCAGATAGTTTGCCCCCACTGCCAGCGGAATATTCTTCAAATCACTATAAACCCTACCTGCAGCATCGGTCACGCTTACCTTGGCAGCAGGATTTTTTGCTACGACGGTCAAGTCTACAGTCTCAGCATCATGCTTGACATACTGGATGGTAATAGGAGCACTAAACTGACCTTTCTGTTCCACTTTCCCAACCGAAGAAGTCACCCTTATATCCTCCAACTCGGGATTAGACTGAGGAGTGATTTCTTTATAAAAGGTATTTTGAAAAAGCAGCTCGCTATTCCAGTTAAGTAAGCCAAAATAACCTTCTGACAGATAAGTATTCTGCCCCTTATCATCTCTCTGAAGCGTGTAATCTCCTGAGCTGGCCACTAGAATATCATTGACATAGTAGGATACCCAAGAGCCGATAGAAACGACCTTGAGCCGATATTTGTTATCCTCCGTAGGCTCGATATGCTTTTCATTGATAAACTGATAGTCACGTCCGCCTTGCCAACGCCAAAATTTCACATTGTTGCTGCCACCATCAATATTAACTGCATAGCTGCTCTTGTCATCCGGATTATTATTACTGCGGAAAATGAGGGCTGCCGCCCCTTCCTTACTGAGGAAAGTTACATCCGTTGAGTAAACAAAATCCTTGCCCTGACTTTGAGAGTAAAGAAAACTATCACCTTTGCCTCTGGCATCACTATAAAGTCCTTGCTCCCGGACTTCCCAAACTCCATTTTTGTCTCCCTTGGCTTCTGCCAAATTAGTATTGAAGCCTGACTGCTTATCTACAGTCTCTGCGGCAGGGAGTTTTTCCGAAGCAACTTCCTTCGCTGCTGGCTGTTCGTCTTCTTCCTGTTTGGTCTCTTTAGCATTTGCTGTGACTTGATCTTCCTTATCAGCCTTTTGGTTGGCTGACTCCACTGCTGCATCCTGACCACCCGCTTCCGTCGCTACAGTTGCAGCAGTCTCCCCAGCTACAAGGTTTTCTGTCTTATCGGCATTCCTTGTAGGAGCAGCTATTTGCCCGCTCTCAGGCTCCGAGACAGCTGATGAATCAGCCTGCAAGACCTGAGTAGGGGCTGGATTAGCCTTACCCTCATCCGCATAAACCACTCCACCCGCCATCTAACAAGAAAGCTCCAAAAAGCCAGCAGGGCACACCCAAAAAACCCAACGCTTGCCGCTTTTTTTCTCATAAACCAATTTTTACACACTTTTTCCTGATGATTTTTCATGACACACCTCAATATTCTAAAAATATAAAAGTCAGACTCCTCACAACCAAATTACTGCTACATAACGCACTCCTTTCACCTTTTTCTTGTTCAAAATGAACACCTCATTTAGCACCTAACTCCTTTATAAAAAAAGAAGCAATCTCAATAATCTAAATATAACAAATTTTTGTAAGCGCTTCACCTAACGTTTGTCACAAAAACAAAATGACAGATGTCATATTTTTGGAAACGAAGAAAAAACAAAAAAAGCCTCCCTAAAACGGAAAGCTTTTTGTTTGTTTTAAATTTATTCTGGATAGGATGCTGCCAGCTCGTTCTTTAGATATTCTGCCAAGTGCTGATGAGCAAAAAAATTCCTGCTTTTTCTTCTGCTGTCGGATTATAGTTGGTATTGGTGTTCACATCATAGACATAGATCTGACCTGCCTCCGACTCTACCCACTCAATAGCTGCCACATCAATACCAGCCTGAGCTAGAAATGTCTCGTAAGCCTGTCTTTGACTAGCAGGCAGCGGCTCCGTGATTTGAAACTTATCCGAGGTCTCTAACTGAGCAGGCCTTTTTGTCCCAATCTGGCACCCATCTGCCGGACAAAGCTGAAAGCCATCTGATGAATCAATGGACACTGTATAAAGAAACTTCTGGTTGATAAACTCCGAACGACGAATCCGACCATCCGCAGGCTTGATATAGGCCTGAAGCAGGGTAATCCCATCCACAGAAGGCTCAAAAGCAGGACTGTCTACATAGGCTTCCAACTCTTCCTCACTATTGAAGAGCTGCACTCCCAAACCTTTCCCAGCCCGATTATGCTTGGTAATCAGGGGATAAATATTAAGTTTTCTAGCTGCCTCAAGAATATTCTCCTGTCCCAAAACGGCTACTGTCTCTGGATAAGCAATTCCAACCTCAGAAAGCTTCAAATACTGTTTAATTTTACTGATTTCCAGATTAATAGCCCCGCTGCCGTTGATGACCTTGCGACCGTGAGCTTCCAGCCAAGCTAGAACCTGCTCTGTAAATTCTGGTGCATAGCGGTGTCCACGCGTATGAGAAGAAGCAGACATCCGATTATAGAAAATTCCTGTTGGGGGCGGACTCTGCAGATCTAGGATCCCACTTGACAAATCCCACAGTTCATAAGGCACATCTTTTTCCTCCAGCCACTTTACCAAGTGCTGCGTCCACTCCAAATTTTCATGAATAACGTATACTTTTGCTTGACTCATAAGTCTCCTCTCCATTATGAATACCGAACAGTCAGCTTGCTGCTTTTCGATTCTTCTACTACATTGCCCTCCGTCTTTTCAATAACACTGACGGCCAAGACCTGGCCTAGAACATTGAGAGCAGTTCGACCAGCATTGACAAAGAAATCAACTGCAAAAATCAGGGCAACGCCTTCCACCGGAAGGCCTAGCTGAGGCGCAGCTGCCAACAAGACAACAATCGCTCCTGAAGGCACAGTCGCAGCTGTTTTACCAATCAAAGTCAAAATCAAAACAGTAAGGAAAAGTCCTGAGACAGAAAAAGCAATCCCATAAGCATGAGCAATAAAAACAGTTGCTACAGAGAAATAAACAGCAGCCCCCTCAAGATTAAAAGTGTAACCCAAAGGCACAACCAAATCTATGACATGCTCATCATAGCCCTGCTGCTTTAAATCTTTTAATAGAGGTGGCAGGACAACACTGGAACTACCAGAGACAAAAGCCAAAGTCAGAAGACTCCAAATCCGTTGTAAACTTGTCAGATAAGGAACTCTGAAAGCAAGAGCAATCAAAGGAAAAATTACTAAAGCTAGCACCGCATAAGCCAGATAAGTTCCTGCTACAAATTGCCCCAAACCGACCAACTTGTCAACTCCTGTCGTAGCCACATCCTTAGCAATAAAACCAAAAATACCAATCGGAGACAGCTTCACAATCACACCGACAATTTTATAAATAGCCTCAATCCAAATCTGCAGCAGCTCAACAGCTTTCTGAGTCTTTTCTTCCTTGAGGCTTCCAAGCCCAAATCCTAAAAATAGAGCAAAAACAATAATAGGAAGCAGAGCTCCTTCTGAAAGCGACTTGATGATATTGGAGGGAATGAAGCTAAGCAAAAACTCATCCAGCTGAATACTTTTGGCAAGCCCGTCAATGCTTGCTCCCTCCTGACCGATATTGACTCCCTGACCAAAGCCCAGATAATAAGATGCAAAGACAAAAATAAAGGTAATCGCCGTCGTGACCCCAAAGAAATAGAGCAGACTCTTTGTCAGAGCTTTCCAAAAGATTTCTTGCCGATCACACCAGCAACAGCTACGACCACAACCGGAAAGACCAGCGGAATAATCACCATATTAATCAAACTGATAAAAGCTTGACCCAAAAACTGGTAAAAAGCCGAAAACTGCGGCCAGATAAGAGCAACAAGAACACCCAAAATTAAAGCAATCAAGAGTTGTAAGCCCAGAGAAACCTTTGACCATAAAGAAACGATTTTCATTCCAAACTCCTTTAGTCTATTTTGATAGCTATTTTACTATGATTGCCCCTATCTGGCTAATATATATTTTCTATGAAAGCAATAGAAGAATTTTATAGGTGAGTTGAATAGCGTAAAAAAGCCATCCAAGAAATAACTCCTGAATGTCTATAAACATTTAATCTCCCAAACTCCAATACTTGCTAGTTATTTTGCTTTTAGCTTTTTCTTATAGAGAGTATCTAATCGCCCTCTATAATCCCAACGAAGTTTTGAGCGTTCTTCACCGAGATCATCGATTTGCCTGCAAGAACATCTTTTCGAAACAACTCGTATTAGTATCCATCTGAAAAATATCGGAATACGCCTCCACAGTGCAGTTCTCCTGCTTTGCTGGTCTGCAACTTCATCTTTTAATTGTTCTGGTCGTAGGAAGGACATAAGACAAATTGTCTCTAAATATTCCTTCTTTTTCTTTTAATTCTTCATCTTTTTATCAAACTGTTCATCCAGTCTATAAATTTTCTGCATTCATCTTTTATCACCCATAGGCCCACTTTTGATTGGACTTGTTAATTCTTGGAGTTTTGGCACCTGGACAGAGAGCCCTAGCTGCACTTTGCTGCGTTGACCTTTCCCACCCCATCCGTGATATTCTGTGTTATATGTGTCTTTGGCATAATCTTGCAGTTCTGTATGCTTTGGTATCTAACGTTTGCTGAAGCGCCTCTGGCCTTGGCAGCCATACCACAGAGACTGTAACGGCCGCTTTTTATAGCTCAGCTCTTGCTGCCCTTCAATATTTCTATTATATACTATTTCTCACCTCTATCTGCCATAATTATCCCTGACTTTTTACTCGTTTAAACTTGAGCAATCGGCAGATAGCGCTGCAAAATATTCGAGCTGCCTTGAGCATCTCACTTTATGCTCCAGATTTTCTGTGCACACTGAATCATACTGAGAGAAATTAGTTATCTTAGCTCCCAAATTAAATGACTGATATTTGACCGTTAGCATCCTCGAATCCCACAAGTTTTCAAAGGACAGTCTTGACATTAGTCCCTCTATCTCCGAACTCAGACAACAAAACACCTAAAATTCACACAGCACTTCCTACTCACACCATGGCAAATCCCTTAAGATCTCGATTCGGCATCAGCCAAGGCAGTTTTCACTTCAGATATCTGTCTCACATCTGCACCAGCCACCCATAGCAGTATACAACAGCTGGCCTCAGCAAAATACGATCTTCGTAACTACCCGCACGCCTGATTCTTCCTGTAAGTTATTCGAGTATTATTAAGATCGATTCTTTTCTGATCCCAAGCCAAGGACTCCTTCTTTGTGCATCCTGATACGATCATATTCCTTTCATATAATCTTTTATATGGGCGTTTTGAGAGTTTATCTAAGTCATCAGCACATTCCATGCTTCTTCCAAGCCAGCCAATTTTCTCTTTGTGACATCGCAAGTGTCACACTAAAATCTCTGCTAGGTCTCTGCCTCTAATACCATCATCTTGTAGTTGTCCCGCTAATCTCACTAAACTCACCTTCTGGACCTCATGGCTACTAATCAATCGCTTTTTCAACTGGAAAACATATTTTCGTATTTCAATGCTCTTTTGTTTAATTCCTGCAAGTTTTATGACCTGCTTCATAGCATTCAGGATGATAAATTCTCAGAAACCTCCAAGAGATTTCCCCTTTCACTATCTATCTGATAAGCGCCAAAGTCATGGGAGGAGTGTTTGATCCACTCGTACTTTGTAGAGGTCTCGATCGGAATCCACTACCTGATAGCACTGCAAGCTGCTGATCCCACAGGTTTATCACGATTGACGACATACTAACAGGTATCAGTGGATTAACACTAATAAATTGTTTTGAGCATCCAATTGGTGGATTTTTATCGCCATAACCTGCTCAGACTTTGTAGGTATCCGGACCATCAAAAGAATAATCGACCAACCTTATTCAACTCTTTCTCATCAGTCCTGCAAC